>Ga0228536_1001265_pt1 | contig 26503 bp, 26 predicted proteins | sample SJ1Smetagenome_FD_168611 | JGI IMG/M metagenome (GOLD analysis project Ga0228536, IMG submission 168611) | Enriched culture of PCE-dechlorinating microbial communities from Ithaca, New York, USA - SJ1.S | ecosystem: Engineered > Modeled > Simulated communities (microbial... > Unclassified...
TATTTCTGAACCTCGGCAAACTTCGAAGTAGAAATGATGATCAGGGGATTTTCCTGTCCGTCCACGGTTTTCTGCTGAAGAGCGGTAAAGAGTTCACCGAAGGGCATGGGAACGGGATAGGCGCCGAGGGTCTTGAAGGTTCCCACGTGAATGGGGTTTTCCATGAGGCGGATCTTCAGGCCGTTCAGGTCTTCGGGAACTGCGACGGGTTTTTTGGAGTTCGTAAGCATCCTGAAACCGTTCTCCCAGATTCCCAGTGCCACCATTCCCTTGGAAAGGACGGAATCGAGGATCTTCTGTCCCTCGGGGCCGTCCATCCAGGCATACGCCTTCTGGCGGTCCTGAATAATGAAGGGAAGATCGAAAACCAGGAAAGCGTTCGTGAAGTTCGCAAGGGGAGCAGACGAAACAAGAGTCATCTCAAGGGTCCCCATGGAGACGCCCTCGATGGCATCACGTTCTGAACCGAGCTGGGATGAGTGGAATATCTGAACTTCGATCTGTCCCTTGGTTGCTTCCGAAAGAAGGTTCCCGAGGTACTCAAGTCCCTTGTTGTAATGGGAGTCGGGAGCTATCGTATGGGCGACCCGGATAACTGTTTTGTCCGCGGCGAAGGCACTCCCCGCTGCGAAGAGAAACAGGCAGACCAGGAAAAGAGACATCACTTTCTTCATGCGTGCATTCCTCCTTGAATTCTGATCACTAAACCTGCCGGAAACCCAAAACGTCGCATTGTCTGTGTTTTTTTAATTATCCCCTCCCTGTCAATGGAGTGGAAAATGAAAGCGCTTCATCGTACAAACCATTTTTCACCCTTTTTATTTGAAGATTTGTTAAGAATAATACCTCTAAAGAAAACAATGCGCCATTTTATTATTTATTTCACAATTGGATCCTTCAATCATGGAACCATTAGGTTCTCTGTCCGGCACGTTGGTGTTTTTCTATCAGCTGAAATCAAAAATAGCGGGGATAAGATTCTTCCGGCTGACCGGTGGCCAGCGATAAATTATCAGGAAGTCTTCTGCTTTTTTTTTGTCAAAAAAGCAGAAAATCAGGGTTCTGGGTGCTTCAATTTTATTGCAACCGCTTGCATAAAATCTGAAAGTGTGGTATCTTTGCCCGAGCTTGAGACACACGAGGGAGGGAAAACGTGGTGAAAAAGAGAACGATATTTTTCCAGCGGCGTTTCCTTCGTTGTGTACGGAAGAGGAGACAGGGCCTTTTTCCCTTTGGGGGAAAGGCCCTTTTTTATGACGAAGAAAGGGGATGGAGACGTGACAGCAAAGCCTGAAAAAAAATGGTCGGAAAAAGCAACAGTTCTTTCCGCTGGTGATATGGAGCGGATCCTCAGGCGGATAGCCGTGGAAATAGTGGAGCGGAACAAGGGACTTGAAAACGTTATTCTTCTGGGGATCCAGAGGAGGGGCGTCTACCTTGCGGCCAGGCTGAGAGAGATGCTCAGGGAAGGGGAAAAAGTGAAGGTACCCACGGGTGAACTTGATATAACCCTCTACCGGGACGATATTTCCACCCTTTCGGACCAGCCTGTGGTCCACAGCACATCCGTGCCATGTGATATATCGGGAAAACGGGTCATTCTCGTGGATGACGTGCTTTTCACCGGAAGGACGGTCCGCGCAGCCCTTGACGCCATCACCGATCTGGGAAGACCCGAGCGGGTACAGCTCGTTGTCCTTGTAGACCGGGGACATCGTGAACTTCCCATAGCTGCCGACTATGTGGGGAAAACGATTCCCACGTCACGGTCGGAAAACGTAGAGGTTCGGGTTACTGAACTCGATGGAAATGACAGTGTTGTGATATGCGAACGTATCGGGGGGGACGAAGATGGAGTGGAGGCATAAGAATCTCATCAGCCTTGAGGGCTGGACGAGGGAGGAACTCAGCTTTTTCCTCGACCAGACTGAGTATATGGAGGAACTGCTGAACAGGCCCATCAAAAAAGTACCTGCACTGCGCGGCAAGATCGTGGTGAACTGTTTCTTCGAGAATTCAACCAGAACGAGGTCGTCTTTCGAAATAGCGGGAAAGGTCCTCTCCGCCGACGTCATAAACTGGTCATCCTCCGGTTCGAGCGCAAGCAAGGGAGAGACACTGCGCGACACGGTGTGGACCCTCGAGGCGATGGCTGCGGATGGAGTGGTTGTACGCCACGGGGAAGTTGGTGTGCCCGACTATCTTGCGAAAAAACTGAAAAAAGCTTCCGTATTCAACGCGGGGGACGGAACAAACGGGCATCCGACCCAGGCGCTGCTGGACCTTTACACCGCGAGGCAGAAACTGGGAAACCTGGAGGGCGCCAGGATGGCCATAATCGGAGACGTACTCCACAGCAGGGTGGCGCGCTCCGATATCCAGGCGTTCAGGAAGATGGGGGTCCATGTGACGCTCAGCGGTCCGGCGACCCTTATGCCCGAGAATACCGCGTCCCTTGGCGTCGAGTACGTGTCTGACGCCCGCGAGGCTGCCGGCGGGAAGGACATCCTCTACTTTCTGAGGATGCAGCGGGAGCGGCAGGAAGACGGCCTTATTCCATCCATTGACGAGTACCATCGCCGCTGGGGGGCAACTGACAGCCTTGTGTCGCTGGCCTCGCCCCGGGCCGTGGTGATGCATCCCGGACCCATGAACCGCGGAATGGAGATCGCGTCCTCCGTGGCGGACGGTCCCCGGAGCGTCATCCTCGAACAGGTCCGGAGCGGTGTCGCGGTCAGGATGGCCCTTCTTTACCTTTGCCTTGGAGGTGTACGATAGATGATACTGCTAAAAAATGGCCGTATTTTCGACGGCAGAAACATTGGTGCGGCATCCGAAGATCTTCTCCTGAAGGACGGGGTGGTCGCAGGCAGGGGGAAAGACCTTTCCGGGGATGGAGCCGAGGTCTTCGATCTCGGAGGAAAGCTGCTGTGCCCCGGATTCATTGATCTTCACGTTCATTTTCGGGATCCCGGCTACGAATGGCGCGAGGATACGGAGAGCGGAGCCCGGGCAGCTGCCGGGGGCGGGTTTACCACGGTTGTGACAATGCCCAATACCGATCCTGTGGTGGATAATCCCGTTACCGTGGAATACCTGGTAGCCCGGGGGAAGAGGGCCGGGGCGTCGAGGGTGCTTCCGTCGGGGTGTGTGAGCAGGGGACGCCAGGGGAAACAGCTCGCTGAACTTTCCCTTATGGCGGAGTCGGGGGCAGTTTTTTTCACTGATGACGGGTCCCCGGTGTCGGACGCGAAGCTTCTCAAGACAGCCCTTCTTTATACGAGGGACCTTGGCGTAAGAATAATGGAGCACCCGGAGGAACCATCCCTGACAGCCAAGTCCCAGGTGAACGAGGGGGCGGTCTCCGCTGCGAGCGGTTTGAAAGGGTGCCCCGCTTCAGCAGAGGTAATAGACATCCTCCGCGGCATAGCCCTGAGCCGGGAGACGGACAGCCCGATCCATTTTACCCATGTGAGCACTGAGCTGGCCATGGATGCCATACGTCAGGCAAAAAAAGAGGGTCTTCTTGTAACCTGTGATGTGACTCCTCACCACCTCTCTCTCGACGAGACTTATGTCCTTGTCAGCCGATACTCCTCGGCCTACAAGGTGAGCCCCCCCCTCAGGACGCGAAAGGACGTCAAAGCACTGTGGGACGCCATTGCCGACGGCACGGTGGATGCAATAGTCACCGACCACGCACCCTATCACGTGGACGACAAGGACGTTCCCTTCCAGGAAGCGCTGAGCGGCATCGCTTCCCTCGAGTGCGCCGTGCCGGTTGTCCTTGATACCTGGCTCAAAACGGGCAAACCTGTTCCCCTTGAGCGTCTTCTCTCGCTTTTCACATCGGGTCCTGCGGCCCTGCTTTCCCGTCCGTGGCGCTCCCTGGGAGGGCTGAAGGAAGGGGCTCCGGCCGATGTTACCGTCCTCGACCTCGAAGCGATAAAGAGGGTCGACGTGAACCAGTGGAAGAGCAAAGCGCGCATCTGCCCCTGGGACGGTGAGATGCTGCAGGGATGGCCTGTTATGGCACTGGTGGAAGGAAAGGTCGTCATGAACAGGCTGAAGGAATCGGAATGAGCTGCGGCGGCGGTATCCCGGGGGATCATGCGGCGACAGTCCTCGGGCATCGTCCTCTCGGCGATGGTTCAGGTCTGCTTGCGGTCAGGTGCGAAGAGATAGCTGCCGGAGCGGAACCGGGCCAGTTTGTAATGGTACGCCCGGGAACGGGAAACGATCCCTTCCTGGGCCGCCCACTGGCGGTGGCCGATGCTGCAGGTGATGTGTTCAAGATGGTGTACAGGATCGTCGGAAGAGGAACTGCCCTCCTGGCTTCAAAGCGGCAGGGAGATCTTATAACGGTGCGGGGTCCCATAGGAACCGGTTTCTTTTCCTCGCGTCGCGAGAGACCCCTTCCCTTAAAGGTGATCCTTGCCGGGGGATCTGTGGGGGCGGCCCCCCTTCTTTTTACTGCAAGAAAGCTGGGCCTCCAGAAAATTGCAGGTACCGTCATGGGAGTATCGGGACGGGGATGGGAAGGGTTTGCAGAATGGCTGAAGGAGGCCTTTCCGGGAACGGATCTTTATTCAGACGACGGTACCCTCGGAACAAAAGGAACAGTGCTTTCCGGCCTTCCGGACACGCTTCCCGATGATACGGAAATATGGGCGTGCGGCCCCCAGGGTATGCTCCGGGCTATTGCTGCAAAGTATCCCGGCGATGGACATCGGATCATGGTGGCCCTGGAATCGAGGATGGCGTGCGGAATGGGCGGATGTCTGGGGTGTGTCATCCCCACAATTCACGGCAACCGGAGGGTATGCGTGGACGGTCCTGTGTTTTCAGCCGGGGAGGTGAAGTGGAATGACCTTTCTTCCAGCTGATGTATCCGTGGATGTGGGTGGACTCCCGCTTGGATCACCTGTGGTCATCGCCTCCGGGGTGTGGCCCTACGAGCCTGCGCTCTGGTCTCCGGAGCGGTTGGAGGGAGTTGGTGCTCTCTGTACAAAGGCGGTGAGCCTCCATCCCAGGGAGGGGAACAGGGGCGTACGGGTATGGGAAACGCCGTGCGGCATGCTGAACAGTATCGGGCTGCAGAACTCGGGCGTCCGTTCCTTTCTGAAGGATCATCTTCCCATAGTCCGGAAATCCGGTCTTCCCTTTCTCGTGAACCTGGTGATGGAGTCCGAGCGTGAAGTTCGGGAATGTCTTTCTGTTCTCAGGGAAGCAGGTGGCGCGATCCCTGCCGTGGAGTTGAATATTTCCTGTCCCAACGTGGACGGGGACGGAATGGCGTGGGGCATCTCACCTGAAAGTGCCGCGAAAGCCGTATCCATTGCCCGAAACGAGTGGAGCGGGGCGCTCTGGGTGAAGCTCACTCCCCAGTCACCGGATTTCGAGGAAGTTGCGAAGGCAGCCGAGGGTGCTGGTGCTGACGCGCTTGTGTGCGGCAATACGTGGCTTGGAATGGCCATGGATGTAAAGAAAAAACGCCCCGCATTTCAGCGTGTATTTGCCGGACTCTCCGGACCGGCGGTTTTTCCTCTCGCCCTTCGGACGGTCTGGCAGGCAGCCGGGGCCGTTTCCATTCCTATCGTCGGGTGCGGCGGGGTCGCATCCTGGGAGGACGCGGCGGCCATGATCCTCGCCGGGGCATCTGCAGTGGAGACAGGAAGCGCAATGTTCACCGATTTCGACCTGCCACGGAAAATAGCGGAGGGATTGGCACACTTCGCAGCCGGTGAGGGAATGAAGTCTTTCAGGGAGCTTGTCGGAATTGGGAGAAAGCAGTAGATCAGGAGGGAAAAAATGAACAGAGGACAGGATCATCTCATTCTCGCCCTCGACGTGGAGCGGCCTGCAGACGGCATGAAACTGCTCTCTTCCCTCGGGGGCCGGCTGAAATACGCGAAAATCGGCCATCAGCTCTACGCACGGGGAGGATTACCGTTCATACGGGCAATTCAGGATGAGGGGTTTGACGTATTTCTCGACATAAAACTCCACGATATCCCGAATACGGTCCTGATGGCCGTAGAAGCACTGGCATCACTGGGACTCTGGGCCCTGACGCTCCACTGCAGCGGAGGAAGAAAAATGCTGGAAGAGGCAGTGAAAGCGAAAAAAAAGGCCGGTTCGTCCATGTATCTTCTTGGTGTTACAGTGCTCACGAGCTTTGATAATGACTCATGGGCGGAGGTATCTCCGGGATGCTCTCTGCAGGATGCCCTGCAGAGACGAGCCCGTCTCTGCAGGGAAACGGGAATTGACGGCATCGTCTGTTCCCCGCTGGATCTTCCCGTGGTCAGGCAGGCAGGTAAAGGCCTCTTTACGGTAGTTCCCGGGGTCAGGCCTGCCGCGATTGATGACGACCAGGCGAGGACTGCGACCCCTCAAAGGACGATCGGTGAGGGTGCGGATTATATCGTGGTAGGAAGACCTATTGTCAATGCTCCGGACAGGATCGCGGCGGTTGAATCCATTTCGGAAGCCATCGAGGAGGGGTTGTCGTGGAGGATCCGGTAATGCTCGCCGGGCTGCAGGAAATGATGAAGGAAAGCGGAGCCCACCTCGAAGGACATTTTCTCCTGACCTCGGGAAATCACAGCAGCGACTATATGCAGTGTGCCCTGCTTCTCCGGTTTCCGAAGTATGCGGCCTTTGCCGGTGGGGCGCTTGCGGAAAGAATAGGAAAATTTTCGCCTGATATCATTGCATCCCCGGCGCTTGGGGGCCTGATCATCGGCCACGAAGTGGCAAGAGCTCTTGACGTGCCCTTTATTTTCTGCGAAAGGCAGGACGGCTTAATGACCCTCAGAAGATTCCCGTTCCCGGAGGGAAAGCGGGTCGTCGTAATAGAAGACGTTGTGACTACAGGGGTTTCCAGCGGAGAAGTTGGGGCAGTGCTTGCCGCCGGCGGTGCAGAATGGGTCGGTACAGGCGCCGTAATAGACAGAAGCGGAGGACGGTCTTCCCTTCCTCATGTTCCCGAATCCCTGTGGAAGGTGGATTTCCCTCTGTGGAGGCCGGAAGAGTGTCCGCTGTGCGCACGGGGGATACCTCTCGTCAAGCCGGGAAGCAGAACGAAAAAGAGCTGAACCCGTATTTCTTGAGCCCCCTTTTCCAGGGGGCTTTTTTGATCGTTTTTTTCAGTGGTACAATATCTCTGGAAAGGGGGGAGTTCAATCAGGCGCAGCAGGGTAACAGGACTTCTCGTTTTGGTTTTGGCGGTTTTTTCTGCAGCATGTGTGCTGTTTTTTCCGGCGGGAACGAAAGAACGGAACTATCCCCCCTTATCCGATCCTCTTTCTGAACGGGCTTTCAGGGCGGTTTCCATAGCCTCCGCGCTTTCTGCCGCTGCAAGAGGGCAGCTTGACGCACTGAATGGGAATGACAGGATCGAGGTGAAGTCGATGCTGGAAGCACTGGACCGCTCTGCTGAAAGAGTGGAGAAACTCCTGTCTGAAGGGCCCGGTGACGCGGAAATCCTTTCTTCCGCAGTCGAAGAGCTTGAGAAACGCCTCGGCGAAATACTCACAGAGCCCGGACCCGAAGCAGGAACACAAAAAAAGGAGGGAGCATTTTTCCGTGATTTCCAACGAGGAAACGATCCGTCTTGCCAGAAAGGTCAGCGAACTGCTGAAACCGTACATGGCTGTGCAGGAGAACCTGTTCAGGCCGTCACTGAGAAAGATCCTCCGGTTCCCGGGAATATACAGGCCGGTTGATTACGGTGCGAATGGGGATATACTCCGGAAACTTCTCGAAGAGCTGGCGGAAGTAAAATCCGCCATACGCCGTGACCTGCCCGCCGCTTCCCCCGGCGAGGAAAATTTTCTTGGAGTTCTCAGGGGATACGTGTCCCTCATGACCGGTGCGGTTGCCAAACTTCTTGAGATATGCGGCAAGCTCGGCGAACGGAGCAGAGGGGGCTCTTACGGAAAAGGGGAGTACAAAAACGACATGTCCGCCCTTCGGGAGATCCAGAAAAAACATCTGGACGCCGGGCTGAAACTGAACGCAATGATGAAGGAGATAGCCTCGAAGCAGTCTGAAGAAGACGGTGAAAAATAAAATTGCGGCAGGTAATGAACGCTATTGATAGAGTCCCTTTCCTGGAATTCCGGAGAGGGACTTTTTTTCATTTTTTATTTTAGACTTGACTTTTGGGTTTTTTTGGGGGTATCCTATGAAACAATACAGGTTGTATTTTACTTGTATGTAAGAGAAATCGGAAGAAATCCTCAAAAGGAGCCTCATGGTGCGTAATAAGAAGAAAAAAGATCAGGCTTATGAACAGATCAGAAAGCTGATCCTTCAGAGACGTTCCACCGAACGCTTTGCGCTTTCGGAAAACTCGCTGGCTGCAGAGCTCAAAATGAGCCGTACGCCGATCCGGGAAGCTCTTCAACGCCTTCAGACGGAAGGATTCATAGAGATCCACCCCAACAGGGGCGTTGTCATACCGGAGGTATCCGTTGTGGAAGTTAATGAAACATTTGCCCTGCGAATGGCAGTGGAGGAGTTCGTCATCAGGGAAGTAACTCCTTTAATGACACCAGGGCAGATCGAAGAGATGGATACCTATCTCCTCAGGCAGAAGGAAGCCATGGAACGGGGCGATGTTCTTGAGTATCTCAGGCATGACAAGGATTTTCACGACCTGTTTTTCCGCCTTTATTCCAACGCGCTTATTTTTAACACGATACAGCGGGTTCTCGACAGATTCTATTCCATGGGAACGAATGTTCTCCGTAAACCCGGAAGCGTGCAGCGTTCCTTTGAGGAACACTGCATGATCGCGGATGCCGTGAGAAAAGGGGACGGAAACGGGGCAGCCGTAGCCATGCATGTCCATCTGCTCACAGGGAAAAACAACGTTCTTTCAATACCTGGAACGATCGGAAGCGTCGTATGACGATCCCGGAAAAACAGGGTACATGTGTAGAGTGAATTTCTGCTAGGGCAGGATCTGAATTTTGGCCCGGAATCAGAAAGGGGGGTATCCTTTGCCGTTCCTTCTGTTCCCGGAACGGTAAACGGCGGAATTTACAACCGGAATACGGGAAAAAGACCAGAATTTTGACGAGGTGATCTGTATGTGTGCGAAGCCGGTACGGAAAGAGCCCGCTCTTCCCATGACAAAGTATGATAAAGAAACCTTGCGGTTTTTTTACGAGACCATGGTGAAGATACGCAATTTTGAACTCACTGTGGAAAAGTTTTTCTTCGAGGGTGAAATCCCCGGATTTGTTCATCTCTATATAGGCGAAGAAGCAACGGCGACGGGCGTCATGGCCAACCTGAGGAAGACGGATTATATCCAGAGCACTCATCGGGGGCATGGACACACTATAGCAAAGGGTGCAGACCTGAAGCACATGATGGCCGAAATTTTCGGAAAGAGCACAGGATGCTGCAAGGGCAAGGGCGGTTCCATGCATATAGCTGATTTCAGCGTAGGCATGCTCGGGGCAAACGGAATCGTCGGCGGCGGCTTCAATCTCGCTGCCGGGGCTGCGCTCGCCCAGAAGATGATGAAGACTGACGGTGTCTCTGTTGTTTTCTTTGGTGACGGTGCATCGAACAGAGGCACTTTTCATGAAGCCGCGAACATGGCTGCGGTGTGGAAGCTTCCGGTGATCTTTCTCTGCGAGAACAATCAGTGGGCTTCAACAACTCCTTATTTGACAACCACCTCGGTAGCCGATATTTCTGATCGTGCCCAGGGGTATGACATGCCCGGGGTGATTGTTGACGGGAACGATGTGTTTGCTGTTTACGAGGCAGCGAAGGAACTTGTGGAAAGAGCCCGCTGCGGAGAAGGTCCTGCCATTCTTGAGTGCAAGACCTACCGGATAAAAGGGCATTTTGTAGGTGACCCGGAGATGTACCGCACAAAGGAAGAGGTCCAGCAGGTCCTTGAAGAGACAGACCCGATCCCGAGGTTCGAGAAAAAGGTCCTGGAAGCTAAGATTATGACTGAAAAAGAACTGGAAGATATCAGGACTAAAGTACAGAAAGACCTGAGCGAGGCCCTGGAGTTTGCGCGCACATCTCCAGAACCTGAAGTTTCTGCCCTGTACGAAGGGCTCTATGTGTGAGGCGGTGGACAGAATGAAGACGATCACATTTTCCCAGGCGACACTGGAAGCCATGCAGGAGGAAATGTCCCGTGACGAGCGCGTGTTCGTCATGGGGGAGGATATTGCCCGCCAGGGAGGAATTTTCGGCCAGTTCAAGGGGCTCCCTGCACAGTTTGGTACCGAGAGGATCATTGATACACCCATCACAGAAACAGCTATCGTCGGGGCATGCGTCGGTGCGGCGCTTGCAGGTATGCGGCCTGTTGCAGATATGCACTTCGCCGATTTTGCAGGGGTCTGTTTCGACGAAATTTACAACCAGATGGCCAAAATCTATTACATGTTTGGAGGCCAGAAATCGGTGTCCATGGTCCTGAGGGCTCCGGACGGGCTGACGAACCAGGCTGCCGCTCAGCACTCACAGTCCCTTGAGGCTTTTTTTCAGCATATTCCGGGCCTGAAGGTCGTTATTCCATCAAATCCTGCGGATGCGAAAGGGCTCCTCAAGGCGGCAATACGTGATGATAATCCGGTCATCTACTTCGAACACAAAGCCCTGTTCCCAATGAAGGGAGAAGTTCCTGAGGAGGAGTACATTACCCCCATCGGAAAGGCAAAGGTAGTTCGGGAAGGGAAAGACATCAGCCTTGTTTCCTACTCCATGACCATGAATCATTCCATAAAGGCGGCGGACATCCTCGCAAAAGAAGGTATCAGCGTTGAGCTTGTTGACCTTCGCTCTATTTCTCCCATCGACAGCGAGACCATCATCAACTCGGTGGTGAAAACATCCAGGCTGGCCATTGCGCACGAGGCAGTGAAGCAGGGCGGAGTGGGCGGAGAGATCGCGGCTATCGTTGCGGAAGAGGCTATTGACTGCCTTGATGCTCCCATCGTAAGGATCGGCGCTCCCTTCACCCCGGTGCCTTTCGCAAGGCCCCTGGAGCAGGCATACCGTGTTACGCCTGAAAAAATCGCCGCTGCCATACGGGGAATGATGTAGGAGCAGGTATGAGAGCGGATAGTGTTTCTTCAGGCGAGGCACTCATTAATAAAACAGTCCTTGTGCGGATCGCTCCGGGAGAGGATGTGTTTTGTGCTCTCCGGGAGGTATGCAGGAAGCACGACATACGGTCAGGCCATATCGCCACAATGATAGGAAGTCTCCGCTCGGCGGATGTGGTCTGTGTGACGTCGCATCCTGAAGACCCTTCCAGGGCTGTGTACCTGGATCCCCTTCATCTGGAGGGATATCTGGAACTTGTGGGAGTTCAGGGAATCATCGGCGAGGATGACAAAGGAGAGCTGAATATCCATCTTCATGTGGTTCTTGCGGGTGCTGATTCGGCGCCTGCAGCTGGGCACCTGGCGGACACCGGAAACAATCGTATCCTTGCCACCGCTGAAGCTGTAATCAATGGTTTAAAGGGAGCGGAATTCAGGCGGTCTCCTGACGAGGAAACCGGTTTTGTTCTGTTCAAGGTCAGGGAAGGACCCCGGGAAAAATAACGCTGAAGAGCAAACTGAATTTTTGCTGCAGCTGTATAGGCCGTGCCGGAATGGCGGCCCGCAGGGGAGGTGGTCACCCCGTTAAACTGGGAATGCATAGCGTAAAGGAACCCGCGCTGCCGGAAAAAAAGAGATCCAATTCAAATAATGAGGAGGTAGAGGGAATGAAAAAGATTATTGCTGTGCTAGTAGCTGTAACGGTTTTTTGTTCTGTTTCCGCACCGGCTTTTGCTGCATACAAGGATGAGTACAAGCTCGACATCGTGCCGAGCCTTACGACCGCTTGGGGAATGGGCGCTTCCTATTTCACTGACCTTGTGAGGGAAAGAAGCGGCGGAAAGATCAACATCAAGGTTTATCCCAGTTCCCAGCTCACTACGGGAAAACAGACGAACGCGTTCCTGCTTCTCAGGAACGGCGCAATTGATTTCGCCGTACAGTCATCCATCAACTATTCTCCCCAGGTCATCGAGCTGAACCTTTTCGCCCTCCCCTTCTTCGTTGCCAACCAGCCTGACCGCTATAAGGCCCTTGATGCGATCAAGGAAGGAAAATCAGGAAAATTGGTGATCGAAGCAGTCGAAGCCAAAGGTGTGAAGTTCCTTGCCTTCGGAGAAAACGGCTTCCGTGAGCTTACGAATTCAAGGAAATCAATACGGACACCGGACGATCTGCAGAACATGAAGATACGCGTCGTGGGAAGCCCCCTGTTCCTCGACATTTTCAGGGCTCTTGGCGCCAACCCTGTGAACATGAACTGGAGCGATACCATGTCGGCCATCCAGCAGGGTGTGGTCGACGGACAGGAGAACCCCATCAGCACCTTCTATCCGGTGCAGATGCATGATTATCACAAGTTTATGACAGACTGGCACTATGTCGTTGATCCCACTCTGTATGTCGTGAATCCTGCCGTCTGGAAATCCTTCTCGGCCGAAGACCAGAAACTGATACAGCAGGCCGCCGTCGATGCAGGGAAATACATGATCGCCCTTGCCCGCATCGGTCTCGATGACGGCACCGCGCACAAATACCTCGAGAGCCTCGGGATGGTGCCCGAAATAACCGACTGGTACAAGCAGCTGAAGGAAGTCGGCATGGAAGTGGCCATCCTCACTCCGGAAGAAACCAAGGCGTTTGCCGACAAAACCGCTCCTGTGCTTGAGCAGTGGAGGGAAAAAATCGGTGCGGAGCTTGTAAAAGCAGCTGAAGAGGATATGGCGGCTGTAGCGAAGTAACTTAACTGACTGCAGAGCAGATACAGGAACGGAAACGAAACAAAATCCCGGCGATGGGGAGGTCTCCCCTCCCCATCCGGGTTTTGAGCGAGAGGGGAGTTTTGTCCTCATGGTGAAAAAGATTCTGGATCACTTCGAAGAGTTTATCGGTTCGATCATTCTCCTCGTGATGGCGGCCATCACTTTTGCCAACGTCATTACCAGGTATTTCATCTATCGTGCGATCTCCTTCACCGAGGAGATCACGATCAATTTTTTCGTGTGGATCGTTTTGCTCGGCATCTCCATTGCCTACAGGCAGGGGGCTAATCTCAGCATGACGTTCTTTTACGACCTGATGTCGCTCCGCTGGAAAAAATTCTCTTTTTATCTGTCAACAACGCTCTCGGTTGTGTTTTTCGGATTGCTGGCTTACCTCGGATATATTGAAGTCATGGATGAGCTGGCGCTTGATGTAACGACGGAATCTCTTGGTATTTCGGTGGTATGGTATACGCTTGCGCTCCCCGTGTTTTCTGTCCTCATAATTATCCGGATCCTTCAGGGAGCGGCCGCGACGCTGCGAAAGAACGAGTTTTAGGGGGAAGCAGATCATGACATCTCTTTTCAAGGATCCGGCATTCTGGACGGTCGTGCTTTTTCTTGCGCCTCTGCTGTTTCGGGTCCCCATAGCAGTGGCCCTGGGAATGTCCACCATATTCGTGGTCTGGCATTGGGATATGGGATACCAGATGCTTTCATACAGTTTTTTTGCCGGCATTGCAAAATTTCCTCTTCTGGCGATTCCTTTCTTCATACTGGCGGGTGTGATCATGGAGAAGGTCGGAATAGCCGAGCGGATTATTCGGTTGATAAAACAGCTTGTAGGTGATATGACAGGCGGTCTTGCCATCGCAACCGTTATCGTTGCCGCTTTCTGGGGTGCGGTGAGCGGATCGGGCCCCGCAACTGTAGCCGCTCTCGGGCTCATCCTCATTCCGGGCATGTCCAATGCAGGGTATGACAAGGCTTTTGCTGCTGCGACCGTTTCAGTGGCGTCAGGCCTTGCCATCATCATCCCGCCGAGCATTTCATTTATCGTGTACGGGGACATCATGCAGCAGTCGGTAGGTGCCCTTTTTGCCGCAGGAGTTTTTCCGGGGATACTTGTTGCCGGCTTTCTTTGCGTTGCAGTCTACATAATAAGCAGAAAACACGGCTACAGGGGAGAACCCAGGGGAAGCCGCAAAGAGGTTTTGGCAGCCCTGAAAGATGCATTCTGGGGAATTTTCACTCCTGTGATCATTCTAGGCGGCATCTATGCGGGAATATTCACGCCGACAGAGGCTGCCGCAGTCGCCATTTTCTACGGTCTTTTCGTCGGCATGTTCATTTACAGATCCATGTCTTTTAAGATTCTCTACGAGATCCTCAAGGAAACCGTGGTCGGAACAGCTGTAGTAATGTTCGTGGTGGCGTGTGCAGGACTGTACTCCTGGCTTGGGGCGACAGTGGGACTTATCGACAAGGTCGCCGGAGGACTGACGAGTATCTCATCGAGTCCTGTGGTCATTCTGCTCATGATCAACATCATTCTCCTTTTTGCAGGAATGCTTCTTGACGCCAATTCCATTTTCTACGTCTTTCTCCCGATCCTGGCACCGGTCATCGCCCATTTCGGCTGGAATCCCATATGGTTCGGCATTATGGCGACGACCAACATGGCAATAGGCCAGGTGACCCCTCCTGTGGCAGTGAATCTCTTCGTTGGGGCAAGGATAAGCGGGATCAGCATGGAGCGTATTGCCCGGCCTGCCATACCGCTCATTATTGCCGCTATGGCTGCCCTGGTGTTTATCACCGCATTCCCGGAAATAGCGCTTTTCCTTCCCAGACTCATGGGAATGTTGTAATTCAGGTTACATAGCTGCACAAAGCGTAATGATATGGGCGTTTCGCCCGTTCCTCAGAAGGAGGGTTCATAATGGCAACACCGGTGACCATGCCCAAGCTCGGGCTGACAATGAATTCAGGGACAATTTCCCGCTGGAACAGGCAGGAGGGAGAGCCGATAGGCAAAGGTGAACTGTTGATGACCGTGGCCACTGACAAGCTCACCTTCGAGGTGGAGTCACCTGCGGAGGGGACTGTGCTTAAAATTGTCGTCCCTGAAGGCAGGGATGTTCCGGTGGGGGAGATCCTCGCCTACATAGGACAGCCGGGAGAGTCGATTGATGATACTATTGCGGCCGGGGCAGATCCACGGAAGAAAAAAATTGAGCAGGGGCCCGAGGACAGGAAACCTGCTGTCTCTGTAGAGAAAATATCTGGTCCTTCCGGACTGAGGGCGACCCCTCTCGCAAGGAAGATGGCACGGGAGTCGGGAATTGATATCTCTCAAGTCCCGGGAAGCGGCCCCGGCGGGAGGATAGTCAGGAAGGACGTGGACGCTTTCGTAGTTTCTCCGTCCCGTGGAAAAACAAAGGCGAGCCCGACGGCTGAAAAAATGGCAGCTGATCTTGGTGTGGACATCACCGGACTCGAAACGCAGGGCAGGGTCATGAAAGCTGATGTAGCAACCGCTGCCTCTCAGGCGAAGCCTTTCCCGGGGGCTGAAGATGTACGGATCCCTCTTACCCGGATGCGGAAAATAATCGCAGAAAGGATGTGTCTGAGCAGAGCGACGATTCCTTCAGTGACTTATAACATGGAGGCAGATTTCACTGCTCTCATGGAATTCAGGGAGAAAATCAAGGCTGAAGGAGCGAAAAAAGGCGTCAAAATCTCCTACAACCATATTCTCATGAAGATCTGTGCAGCCGCTGTGAAGGAAGTGCCCCTGGCCAATGCGTCCTTCGACGGTGATGCCATTGTTCTTCACGGGAACGTAAATATGGGTATAGCCGTTTCCGTGGACGGCGGTCTTCTTGTTCCAAACGTGAAAGCGGTCCAGGCGAAAACCCTGCTGGAGGTCGCATTGGAGACGGAGCACCTCGTTGAACAGGCCAGGTCCGGTAAACTGGGGCTCGAGGACATGCAGGGAGGAACATTTACCCTGACAAACCTCGGCATGTTCGGTATGCAAAGCTTCTCACCCATCGTAAATCCTCCCGAGGCATGTATCCTCGGTGTGAATGCCATAGTCGAGAAGCCTGCGGCAGTGAACGGATCTGTTGTTATCCGCCCGATGTCAGTGCTATCCCTGGTTGCAGACCATCGCATTCTCGATGGTGCGGAAGCGGCACGTTTCCTCGCGCGCATAAGGGAAATGGTCGAAAATCCCTGGCTCCTCCTCTTGTAGAGAGGCCTGGGAAGAGAAATGCATTTCCGGCGGGCTGGTTTTTGTCCCGCCGGTTTTTTATTGAAAGGACGGGAGGTTTGAAATAATGGCTGTTGTGACGATGCCCAAACTGGGCCTGACGATGAACGAAGGGACTGTATCCGAATGGCGGAAAAAAGTGGGTGACCCCGTGGAAAAGGGTGAAATTCTTCTGATCGTTGCCACGGACAAGCTCACTTTCGAAGTGGAGGCAGGTGAATCGGGGATCCTTTCAGAGATCATTGTGAAGCAGGGGGAATCGGCAGCTGTGTCGGCTCCGCTCGCCCGGATCGGAGACGGACGGGAAACAGCCCCGGAAGCGCAGATGAAACACGATGCCAGTGCCGTGGAGAAGGAGCCCGCTCAGCGTGACCGACCCGAAGGCGTTTCTGCTGCCGGAATAAAGCGGGTCGCCGTTATCGGTGGCGGTCCCGGGGGGTATGTTGCCGCAATTCGCGCAGCCCAGCTAGGAGCGGAAGTCACCCTCATTGAAAAAAACGCCCTCGGGGGAGTATGCCTTAATGTCGGCTGCATACCGACAAAAGTGCTCCTCCATACTGCTGAAGCCTATACCCTTGCAAAAGAAGGAGCCGTCATCGGACTGAAAGCCGGGAATGTCTCCGTGGACTGGGACGGGCTTATGGCGAGGAAGAGGGCCGTGGTGGACACCCTTGTTGCCGGCGTGGGAATCCTCATGGCGAGCAACGGCATCACCGTAGTCCGCGGGACGGCATCATTCCTCTCTCCCCGGGAACTTTCAGTGGCCCTGAGCGAGGGGGGAACCACAATAGTCCGGGCTGATTCCGTGATCATCTCCACGGGTTCCGAGCCGGTCGTTCCGCCGATACCGGGATTTGAACTTGATGGAGTCATCACGAGCACCGAAGCGCTCTCCCTGGAGAAACTCCCCGAATCGGTCGTTCTTGTGGGCGGAGGAGTTATAGGCATGGAGTTTGCCTCCCTTTTCTCCAGCTTCGGCGTGAAGGTTACGGTGGTGGAAATGCTTTCCGGGATACTTCCCATGCTTGACGGGGAAATCGTGGGTATCCTCAGAGGAGTACTGGAGAGGAAGGGTGTTGTGTTCCATACGTCCTCAAAAGTTACGGGAGTGGAAAAGAAGGGGACAGGGCTTTCGGTTTCCGTTGAGACACCCCGGGGAGCAACGAAGCTTGAGGCGGAGAAAGTCCTCGTCTCTGTGGGCCGAAGGCCAGTGACGAGAGGACTCGGGCTTGAGAAAATCGGGCTCTCAATGGACCGGTCAAGAATCAAAACGGATAAAAAAATGGAGACGTCTGTAAAGGGAGTCTATGCGGTAGGCGACTGCGCCTCTCCCATCATGCTCGCCCATGTTGCCTCCAGGGAGGGCGAGGTTGCCGCGGAGAATATAATGGGCCATAAAACCGAAATGGATTATAAAACGGTTCCCAATGCTGTGTATACGGCTCCGGAGATTGCGTCCGTCGGGCTCACGGAAAAAGAAGCGTCCGAAAAGGGGTTCCGGGTGAAAATCGGGAGGTTCCCCCTGATGGCCAACGGAAAGAGCCTGATCATGAACGAGACGGACGGTCTGGTGAAGTACGTGGTGGACGAAAAGTACGATGAGATCCTTGGGGTGCACATTATCGGTCCTCGGGCGACTGACCTGATCGTGGAAGGAGCCCTTGCCCTGAGACTCGAAGCCACTGTGGACGAACTGGTCACCACGGTGCATGCGCACCCTACGGTAGGCGAAGCGCTCCTTGAAGGAGCCCTGGCTGTCCGGGGGCGATCTATTTCAATGCCGAAAAAAGCGTAGCTTCAATGAAAAGGAGCGGCCTGTTCACATCACGGAACAGACCGCTCCTTTTTCTTGGAGACGAATGGAAAAGAAGGCTTCTTTCACGAGCGGAAAAGTGGAAAGGACTCACCCGGCAAGGAATTCACAGAACTCCTCCCTGTCGACCCCCCGGAAATACTCTTCAAGGGGAAAATCTGCGAGCCTTTTTCTGATGTCATCTTCCCTGTACGGACATCCTGTGAACACTTTCTCAAGGGCCTCCCTGCTCTCGAGCCCGAAAAAGTCTCCGAAAAACCGTACCTGCCCGATCAGTCCCTTTTTCACGTCCAGAAGGGCTTCCACTTTCCCCCAGGGAAAACGCCGCACTTTCCTCTCGGTGAATTCCGGAGATTCCCCCCAGTTCCATTCCCAGGTGCTGTATTTTTTTTTTCGCAGCGTCATGATCGCTTTCGTCTCTTCATTTGAAAGGCTGCGTGCTTCTGTTCCCGAAAGAGAGTTCCGGAGGGCGGCAATAAATCCATCCATGGAAAGGGGCACTGGAAGGTGGGGCAGTATGTTCGTCACCCTGCTGCGGACGGACTTGAATCCCTTGGAGGTGAATTTTTCATCGTCCACGTTGAGGGCCCGGGCAAGAACTGAAAGGTCTGAGTCGAAGAGAAGCGTGCCATGGTGGAGAAGCCGCTTCCTGTCCATGTGCTGGGCACTTCCGGAGAATTTTTTCCCGTCGATGGCGAGATCGTTGCGGCTGTTGAACTCCGCTTTTACACCAAGCTTTTCAAGAGCGTTCACTATGGGAAGGGCGTGTCGTGCAAAGTCAAAAGGGTTCCCGTCATCATTGGGGACAATGAATGTATAGTTGAGGTTGCCGAGGTCATGGTATACGGCACCTCCTCCTGATATCCTCCGGACGATATGGATACGGTGTTCCTCAGCGAACGTCCTGTTCACTTCCTGGGCCGTGTTCTGAAATCGCCCCACGATAATGGACGGTTCGTTTTGCCAGAGAAGGAAATACCCCGGATGTCCAGGTTCCACAGATCTGTAGAGGTATTCTTCCATTGCAAGGTTGAACGTCGGGTCGTGGGACCGTCCCTCGATATAATACATGTTCTCTCTCCTCCCTCTGCCTCTTGCAAAGAGACAGGACAAGGTTCATTATACAAAATATATTTCTTTCGGAGGTGGAATCACCATGCTTGATTCTCTCGAGATCATTACTCTGGTCGAAGATTCGGTCCCGATGCATGGGCCGTTCGTGGGCGAACACGGCCTTTCGTTCCTTATTTCCGGGAAAAGGAACGGAAAGGAGGTACGGGGGCTTCTTGACGTCGGCCAGAGCCCTGAGGTCCTCAGCCACAACATGAAGGGACTGGGGATCAGCCCGGGATCCATTGATTTTCTTGTACTTTCCCACTGCCACTACGACCATACAGGGGGAGCCGCCAGGTTTGTCGCCTCCACGGGAAAGAAAAATTTTCCGGTAGTGGCCCATCCCGCGATTTTCCGTTCCCATTTCAAGGCCGATCCCGTACTCACATCCAAGGGCATCCAGACAGGGGACGAGCAGGAGGCGATCGAAAAGGCGGGAGGAAAGCTGTTTCTTTCCTCTGCCCCCTTTCCGCTCGCTGAAGGGATCTCCACTACCGGTGAAATTCCCCGGGAAACGGATTTCGAAGGGCCGGGGAAGGCCTTTTTGACCCTTCAGGATGGAAAAGCGGCCGTAGATACCCTTCCGGATGATATGGGAATCACCGCGAGGGTCAGGGGAAAAGGGATCGTCGTGATAGCCGGATGCAGCCACTCGGGAATAGTCAATATCCTCAGGAGGGTGCAGTCTCTTTATCCGGAAGAGCCCATTGAGGGAGTGATCGGGGGCTTGCATCTTGTGAACGCCACCGAAGAAAAAATGGAAAAAACACTTGCGGGGATCCGGGAAATTTCTCCCGGATGGGTCGCCGCAGGGCATTGCACCGGATTCCCCATGCAGGTGAAGCTTTCCCTGTCCCTGGGATCAGGATTTTCTCCGCTGTGTGTGGGAAAAAGGTTTCTTGTCGAGGGCGACCCGGGAAAAGAATGACCGGATCGGCGGAATATACGGGGGGAACGCTCATATGGAGAGAAGGCGTTTCTCCCGTTCCGTCTGACCTGCTGCGCACGCAAGGCGCGAAGAATACGTCAGCCGTGCGATGACGAACGGGTCCCTGCAGGGTCCGCTTCGAGGATAGGCTCCTTTTTGAGGGGGAATGAAGAAAGCCCTGGCCTGCCGGAACAGGACCTGTTCTTCCATGGAATGCCACACTCTCATAAACAGCCCGTAAAGCTCGAAGCAGTCGCTCAGCCCGTAGTGTGCGAGGGGATCTCCCACGGTCTTCTCCGCCGATGAAAGGGTTACAGGGGAGGGAAGCCGTTTTTTCGCTTCCTGTACGGCCTCATTGAGGCGCGGCCACTTCCATCCTTTTCCGGGGCCTCCTTTTCTCTCTATCCGGCAGAAATCAGTGAGTCCGCGCATGGAACACCACCAGTTTCTTTTCCTGACGGCTTCAGGGGGAAGAAAAGAGGTATCGAAAGAAAGGTTGTGGACCACGATTCCCTCGGGATTCCACCTTTCCCAGAATGAGACAAGCCCGTGCCAGTCATCGAGAAAATGGGTCCCGTACTCTTCTTCGAGCCGCAGATGGCCGATCCGTCCGGTTGTCAGTCCATGAACCCTTTGGGTCTGCGGGTCAGGCCGTTCCTCGGGGAAATAAAACCTGTTGAAAAAATCAAGTATGTGTCCCTCTTCCGAAAAAACGATGGATGAGGCGGACACTACCGATGCCCCGCGAAAACCGTTCGTCTCCAGGTCAAAAACAGCAAACCTTCTGTTTGAAGCCATCTTTATGCCCTCCGTGTGCAGGATGCGATACTATTATGCCAGAATTCTACGTTTTACGGGAAAGGAAAGGGAAAAAATGCAGGCCGACATCCTCTCGAAACTTAAATCTTCCGCTGAATCCTGTTATATGTGTTCTCTTGCTGAAACCAGAAAAAAAGCAGTTTTTGGAGAAGGTCCCTTCGATGCTCCTGCTATGCTGGTAGGTGAGGCTCCGGGAGCTGATGAGGACGAGCTCGGTCGCCCGTTTATAGGCAGATCGGGCAGGCTGCTTTCGTCCCTCATGGAAGAGGCCGGGCTTCCGAGGGAGAAGCTATTCATCACGAACATGGTGAAATGCAGGCCGCCTGAAAACAGGCTTCCTGCAAGGAAGGAACTTGAGGCATGCAGACCGTACCTCCTGGCCCAGATAGCAGCGATCCGTCCTCTTCTTGTTCTTGCAGTGGGAAATGTGCCTGCAAGGGCGTTCCTTCATACCGGGGAAGGGATCACCTCCCTTCGGGGCAAGTTTTATACTGCGGAATCAGAGGCATTTTCGTTTATAGTCCGTCCTGTGTTTCATCCCAGCTATCTTCTGCGGAACAGGAGCGTTGAGGAGGGAAAACCGGTCTCCGTGACGCTGGCTGATTTACAGGAAGCGCGGAAGTTCCTGGAAAAGGCTATCCCCGGATTTTGACTTCCCCTGCGAAAGGGGCGGCTATCTCCCTGAAGGCTTCCAGGAATTCAGGGGGAAAGGGGCGTCGATCGGAGAACTCCTGAGAAAGCGTATGCCCGGGCCGGAAATTCTGGAGTACGTACAGGGGAGCGCCTTCAATCATTTTGCCCATGAAGCAGGCATCCTCGAGGGAATGGATGCCCGGGACGAGTGTGGTCCTGAACTCGAAAGCTGTTTTTGAACCAAGGAGGAGAGAGATGCTTTTCATCACCGCTTCAAAGTTTCCGTCCCGCCCTGAGGCAAGAGGATATTTCTCCCACGGCGCTTTCACGTCCATGGCGATGTAATCGGCTTTTCCGGATTCGAGCACGTGCTCGAGAACATCGGGACGGACCCCGTTCGTATCCAGCTTGATTTTCAGGTCTTCGGCGCGGATCAAATCGAGAAAGGGCAAAAGCCCCGGCTGTATCGTAGGCTCCCCGCCGGAAATGCAGACCCCGTCAAGAAATTTCTTCCGTTTCCTGAGGTCTTCCAGTATTTGCTCTGCCGGAATAGGTTTCGTTTCCCCGTTCATGGCGACGAGTTCCGGATTGTGACAGAAGGGACAGCGAAACCGGCATCCTTTTGTAAATACGACGGCGGCGGCTGCTCCGGGAAAATCAAGAAAACTCGTGGGGATATAACCGCCTATGGAAATTCCAACCATGGCGCCACCTCTTTTCTTCGGTATGAGCGTTTTTCATCAGGGAGGAATGGGTTCCCCGTCGAAAAAACTATCGTATATAATAAGCAAAGCAAAAAGAAGTTTTTCCTGGTGACTGGAAAATAGTACACTCTGAGGGGAAAGAAAGGAAGACGTTTATGAGAAGCCTGTTCGGAAGGGTATTCGGCTGGAGGGCCGAAATACCCGCCGCAGAAAATTCGGTACAGAAAACGGAACACTCTGGAGAAAAGACTGGAAATGAGGCTTTCAGGGGCCCCTCCACCTTTTTTCTTCTCCTGTTATGTGGTGTTGTCTTCTTTCTTCTTTTCAGACCGGCAGGAAGCATGTCTTCCTTCCATGCCCTTGAAATAGCCAGGGGTTCGAGGGACCTGTCGCCGCACATGTCAAACGAAGAGTTCATCCGTTCCTACGAGGATGCTTCCAATGCGGCTGAAACTGTGGGCTGGCTTGTGTCCTCCGCAGGCTCGGGCGATTTCCTCGTCTCGTATGTGTACCTGGACAGGGATGGGGTTCTCAAAGGCTGGTTTTTCGAAGTGCTTGCAAAAGAACAGATTGCCAGGAGGATCACCCGGTCAATGGGAGAATATTATGCAGGTCTCATAGACGAGCGTTTCCAGAACAGCCTGAAGGTGACCGCAGAAAGAGAACTGGTCACCCGGCGGGTCATAAACGCACCTTTCGCCTCAGGATCCCGTACGGTCCTTGAAGAGGTTGCATCAGAACTGGAGCGGACCGGTGTCAGAAAAGAGCACGGATGGACTGCGCGCCGGATAGCAAGAGAGAAATGGCTTGTAGGTTTTGTTTATGAGCCTGAAGATTCTGCCGGAAAAAGGGAGCTTCTGTTCGGTTACAACTCAGACAGCGGTGCTGTTTACCCCGGTTCCGGAGAATGGCACGCCGCCTCTTTGGTGAGTCAGTCAGAAAATCCTCCGGGTCAAGAGAAAACATCGTTCTTCCCGGTCTCGGTGGTGGAAGAGTCCTCTGGAAAAAAGATTCTTTCGTTGTTCATACAGCGATGCTCCTATTAGAAATTCCTTTTCAGTTTTCGTCTTCTGACGGCTGAAAAAAGGATGTGCTGAAACTTTTTTCCCCTGGGTGTTTTTCGTAACTGTCTGCAGGAGAAAAATAAGGAAATAAAGGTTTCCTGAAGATCAATGGAGGTTTGCATGACCCTGATTTTGAGATTGCTGCTGAAGGCAGCACCCCTGATTTTTTTCTTTCTTGCCGCAAGAGCCCTGAAGGAGATGCTCCGGGCTTCACAATACGGCAGGGGAGCGGGCAGTGAGGGCGCTCCGCCTTACGGGAAGGATTTCCCGGGGGCGGGAGGCAGTTCAGGAAGAAGGGGAAAAGACCCGTACGAGGTCCTGGGATGCGCACCTTCTTCCAGCAATGAGGAAATTAAGAGCAAATACAGGGAACTTCTGGGAAAGTACCACCCTGACAGGTTTATCGGGCAGAAACTTGATGAGGAGTTTATTCAGCTGGCTTCAAGAAAGTTCCAGGAAATCCAGGAGGCCTACGAAAAGATCCGCCGGGTAAGGAAATTCTGATTCCTGAACGGAATGTTTTTTCATAATGATCTTTCGTGTTCCCCTGTCCCTGTTACGTTCGGTTCAGTTGAGCGGTATCCTGCGTGATACAATAACCGTATCCCGGCATAGCCGGGCAAAATATTGACCCTGCCGGAGGGAAAAGGAGAGTCGCCATGTCAACCCTGGAACTCTATAAAGATCCTGAAAGCTTCTCTTCAATAAAGTCTCAGGCGCGGACCACCATAGAAACAGCCTTCTACGGCAACAACGTGGTTCCCGTGTCGAATCTTCGAGAGGCGTACGAGCTCGCCCGGACGAGTCCGGGAACTGTAGAACTCACAGGAATGCCTGTTTACCGGCCCGAGGGGCAGGGATTGCCTGCCAGAAGCAATGTGCTGCTCATGAATGACGGAGCGGTGGTGGGGCGCTGTGCGGCTGCAAGAAGGATAGTCGGGGAGCCGGGGGTTTCCATGACCGAGCTTGCTCCGGTCATTCGGGAGGCAGTGTACGGTACCAGGTACAGAACCTTCTATTCGGCGGAAGCATATATTGGTCTCGAGAAAGACTTCATGGTGAAAGCCCACCTTCTTGCGCCGAAAAACCATGAAAACCTCATTTACAACTGGCTCCTGAACTTCCAGTATCTCAATAAAACCTACATTGACATGTACCGTGATTCCCGCACTCTTCCCGACGGGGATATATTCATGTTTGCCGATCCTGACTGGACGTCCCAGGAATTCCCGCTGGGGCTTGCTTTCTTCGATCCGCTCCACAACTGCGCGGCAGTTCTTGGAATGCGCTATTTCGGAGAGCTGAAAAAAGGAACGCTCACCCTTGCCTGGGGAACAGCTGTACGAAATGGATTCGCCTCCTGTCACGGTGGGCTGAAACGGTACAATCTGAAAAACGGGAAATCATTTGTTTCTGCCGTATTCGGGCTTTCAGGCTCCGGAAAGTCGACGCTTACCCACGCGCGCCACGGGGGAAAATACGATATCACAGTTCTTCATGACGATGCGTTCATAATCAATGTGAAGCAAAAATACGCCATAGCACTGGAACCCTCCTATTTCGACAAGGTCCAGGATTACCCCATGGGATGCGAGGACAACAAGTTCATCATCTCCCTTCAGAACTGCGGTGTCACCCGCGGTGAGGACGGCCTGCTCTATCCTGTGACGGAAGACCTCAGAAACGGGAACGGACGGGCGATCAAGTCCAAACTCTGGAGTCCCGTTCGGGTGGACCGTATCGACGAACCCATAAATGCTGTTTTCTGGCTCATGAAGGATCTTTCGCTGCCTCCGGTGGTCAGGCTCAAAGGGCCTGACCTTGCGGCGGTCATGGGAGCGACCCTGGCGACAAAACGGACGACCGCAGAACGGCTGGCGCCCGGCATCGATCCCAATGCACTGGTCATAGAATGTTACGCCAACCCATTCAGGACCTACCCTCTTTCCATGGATTACGAACGGTTCAGGACCCTCTTCGAGGACGGCGTGGACTGCTATATCCTCAATACGGGAGATTTTATGGGGAAAAAGGTGACTCCTGCCGATACCCTCGGGATCATCGAGGCGATCATCGAGGAAAGAGCACGGTTCGTTCCCTTCGGTCCCTTCAGTGACATGGAGACAATGGAACTTGAACGGTTCCCCATCGACTTTTCCGATGAGAAATACAGAAGGGAGTTCTTCGCCCGGTTCCGCGACAGGCTCGCCTTTGTCAAGTCGAGGGAAACCGAAAAAGCGGGGATCGACCGCCTGCCGCCGGAGGCTGAGGCAGCTCTTCGCAAGGCGCTTGACGAAATCGGGTACCCCGTTCAGGATTAGTACTTTCATGAGGAGAGGAACGTGATCTCCGGACTGAAGTGATTCGGCTGAAAACACTCGGGAAGCCCGCTCCTCTTTCCTCTCCAGGGAGAAGGAGCGGGCGTTTTTTTGCATACATGAGTTTACTCCCCGAAAGCCGGCGCGTTGAGTCCCCTGCTTTCCGTCTTATGGTCTATAATCAGTCTCCAGAAAGATAATCCGGAGGACATTCTTTTTTATGGGAAACAACACGGTCAGGTACAGCTCTCTGGGAGAGGACAGGATCCCGAGTCTTGTATTGCGGTTTTCTCTCCCCGCCATAGGCGGAATGCTCGCCAACGCGCTCTATAACATCGTTGACAGGATCTTTGTGGGCCGTACTGTAGGCCCTTCGGGAATAGGTGCGATCAGCGTGGTCTTTCCGTTCATGCTCCTCGCGATTGCCTATGGCCTCCTGATTGGTGTCGGCGCAGGTTCCCTCATCTCGATTTCCCTCGGCGAGAAGCGAAGAGCCCGGGCAGAGAAGGCTATGGGGAACGCGCTGATTTTTTTCCTTGGGGGAAGTGTGGCGCTGAGCCTTGCCGGTGCCTTATTCAGCGGACCTGTTCTTGAAATTTCAGGAGCAGGAGGAACGTTGTTTCCTCTTGCGAAGGAATATATGGATATCGTTGTGTGGGGTATTCCATTTTCTACGGCTGCCTTTGGGCTCAACTTTTTCATACGGGCGGAGGGCAGTCCGCGCTACGCTATGTATTCACTCCTTATCGGAGCTTTTGCCAATATTTTGCTTGACGCATTCCTGATACTTGTCCTGGATATGGGAATCCGGGGAGCGGCGATCGCGACAGTCCTGTCCCAGATGCTCTCGGCTGCGTGGGCTTCGGCATTCTACATCAGAAAAAGAAGCACACTGCGTTTCAGGCTGAAACACATGGCTCCCGACAGGAAGATCCTTGGGAGGATCATCGCCGTGGGATTGTCCCCTTTCCTTACGGA
>Ga0228536_1001266_pt1 | contig 26502 bp, 23 predicted proteins | sample SJ1Smetagenome_FD_168611 | JGI IMG/M metagenome (GOLD analysis project Ga0228536, IMG submission 168611) | Enriched culture of PCE-dechlorinating microbial communities from Ithaca, New York, USA - SJ1.S | ecosystem: Engineered > Modeled > Simulated communities (microbial... > Unclassified...
ATCAGATAGATCTCTTTGCCTCTGCAATCAAACATGAAATAAACTCCCCTCAGTTCAGCTTTGGTGCTATGGGGAGTTTATTTGTCTCGCGCCATGTTGGACAGGTACCTCACGTTTGACGCTTACGAAGATAAAATGGAATGTGCTGTGCAAAGGCGCCGCATATCCTTCAAGGAAAGAACTCGGCATGTCTGCCAGACTGAAAATTCTAGGCTCGCTAGACCCATATTCACGAAAGAGAATGCAGGGCCTGGACGAGGATCTCAAGACGGCGGCGCAGAATGCGTAAAACCCAAAATGAAGGCCCGCGGGTTTGATACCCGCGGGCCTTCATTTTGGCCTGTTAGCTTAATAACGGTTTCTCAAGTGGTCTTTAGAAAGATTCCTGCGCGGTACGCGCTATTATCTCCTCCTGCTGGTAATTGTCCAGGTCCACGAAGTAATCGCTGTAACCTGCCACACGCACGAGGAGTCCGCGATAGTTTTCAGGATGGGCCTGCGCGTCGCGCAGCGTCGCCTCGTCGACCACGTTAAACTGGATGTGGTGTCCGCCAAGCCTGAAGTAGGAACGGATGAGGTTCTTTACCCCCTCTATCCCCTCTTCGCCGGCGAGCACGGACGGAAGGAAGCGCTGGTTCAGCAATGTCCCGCCGGACTTCACCTGATCCATCTTTGCAAGCGACTTGACTACTGCTGTCGGTCCCTTGCGGTCTGCCCCGTGGCTTGGCGACGTGCCGTCCGATTCGGGCATTCCGGAGAAGCGCCCGTTGGGGCTTGCCGCCAGCTTCTGTCCGAAGTAGTTATGGCAAGTGGTGCTCAGCATGTTCAGGTGGTACGTCGGACCAAGTATGCTGTGCTTACCGTCTATAGTGTTAAACAGGCTTGCGTAGACCTTCCTCATTATGTTGTCGGCATAGTCGTCGTCGTTGCCGAAGAACGGGGTTTTGTTCCACAGAGTAAGACGCATCTTCTCTTCACCCTCCCAGTTCTTCGCCATCGCGTCTACGAGCTGGCCGAGTGAGAACGCCTTCTCCTCAAACACATGCTTCTTCAGGGCTGAAAGGCTGTCCGTTATCGTGCCTATACCGCAGCACTGGATGTAGTCTGTGTTGTAGCGCGGGCCTCCGTTGTAGTAGTCCTTTCCGTTCTTTATGCAGTCGCGTATAACTACTGAGAGGAACGGCGCTGCCATGTTCGTCGCGTACTGATGCCTCAGGTAGTTGTCGACCTTGATCTTGATGTCTACCACATATTCCAGCTGTTTCTCAAAAGCCGCGTAGAGGTCGTCAAATGTCTTAAACGAGCTGAGCTCTCCGGTCTTGATGCTTACCTGTTTGCCGGTCAGCATATCCACGCCGTTTGTCAGCGTATACTCAAGCAGCTTAGGCACGTTGAGATAGCCGTGGAGCAGGTATGCCTCCTTGCCGAAGCAGCCGGTCTCTATACAGCCGCTCGTGCCGCCCTCGCGCGCGTCTTCAAGCGTCTTGCCTACCCTCATCTGCTCCTGTATGACCATGTCAGCGTTAAAAACCGACGGGTAGCCCATGCCGTTGCGGAACACCTTGGCCGCGGCGCGTACCACATTGTCCGGGGTGCGCTCGCTCACCTGTATGTTCCCCTGCGGCTGAAGCAAACGCAGCTCGTCGAACAGCTCGAGGCCGATGTAAGTTACCTCGCTTGATCCGTCTGTGCCGTCCGCCTTAAGCCCCGCGAAGTTGATGTTCGTGAAGTCGTTGTACGTGCCGCTCTCTGCCGCTGTGACACCCACCTTGGGAGGGGCCGGGGTGTTGTTGACCTTGATCCATAGGCACGCCATGAGCTCTTTGGCTTTCTCGCGCGTAAGGGTGCCGTCGGCAAGCCCCTTCTCGTAAAACGGCCTCAAATGCTGGTCCAGATGCCCCGGGTTCATCGCGTCCCAGCCGTTGAGCTCTGTTATGGTCCCAAGGTGCACGAACCAGTATGTCTGGATGGCCTCCCAGAAGTCCCTCGGAGCGTGAGCCGGCACATGGCGGCACACATCGGCTATCTTAAGCAGCTCCGCCTTGCGCGCGGGATTGCTTTCGCCGGCGGCCATCTTCTCGGCCAGTTCTGCGTGCCGCTTTGCGAATATTATCGCGGCGTCGCAGGCTATATCCATGCCCTGGAGCTGTTCGTCCTTCATAGTGGCCTCCGGGTCATTAATGAAATCAAGCTCGGCGCGCGACTTAGCTATCTCCTCTTTCAGGTCCAGCATGCCCTTCTCGTAGATCAGGCCGTCAAGCGCGGTGTGTCCCAAAGCGCGCTGCTCTCCGAACTCGGTGAACGTGCCTGCCTCGTAAAGCTTCGTCCATTCCTCCGGCATGCGCTCGAAGAGTTTGTCCCTCATGCAACGGCCGCGCCAGTAGGGGATGACTTTTTCCTCATATGTCTTAATGTCCTCGGGCGCGACGGAGTAGTTCTGCTGTTTCCTTGTGTTCAGGACCTCAAGGTCGTGGACCGAGTGGCATGTGAGCTCCGGGAACGTTGATACCGCGCGCGGCTTCGGACCGCGTTCTCCTACGATAAGCTCGTCCTTGCCGATGTATATGGTTTTTTTCTCGCACAGGTACTTGAAATTTGCCGCGCGCAGTACGGGCATCGGCAGTTTTCCGTCGTTTTCGCGGTAAAATTCTGTTGTGAGGAGCGCCCTCTCGATTGATATAGAGGGGTGTGTCTCGAAACTCTCGTCACGCAGGCGTTTGATACGTTCGTTCATCATGGTGATGCAACCTCCTTAGTACTCGTCGATAGATCTGTATTCGATCCGCTGCCGCTTGTCAAAACCGCGATTGTCCTGCCAGGTGAAATATGAAGCTGCCGCAGGAACCTTCTTGAACCATTTCACCGCCGCATTTCCGGGCCGCTTATATGTCAGCCGCCGATATGGACATTAAGCCCATATTCCTTAAGGATGTCCGCGGCCCTTTTTGTCTGTGTCGCAGTGGGAGGCAGCAGGTCAGGAAGCTTGTATTCCATGTGCCACCTGCTGTGTTTCCCCCTTGCCACAGTGTGGTACGGAAGTATATTCACTCCCGTTATGCCCTTTAGTTTAGAGACAAAAGCCCCCATCGCGCGGATGTTCTCGTCGTCGCTGTTCAGTCCAGGCATAAGCGGGAAGCGGATGTTTATCTTAGCGCCCGCCTCGGACAGGGCCTCGAGATTCTCGAGTATGATGACGTTGTCGACTCCGGCATATTCCTTATGCTTGATCGGATCCATGTGCTTTATGTCGTATAGGAAGAGGTCCGTCTCCTTCGCGGCTTCCAGGACGTATTCTTTCTGAGCGAAGCCGCATGTGTCTAGGGCTCGGTGGAACCCTTCCTTCCCGCACGCTCTAAGCGCCTCTATGAGGAATTCCGGCTGCATCAGAGGTTCCCCTCCGGAAAAGGTCACGCCGCCTCCGTCGCGGAAGAATATCTCGTCCTTGCGGAGCTCGTCCATAAGCTGTTCGACCGTGTACCTCCTGCCGCATATCTCACGCGCGCCCGAGGGGCAAACATCGGCGCATTTGCCGCATCCGTTGCAGAGCCGCTCATCGGTCACGAGCCTCCCCTCTTTAACGCTGATGGCGTTGTTGGGGCACGATTTTATACATTCGCCGCAGGCTATGCATCTTTCGCTGCGAAAGAGTATTGCCGGGGCCATCGCCTGGCTCTCGGGGTTGTGACACCACCAGCATGTGAGTGGGCAGCCCTTCATATGAACCGTGGTCCTGAGCCCGGGACCGTCGTGTATCGAGTACCTCTTTATGTCAAAAATCATTCCCGTGACGCTCAATTCGATTGCCCCTCCTCGGATATGTCAAGTTCAGAATGCCTCGCAAAGTAATATTTGCGGATAAACCGCTCCTGTACCGAGAACGACCAGTGCACGTCCCTTATGTAGTCGGCCGCCCCATTGAAGTCTTCTTTCCGCAGGAGGTCTATCATTGCCTTGTGCTCGTCTAAGGAGTGCATTTCCCACTCCTTCACGTATGTCTTGTTGCGCGGGAAATCATAGAGCCTCTCCTTAAGTATCTTTATGTAGTGGAGCATCTCTGTGTTATCCGACATATTCAGATAAACGTTATGAAACTTCAGATTTTCCTCGTAAAACGCAGAGTAGTTGTTCTGGTCAAGCGCCTTGCGCATCTGGACGTTGCATTTTTCCATGACGTCCGCGTCGCTGTCGCGGAAACGCAGGGCCACCAGCACTATTACCGCAGACTCAAGTCCTCCGAGGATCTCGTAGATGTTGCGTATTTTCTCAAGCGTCAGCGCGTTGACTACTACGCCGCGGCGAGGGTATATCGTCACAAAGCCTTCGGACTCAAGCTGAAACAGCGCGTCACGCAGCGGAGTCCTGCTCATGCCGAGATCTTTGCTGATCTCGTTCAGGTTGAGGAAGGTCCCCGCACGTATCTTCCCTTCGTTCATCTGAAGGCGAAGATAGTCGTAAACCTGCTCTCTCAGTGATTTGAGCGTGAAGTTGAGTCCATAGTCCATAACCCTGCCCCTTTCTTGTGATAAGTGTACCACAGATATATCAGATTGCAATAGAAATTATAAAATTTGCAAAATAAATTTTCACCATAAAGCCCCTAAAGTAGCTGCCACAGGATATTAGTTTGAAAATAACGAAGCGGCAGGCTGATATTTTTGTGAGAGCTTAAACCGCACAAAGCTAAGATAAAATCGAGCAGCCATTACTTGATTCGCCTTAAATTATAGAACAGATGCAGAATAAGCGTAAGGAGCCGAAATGCGCGCCGCAAAAAAAGGCCCGCCTGATATTCTTTCGTCTTACGGGCTTACACAGACTGAAAAAAAGGCTATACTTAAACGGCCGCATCAACCGCGCTTGATTTATATTTATGAGAATTTATAAGATTCCAAGAGAGGGGATAACTTCGATGAAGATCAAGGAGTTTAAGCTCGAGAGGCTTTTTGCGCGATATGTGTCCGACGCGAAATACATGCTGAGCCAGGTCTCGTGCGAAGCCTGCATGATGAAAGAGATTTTGGATATGGCGGATGATGAGTGCAGGGAGCAATGGGACAACCTGAGCCTCGGCTACACTAAGCAGATAGGATCTCCGCTTTTGCGCGAGGCGATAGCCAAACGCTACACTTCTATACGGCCTTCAGATATCCTTGAGGTCGTGCCTGAAGAGGGGATCTTCATATTTATGAATACGATGCTTGATCCCGGTGACGAGGTCATAGTCATGCAGCCGGCGCTGCCGTCGCTGTACGAGATACCGAGAGCTCTCGGATGCAAGATTATCCGCTGGCCGCTTGAGCCTACGAGCTGGGGCTGGCGGCTGGATGTGAATTTCCTCGCTGACGCGATATCACCCAGCACAAAACTGCTGATCCTCAATGTCCCCAACAACCCGACAGGTTATATCCCGGTAAGGGTGGAGATGGAGCGCATACTCAGCCTGGCCGACAGGATGGGGACCTGGGTCTTCTGCGAGGAGACGTACCGCGGCATGGAGCACGACCCAGCTGCGGCGCTGCCGTCGCTTGCCGACCTATACCCACGCGCGACCGTTTTAGGAGGGGTCAATAAGTACGGGCTGCCCGGGACGCGCATAGGATGGCTTGTTACTAAGAACAGACAGGTGCTTTTGGACTGCGCCGCCTACAAGGATTACACGACGCTCTGCAACAACGCGCCCGGCGAGGTGCTCGCGACCATAGCCATGCGGAACGCCGCCACGCTGCTTCAGCGCAACCACAAAATCGTGCTTGATAATCTAAGCGTAGCCGAAGCATTTTTCAAAAAGCACCGCGACATGTTCCAGTGGGTCCCGCCCGACGGAGGGTCAACCGCCTTCCCAAAGCTTCTGCCGCCGTTCGACGTTACGGAGATGTGCGAGAGGGCGATGAAGGAAAAGAGCATGCTTATAATAGGCGAGCGCGCGTACGGCCTAACTAACAACCACTTCAGGATTGGCCTTGGGCGCAGGGATTTCTGCGAAACGCTGGACGTATTCGGGGATCTGGTGGATGAGATGTCCAAAGAGGCCGGGATGGCGAAATAGATAAACACAGCCTGCGTGCTGTCTTTATCTTCCGACGATCGCGGTTATCCCGTTGAAGTGGGAGACCTTTGGCACTGTGGCGGTGGAGTCTGTTTCACAGCAGAAACTTATGTCATCGCGGAATCCGAGCGCGCACAGTATCCTGCCGTGCTCCGATTCCGCGCTTATGGCCTCCAAATCGGGGCCGAGCCTCTGCCACATCGCCAGCGCCGCGATTGCCCCGTCTGTGAGCTCAATCTCATCGGCGCCGTTTGACGGCGCAAGCGCGAGCATCTTTTCGACCAGCAGTCCCGCGCACGCGGAGTCCTCCAGGGAAAACTCCCCGTCACGTCCCGCGGCTACCACCCCAATCCTGCTCCCGCGGCACAGCGCGTCCCATGCCACGGCTTCCGCGTTTCTCGCGCATCCTATCAGCACATCGGCCGAACCGCAGGCGGCCGCAAGTATCGCCTTTGTGCCGTTGGAAGTCGTGATCACCGCGTTTTTGATCCCGCCCGCCGCTGCAAGCTCAAGCGGCGAGTTTCCCAAATCGAACCCGGGGGCCGGCAGTCCGCCTCTTTCTCCCATGAGCCTCCAATCGTCCCCCAAAAGCGCCTTAAGCTCCCTTGCCTCCTCCACATCGGATACCGGCAGCAAAGTCTCGCCTCCCGCGTCAAAAAAAGTCGTTATCTGCGTGGACGCTCGCAAGAGGTCCACCACAACGCGGCAGTCGTGGTCCTTCAATGTCTCGCATGGCAGAAACGCAACGTCTAACAGATATTTCACGTGATATGCATCTCCTGTCTTCGCCGCGGCTTCATATATGTTAAAATAGCGGCACAGCGATATTTTACGCCAAAATCGACAGGAGGTCAGGATAATAATGAAGATGCTTATCGCAGTCGACTTCAGCCCGATAGGGCGCGAGGTAGCGCACAGCGGCTATTGCCTCGCGCAGAAGAGCGGGATGGACGTTACGTTTTTCCACTGCGCGCCTCAGGCTTCTCGTTTTCTCGAAGGCTATGACATAAAGGCGTTTCTCTCCCCGACGAGCAAGACGGAGCAGCAGAAGATAAAAGAGATGGCAATCCAGAGTCTGCATAAGGTCATGGAGGATGTTATAGCGGAGCACGGCAAAACTCCTGGCACAGATGTGGACGAGTATGTGACCGTCGGCGACGCCGGCGAAGAGATAATAAAGTACGCCAAAGAGAACGACTTTGACCTCATAGTCATAGGATACAAGAGCTACAGCAAACTGGAGCATATCCTGGTTGGGAGCACCGCCTCAAAGGTGGCGCGCTACGCGCCGTGCTCGGTACTTATATACCGCCCGGGCAAAAATATATCGTCGCTGAACATGTATTTGGACTCAAAGCGCTGACGTGACGGCTTAATCGGCTGATAACAAAAGGGGCTCCCGTTTAAAACGGGGCCCTTTTTGTTATCGCGTCGCGCCCGCGAGAAGATAAACTCGTGATGTGCCGCGATAATATAAAGATAAAATTAAAAAAACATAAAAAATACAATAAAATGTCATTATTAAAATTAATCATATCTGATATTTTAAAATATTCCGCTTGACAGAATCAAAGCCAGTGCAGAGAATATGGTTACTTTAAATATCGTTGCCGTTAAAAATAAACGGCGTGAAAAAAAACGAAAATGTCGGTTGCGCTTTAACGCACAAGCTATCGCTGACAGGCAGCGGTTCGGCAGAAGACGAAAGGAGTGAGGCGCCAAAATATCCCATTTGTTTCTCATGTGTTTCAGAAAGTTTATGCTGACGTGTGATTTTCTGAGAGGCAAAAGAGTTTTTTTTGCCAGGAAAGGCAAAGGAGGGATAAGACATGGGAAACAGGGATACCAGGCCGGCAAAAGGTTTTCGATACGTTCTTGCGGCGGCGCTGCTGCTTGGTGTTTTAAGCTTCGCGGCGTGGGCCGCTGTGAGCGTTGCGCGTTTCAGCAATGCATCCGCGGGTCAGGGTATGGCCGATGGTCTTGTGGAGCCTGACGGAGACCGCCACAACTCTTACGCGTGGTCGATGGAGACGATGACAAACAGCGAGGGGGATGAATATCTTTACGTCGGCTCAAACCGTGACCTGATCGTCATGATGTTTGCTCAGATGGGCGGCGTCAGCGAGGATGCGCTCGTTGCTGTGACAAGCGGCGACATACCCGGGTCAAGCGGCGATTACCGCGCGAGGATATTCAGGAAGAAGCTCTACGGCAAAGATAACGCGTGGGAACAGATATACATATCTCCCACGCTGCAGCCGGTAGCGCCCGCCGGTGCAGGTAATGCGGCAAACGGCGTCACGGGAATGCCGCTTGACATGGGGTATCGTGGCGTCGTAAAGTATGCGGCCCCAGGCGAGAGTGCTCCGTCCCTTTATTTCGGGAGCATGGGGTACACTACAAGGCTGCTTAAGTTTGGTCCTGATTTTGAGCCGGGCGACGAGCCAGACGTAGTTTTTGAGACGGAAAGCGGTACGGCGGCGAGCCTGCGCCCTCTTGTCGTGCATAAGGACAAACTTTACATCGGTGTGCTGACTGCAAGCGATGACCCTGCAAGCGCGGACCTTCAGGTTCTTGGGAGCGCAACGCCTACGGGCAACGATTCATGGGAGCCGGTCGCTGACAAAAACGACTTCCCGGGCGCGCGTCTTGATCCAAAGGCAGTAGGCGGCGGCGGTATTTGGGACATGATATCGTTTAACGGCTACATCTACGCCTTTGTCGGCAGCTACTACACAGGGAATTCCGACGACGGGTTTATGGTGTTCAAGGGCAAGTACGTAGGAACAGGCACAGAGGGCGCAAACGCCTACGGATGGAAGTGGCAGCCTATAGTTTGCACCGCCGCTGGCGCTAAGTACCCGAACGGCGTCGGCAACAGCAAGAACATGACGGCGTCACCGTTCCTATACTCGGTCGGAGGCAAGGATTATGTGTATGTCGGCACATTTGCTGACGCTCCGACGGCGTTCACGAACCTCCTGAGCGGCGGAAGCCTGCAGACGTTCCTTGACGTGTTGACGCCGTGCCAGGTCTACAGGTTTGGCGCTGACGACAAGTGGGAGATGATAATAGGCAACCCCGACGAGTCGAACGGTGTATTCGCAGAGCGCAAGGGCAACTACGGAGCCGGTTTCTTCAACCCGCCGACTTTGACCGGAGTGCCTCTTCCTACAGGTATCTCCTCGGTGCAGGACCTCTCTTTGAACCTCTACGCGTGGCGCATGGGGGTGTACAACGGCAAGCTCTACGTTACGACGTTCGATCCTGGCGTTGTCCTTGACTATGCGGAGAATATGGTGACCGATCCTCTGCAGAAAGAGGCAGTGAGACTGTTTATCACGGCGTTTAAGGCTTACAACGACAATCCGGCCGGCTTTGACCTTTACAGCACGGCGAATGGCTTTGATTTCACGGCTGTTACGAGGGACGGCTTCGGGGACAAGTTCAATTACGGCGGACGCACGATTAAGCCGACGGAGAACGGCTTGTACGTCGGCACAGCGAACCCGTTCTACGGAGGTCAGGTGTGGAAGGTGAGCGATGTGCAGCAGGGCGGCGGCAGCGGCGGCTGCTCGGCCGCCGGAGCGTACCCCGCGGTGCTTCTCCTGCTTGCGTTGCCGCTGCTTGCGCGCAAGCGCCGCTGATGGATATCCTGCCAAACCGCTAAAGAACAATGTGACGGATGAAAGGAGGGGGCTTGACGCCCCCTCCTTTTTAGTAAGCGCAAGCTGTTTAAGCTTTTGTCTGTTTAGGCTACAATATCGTCACGGTTCGGTGAGGTGATTTAAGTATTTTCCCGATGAAACGGAAGTGAAGGTCATGAAGAGGATAGAGAGAGTGTCCCTTGTGGGGCTTGGAGCCGTTGGAAGCTCATACCTCTCCCGGATGGCAAAGAGCGTCCCGATGGAAAGCTTGCGCGTCATAGCGTCCGGTGCCCGCGCCAAGAGGTACAGAGGCGGCGTTTCAGTGAATGGAGAGATTTTCTATTTCCCTGTGTGCGAACCTGGCGAAGAAACCGAGCCCGCCGATCTTTTGATATTCGCCGTCAAGAACAATCAGCTGCCGCAGGCCATATCGGACGCTAAAAGACATGTCGGCCCTGATACCGTGATACTCTCCCTGCTCAACGGCGTTGTGAGCGAGCGCGTCATAGCCGAAGGATACGGTTCCGGCAATGTCCTCTGCTCGCATGTTATGGGATTGGACGCTGTAAGGACGGAGGACGGCACGGCGTATGAGCACTTGGGGTACATCTCTTTCGGCGAGCGTGTCAATACACCGGGGGCGTATTCCGAGAACACGCTTGCGGTCGCTGAATTCTTCAGAAGGGCGGGTATCCCGTACAGGATCCCTGAAAACATGACCAAGGAGCTTTGGCTCAAATTCATGCTGAACGTCGGAGCGAACCAGGTGAGCGCCGTGCTCAGGTGCCCGTATAGGGCAATAAGGGAATCTCAAAGGGTCAGGGGCCTGGTGCGCGAGGCGATGGCCGAAGCTGCCGCGGTATCGGCGTACGAGGGCGTGTGCCTTGGGGAAGACGATATCGACGCATGTCTGGCAATTTTGGATAAATTGTCGCCGCAAGGCAAGACGTCGATGCTGCAGGATGTCGAAGCCGGCAGAAGGACCGAGGTGGACGTATTCGGCGGCACTGTGGTCTCGCTTGCCGCAAGACACGGCGTGCCGGCGCCGCTGAACGAGACGCTGGTAAGTCTGATACTGGCAATGGAGGAGACGTTCGGCTTGCGGTGAGGTTCTGATTTTTGTGTATTCATGCCCGCGCCTTAAGCCCGGCTCACAGATTGCGCTGATAATTTTGTTTTTTATACTCATTATTGTCTTGACAGCGTAAGGCCATGTGATATTGTGTTGTGTGCGGCCGCGGAGCTGTTTGGGCAAAAGCTGAACGCTTTGAGCCCCTCTTCGCGGGGAAGCGTTTTGCCTGGCTTCGTATGCCAAAATATATATGAAAAAATGTCAGGGGGTATCGGTATGGAATTTTTTGAGGCTTGCAGACATCGTCGTTCATATTACGAGATAGGCGCCGACAGTCCGGTTTCGGACGAACGCATAGCCGAGATAATCAAGGAGACCGTTAAATACGCGCCGTCTGCTTTCAACTCTCAGTCGGCGCGCGTCCTGCTGCTGTTCGGCAAACGGCACAGCATGCTTTGGGAGATAACGAGGGAAGCGCTGCGTGCCGTGGTGCCCGCGGAACGCTTCGCGGATACCGATGCCAAGATAAGCTCTTTTGCGGCCGGCCACGGCACCGTCCTGTTTTTTGAAGATCAGGACGTGATAGCCGACCTGCAAAATAAGTTCGCGTTCTATAAGGACAATTTCCCGATATGGTCAAACCAAAGCGCCGGGATGCTGCAGTTTGCCGTCTGGGTCGGACTTGAGTCCGAGGGGCTCGGGGCATCCCTGCAGCACTACAACCCGCTTATTGACTCCGCCGTCGCAGAAGCCTTTGACGCGCCGGCAAACTGGAAGCTGCTGGCCCAGATGCCTTTCGGAAGGCCGCTTGCGCAGCCGCAGCCTAAGACGTTTTTGCCGATAGAGGATCGATTTAAAATTCTTTTATAAGACGCGGAAGCGGCGGGTTTGGTCCCCGCCGCTTCTGAACTTAGCCCCTATTTATCGGCGTATCGTCTTACCATTTCAAGGAAGTAGAGATGTACGGCCGGGTTGTCTGTGACCTCCGGATGGAACGCGGTGACTAGCATGTTGTTTTGACGGGCCGCGGTGGCCGCGCCGTTTTCCTCGGACAGCACCTCGACGCCGTCCCCTGCGCGCGATATGTGGGGCGCGCGTATGAATGGCATCGGTATGGGGCCGCGCCCCGCGAACATGCCGTACGCCATGAAGCTGCCCAGCTGCCTTCCGTAGGCGTTGCGCCTCACAGTTATGTCCATAACGGCGAAGTGGCGCCTGTCGTCGTTCTCTATTTCTTTGGCCAGCAGTATCATCCCCGCGCATGTCCCGTAGACCGGCAGCCCCTGTTCGATCATAACCTTCAGCCTGTCAAACAGCCCTGACTCGCGCAAAAGCCTGCCTTGAGCGGTGCTCTCGCCGCCTGGGAGTATCAGGCCGTCTATGCCGCCGTCAAGGTCAGACAATTCTTTGATCTCGACCGGCAGCGCGCCGATTCTGCAAAGCATGGCGCAGTGCTCGGCAAAAGCACCCTGCACCGCGGACACGCCTATTTTGACGGCCATCGCAGCCTACTTGCCCCTCTCCGCCATAAGCAGCTCGATTTCTTTCTCGTTGATGCCGACCATCGCTTCGCCGAGGTTTTCGGATATCTCCGCCAGTATTTTCGGGTTGTCGTAATTCGTGACGGCCTTCACTATAGCCGCCGCCCGTTTTTTCGGATCGCCGGATTTGAATATCCCGCTTCCTACGAACACTCCTTCGGCGCCGAGCATCATCATCAAAGCCGCGTCGGCCGGCGTCGCGACACCGCCTGCTGCGAAGTTGACTACCGGCAGCCTGCCCTCCCTGTGTACGTAAAGCAGCAGGCTGTATGGGACCTCCAGCTCCTTAGCCGCCTCGAACAGTTCGTCGTCGCGCATCCCACTGACCCTGCGTATCTCGGCGTTTATGCTCCTCATATGCTGTACGGCCTGGATCACGTCGCCTGTCCCGGGTTCCCCCTTGGTCCTTATCATCGCCGCGCCCTCTTCTATCCTGCGCAGTGCTTCGCTCAGGCTTCTTGCGCCGCAGACGAACGGAACGCGAAACGATGTCTTGTCGATGTGGTAGATGTTGTCAGCGGGGCTCAGTACCTCGCTTTCGTCTATATAATCGATCTCGATCGCCTCAAGTATGCGTGCCTCTGCTATGTGCCCTATGCGGCACTTCGCCATGACGGGTATCGACACCGCGTTCTGTATTTTCTTTATCATGGCGGGGTCGCTCATGCGGGACACACCGCCGGCCTGTCTTATGTCGGCCGGTATCCGCTCAAGCGCCATGACCGCGCACGCCCCGGCGTCCTCCGCTATCTTAGCCTGCTCAGGAGTGGTCACGTCCATTATCACTCCGCCTTTGAGCATCTTTGCAAGATCCCTGTTAAGCTTGACCTGCTCCTCGTTTGTCATAATTTTTCCTCCCTTGTGTTTGAGTTTAGAATGTTTTATAGTTATAAAAGACAATTGTCATTTGCACAATACACAGATTTATGTATTTTGAAGATGACAGATTTGACGGAGAGGTGATTCGTGTGGCTTACAATATCCTTCTTGAGATAGACACAAAGACTGACGTGCCGCTGTGGCGCCGGCTTTATGAGGCTTTAGCCAAGGCTCTGGCCGACGGCAAAGTAGAGGCCGGAAGCAGGCTCCCATCCATCCGCAGCCTCTCAAACGAGCTTGGGGTCAGCAGGTCTCCTGTGGAAAACGCGTATTTGCAGTTGCAGATAGACGGTCTGATAGAGAGCAAACCGAAGAGCGGATATTTCGCGGCTGAGGCCCAAGGCGGCCGCGCGCGCTCGGTTTTGCCCGAGCGCGCAAACGCGCAAGACACGCGCGCCATGTATGATCTCAGGCCGGGCCGTGTCGATGCGCAGACAGCCGATATCACAGAGTGGCGCAGATGCCTTCGTTTCGTGCTTAACGAACAGGATGATATAGTATCCGTCGGTGACCCGCAGGGGGAACTCCGGCTGAGGGAGGCGCTTGTGGGGTACTGCTACAAAGCGCGCGGCGTCAGCGCTTCGCCGGACACCATCTTCATAGCGTCCGGCACACAGCAGCTGCTTGCTTTGTTGTGCAGGATAATCGGGCGCGGCAAGCGGGCCGTAATGGAGATGCCCGGGTTTGTGCAGGCTGAGCGTATATTTTCCGATTCCGGCTGGGAAGTGCAGCTGATCGATAAAGATCGTGGCGACGGAATAGCGGATGAGCTCAAAAAGCGAGAAGCCGACATGTTCGTGGATATAACTTCGAACAGGCCGCAGATCTCACTGTCGCGCCTATTTCGCCGCAGAAAGCGCATAACCGAGTGGGCGCGGCAAAACGACAAATATCTGCTCGAAGACGACTACAACGGCGAGCTCCGTTACATATCTAGGCAGATCCCGTCGCTGCAGGGGCTGGCTCCGGAGCGCGTTGTATATATAGGAAGCTTCTCGGGGATACTTCTGCCTTCCGTCCGCATAGCCTATATGGCGCTTCCCGCAAGGCTGTCCGAAGCCGCCAGGGAGAGCAGCCTGCTTTACGACCAGACGTCAAGCAAGATAGAACAGCTTGCGCTGGCTGAGTATATAAAGCGCCGTCGTCTTGAAAGACATATCAAAAGGATCAGGAAATTTTACCAGGCCAAGAGCCGCGCTCTTTTGTCGGCGCTGTCGGAAGCCTTCCCCGGATGCGCGGACTTCTCCCTGCTGGAGACATCTTTGGCCATATTGGTATCGCTGCGTACAGACGCCTCGGCGAAGGATCTGGCGCTTGCCGCGGCAAAACATGGAGCGCTCGTTGAACCGCTGCGCTCAGAGAAATGCATGCCTCCGACGGTACTCCTATCTTTTTCCGGCATTCCTGCAGGGCACATAGAGGCTGCGGTTGGATGCCTTAAGACTGCTTGGCGCGGATTTGTGGCTGCGCCGCCCTTTGCGCGTACATGACGCGCGCGTTTGTACGCGCAAAGGGCGGCAGAGTGATCTATTCGCAGGTGCCTATGCGGAGCGTCTTTTCATCATTGCGGGGACAGCCTCTACAGTCAGCACGCCGGCTAATATCAGCGCCGATGCCGCGAATATTTTGACAGTCATGGGCTCGCCTAAGAATATAATGCCCGCGGCCGAGCCGAATATACCGGAGGTTGAAAGAAGGATCGCGACGTGGGTGGCGGAAGTGTATTTCTGAGCGATCGTCTGCAGCACAAGAGTCAGCGCAAAACCAATTGTGCCGGCGTATATTATCGCCACCCACGCAGACAGCGGAAGATGTGACGGGAATGGCTCAAATGCCGCAGCCGTTGCGAACGAAAGAACCATGCCGCCCAGTGCCTGCCAGCACGCCAGACCGTATGGGTCGGCGCCGCCTACGAACTTCTGCACCAGCAATATATACGCGGTGACAAACATCATAGACGCAAAGCACATGGCGTCCCCCGCGTTTACGGACAAGCCGCCGTCAAGCATCAACCCTGCCATACCGGCCGTGCACATAATAACAGATGCCATAACGTGCCACCCCGGGAACCTCTTTGTTATCATCCACACGGATAGAGGGACAAACACGACGGACATTGAGATTATGAAAGACTGGTTGCCAGCCGTAGTGTAAAGCAGGGCCACCGCCCCGACCAGGTAGGCGCATATAAAGACCATTCCGGCAGCAGTGCCTGCCGCCGCCGAGCGTATCGGCATTGAAAATGCTCTTTTGCCGAAAAGGATCGTCACTGTGATCCACGCTACGACAAACCTCAGTGCGCAGAACCAATACGGGGTTATGTCGTCAAGAGCGTCCTTTATGACGACGTTTGTCGCGCCCCAAACCAAAGCGACGATGAGCACAGCAAGATCCCCCAACAGCATATAAAACTTTTTTTTGTCCATGTCCGTGCTTCTGCCTCCGAATAAAATATAGAGAGCCGTAAATATTTTACATCAATACAAAGGCAAAGTCAGGTCAGGACGGATGCCTAAAATCAAACGCCTATGCCGATAGCATCAAAATGCCGCTGCAGGTTGAACGCGCAGCATAAAAAGAGTGAATAACCGCTGATTATAGATGACCTTATGCCGTTTCATAAAGAACCTTTGCGCATTCGGATACAATTCGGCTACAATATAATCCATAGATATATTTAAAAGTGTTTAATCCAAGGAGGCGGCGACTATCAATGAAAAGCTATACGGAAATGGCGGCCGTTTTTAAGGCCATGTCGGATCCTGGGCGCCTTATGATCATAGACATGCTTTCATGCGGTGAGATATGCGCGTGCAGGCTGCTAGAGAGGCTGCGCATGTCCCAGCCGACCCTTTCGCACCACATGAAGATACTCTGCCAGGCAGGGCTGGTAGCGGGCAGGAAAGACGGCAAGTGGATGCGCTACTCGCTTAAAAGCGAAGGCTTCGACGCTCTTGTAATGTCTATAAAAGAACTTTCGTCCGAGAAGGAAGACTGCATATGCAAGACGGCGTTCAAAGCCTGATATGTGGCCGCCTTCAGCAGAACTTTATTATCATAAAGAAATGGCTTGCGCTTCCGAGTATGACGAAGAAGTGGAATATCTCATGGAATCCGAGCCAGCTTGGTATCAGATTAGGCCTTTTCAGCGCGTATATTACGCCGCCCGTTGTGTAGAGAGCACCGCCGGCAAGCAGCCATAGCAAAGCCTGCGCCCCGGCCGCCCTGTAGAGCGGAACGACCGCGCATACCGCGGCCCAGCCCATCGTTATATATATCCCTGTGCATAGGCTTCTCGGCATATCGAAGAAGAACATCTTGACGGCTATTCCGGCTATCGCGCACGCCCAGACGACAGAAAGCAGCACGTAACCCGTGGCTCCCCTGAGCAAAGTAAGGCAGACGGGAGTGTATGTGCCGGCTATCAGCACAAAGATCATGCTGTGATCTATTTTCCGCAGGACGCGCACCAGCTTCTCGGAGCCGTTGAACAAGTGGTACGCGGCGCTGGCTGCGTACAGCAATAGCATACTCACCCCGAATATGGAAAATGAGACGATCTCCCATGCGTCGCCGTTGTTTATCGCCGTGTAAAGAAGCGCAAAGAGCGCTGCCGCCGAAAGCAAAGCAGCCGCAAAATGACTCAACCCGCTGGCAGGCTCCCTGAATATTTTTTTCATATATGTCCCTCCAAGCCGCTAACTTAGCGCGGCCGGCCTTCAGCGGACATGCCGCGCGGTTCGTATGTATTATTATAAACCATGGAGCCTGAAATCTAACTTTTCTCCCAAGCGCAAGAGGTGATTATTTATATTTATATATTGACATTTGTCTATATATATTTTATATTACAGCGCGGAGCAACAGCGCGTAAATTTGGGCGCCGGATATGCGCGCGGGGAGGTGAGACCCCCATGGACGGCATAAATAAGCGCGGTATGGCTGCGAGACCGTCGATATCGCTGACTTCATCGCATTGGCTCAATCTCGTAAAGGAACGCGGCGGGACATTTTTTATAAGAATGTCTGTCAACATAGCCGGCTGATGAAGCGCGTTCAAAGGCCCGGCGGGCCTGATAGGAACTCCGGACGACGAACAGGAGAAGTATATTCTCTTAGATGTCACGGATGGCAATGGCAACGTTTACAGCGGCGTTAAATGTTTTCTCCATGAAGGGTGCATAGGCAGGTTTCAGAAAACGCCGGAAGGGGATTTTCTGCTTTTTACAGAACAGAGCGGGACGCTGCGGTGCAGATTTCACAACCTTCCAGACAGTCTGCGGAAGTAAGCGGCCTGTTTGGGTTACAGCCGAAAAATTGATCCACGGGGTGAGGAACTATGAAGATTCAGATATTGGGAACAGGATGCCCTAAATGCAAGAAACTTGCGGAGCTTTCAGAGCAGGCGGCAAAGGAACTGGGGCTTGATTTTGAGATTGAAAAAGTTACAGAGGTCGCAAAGATAGTGGATTTTGGGGTAATGGCCACGCCCGCGCTCGCGGTGGACGGGAAGGTGCTCATGGCGGGGCAGCTCCCGACGTATGAAAGAGTCAAAGAGATGCTCATTAAGGCAAGCGGCAGGGGTTAAGCAGGCAGCCGAACAGGCGGCGGAGATGGCGGTTTAACCGCATCACATATCATACGAAACACCGCCTTATATGCGGCACGTGATGGAGCTGATTGCGTTGAGCGACCGTAAAAAATTTTTTTCAATACTAATTTTTTTTCTTGTGTTTTACTTCTTGCCCGTTGGCAATGAACGCGTTTTAGCCGGTTTGGCGGAGTCGGTAGCCATGATGTCGGAGTACGCCAAACAGCATGTCCTGCTGTGCCTTGTGCCGGCCTTTTTCATTGCCGGCGCAATCTCCGTGTTCGTAAGCCAGCAGTCGGTCATGAAATATCTCGGCCCCGGCGCGAAGAAATGGATATCCTATTCGGTAGCCTCCGTCTCCGGGACCGTCCTGGCGGTATGTTCCTGCACGGTCCTTCCTCTTTTCGCGGGTATTTATAAAATGGGCGCCGGGCTTGGTCCGGCTTCGGCTTTCTTATATTCCGGACCGGCCATCAACGTCCTTGCAATTGTTCTGACGTCGCGGGTCCTTGGACTTAAGATAGGCATAGCAAGGGCCGTTGGGGCAATCTTGTTCAGCGTCGTCATCGGTCTTCTGATGTCAGCCATATTTGAAAATGAAGAACCCCGCAGCGCGCGTTTTGACATGAGCTCTTACTATGACGACGGGCGCCCCCTGTGGAAGACGGTGGTATACATGGCGGGCATGGTGGTTTTTCTGGTGTTTGCAAACTGGGCCGCGCCAAAGACTCAGAACGCGCTTTGGGAAGCCGTGTACAGAGCGAAGTGGATCGTGGCGGCGTTAGGGCTTTCAGTCACCGTTGTGACATCCTTCTTGTGGTTCTCGGGCGAAGAGAGAAAGGAGTGGTGCATCTCCACATGGGGATATGCGCTTCAAGTTATGCCGCTTCTTTTCGCGGGTGTGATGGTCTCTGGTTTTCTTTTAGGCCGGCCGGGGCATGAAGCGCTCATCCCAAGCGGATATGTGGCCATGCTTGTAGGAGGCAACTCAATCGGAGCCAATTTTTTTGCTGCGCTTGCGGGCGCCTTCATGTACTTTGCGACGCTGACCGAAGTCCCCATACTTCAGGGGCTTATGGGCGCCGGAATGGGAAACGGCCCCGCGCTGGCGCTCCTTCTTGCCGGACCGGCGCTGTCGCTGCCGAGTATGATGGTCTTAAATAGTATTATTGGACCTAAAAAGACTGTGGTCTATGTATCGCTCGTAGTGCTTCTGTCGACTGTAGCCGGCATTATTTTTGGGTCGGTAGTGCATTAAGATACGCGCGCCACTCTTTGCCGGCAGCGGAGAAAAAACGTTTGCGCAAACGCGCTTAAGTCTGCTTCATAGCGGAATATGGCGCTTGTTCTGCTAATAAACATCAAAAACATAATGGAAGGATGGGATGTTGGGATGAGGATGCTTGAGGAATTTTTCCCTGAATTTACTAAGAAGCTGGATGAGATCGACGCGCTGTATAAAGAGAAGATGCCGATTGATGAAAAAACTTATCAGTTCATTTGTTTTGCCCTTTCAATAAAAGGACGCAGCAAACCTTGTGTACTCAAGCATTTTAAGGGGGCGCTCGAAGCGGGCGCTACAGTGGAAGAGCTGAGTTACATCTTTGCCCTTACCATGCGCGAAGCAGCCGGTGCGGATGATTGCTGGACGCATGATGTTATAGGCGATTGGAGAGAGATCGTAGCCGGGAATGTTAAGTGCTCGTGCGCAGAATGACAGAGCTTATATTCGCCTGTTAACAGCGCGTCTAAATTGACGCTGAAACGTCCCGCCTCACAGCTGGATGTAGAAGAGACGGCATCCGTCTGTACAACCGCAAGACAGATGCCGTCTCCTCTCATAAAGGAACACCAACGGGGTCAAAGGAACACCAACGGGGTCAGACCTACACAATTGACAGAGGGACTAACTCACTAAATGACCATGTCACCGCCGGGCGCTTGTTTCACGAGGAAGACAATCCTGCTTCAAGGTAAATCTTCCCGATAAACCGGGGGAATTGTCGAATGCCGCAAAAATCCTGGCAGACCTGATGTCAAACGTCATCAAGCCGGAGCATAACCAGTCAAAGGTCATGGACAGGTTCAAGCTTGTCCGGCTTGAGATCACCGTGGAAGCGAACGGACACGAACATGTCCGTCAGATCCAGACAGAATCAAAGAGACAGGGATCTGAAATAATCAAAGTCTATCCATCGACCGCACATCAAATAGGCGGGTCATCTTTCCGGCTTTAAAAAAAGCAGGGCGGTCTCCCTGAGGTTTTCGTGCTTTACTTCCGTAGCGTTGAATCCTAAAAGCGAGAAGGTTATCTGGATACATACGCCGGTACCGAACGCCGCTATCAGTGTACCGAAGCCTACGGGACCTCCCATCAGCCACCCCAGCAACACCGCAAGTGACTCAATGGCCGCTCTGCAAATGCCCACAGACAGCCCTGACCTTCTTTCTAAAACGACCATAAGTCCGTCGCGGGGACCGGATCCGAAACCGGATCTCATGTAAAAAAAGGTAGCCAATGAAATAACGAAAAGGCCAAGGATCATCATCAATGCACCGGAGATTGGGCCATCCATCCGGGGTATCAGCCTTGATTCCAGTATAAGGTCAAGGACGGCTCCTATGACGACCATGTTGAGCAGCGTTCCCAATCCAAGGCTTTCTCGAAGTAAGTATAATGCCACACATATGACAAGCCCCAGCAGGATGCTTGCGTTGCCTATGGAGATCCCCGCAATGTTGGAAATGCCCTTGTGGAAGACATCCCAGGGTGCATAGCCTAAATCAGCTTCTATTGTAAATGCTATTCCGAGCGCATACAGAAAAAGTCCAAAAAGAAGCCCGGTCAGCCGTTCCAGGAATTTCTTCAGATCCTTACCGCTGTTTGACAACGGATCGCCTCCCGCCGCTGATTAAATAACAGCAGCAGGATAACATAACAGTGGCTATTTGTCCCAGGTTGGTATTATTTTGCATCATGGCGAAATCAGGCCTTACGCCTCGTCATCGCCGGTTAAAATTTGACCCAACGCAGGAATTCCGCCGCCGCTCAAGAAGCTTTAAGAGCTTACATCTCTTCGTTAAGAGCTTTTATGGACGACTCCGGAGATCAGGCTAGAATACCACTCTCCCCTTCTTAGTACATAACTCTTCTGCCTGTCAATTGTGTAGGTCTGACCCCGATGTATCCTGTTGCTTTCCATCAGATCCAGGTAAGCCTGATTGGTGAAGTGACTGCCCTGGTCAGAGTTGATGATTTTAGGTTTGCGATTGTAAAGGTCACGCCTGAGACAGCGTAATACAAATTTCTTTTCTAATGTGTAACTGACCTCATAGAATAAGCAAACAAGCCCCAATGTCCCGATGACTTAAATATTTTTCTGTCAATTGTGTAGGTCTGACCCCAATGTCCACCCCCTGTTGCTTTCCATCAGATCCAGGTAAGCCTGATTGGTGAAGTGACTGCCCTGGTCAGAGTTGATGATCTCGGATTTGTGATTGCAAAGGGCACACCTGAGACAGACAGCGTAATACAAATTCCTTTTCTAATGTGTAACTGACCTCATAGAATAAGCAAACAAGCCCCAATGTCCCGATGACTTAAATATTTTTCTGTCAATTGTGTAGGTCTGACCCCAATGTCCGCTCCCTGGCGTGAAAGAGGCGTTTAAGATTCAACTAGCCTATCAATCTACGCTGCTTCCATAGCTGAGTTAGTGAACAAATCTGCCCACTGTGAAAATGGAAGATCCTTCGTAACAATGAAACTACTTCGCTTACTGCGCTCGGAAACAACCTTAAACAGCAATTCAAACTGGAATCTGTCGAAACTCATATAACTCATTTCTTATATAATAAGCAAACCAACACCACTGTACCAATGACTCGAATAAATACCTTTCTGTCAATTGTGTAGGCCTGAGCCTATTAGTGTTTCTTTTTGAAATTAGGCCGATCACACTAAAATATACGTGCAAAGTACTGATATAAAAAAATTCAATATATCAGATAATAATAAGAGGTTTATTACACTTACAAGCTTTTGACCCTAATCCGCTGCAGCAGCCTACTATTAACACATTAAAATCAACAAAGATCATCGTTTGCCGAACGTTTATCATTGACCGACAATTTATTTATTAAGTCAATAATACAATAGGAGGGATGAAAAAATGTTGAAAAATCTATTTAGCCCGATCTCCATCAAAGGAAAGACCATGAAGAACCGCCTGGCGGTATCTCCAATGGTAACGAACTATTGCAACGAGGACGGAACATGTACCGAAATGTTTTCGGCATATCACGAAGCAAAAGCCAAGGGCGGCTTCGGAATGATAATTACGGAAGATTTTGCTGTCAGGCCTCGCGGAAAGGGGTTCAAACACCTGCCCGGTCTATGGAACGATGCGCAGATCTCCGGCTTTAAGGAATTCACGAAAAGGATCCATAAGCACGACACTGTTCTGATTGCACAGATATACCACTCAGGCAGACAGTCGAGCAAAATGGTACTTGGCGAGGTGCCCCAGGCACCTTCCGCTATCCCCTGCCCCTTCAGCCCGGATATGCCGGAAGAGTTGAGCATTGAGGAGATCAAGAAAATCATTACAGAATTCGGAGATTGTGCGCGAAGAGCTGAAGAAGCCGGCTTTGACGGAATAGAAGTACACGGAGCTCACGGGTACCTGATCGCTCAGTTCATGTCCTCCTATACCAACAAACGCACAGACGAGTACGGCGGCTCTCTACAGAACCGCATCCGTTTCGCGGTGGAGATCGTAAAAGATATACGCTCAAAGGTCAGCAAGGATTTTATCGTCGGCTACCGTATCTCCGCTGATGAATATGTCACAGGCGGCAGGAATATCGGAGACACACTGACCATAGTCCCCTTCCTCGAAGAGGCCGGCATCGACTATATCCATGTTTCCGCAGGCGTTTACCGCTCCTTCGATGATATCATCCCCTCGCAGTACCGCGGCCATTCCTGGAACACTGATGCGGCCGGAGAAGTAAAAAAGATCACTAAACTCCCTGTCATAACAGTCGGAAGGATCAACGACCCCAGACTGGCAGAAACAATCATTGCCTCCGGCAAAGCTGACATAGTCGCTATGGGGCGTCAGTCCCTGACCGATCCCGAGACGCCCAACAAGGCAAAAGAAGGCCGTTTTGACGAGATCCGTAACTGTATCGCATGCCACCACGGATGTGTGAAAAATCTGCTCAATAACGTCCCGATCCAGTGTATCCTGAACCCGACCCTGGGCAGGGAGAGCCAAGTAGCTCTTGAAAAAACAACGGCACCAAAAAACATAATGGTCATAGGTTCCGGTCCTGCAGGACTTGAGGCAGCTATCACAGCAGCCTCGCGCGGGCACAGGGTAAAGGTTTTCGAGAAAAACCGCTGGGCCGGCGGCCAGTTCCGCATCGGTGCGGTACCGCCCGGAAAAGGTGAAATGATCAACTATATCAACTGGCAGCTGAACGAACTCAGGAAACTTGGCGTCCCTGTCCTGATGGAGATGGAAGTCACACCGGAACTAGTGAAAAAAGAAAAGCCGGATGTAATTTTCGCCGCCACGGGAGCAGAACCCATCATCCCAAACATACCCGGGATCGACAGGCCAAACGTAGTCTCTGCTCATGATGTACTTGCAGGAAAGGTCAATACAGGAAACCGCGTCGTTGTAGTCGGGGGCGGATGTGTGGGAGCTGAAACAGCAAACCAGCTTGCGAATTACTTAAAGTGCGTGACCATCGTTGAAATGCTTGACGCGATAGCGGGAGATGAGATAGTTGTCCCTCGCTGGGATCTCCTTGAAGACCTCGATAGGAACAAAGTCAGGATCTGTACAAAAACCAATGTAGACGAGATAACAGAGGAAGGCGTGAAGGTATCCGGCGCTGTAAACGAAGTTATCCCCTGCGACACGGTCGTGCTCGCTGTAGGTGCTAAGCCCGTACTGGGTCTTGCAGATACACTGAAAAAAGAGGGTTATGATGTCCGCGTCATCGGAGACGCTTTAAAGGTCGGCCTGGGCGGAGAAGCCATAATGGAAGGCTTTGAGACAGGAAGGACCATCTAAAAGTAAATACTTTGATCTCAAAAAGAATCATCACCGGGATTTCTTAGTGAAAATTCAGCTTTTGCGTTGCAACTGCTTCTCTCCAAGCGGAGGGAAGCAGTTTTTTACTTTGTCCTTCTAAAAAGATCCGTGAAGGAATTTAAATACTTCAGTACTGTGATGTAGCTGACAACGAAGACCAATTTTACCCACTCTGTCAACTCAGTCCAGTCTACATGCTTGGACCGATTCGGGTTATGTCTGTCTCCTTTTGAAGATAAAGCTGTATCCATCCGATCTAAGATGGATCATATATGAAGCTGATCCTCCCAAGATAAACCGCTATTGCAGCTTCGACAATAATCAATATTGAGAAAAATGCAGGGTAGGGAGATACGCCGCCTGAAAGGGAAATTTACAAAATAATCTATGAAGAAACCAGAAAACCATTAGCTTAACAATACCGATATAAATATGACAACATGGGCTATAGGGGTCAAACCTACATGATTCACAGATCCGCGATTGCAGCGATCTCTTAATTCTTTTTTTCCCAGTTGCTCCAGCTTGCATATCCGCTTCAAACCTTATGCTTATATGGTTAAAACTTAAATCCGGCAGAACCTATCTCCTTCAGCTCAGCCACGCTGCGCCGACGACAGAAATTGATTGCTTTCTGTCAATTGTGTAGGTCTGACCCCATTGGTGTTTCCAGAATACCACTCTCCACTTCTTAATACATAGCTCTTCTGCCTGTCAATTGTGTGGGGCTGCCCCCGATGTATCCTGTACTTCTTATAATACAGAAGTGAGCTCTCTAAGATTGTAAACGTCAAATATCCCGGACCTTGGATAACTTCCATGAATCCGGGATATTTTTCCCGGGGATCAAGGGGGCAGACCTACACATTTGACAGTAAAACGTAGTAGGGCGGACGTGGACCTTGTCCGCTCTAGGTTTATTCCTTCTCTTTTGTTATTTTCACGTTTTCCAACTGCTTCGGTGATCTCGGGATCTCCGGCGGGTATGGGGTAATGCCATAGTCTCCTCAGCTATTTTTTCCACCGACATGCTCATAATCAACACCATCCCTCAAGTTATTGTGCTTGTTGATACTGTCAAGTGTAGAGCGGGAGTACGGTTTATCCGCCTAAGGGAGTTTTTTGCAGAAAAAGCCCACTTCTGCCACTTCACGCGGGGGCTCGATACCCCACGTTGGTACGCAGCACGATAAACTTTTCCATATAATGCCAGCAGTGGTGGTTTTCCAGTCAAAAAAAAGACCCTTCCGGCTTTAAGAAGCCGTCCGACGTAACCAGGGTGCAATTCCCTGGCAGCGGTCGTACACGGGTCAATTGCATTATAGATAAACAAGATGGTATCGTCAAACGTTTTTACTTTTGTGCAAAGAATTATGAAGTGTGTGTTAATTGAAAAACTAAATTCCATATGGCTGAATATTTATCTGCAAGTTTGAGCATTGCCATGCATGACTTGTATCCCTGCTGTTCTATCCTGTATCTGCTTAGCAGCAGACGGATCACGGCAGCTGTGTTCTCTCCGATCTTCTCAGCCCATTTGATGAAGCGTTCCGAATCCCAGGAGACGTAATTCTTATGATCAGGCGGCATATGCCCTTCATTGGTGCTATATTGGTTGATATGACCATATAACCTGCGATGGGACGCTATGCGGTTTCCCTCGAAGAATATCTCGACCATATTCTTCGTAAGGCGCACGTCCACCTTGCGTTTGATGTACTCGTACGGTACGGAATAGTTGTGGTGGTCTGTACTGATATGGTAGTTATACTGTACGGTGGCTATTTTCCAGGTCGCAAGTTCATATGGGCGCGGCGGCAGAGGCAGCAGAAATATCTTTTCTTCGGAGAATGCCGCTGCCCTGCTGCCCTCTTTTTTCTGGAAGGGTTTGTTGTTGAATTCAATGAGCTTTTCAGATATCGCCTCATTCAGTTCATGCAGGGAGAGAAACCGGACATTACGCAGGGATGCAAGTATCCATGTTGAAACGATCCCTACAGAACATTCCACTGTCGCCTTGTCCCGCGGGGACCTCAGGCGTGCGGGGATGACCGCTGTGCCATAATGTTCTGCAAGCTCAAGATATGTCCTGTTGATTACGGTCTCGCTTTTAGATACACTCGTTACACCGGTTTTAAGGTTGTCTGAAGTGCCCCCAAAGTCAAGACACGAATTTTCTAATGATTTTCAACCGGCGTTTGGGGCATTTTTATTCCGGCGTTGACAACAGTGACATGCTGCGGAAATCTGTTTGTTGCTGATCCCAAGGCTGTGAAGCCTCAGTATCTCCCTGTAATTGGCCATTTCAATGACCCCTCCTCAAATAATGGCATCATCTGGATGCTGAATGCATTATATTGAGAGAGGCGCAGTGAGGTAATAGAAAGGTGGGAGAGGTGTACAACTCTGGCGGTCGCAGTGTTCAGTTTGGAGCGGTCAGGGTGTTCAACTCACGCGGTCAAAGTGTTCAATTTGACGCGGCGTATGCATGTGCATATTCCGCTCAAAATAAACACCTTGACCGTTTTAGATTGAACACCCTGACCGCTCCAAATTGAACACCCTCGCCGCGTCAACTGGACAGGGTCAAAGTGCCCGGAGGAAAGCGTCCTCCGG
>Ga0228536_1001267_pt1 | contig 26494 bp, 17 predicted proteins | sample SJ1Smetagenome_FD_168611 | JGI IMG/M metagenome (GOLD analysis project Ga0228536, IMG submission 168611) | Enriched culture of PCE-dechlorinating microbial communities from Ithaca, New York, USA - SJ1.S | ecosystem: Engineered > Modeled > Simulated communities (microbial... > Unclassified...
GATCAGTATTGCCCATAATATGCGAAAATTGGCAGCCAGGTAGGCTACCAATTTTTTGTTTTTTCGTTTTTATTCGATTTGCTGCTAATTTTTGGGGCTGTTTCCAAATTCTTTAGAGACAGCCCCTAATATCTCTAGCAAGGAATAATGTCATGTTTTTTCTTGTTACTATGGACTAGACGCTGTTATACTAATTTAAAAAAAGGACACGAATGAGTTCAGGAACCAGAGATTTCATCATCAATAAAGCCTGTGAGCTTTTTATGCAAAAGGGTTACAACGCGGTTACTGTGCAGGAAATTTGCAATGCTTGCAATATTTCTAAACCCACCTTTTATTACCATTTGCGTTCAAAAGATGAAATCATCCTCAATATTTATGATCCGATTGTAAAAAACCTTACCGGACATTTGATGAATGCGTTGTTGGCAGATAATTATTGGGAACAACTCATGGTTATCTTTGAATCGCTGGTGCAGGAATCGGTAAAATTTGGAATTGATGTGCACCGGCAATTATTTATTTCCAATCTGAATAGTGATTATGGGAGTTTCGATTTTCGGGAAGAACTGACCCGGGTAGCTGTAAACCTGGTTGAAAAAGCGCAACAGGCAGGGCAAATTCGCAATCAAAGCCCGGCGAAAGCACTCTATGAAGCATCAGCGTATGCTTTTCTGGGTTATGAACTGACCTGGTGTATCAAGGGTGAAGAGTTTAAAGGTTTCGATCATGTACGAAATGCATTAGAACAGTTATATGATGTGGCGCCAAAATATAGGAGATATGATTAAAAATGGGGAGAACGAATTTGAATGTAAAGATGATGATTGCCTGTGGTTTTAAAACCTATTAGATAGCTTAAACGATAATCACTTCACCGCTTTGGTGTGTGTCATAACCCCCAAATGATTCAATCAATTGTCTGGCAATGGGAGTTTTTAGCCAGGCAATTAATGTTTTAAAAGCAGGTTTATCCATATACTCCTGGTAGGTCACCAGGTCGAAGCGCTCCTGGCGAAGAGGGATAAAATCCAATCCAAATTGCATAGCTGAAGCCTGAAGTCCAATGCCCGCATTGGCGCTTCCACTGGCAATAGCATGACCGATGTCGGAATGTGTGTAGCTAATATGCGTGTAGCCATTTATCAAATTAGAATCAATGTTATTCTCACTTAAATAATTATCAAACCAGACCCTTGTACCTGAACCAAGTTGGCGATTGATAAAATAAACACCATTTTTTGTTAAATCAGCTATTCCTGATAATTGGTTAGGATTTCCATCGGGTAAAATTAACCCAATTTGCCGGTAGGCCAGGGTGATTAATGCCATACGTTTTCCCGGGAAGAAGCGCTCTACAAAGGCATTATTAAATGTGTCGGTGTCTTTATCCCATAAATGACTTCCAGCTACATGAGCATTCCCTTCTGCCAGAGCAATCAATCCGCCCAGGCTTCCAGTAAATTTTGTGGACATGGAATAGCCATTTGCGATTTCACCAAAATGTGAGGCAATCCATGCCAGTGCCAAATCGTGGCTTCCGGTGCAGATGATTTCATTTGCGTATTGCTTTGTATTGATCTGGTTAACAATGCGTAAATGATCAATGGCAACTTGAAGTGTTTGTTCAATTTCGCTTATTGTATACCCTGCAGTCATTGACTCTGAGATAAAATCCTCAGAACGTCGAACAAGACTTGCGCGCCTTTTCGGAAGGTCCTTTTCAAGCAATTGACTGTTGGTAATGTGGGTTCCTCTACCACTCTGGCTGATGGTTAATCCCATTTCGGCCAACATGTGGTAGGCATGTTGAACTGTGCCAACGGTGCAATTCCATTCTTTTGTCATTGATCGTACAGACGGCAGACGATCTCCTGGTTTTAATTCACCTGAAATAATCCGGTTGCGAATATTATCAGCAATTTTTTTATAGAGATACGTTTCGCCGTCCATTGGCAAATCCCTTTCAAAAGGTGACAAGAAAAACCAGAAGACCAGCATCACATGCTGGTCTTTTTATTCTTAAAGTTTTGGAAGAATAATGGATTGTTGATTCTGGTATTTCCCTTTTTTATCAGCGTATGAAATGTTACATTCTTCATCCGCTTGAAAAAATAATACCTGGGCAATACCTTCATTTGCATATATGCGGGCGGGCAGCGGAGTGGTGTTGGAAATTTCCAGTGTCACATAACCTTCCCATTCGGGTTCAAATGGTGTGACATTGACAATAATTCCACAGCGCGCGTATGTGCTTTTTCCAAGACAGATGGTTAAAACGCTGCGTGGAATTTTGAAATATTCAATCGTTCGGGCCAACGCAAAGGAATTGGGGGGAATTACACAAATTTCGCCTTTAAAATCGACCATGGATTTGGGATCAAAGTTCTTAGGATCGACAATTGCTGAATGAACATTTGTGAAAATCTTAAATTCGTCAGCAACGCGAATGTCATACCCATAAGATGATACACCATAGGAGACAACACCGTTGCGGACTTGCGATTCAACAAATGGCGAAATCATTTCGTGTTCCAGCGCCATTTTTTTAATCCAATGATCAGGTTTTAATCCCATAACTTTCTCCTCTATTTATTTTGTCCAACCGCTAGCTTTAAAAATTGTGGTTAATAACTGGTTTCTTTCATCTGTCGTCATTAGGCGAACTTGGGCTAAATCAACAGCTTTTATTGTTAACAATTGTGTGCTGATGTGCCTTCCGTCGTATATGACATGCCTGTCCAAGAATGCATCCCGAACGGCTTCGCCTTCATAATACTGGTCAAAAAACAAGTTGCCAAGTCCATAATGCAGGAACGCATTGTTATAAAACTCAATGGCATGAGGTTGATGCGCCTGGCTGCCGCTAACAATATCGGCCCCGGCATTGGCCACATTGTGAAAATCCAACTTCAATTCTGGCTTGGCTTCATAAGCATAATATTCTAAATGTTGGAAAGTGGCAATGGTAATGTAGCCTTCTTTTTTTAACCGCGAAATTTCTTTGGTCATCCATTCGAAATTGCAGTGAACTGCTCCGGGGGTGCTTGCCGAAGCGCTGGAATATCCGAGCGGTTTTGCATTGCACCCGATAAATGCAATCCTATTTCCATTATTTTCTAAAGTCAGTGGCTTACGCGCGTCATCGAGATCTTTTCCGCCTCCGTAATATGGAAGGTCTCGATCATTGTAAATTTGCAATGTGTAATACATTGCATCAGGTCCCCAATCTTTAAAATGATCGCCGCTTAATTCAACCACATCTGTACCAATGACATCCAGCAATTCCATGTATTGCGGGCGGCTGCAAAAAACCAATTCTTTGCTTCTGGGAAATGGAAACGGGCATTTCTCAGCAAAAGGAATTTCATTGCTTATGTGAAGAATATCAGCATCCTGCAAAATAGGTATGATTTTTTCCGCGGGATAGGTCATGCTATTGCGTTCCATCAGTAAAGCGGTACCTCTCACCAGTGCAGTTACCCCGGTAAGTAATACCGTTGTCATTTTTTCAGGATCACGGTTTGTGAGGTTTGGATTATCAGAAGAAAATTGTTGCGATAAAGCAGAACATTGTGACTGTTCAATTTCACGGGAACAGGCTAAGGTGTACGAAATGGATAGCGGATACGAATCGGGTGAGAACCCTTTTTCAACCGGATTTTGCCCATCAACCGTGATGACTTTCCACTTGGGTTGCAATTCTTCAAAGGGGATAATCGCCCAATTGCCATCTTCAAGCCATGCCTGTGAGAGAATATCCTCTGAGGCGAGGGTTTTTATGTGCGTTGATGGGGCGCCCCACTGTGCAGCAAGAGAGTTGTATGCGGATGAAGACACCAAGATGGTATTTGCTGGGAATTCTTCGTCAGATTTTCCCAGCCAAAAATTGATCAATTCGGAAGATTGTACTTCATCTTGCAAAGTGTTAAAGGGAGCGACCAATGCAAATATCCATTGTGCGGTTGAAGGCTGGCCTGATTGAGCAGCAACGAGATTTAGGTCGCTTTCAGCAAATTTTTCACTAATTTTCCAACCATCCGGCAAAGAAATCAATGAGTGGAATGTTTCGGGAATTTCTTCTGAATAGCCCAATGTGACAATTGAAAAAGGTGATTGTGGTGGAGAATCAGACATTCCATCATCTGGTGCAAACTCATCCATCGTGGCGTCGTGAATGCCTGTTGAGCACGAACCCATAATTATGACAATAAAAATGGAAAAGAATAATAAAAAATGCCTGGTTGAATTTTTCATAACGATTATGCTTTTTACGATTCTGTTTTGGATTATTTTGTATCAAATAGTGTATTCATTAATGGGCGAACAAAAATTCAATCAGGCAATTATAATCATTTTTCTATCGTTCAAACGCAATAAAAAATCGACCGATAGCAGAATGCAAAGTGAACCAATTTTTATGTTATAATCTTGTGGTTATTATTTTGGCTGATCTATTAGTAAGCTTCAGGAGTGAAAAATGGCACCGCAACCAAAGAGAAAGTTATCCAAAGGGCGCCGCGATCGTCGTCGAGCGCACGACTTCTTGACTACCAGCAATCTGGTGCAGTGCAGCAATTGCGGCGAAATGCGCATGCCGCATAATGTATGCCCCAGTTGTGGGTTTTATCAGGGACGTGAAGTAGTCTCTGTCGAAAAAGAAGCCAAGAAGTAACTAACCTAAACGATTACTTATAAAAAGAACCGATATATTCGGTTCTTTTTATTTACTTACAAAGCCCAAGCTAACAAGAATCCCAGGATCGCAAGAATAATGCCGATGTGCAGAAACAGATTGTTTTGAGTAAACCAATTGCTTACCACAAGCTGTAAAAAGAAATTGATTGCTACAAAAATTATTCCCAGAATTGGCAATAATCCTTTGCGTTCCTCCAGTAATGAGGACGCTTTATCCAATAGATTTGAAAAGAATTTGTTCATTTTTTATCGATTCTGTACGAAGGTCAATTGGTTTTTATAAATGGTTGAAAGCGAACCAATAATCTGCCCGGGATAGATCCTTGAATAATAACCCCACCTCGTTTGTGTTCAATGCGTTCAACTTGCCCCTGCTCGTGGATGAGAGAAATTAATTGTCCTTCTGAATAGGGTAATTGAACAGATATGGGTAAATAATTCATGAAAAGATGGCTTTCTATTTGTTCCAACAATCCAGTCAGCCCAATTCCGGTTTTTGCAGAAATCGCAATAGCGCCATCAAATGATTCCAGTGTGCTTTGCGCCAGGTTTGGATCGGGAAGCCTGTCGATTTTATTTAACAGGGTGATCGATGGGATGCTGTCTGCACCAATTTCTGCCAGAGTGTCTTGAACGGCTCTCCATTGAGCCAATGCGTTGTAGTGTGTTATATCGACGACATGTAACAATAAATTGGCGTCATTAATTTCTTCCAGAGTTGCCCGGAATGCTGCAATTAATTGGGTGGGAAGTTTTTGAATAAAGCCAACGGTATCTGTGAACAAAGTCTGGTGTCCACCGGGCAATTCCACTCTGCGCGTAGTTGGGTCCAATGTCGCAAAAAGCTGGTCGGCAACCAGCACTTTAGCGTTGGCTATCTTGTTTAAAAGTGTTGACTTGCCGGCATTTGTGTATCCAACCAGAGCCACCGTGGGGATTTGAGATCGTTTTCGATTGTTGCGATAACGCTGGCGATGTGCCCGCACTTTTTCAAGTTCTGCCTTTAACACGCTGATGCGCTTGTTAATTTCTCGGCGATCTACTTCCAACTGGGTTTCACCGGGGCCGCGCAAGCCAACTCCACCAATGGAGCCGGTACGTCCGCTGGCGCCGCCAGCCTGGCGCGCCAGGTGAGTCCAGGCGCGAGTTAATCTCGGCAAACGGTATTCATATTGCGCCAATTCCACCTGTAAATATCCTTCACGTGTGCTGGCATGTTGTGCGAAAATATCCAGGATTAATGCCGTCCGGTCCAGCACCCTGACATGACTACCCAGGCTTAATTCCAACTCGCGCAAGTGCCTGGGTGATAATTCATTGTCAAATAATACGACTTCAATCTGGCATTCGTCAACCAGGGCTTTGATTTCTTCCACTTTTCCAGACCCGATTAGCGTGTCTGCGTATGGCCGGTCCAATCTCTGAGTTGTCTCTCCCACAATATTTAAACCAGCTGTTTCTGCAAGCAATGACAATTCTTCCAAAGAATCTTCTAGCGATAACAAAGCAGGTTGATGGCGAATTTCCACCCCAACCATTAGCGTTTTTTCTTGCGATCCCGTGTTGATATAAAAATTATGTTTTGACATATTATCAATCAGGCATTTTTTTCGAAGTAAAAATTTTTTATGAATAATCTGGTGCCGAATCTCTTAAAGGTAAAATCACAGTTACCGTTGTTCCGGGAAGATGAACTTCGTCATAACCGGGAGATTCAATCCAGATGGCGCCACCGTGCGATTCAATAATCCCGCGGGCAATATGCAATCCAAGGCCAGGGCCGCCACCTTTGAAGCGTGTCTTACTGCTTGAATGTAATGCTGCATTACCAGGCCTGGAAAAACGCTCAAACAGATTAGACTTTTCTTCTGGTGGTATGCCAATTCCTGTATCGCGAATATTTACCTCGAGAAAATCGGGTAATTGAACTCCATCAATCCGAATTTCACCGCCATCGGGAGTGAATTTTAATGCATTATTTAATATGTTCCGAAAAGCCTGCAGTAATCTGACCGGATCACCATAAGTTTGCACATTCAGTCCATCAAATGGCACAAGATGAACTGTCAGATTCCTTTGTACGCAAATATCGGCTGTTTCATCCATCAATCGGGATATGACCTGGCCGAGCCAAACTGGTTGAAAGTTGATTCCCAACATATCGTTATCAATGAGGGCAACATCAATCAAATCATCAATTAATTCATGCAACCGCTTTGAACCCTCTTCAATTCCTTTTATTAATGTCGATTCAAATGCATTTTCTGGTAAATCTAATGTGCCAGATAGCATGGCTGTATAGCCTTCAATCAATGTCAATGGTGTTTTTAATTCGTGAGCTGCCACTGTGATGAATTTGGATTTGCTGTATTCCAGGGTTTGGTCTTTATCCGGTAAATCAGGCGTTATTACTCCGGGAATATCTTTGGGTGTTAGATTGGTTAAAACCGCAAGTTTATACGCCTGGAGAAAGAAGTTAGAAGACCGATTGTTTATTTCAAAAAAATCATCACCTCGAAATGTTTCGAGTGCTGCATTCTGAAAAGATTCTTGTAAAAAGAAAACCCATTCAATTAATAAGCTTTGCCTGGTTTCGATTTCGTCAGGTGGCAAAAGACTTTCCCAGGTTTCGATAATTCTCTTTAAGTTGCCAATATTTTCTGTTAGAAGATAATTTTGAAATAAATCAGCAAATTCTGCCGAACGCCTGGCAAGCGTTTGAAAATATGGTTTCATTGGATCGACGTTGTGAAAGAGACAATCTTTCCAAGATTGAACAACCTGAATAAGGATTTGCTGAGATTGATCTTCCATACCATAAGTTTACGTCAGGAATAATTATTTTGAAAGCGGGTTTGATAGAAATGGATATTCCTGTTTTATGAAAAGATCAATGTCTTGAATTGCGCGCTGGCTATAATGAGATAATCGATCCTGTTTGTGGCGAGGTGGATCTAACAATGGCGGTAATATGCCAAAATTTGCCTTCATGGGTTGGAAATGATCCACATCAGAATTGCATATGTAATTCGTCAGGGCGCCAATCATGGTGGTTATGGGAAAAATGAACATATCCAATCCGCTTAACCAACGCGCCATATTTACACCAGCTAGCAATCCTGAAGCGATACTGCCTACATAGCCCTCTATTCCGGTCAATTGCCCGGCAAAAAATAAATCCGGGCGAATTTTTGATTGCATGGTTGGTGTAAGCAGAGCAGGTGAAGCCAGAAATGTATTGCGGTGCATTTGACCCAACCGAATAAATCCTGCATTTTGCAGTCCCGGTATCATGCGAAACACTCTTTCTTGTTCAGCATGCAGCAAATTAGTCTGAAAACCTACCATATTATATAAATTACCCGCCATATTATCCTGGCGCAACTGCACAACAGCAAAAGGACGTTTATGGGTGTTGGGATTAAAAATTCCCACCGGTTTTAATGGGCCATAAGCTAAAGAGAGGGGATTTCTTTTTGCTAAAACTTCAATCGGAAGGCAACTTTCAAAGAATTGCTTTTTACCAGCATCCACACCCGTTTGAATTTCGATTTCAAATTTTTCCAGAGGAAATTGTTCAGCAGTGATGAGTGCTTCTATAAATTGAAAATATTGATCTTTTTCAAAGGGGAGATTAACGTAATCTCCCTGATTCATTTGCCCATCATCATAGCGTGATGCGTGGAATGCAATAGAGAAATCGATCGAGTCGTATTCAACAATGGGCGCTATGGCATCAAAAAAAAAGAGTTGATCTGAACCGGTGAAATTTCGAATTGATTCTGCCAATGCATGAGATGTCAATGGACCTGAAGCAATAATTGTTGGCCCGGTCGGAATAGCTACAATTTCTGTTCTTTCAATTGTGATCAGGGGATGATTGGTTAAGGCATGTGTCACATGCTCTGAAAAGCGAACCCGGTCAATTGCCAGGGCTGAACCAGCCGGTACAGCACACGCATCAGCGCATTTCAGCAGAAGAGAGCCAAGCTTGCGCAATTCATTTTTAAGCAAGCCTGATGACCGGTCTATGCGATTGGAGCCCAGAGAGTTAGAACAAACCAGTTCTGCCAGGTGGTCTGTTTTATGTGCTTCAGTGGTTTTTTGCGGGCGCATTTCATACAAATTGACAGGAATGCCCTGATTGGCAGCCTGCCAGGCGGCTTCACAACCAGCCAGGCCGCCACCTATGATGGTTAGAGTTGGGTAGTTTTTGGATTTCTGCATCATCTGTAAGCAGATTTTACACCCATTCTTCTGGTACAAAACTTGCATCCATATCAAAAGGTAGATATACTGACTCTATCAAAAGGTAATGAATTATGCTCCAAACACACTTGCAGGTTATTCGACCCATAACCACAGCCCATCTGGCTCAGACGATGACGTTGCTAAGCTTGCCTGTTGAGGAATTGCAACAACAAATTGAATCAGAGCTGTCCTCGAACCCCGCATTGGAACTTGTGGATGAAAGAAGATGCCCGATTTGTCATCGACTTTTGCCTGAGGCGGGCAAATGCCCGGTTTGTAGTTTGCCCAAAACCGAATCCAGCGACGAGACTGTGATCTTTGTTTCACCCCCGGAAGATTTTTATGTTCGGAAGGATACTGGCGGAAGTGAAGAAACCCCGGACGATTTCTTTTCAACCACTGTAATTGATTTGCCAACTTATGTGCTGCGGCAAATTTCACCTGAGCTGGATGAAACCGGGCTAAGAATTGCTGTTCATCTACTTTCAAATCTCGATGAAGATGGGTTTCTAACGACTTCACTTTTTGAGGTTGCCAATTATTTTCACATTCCTGTTTCCAAGGTAGAGAATATCAAATCAATCATTCAACATGCCGAACCCTTCGGGGTAGGTTCAAATAATCCGCAAGAAGCACTGTTGGTGCAGGTTGATTTGTTGTCGGAAGTGAATAAAGTCCCCGATCTGGTTAAACTCATTATTCAAGAGGGCATGAATCTGATGAGCCGCCATCAGTACAGCGAATTAGCACACCAATTTAAGACCTCTTTGGCGCAGGTGAAACAAGCAGTCCATTTTATCAGTGAAAACTTAAATCCATTTCCTGCGCGCGCGCACTGGGGTGATGTCCGTCAACCAACCCCTTCATTTACACAGGTTTATCACCAGCCTGATATCATCATCCGCTATCTAAACGACGACCCTGCTAAAAACCTGATAGTTGAAATCATACTGCCATTATACGGCACTCTCCGTGTAAACCCTGTTTTTAAAAAGGCAATCCAACAGGCTGAAAGCGAAAAGAAGGAAGAGTGGAAAAACGATCTTGAACGGGCCTCTTTACTGGTTAAGTGTTTGCAACAGCGGAATAACACCATGCAACGCCTGCTTCAACGCATTGTAACGATGCAAAGGGATTTTATTATTCAAGGTGACCGTTTTATCAAACCCATAACTCGTGCGCAAATATCTAAAGACCTGGATGTTCACGAATCGACAATTTCACGGGCTGTGGCCAACAAAACTGTTCAATTGCCAAACAAGCGCATCATCCCCCTGTCAGATTTTTTTGACAGGAGCCTGCATATTCGCACAGTACTTCGTGATATGATAGAAACTGAGAATGCGCCATTAAGTGATGCTCAACTGGCAAGCATGCTTGCCAAAGAGGGGTTCCAGGTGGCGCGCCGTACTGTGGCAAAATATCGATCAATGGAAGGAATACTGCCAGCACATTTAAGAACCGTGCAGACGTAATGTACATGAATCAGGCTCAATATAAGAGTCCGGATTTTATCCAGAACATTTAACAAAGCGCCAATTTATGAAAGATTGGGCGTCATGTTAAGTGTATTTGATTTTAATATCTATGATTCTGAATGCTTTTCAATCTGAGGCTGAGAAGAAATAATGATCACATCAGATGAATTATTAGACAGAGAACAAGTCTCAATCATGCAGGGATCGCTCCAATTATTGAAGCTCGTCGAGCTAAATGATACCCGGCAGATTTGTGATGAGTCTTTGGAAATCTTCCAAAAGATTCTAGACGCCAATATCTTTTGTATTTACCTGGCTGATGACAATCAAATCAGCCTGTCAAAAATGTCTTCCTACGAACCGACCTCAGTTTTTCCAGAATCCATACCATATACTGAATTATTGGAATTATTTCATACTTCGAAATGGTTTAAAGGAAAACGGGTAACAACCGAAATTCATCGTGCAGCCAGAATTGCCGGCCTGGGAACCGTGATTTCAACCCCTTTAAAAGATGAAGAATCTGTAATTGGGCTGCTGGTGGTTGGATGCTTTGAAGGCAAGCAGGATAACCAACTGGCCGCGCAATTGGAATATTTTGGTAATTTTCTGACGAATATCTTGCAAAACTCAAGGTTGACCAACAATTTGCGGTCCAGTGGAGAAAAACAGGCCAGGCAAATTGAAGTGAGCAATACCCTGTTTGAATCAATAGACATTGCTGTAATTATCCTGAATCCTGATTTTTCAATCGCTGACATGAACGGAGCCAGTGAAGAAATCTTTGGTTACAACAAACGTGAAGTCTGCGACAAACCAATTGATACCATCTTGATAGGTAAAAAACCTTTTGAACCCACATTGCGCGCCGCTTTTAATGGAATTGCTATCAGAGACATGGGGGTGATCTCTCTCTTGCGCCGTAATGGTCAGCTTTTTCCAGCCGAAGTGCAGTTCTTTCCTGTGCAAAAAGATGGCGACCTGGTATCCATAATCGTCACTGTGGTTGATGTCAGTGAAAGCGAACAAATACGCGCTCGAACACAGCAAATGGAAAACCGGGCTTTTATTGGCAATCTGGTGCAATTTTTTGCCCATGAGATTCGAAACCCCATCAATAATATCAGCACTGGCTTACAATTGTTTGCTTTAAAACTGGCCAATAGCGATTCGTCCACACTTGACCTGGTGAAGCGAATCCAGGTAGACAGTCAGCGATTAACTGATCTAATGGAAACATTGCTCGCCTATTCGCGCCCGATGGAAACCAGATTCAAGGAGTTGAATATCTGTTTTTTGATTGAACGGATTTTGGACCGCTGGCGCCCGCGGATGGATCTCGTGCATGTTACCGCATTATTACAGGCTGAGGAGAATATTCCGAAGATTAACGGTGATGCCAGTGCGCTCGAGCAAGTTTTTACCAACCTGATTAGTAATGCAGTTGAAGCGATGAACAAAACGGGTGGAGCCTTGGTGATCAAAGTGGAAAATGCCGAAAAAATTGGCGATCTTCCACAAATTATCATCACGGTTTCAGACACCGGTCCCGGAATTCCGGCGGAAGCCGGAGACATTTTCGAGCCTTTTGTATCCAATAAGGCTCAAGGTACTGGCTTGGGATTGGTGATTACAAAACAAATAATCACTGCCCACCAGGGAAGTATCAAATGGGATTCGTTTCCAGGTGGTACAATCTTTACAATTCAGCTTCCGGCGATTGATGGAGAATGATATATGGGAATATCAATACTAATTGTTGACGACGAGGAAAATTTCCGAAAGTTTACCGGTGAATACCTTGGATTGAAGGGATATGAAATATTCGAAGCCGAGTCATTGACCCAGGCACGTGAGCAGTTGCGCCAGGGTAATGGCGATTTGGTGATACTGGATGTTAATTTGGAGCAAGGCGGATATGGATTGAACTTGCTGTATGAGACCGCTCATGAGCCGTTCCGCCCGCCAATGATTGTAATCACCGGGCAGGGTGATATTGATATGGCTGTTAACGCCATGAAAAATGGCGCACACGATTTCATGTCAAAACCGGTTCAACTTGAACGACTTGAACAGTCCATTCAGCGTGCAGCAGAAATTATTCAGATGCGTAAAGAATTGATGTATTTCCGCGAGTCAAGTCGTCCAGATATTAAGTTTGTCGTAGGCGCCACCCCTGAGATGGAAATGGTTATGAAACAGGCTAAACTGGCATCCGAATCATCCGTGTCTGTTTTAATAACCGGAGAAACAGGAACAGGAAAAGAGGTGTTGGCGCGCTTTATTCACCAACAGGGGCCCAGGAAAAGTAAACGCTTCATGGATATTAACATGGCGGCTATTCAGCCTACAGTGGCCGAATCAGAATTGTTCGGGTATGAAGCCGGGGCTTTTACTGGAGCGGAGAAGAAAAAAAACGGATTACTACACGAGGCAGATGATGGGATTTTGTTTATGGACGAGATTTCATCCATGCCGATGGATATGCAAGTAAAATTGCTCAGCGCCCTTGAAAACAAATCCTTTCGCAGAGTTGGCGGAACCACAGATATCAAAGTTGATGTGCAAGTAATTGCGGCCTCAAACCGCGACCTGTCCAAAATGATGAAAGAGGGTACCTTTAGAGATGACTTGTATTACCGGTTGAAAGTTGTCAATATTGATCTTCCACCGCTCAGGGAGAGAAAAGCCGATATCCCAGAGTTGGTGGGTTTTTATATTAACAAATTCAACCGCGAAAGAGGGCGAAATGTAAATAACGTTTCACCTAAAGCAATGGAAGCTTTGATGAAATACAACTTTCCGGGGAATATTCGCGAATTACGCAATGCAATGGAGCGCGCCATCCTTTTCTGTAATGGCGAAACGATTGAACTGAATGATTTGCCAGCCGATATTATCTTAAATAAACCACGATAGCCAGTCTGGTATACATCTTGCAACAAAGCCTTCTGAGCGATTTTGTTAATTCAGGAGGCTTTTATGATTCCAATGACCATACATGATTTCCTGCTTACCATGGCAGCCTGTCTGTTTGTGATGGGTGTGGTTTCCATTGGCGCCGGAGTATTTATTTTAATGACAAAAATTATGGGTGATGACTTAAAAATTATTGCCAAACAGACTGCACGGATTGCAGAGAAGGGTATCACGGATGATGTGGTTGGACTGGTGGGCAATGCATCAACACTGGTTGATTCACTCAACCAGCTTGTTAAAACCACCACTGGCATAGCTGTTTTTCTGGTCGGCATTGGTGTGATCTTAATTCTTAGCTCATACGTGGTTGTTACCCAAATCAGTTGATCAACTCTTTTTTGGGAATTACTTCAGGAATGATTCATGAATACATATCTTGACGCAGTTGAAAAGAATTTTTCAGCAGAACAGGCTGCCCGGATCATTTTAGCCTCCAGGCAAGATTGGAATGCCTGGAAGGTTCTGCAAGATTCTGCGTTTTATGAAAAATTTCATGCTAGCTTGAATAATGATATTCAAAATTGGTCATTAGCGAGAATGGCTGTTCAGACCTTCGAGACTCCCATCGATATTAATCGTCTCAGGAAGGACTTGAATTTTAAGTTACCGGGCAACCTTGCCAGCAATGCTTTAAAAGAATACCGTCATTTTATTAATCAGGAAAACACGGAATTTGATATTCACAAGGCAGGAATGATAGCACTGGCTCTCAGAGAGAGACGCCGGGTGACCGGGAATTGGAAGGGTATCAATACTGAGTTGTTTTCTCAAAATGATGATCACCCCGAATCATATTGGGGAACAATCATTGCCTGCCTGGTTGGGATGATCCCTGATCCAGTGGAATTATTCAAAGAACTTTTTTCCGATCCCAAATATGTAACCCCGGCGATCCTCATCATTTGCCACGCGCTGCTCAGCCTGCCTTATTCCATTGAGGTATTAGCTGGATTCGTCACAAAAATATTGGAAGATAGTAACATAGAAGTTCAATATAAATTTCTTTCGTATCTGGATGCCCAGGGCCGCAAAGAGTTAGTTCAAACAGTCATCACCGATTTATTGAATCAATCTCCCGAGAGAAAAAAGAAACAGCCGCCCCATACTGATTCGGAAGAGTTAATCCAGAGAATACTCACAGAAAAACGGATTGGGATTTTAGAAAGCCTGTATGGTAATCAAGATATTGCCCGCTCACATTTCCTTTCTGCGCATCGTACCATAAATGAGTGGTTGGGTGATTTTTATTCGTATTATTTCGACACAATTTCTGATAATGATGTGGTTTGTGATGAAAATTTCAATCAATTCGTTTCCGCCATTCAAAGCGATAATCAAGCTTTTCAAAGAAAGAAAATCCGCAAACTAAACACTAACAGCCAGTCATCGACTGAATCTGATGGAGCCGCTGCAGGCACCGGGATAATGGATAGCTTGCAACAAGCTTTTAAAGAATTTCAAAGTGGTAATTTGGATGAAGCTATTGAAAAAGCTCGCGGTTGGGTAAGTGAAATCGATAAAGACAGTAAGGATTTGGGTGATGAGAACGTATCTCCAATAAACGGATTGAGGATAATTTCCATTTTGCGCGAGATGGGGTTGAATTCAGAAGCATTAATTTTTGCCCGATTAATCGAGGAAAAATACCCGGCAAATGAAGCTGTTGTTTTGACCATTCGGGATATTCTGCTTGATTTGCAAGATTATGATACTGCTTTGAATTATGCTCGTCTCCTGAAAATGGCGAAGCCATTTGATTCGAGTTCCCATTTAAAACTTGCAGAATGTTATCAAAAGAAAGGGTTGGATGAAGAAGCATTCCATACTTTGAGCAAATTCTCGGGAAGTGATTTTTTATCTCCCGAAGCTGAACTGGCGTTTGCAAAAAGTGCATTTAAAACCGGGCATTACAATGAAGTAAAAGCTTCCTGCAAGCGGGTCAATGAGAGCGGAAATAATGAGGATGCGTTAACTCTTTTAGCGAAAACCTGTATCGCAAACGGTGAAACAGAAGACGCAATCCAGTATTACAACATCTTGGTGAAAGAATTTCCGAACAACGAAAGCGGTTGGTGTGATCTGGCCGGTTTATACCTGGCAGCAGGCCGCATGACTGAAGCTGAAGAATTTGCCAGGCGCGGTTTCACCTTTCATCCCGAATCTGCAGAGATCAATGCCATTCTGGGCAAGTTGTTGAGCGCATCTGGAAAATATGAGGAAGCAATTCCTTATTTGTTCACTGCTACTCAATTGTGCAATTCAGCTGAAATATCTCTGGAATTGGGTAAGGCGTTACTGCAAGTCAACCGGTTGGAAGATGCCACGATGGTCTTGCAAGCTGCCCGAACTCTAGATCCTGAAAATCACCAATTGACATTTGTTTTTGCACAGGTTTTTAAGAATCAAGATACCGATAAGACTTTAAACATTCTTGAAGAAATTATTCACAGTTCAGATGCGCAAAATGAATGGATCAACTTGTATGCTGAACTGGTGTTGGATCAATTATTCGGACACAACCTGGCAGAACGAAAATCAGCCTTGAAACGGATTGGCGTTGTTGAAACACTTCTAATCCGTGCTGTTCAAAATGAACCAGATAATTACATTACTCAATTGTTCCTGGCCGAGGCTCTAAGAGCAACTGGTGAAACTGAAAAGGCATATCAGATTTTCCAAAAACTTAGAACAATAAATATTGATTCTATCGACGCCGTTTATTCTCATCGTGCATTGGTAGGCCTGGGAGAGATGGCGGTTGAGATGCGAGATCCACAGACCGCCATTGCGATGTTAAACCAGGCTGTGATTTTTGACCCCAATAATGTTGCGGTGTACCGGGCGCTGGCAAAAGCGCAGACGCAAACAGGCTTGAAAAGTGAAGCCCTGTCATCAGCCCAGCATGCACTAAAGCTGGCTCCCGATGACATTGAAAATTTGTCCTGGTTTGCGCAGATGGCAATGGAACTGGGTGTTGAAGATGAAGCGATTGATGTGCTGCATTGCGCCATGCAACTGGCTCCGCAATCCAGCGAATTCTTAATCAAAGCTGCAGAAATTCAATGGCAATTGCAGGATGTCAATGGCGTAAAAGAAACATTGTTCCAACTACGCGATCTGGGTGGATTGTCGGTTAACGATTGGCGCCGGATGGGACGCATCTACATTTTGCTGGAAGATGACGCCGCCGCGCTGATTTGCTTTGAACAGGCGTTGAACTTGAATGAATTGCCAACAGTGGACCAACTTTGTGAAATGGCCTGCCTGAATATCAAAAACGGCAACACATCTGCTGCCCTTCAGTATATGCAGCAATTAACCGGAATGGAACCCAGTGATAGCCGGTTCGTTCTTTTATTAATTGATCTTTTGGTGATGGAACAGCGGTTTGATGAAGCGCTTTCAATATTGAAACCACTGGCTGAAACCGGTGAATTATCAATAGGCAATGGCGCTTTTAACCATGTTGACAGCGGTACACATATGTTGCCTGAAGCCTGGCGCGCCAGCTTGCAAACCAGCAAATGGATGATCATACGCAGCGCACTTATCCAGCGCAAACTGGGTGACTGGCAGGAAGCTCTTAACATACTTATTCGTTGGAGCGATAATCAGACAACCGACATATTCTTCGATTTCTTGATTTGTGAATTATCAATGGTTGCCATGCAGCCGGATACGGCTTTGAAATTCTGCCGGAAATGGATGGATCAAATCAGTCTGGAATCTTCAATCGATTCAGATAAAGCAGACTGGTGGGAACTGGGAGCAAGGATCGGTATTGCCTGCAATTTGGCAGAAATTTCCTTGAACAGTGGTGAAGAAGTGAATGCAGGCAGATATGTGCATGAACTTGTGATTCAAAATCTGCAACATCCCCGTTTGTTGGCGTTGCAATCACGTTTAATGGTTAGACGCGGAGATTGGAAATCAGCCGATGAGTTTTACGGGAAGGCTGTTATCGATTTGAAGTCTGCACAGGCTAAAGAAGAAACAGGTAGATTGTGGGATTATTATGGAATTGGGGATGCTGCTTCCCTGGATAGTGAAATTTGGTTGACTAATGCCGCATGGGATTTGCATCGGTGGCAGGAAGCCATACAAATGATTAATGTATATCATCAGGCACACCCATTGGAACCATCAGCCAACCTGCAATTTGCCAAACTTTACATTAAATTGATCGAACGCCAGCAAATTTGTGATTTATTGGAATGCAGCCGCAATTCAATATGGTCATTGAGTATTCCCCGTGACATCCAGACAAGCGTCATGAATGCGTTACAAATTGCCAGCCTGGCAGTCAATAGTTGGGAGCCAACCTACTGGTTGGCTCGCGCCAAAACAGCTTTTGAGTTGAACCAGGAAAACCTTGAGTCACTGGCGAAGATTCAACCGGTTTTTGAAGATGGCGCTCCCTATGCCATGGGGTTGTGGAAGCTAAATCAAAAAGACAAGATTCTGCAATTGATCAATGCTTTCTCGCCAACACCGGCTTTGTATTTGCTGGCAGCCTTTAGCTGTGTGAATATTGATAATGAAAAAGCCATTGATCTTTCCCGACGAGCCATCTCTAACAGCGTGAATGATCCGTTGTTCTACGCCGGTGCAGCCTATGTGGCGCACCATATTGGGAATGATGGACTAGCCTTGCAAGCTATTGATACCGCTTTGCTCACTTACCCTGATGAACCCAAATGGCGATCACTGGCAGCGGAACTGGCGCATAACGTGGGCGATATCGGCAAAGAAATTCAGCATTTGGAATGTTCTCTGGGAATTGAACCTGAAAACATCCAGATTAACATTCGCCTGGCAAAAGCGGCCATTGAGGCCAAGAATCCTGCATTGGCAGTTGAGATATTGAACGGTGTTCGCGATCTTGATTCTCAAAATGCTGAACTGCTTCATGTTTTAGCCCTGGCACATTTTAAAAACCTTGACTACGATCATGCCAGAGCAATTTGCGAATCTGCCCGCAATTTAGAAAACACGAATTTTTCACACTGGCTGCTTTCAGCACAAATTGCATACGAAACCGGAGACATGCCTTCTGCGCTACAATTTGCCCAGACTTCATCTCAATTGAATCCCAATTCCACTGATACGCTATATCTGATGGTGCAGATATTAAAAAGCAGCGGTGATATGGTTGGGGCATTAAATGTGCTTGAGAACGGGATTAAAACCATACGGCCTACCATTTCATTGTTGCTGGAGCAAGCAAAACTGGTGGCAGCCATCGACGGTGCACAGGCTGCCATTCCGTTGATTGCCGATATTCTGGAAAAGAATGAAGGTAACGCTGAAATTTATGCCTTCCTGGCTGAAGCTCAAAAAGATGCCGGCGATTACGAAGGCGCCGAGCAAACAGCCATGGCTTCATTGGATTTTGACCCTGATCAACCTGGCGTTTTCATCTTACTGGGAACCATTAATAACCAGACCGGGCATTTGGATCGTGCTGTAAATCACTTCAGTAAAGCAATCGAACTCGACCCTGAAGATTTACAGGGATACCTGGAACTGGGCAAAACCTATCAGAACAGGCGCGACTACATGAAGGCATTGCAAACCTATCAACGAGCGATGATCGCCAAACCAATTGATTACCGCCCTTATTATCAGGCCGGGCTTGTTTTGCGCGAAACGAAGAATTATGCAGAAGCAGAATCGATGCTACGAAAAGCAGTTGATCTTAACCCACAGGATGTAAACATCCGCAGGCAATTGGGTGCAATTGTGGCACTAAATCTTGTTCATAATAAAGAGGAGGCAAGGGTTGCTCAATGATGCCATCCAATCCTTATCAATTTAACTCCCGCAGTTCCATCTCCCGATCATCGCTGATCACCATATTAAACGCAGCGATCGAAACATCGGTATTCCGTTTTGCCCGCCAGGCTGCCATGAGCTGGTTGGCGATCTATCCAGGCGATCTTGAAATCAGCCTGTTGCTGGCAGAGGCGTTATCGGGTGAAGGTAAGACTATTCAAGCGCTTGAAATAGTGGAACGCTTGCTTTTGTCTGATCCTGAATTTGTTGAAGCACATTTTATCCTTTATGACCTGTATAAAAAAATGGGGAATGAGGATTATAAAAAAGAAGAAGCCATATTGTATGGTCTCGGATGGGATTCTTCAGGAGAAATTGAAGGGTTGAAGGAATGGGCGCATTCATTAAGAAACGCCAACGATTTCATTCAAAAGGGACTTGTTCAAAAAGCGGTTGAATTTTTCCCCATGGTGTTAACAGAAAGCGAAATCAGCGCGCTGCCGGCCATTTTACATCTCAAATCTGTGATGACTACCCAGGATGTGCACAGCCTGAAAAACCTGGCAGAGATTTATCACGCCCGCTGGAAAGACTGTTTGCAATTTCAATTATGCCTGGCGAAGACACGACTGGAGACAGGCGACGAAACCGGTGCACTTGGTTTGCTGCATGATTGTGTATCAAAAGATGCCACTGCACAGGTAGCCAAACGGTTGTGGGGTAAAGAATTTCCCTTTAAACCGTTGTGGCCTCAACATTTTGAAATCCGTTTTGATATCCCCATCCCGGCTGAAGTGGCCGCGATTCTGGGGTGGAATATCCTGGCGGGAGGTGCAGTCACTTCACAACCGCCGGAGGAACCGGTTATCGCAGAATTACCGGATGTAAACCTGGAAAATGAAGCCCTGAAAGACTCAGCCTCATCAGAAAAATCGTTTGAATCCGATATTCAAAAAATTGAATCGTATTTAGCCGAGAAAAAACCTGAGAATGCCATTTCTGAAGAGGTTGACCCGGTGGAAGTGGTGATAGAGGATAACCCCGAGGACATCTCCAGCGAAATACCGTCATATGAGGCTGGAGTAGAGTTGGAACCCGAATCCATCAGCGAATCTGTGCCTGAACCCGATTGGCTTCCGGCAGCGCCAACAAATTGGGATCAGGAAACTGACCTGGTTGGATTAGATGATTCGCAACCCGAAACTAAAGAAAATGAACCGGTTCTGACGGAGGCAATTGGGTTTGAGGCACAAACGACAGTTGTGGAAAAGAAAAAGCTTCCAGAAGACTTAAAACCCATACAGGATGCTTTTGACCGACTGGCTGCAAAATATGACAAAACATCACCTAAAAGCACCGATACAGACAATCGTTTTCCAATGTATGTGGTGTTTACTTCGGCCATTGGCCTGGAAAAAGTATATGGTTTGCAGACAAAAGCAGTAATTGATACTGAGATGAAAAGACTGGCAGATGCCTTGCGACAACGCACAGGTTGGGGGTCGATGGTCTATTACCCTGATGATATCGATTCGACCAATAAAATTGGTGTGACAACCACTGAAACACAGGACCCCTGGAAATTTAAACTGGCATTAAGCGATTTGGACAAAGCACTCGCAAAAAAGGGTGCGATGATCGGCGCATTGCTGATAGTTGGCGGTGATGATGTGGTTCCTTTCCACCGTCTACCCAACCCAACAGAGGACAGCGATGAAGAAATCCTATCCGATAATCCTTATGGGGCACTAGATTCAAATTATTTTGTTGGAGAATGGCCAGTGGGACGCATTGCCGGTGGGACTGGATCGGACGCCGGCTTAATTTTAGAGCAACTGCGCAACTTCTCTCGTTATCATTCGAGAAGTAAGGGAAAACCCAAGGGAAATATTTCGATTATCACTTCCATATTCGAATGGTTGTTAAGTCTGCTGAAAATAAAATCATCATTGACAAAATCACTGGGCACTGGTTATACGGCTTCGGTATGGCGGCAGGCGTCAGAAGCGGTTTTTAAACCCATCGGTCAGTCCTCTGACCTTCTGGTTTCACCGCCACAGTTTTCCGGCAGCTTTGAAATGAAGAAAATTTTGAATGCAGGCCTGGCTTATTTCAACTTGCACGGCTTGGTCGATACGTCTGACTGGTACGGCCAAAGGGATGTTACCGAGCCTTATACCGGGCCTGATTATCCCATTGCGCTCAGTCCAAAAGACCTGTTGGATAACGGCAGCGCGCCACAAATTGTTTTCAGTGAAGCCTGCTACGGCGCCCATATTGTGAAGAAGAATGAAGATCAGTCTCTGGCTTTGAAATTCCTGTCTATTGGAACACAGGCATTCATTGGCTGCACATGCACCTCGTATGGTTCGGTCAACACGCCGTTGATTGGCGCCGATCTGTTGGGATATCTGTTCTGGAAGTATATAAAAGAAGGTTATGCCGCCGGCGAGGCTTTGAAACAGGCAAAATTGGAATTCATTCAAGTGATGAATAAACGCCAGGGTTACCTGGATAGCGAGGATCAAAAAGCCCTGATTTCTTTCGTGTTCTACGGCGACCCCTTGACCTTTGCCGATAAAGCGACCAACCAGGCAAAACACCCGCGGCGCACAGCCTTTACAACCCAGGTAAAAATGGTCAGTGAAAAGCAGAATGAAAATAGCATTACACATGTCCAGGTGCCCCACGAAGTTATTCGAGATGTGAAGCAAATGGTCGAAGTGTATTTACCAGGACTGGACAATGCGCATGTGGTGATTAGCAAACAGAGGCTCGTTGGCGGTGCCCAATCCAATAACTCATCTGAAGAGAAATCAAGGCAGGGTAGCACGGGAAAAGTGGTTGTCACTATGACCAAAACCGTTCAAACTGCCCGGCATGTTCATCATCATTACGCCCGAGCCACGCTGGACAATCACGGTAAAGTTGTGAAACTGGCCATTTCCAGATAATCAAATTCAATTAAAACAAAATACTCTGTGATGCAATCTCTCCACAGAGTATTTTTATCATGCAAAGAGAAACATTTTTGATGAACGGTTATCGCTTATAATTCAGAGCGCAACCTTTTGGAATAAGGAAAATCTTCAGGAGTAATCATGACCAGCAAAATTAGTGGATCAAGTGTTCGGCAGTCATTTATTGATTTTTTTGTAAAAAAGAAGGCGCATACCTTTGTACCATCATCATCCCTGGTGCCCGGAGGCGATCAAACGCTCCTCTTCACCAATGCGGGTATGGTGCAATTTAAAGATGTTTTCCTGGGCACTGATTTGCGCCCCTATAATCGGGCTGCAAATTCACAGAAATGCATGCGGGTGGCAGGCAAGCATAACGACCTGGATGATGTTGGACGCGACGACACTCACCACACCTTTTTTGAAATGCTGGGCAACTGGTCATTTGGTGATTATTACAAAAAAGAAGCCATCAGTTGGGCGTGGGAACTTTTGACTGAAGAGTGGGGGTTGGATAAAACACGTCTATGGACGACCTGCTTTAAAGATGATAAGGGAAATATTCCTGCAGATGACGAGGCTGCTAATTTTTGGCGTCAACAGCCGGGTATTAATCCCGACCATGTTTTATATTTTGGTAGAAAAGAAAATTTTTGGGAAATGGCAGACACTGGCCCCTGCGGTCCTTGCAGCGAAATTCATGTTGACCAGGGGGAAGAATTTTGTAATAAAAAGGGTGAACCAGGGCATGTATGCAGTGTGAATGGCGATTGCAAGCGATTCCTGGAGTTATGGAACCTGGTATTCATTCAATATAACCGGCAGGGGCCAGATACCCTTGAACCATTAAAAGCCTGTCATGTGGATACCGGTATGGGCATGGAGCGTATCGTTGCGGTCTTGCAAGGCGTTAATTCAAATTACAAAACTGATTTGCTTTTCCCACTGATGCAAAAAGTGCAGGAACTTGCAGGAAAGACTGATGCTGAGCGGGAGGCGAATATCACGCCTTATCGCGTCGTTGCCGATCACAGTCGCGCCGCGGCTTTTTTAATCGCTGATGGTGTGGTTCCTGGCAACACCGGCCGAAATTATATCTGTCGTATGATCATACGCAGGGCATCGCGTTTTGGTGGAAAACTGGGTTTGAATGAACCGTTCCTGGCGCAAATATCCGAAGAGGTAATTAAAAATTACGGCGATGCATATCCAGAGTTATTAAAGAACAAAAAAACCATCCTTGACAGCATTACCACTGAGGAAGAACGTTTCCATAAGACGCTTGAATCGGGGTTGAGTTACCTTAACGAATTACTTGAAGATTTGAAAAATCATCACCAGACCACCCTTGATGGAAAAGCGGCCTTTGATCTGTATGCCACACATGGATTGCCGTTGGAAATCTCGCGCGATATTGCCCGCGAACAAAATATGGATGTGGACGAAGCCGGGTTCCGTGAAGCCATGGAAGAGCACAGGTTGAATTCTGGCGGGGGTAAAGCTTTTGGACCGCTGGGCGGCGAAGATGCCGACTTTTTCAAGGACGTTCTTAATGGGTTGGTTAAGAATAAAAAGCTTGATGAAAAAGGTGTGCTTTACGACCCATATTACAGCCAGAATATCGAGGGGGAGGTGCTGGGGATGATTTGCAATGGTAAGATGGTTGAATCAGCGCAGGCCGGCGACGAGGTGGAAATCATACTTCCCCGCACCAATTTTTATATTGAATCAGGCGGTCAGGTTTCTGACTCGGGTGTAATTCAGTCCTTGAAAGAGGGTGAATGGGTGGTTGAGATTTCGGAAGTACGTAAACCATCGGCTGGAATAATTACACATATCGGTAAGGTTGTTAAAGGGAATCCAAAGATCGGCAGCAAAGCCCTCGCTGCGGTGGATTGGCAGCGACGCAAAGATACTCAGCGCAACCACACTGCCACACATTTGCTGCATGCCCAGCTTCACAAAGTATTGGGAGAACACGCCCGTCAGGCCGGTTCACTGGTATCGCCAGAACGTTTGCGTTTTGATTTCAATCACCCTGAGGCAGTGACGGCAGAGCAATTGGCTAAAATCGAAGAGGGCGTCAATCTGGACATTCTGAACCATCACGACTTGAATGTGGTCACAAAATCATTGAATGAGGCAATCTCAGAAGGCGTCACCGCGTTGTTTGGAGAGAAATATGGAGAAATGGTGCGAACGATTACCATTGGACCCGATGCACCTATTTCCTATGAATTATGCGGCGGTACGCATGTGGAAAATACTTCGGACATTGGATTATTCATCATAACCAGTGAGGGTAGCGCGGCAGCCGGTGTGCGCCGCATTGAGGCTGTCACCGGGCGCGAAGCCTATAAATTGGTTCAAAAAAGAATGAAAGCATTGGGCACGGCGGCCGGTTTGTTGGGCGTTTCTCAGGAAGACCTACCGGCCCAGGTGGAAAACTTGAAGGAAAAATTCGACCTGGCTATAAAAGAAATCACGGAATTGCGCCAAAAAATGGTATTCTCTTCTTTGAAGGAACAGCTTGAGAATGTACCGGTTCTTCACGGTGTGCCGGTTTTGGTAGCCCAGTTGCCTGAAGCTGACGCCAGCATTTTACGGCAAATGACTGACCGCTTCCGCGAAAAGTATCCATCGGGCGTGGCGGTGGTGGGCAGCGTGTTTGAAGGTAAACCCACCATCATCGCCTCTGTTACGGATGATTTGACGAAAAAAGGTATTCATGCTGGCGAATTGGTGAAGGCAGCAGCCCAGCAGATGGAAGGCAGCGGCGGCGGCCGGCCAAACCTGGCACAGGCTGGCGGCAAGAATGCTGAACGGCTGCCGAATGCTTTGAAAATTGCCCATGATTGGTTGAATGAAAAACTGGCAAAAGGATAAGAAAATCAAAATCGCGCCTGACAATGGCGCGATTTTTTATCCAATTTCCCACAGGCAAATTTCGGGAGGGCATAAGAACCGAACCCGCGGCGCGCCTGCGCCTTCCAATCCTATGCCACGCAAAATGTAAAGCGTCAGGTGGTTTATTTGCATGCGGCCGTGCTGGAAATCTCGTCCGAATAATGAGCCGGTGAAAATGGGCCCGTAGAACGGCAGGCAAATCTGCCCACCATGTGTATGTCCTGAAAATTGAAGATCAATCCCTATCGAATCGGAATAATAAGATAAATCGGGCGAATGGTATAAAAGGATGGTAAGATCGGTGTTGGTTCCTGGTTTATAGGTATGATTCAGTCGCTCGATATCATAATGGGGATTATGTGTGCACGAGCAACCCGTGATGACAATTTTTTGCCCATGCCAATTAATGACGACTTTTTCGTTATCAAGAAGTTTAACAGGCAAGCCGGCGTATATCTCGGGCAAAATTTCAGGCAGATCAACTGCCGGGCTTCCACTGACACAATAAACACCCAGCGGCGCAGAAAGCTGTGACAGAAATTGTCTGGCATCTTTTAACGCCAGGGAATCGTTTAAGCACGAAATACTCAATACATCACCACTAAAAAGAATGACATCGGGTTTCCATTCTTTCAATGCATTGATGATTTTTATTTCTCGTGGTGTCTGGCGTTCCATGTGCAAATCGCCCAGGTGCGCCAATTTCAGCTTTTGCTTTGGATGGAAATGCTGGTTTTGATAGGTTTGTCGTGAAATGATCAAGCGTTGGGGTTCGATGAAGAAACCATACAGTACCATTACGGTTCCAATTCCTTCAAATACAAGGAAGGCTGGAAAAGGCAATAAGGCAAAGGGCAGCCGCATTACCGCAAGCATCAAAGCAGGCGGCTTGGCAGGCCCAAAGGATAGGCGGAATTTGGGTAAAAGTAATAAGAGAAGGTAATCGGAGAGTGAAAATGCTAACAATACCAGCGATTTTTCCCACCTATCCAGAGCAGCCGGTAAAGTAATGAAAGCCAAAAGTAATAAAACAAAAGTTGTCGGAATTTTTTCGAGTTTTTCAGCTGCACGCAAGATAATATCAAACGGGTTGCCTTCTGTTCCCGGAAATTTCTCATGTTTGATGAATTTTTCGTAGTGGTGCATCACAGCCCTCGGTCATGAATTGGTTAGGCTGATTATTATAACAAAGGCATCGTCCCAAGGTTTCCAAACAGGGCTAATTCAAAATAAAATACCGCATGATTTAAAAAAACCGGAGATTTTATGAATGGGATTATTTGCCCGATTATAAGGCTGGTGCAAAACGTAGTTGTAACAAAGGGGCTGTCTCTAAAGAATTTGGAAACAGCCCCAAAAATTAGCAGCAAATCGAATAAAAACGAAAAAACAAAAAATTGGTAGCCTACCTGGCTGCCAATTTTCGCATATTATGGGCAATACTGA
>Ga0228536_1001268_pt1 | contig 26436 bp, 21 predicted proteins | sample SJ1Smetagenome_FD_168611 | JGI IMG/M metagenome (GOLD analysis project Ga0228536, IMG submission 168611) | Enriched culture of PCE-dechlorinating microbial communities from Ithaca, New York, USA - SJ1.S | ecosystem: Engineered > Modeled > Simulated communities (microbial... > Unclassified...
CAGCTCTCGCAATGCCGAAACTTCCTGTAAGCTCAATTCAAATCCCTTCATACAGGTATTATCGGACATTTCCGGGTTTTTCATAAATCCAATGTAGACATTTCCATTCAGGAGCGGTATAATAAAAACACTCCGGGGTCAGGGATACCTTATCGAAGGCTGATTTCATGAAATTACGGTCATTGAAAGCACGAATTGGCATTTGTATCGCAATTTTGATGTTAATTGTCGTCACTATCCTGTCAGGAATTGCCTATCATGAGTTTAAAGAAGGCCTTTGGACAAGCATGGACCTGACACTGCAATCCGATCTGCAGCAAGTCCGAGGTTTGTTGTCTTCAAAGGACGAGTCGGAGACGGAAAAAAGGCGAGAACTTCTGACTATTTTGAATTCCCAGACTACGTTTGGAAGCTTCGACTACCAGTTATGGTTCGAAGATAATATCAGCGGACAGACCGAAATGCTTATTACCTCGGACCTGTACAGTGCGTTAAAACAGCAAGCCACATGCCCCCCCCGCCTTGATGAATCAGTTTTGCTGGATTTGAATCACGAGAATAAACCACACCGTGCAATCTGGGCAAGATATTCAATACCGCACGACCCTGCAACTCCAGCCCGGACAGTCAATATTGCTTTGGCCATCAGCAGTCACTATGCCTATCATGAAGTGGGAGAATTCGTCAGGGTTCTGGTTATCGCGGGAATTATTGTTGTCTGGGCCGCATGGGGGCTGACTCAGCAGATTTTACGGTGGGGTTTGAAACCCATCAATTCTCTGGCCGAGCAGATGAGCCATGTAACCAAATCGGATCTGACAAAAATAAATCCCTCCCGTTCAGACATCCATCTGGAACTGGTACCCTTTGTCGAGTCATGGCAAGACATGCTGGGCCGGCTGGCAAGGGCCATGGAAGAACAAAAACGCTTTATCTCGGATGCGGCCCATGAACTGAAAACCCCTATCGCCCTGGTGAAAAGCACATTACAGCTTGCGCAAATAAAAAAACGCAACGCAGAATACTACGAAAATACCATTGCCCATGCTCTGGAAGATGTGGACAGGCTCAATAATCTTGTCAGCCAATTATTGGAATTATCCCGCATTGAAAGTCCAACCTCCATCACCCAGCGGGATTTAATCAATATAAAAGAGGTGATTGAGGAGGTCATTGAATATCACAAACCGCTTCTGGATGAAAAGAGCTTCGTTTTGAAATCGGATTTATGTTCTGTGGAAATAAGTGGTAACCGGGAACAACTTCAGTGTTTATTCAATAATTTAATCGATAACGCAATCAAATATGCCCCGCCCAAAACAACCATTTCAGTCTCCATGGAAGCGAATGACAAATCAGTCACCATTATGGTACGCGACGAAGGCGGGAATATCCCCGAAGAAGAATGCGGCCTGCTGTTTGATCGTTTTTATCGTGTCAGCAAGGCACGTGATCGAAACTCCGGCGGCAGCGGCCTGGGTCTGGCCATAGCCAAAGAAATCGTCATCCAGCATTCCGGCCGGATTCATGTTGAATCGAATCATGATATTGGAACCCGGTTTGTTGTTACATTCCCAAGAGATGCTCATAATCAGGGATGCGGAAACGTTGACTAACGACACATAAACTCGAATACTTTCCGGCCACACGAACCCAATCGGCTTGTTATGCGAATGGCGGACAAAAAGCGGGATTTATTCGTTAAATGCGGCCCACTGGATTTTTTCAGCTCGGCTTTGGGCAATGCCGGCCAGGACGGGACGGATTTTTTCAAAGGGGATATGTTTGTCGCAACGCAATCGGATGATGCGGGATGTGCCGCCATCGGCCAGGCGGCTGTCTATTCCGGCACTGATCATCGCAGTCAATAGTTCCGAATCGCCGCCGGACAGCACATCGGAGCCGATTGCATAGACAATCTTGCCGTCCTGCTGGACGACGTTAACACTCACGGTCGAATCGAGCTGAAGCTGGGCGGGATCGGCAGATTGAATTTTATCCGGCAACAGGGCTTCGAAATGCTCAGCGGCACCAAACTGGCAGACAAGCATAAAGAAAATTATCAGCAGAAAGACCACATCAATAACCGGGGTCAGGTCAAAGCCTGTATCTTTTCGGTGATGATAGAGTATAACTTTCATTAATGCACCGGCAAGGATGAGCTGGAGGACTCCGGGAGGGCCTGGGCCTCGGTATCAGGGCCGGGTTTGGGGGCGGAGTCCAAAGATTTTCCGCCTGCACCGGCCTGATGCTGACGGGCTTCCAGCAGACTTTCCAGCAGCGTCTCGGTTTCCACAGCAGCCTCGGCAATAAACGCTTCAATCCGGGAGCGAAACAGGCCTGCAATAAACAGCGATGGAATCGCAACCAGCAGACCCCAGAAGGTCGTCACGAGGGCAACGGAAATCGCTGAAGCCAATTCGCCCGGGCGAGGCTGGCCGGCGGCAATCCCCAACAGGTTGAACGCCTCAATCATACCCCAGACCGTACCAAACAGCCCCACCATCGGGGCGACATTGCCCAGCAGATTGCACCATTCGGTCTTTCGCAGGAGTTTGACGCCCTGCTCCTGAAGACTCTCAGCGGCAATCTGGCTGAGCAGCTCATGGGTGGGACGAATTCTGCGGGTCCTGGCAAAAGCGGCACAGACCGCCCGGCTGATCATGTCGATGTTGCCGCTGAACCGGGCCGGCAGGCTGGCAGTACCGTGACGCTGGGCCACGGTGGCAATGTCGGAACTGATATCCGGCGGCAGGAGCCGTCGGCGGCGTATCGTGATGCATAATTCCAGCCAGAAATAAATCCCGGCCACGGACATCGGCAGCAGGACAAACCAGACAATCGGTCCGCCGGCCACCACAAATTGCGTAAAATACGTCTGGGACAAGGGTCCCGCAGAGCTTTGGGCTGCCAGTATCATCATCAGCTTGCTATCCCGTAGTGGTTGTTTGAATTCATCATCATATTCTTATCTGACACGAAAACATAAACGTTGTCAATTATCAATATGCAGAAATGTGCCGCCGGTCATCTCAGCGATTTGCCTGAGCCGCTGCTGGTCCTGTTCGGAAGCCCAGAAGCCAATGGTATGAATCACGGCGCCGGGAGCACAGGATTTGCGGATGTCTTGAATCTGCGCATCGAAAGGCTGGCCGGGGGTTTCGGACAAATCGAAACCATCGGTCAGGAAATAGACAACCTGAACGGCTCTGCCGCGTCTGTCTCGAAGCTGCATGGCCCGCTGGAGGGCCTGGATGGCATTGGTCTGACCACCGAGACGAACACTGTCAATCAGCGCAATGGCTTCGGACTTGGCCTCTAAGGTGGCAGGCGTCAGGGTGCCAGAGCCGGTTTCCAGCAGCGTGTTGCCGTCCATGAAGAATATCACGCAAAACGATTGGGTATCAAACAGGGCGGCGATGCAGTTTTTTAATTGACGCTGAATCATACCGAGCCGGCCGTACATGCTGCCGGAGCAATCGACCACGAAACAGATATTCTGTGCAGCGGTTTTATTACCGAAGAAGGAGGCTTCCTGTCGCGGACTGATGGACACGGTTTTGGGGGCCGGATAGGTTGGGGGCGGTGTCTGGACAGGCGGCTGGACCGGGTTGGTTTCCCGGGGTGCTTTTTTCGGCTCTGGTTCAGGCACAGGCGGTTTAACCTCGGGCTTTTCGGTTATCAGGGGCTGTTGGATGACCTGCTGGATTTGCTGAACCGATACGGCGCCGAGGGTTCCATCGGGTGTCTCGGCGGGCTGCAGGTTCACTGCGGCAAATGCGCCCAGCAGCAGCAAGTGTGCTATGACCGACCCCCCTGCTGCTGCGGTACTGATTTTTGCCCGCCTTTTTGTCATCGCTTTACCCATGAAAGGAAAAGGCCGGATCCGCCGGCCATTTCCGCTAATCATTCACATTTTATTGCACGGCAGTATCGCACCGCACGGTGGATATCAAAACTACTCAACAACCACAACTTCCGAGATGCCGGCTTCCAGCAAATCATAAACTTCAACGACATCGCCATTGAACAGACGGATACAGCCCCGCGAGGCCCGGGTGCCGATGGTTTCGGGTTCCTTGGTGCCGTGAATTGCAAATCCCGTGCGGCCTTTGGCGGCTCCCTCCAGACCTTCCAGAGCAATCCACCGTGAGCCAAGCGGATAATCCGGGTCACTGCCCTGATAGACGCGGCCTGAATCGGGGTCCGTCCAGGTGGGCTTGATCATCTTGCCGCCGGCGGCGGCTTTCCATTTGCCTGTGGGCGTATCATGTTCTATCTTGCCAAGACCAACTTTATACTGCTTGACGAAAACGCCCTGCAGATAGATATCCATGGTGAAATTCTTTTTGCTGACGACAGCATTGAAGGGGCCATGAATGACCTTGATGGTCTGACCGGCCTGGAGCCGTTCCGGATTGGTGATGCCGTTGATTCGTTCGATGGCTTCGTGCGGAACCTTGTATTTTCTGCACAGGACAGCCAGCACATCACCGGGCTGCACTTTATACAGTTCGGTCATGGTATCGCCAACGGCAACCTGTTTGCTGAACAGCCAGGTATCCGACAGCTTGGTCAACTGCTTTTTAACCTCGTCACGAACAGCGTCGCTGAGGTTCAAATCGAGAGCATGATTGAGCTGGTCGCGAGCGGCTATAATCTTGCCTGCGGCGATATCCTGTACCGCCTGACGAATCATGGCGGACGCTTCGGGGCTGGTGATGGTATCCACCACAGGTGCAGGCTGGACCGCATCCTGTGAGACAGGAACTGGAGTCGGCTGCGGCGTTTCCACGGCAGGCTGCGGTGTCGGTGATGTCGGCTGCGGCGTAACAGCGACAGCATCAGTCCTGGCAGAGCCGGCGGCCAGTTCAAGCTGCTCAGGGGTGGTGTCGGGCGTCGTGGTTCGCAGATTATTCTGCGGAGGCGTCTGCGCAGCCGTTTCCACCGCAGTTACCGTCTCGGACTGCTCTTCCAACTGGACCTGCTCGGCCTTTTTCTTCTTCCAGCGGTTAAGGGCAACCAGCCCGACAATCGCTACAGCAAGGACTATCAGAATCATCCGCGTCCTTGAATTACTTCCATTTCTTCCCTGGTAAGGTCGATACTCTACTTTCATACAGAATCCATTCCTGCTGCTGTCATTATTTTACTACATATTTTACACTATTATCTGGCCTGCATTCTCAAAATGCCGGCATCGGTAATAATCGCATCCACAGGTATATCTTTATCATCGTGGGGTACGGCATCCAGAATCTGCTCTGAGAAAGCCACCGCCCATTTTTGGGCACGCATACCCGGACTTGCCAAAAAGCGGTCATAATAAGCACCGCCACGGCCAAGCCGATTGCCCTGCCGGTCAAACCCGAGACCGGGCACAATCACCAGATCGATATCTTCGTGCGGCACAGGTGTACCGGTCGTGGGATTTCGCAAACCCATGCGATCTATCTGTAATCCCGTGTCCAGAGACTGGATTTCCACCGGAATCATGTGCCGCTGCTGCCAGGACATTTTGGGCACCGCTACGGTTTTGCCCTGCTGAAAGGCATCCAGAATCATCGCCGTGGTATCCACTTCATGCAGCATGGACAGAAACAGCATCACGACAGAGGCCTTTTTGTACTCCTCCGACGACAAGACTTCATTGCAAATCACCCGGCTTTTCTGTAATCGCACTTCCGGCTGTATTCCCGCCAGAATCTGCTGTATTTGTTTTCTCACTTGCCGTTTCTGTTCTGCATTATTCATTCGTTAGTCCCGAAGAACGAACCCCTGTCCGCAGCTATCCGTTTTACTCTGTCCATATATCGGCCTGTCTGCCTGTTTTGCTCAAATTATCCGGCTTATTCTTATTGCCTAAACCGACGTTTGAGGCGGAGTCTGCCGTAATTGTTCTACTTGATTTCGCAGCTTTTGTAAATATTCGGCGACTAATTTTTCGCGTCCTATGTTTTTGGGTTCATAATACCTGCGCGGAAGCGGCTGGCCGACGTAATCCTGGGGGATAAACCCGTTGGGACTTTCGTGCGGATACTGGTAGCCGACACCATGGCCCAGTTTGGCGGCGGATTTATAATGTGAATCCCGCAGGTGCGGCGGCACCGGGATAGTCCGGCCGGATTGGACATCCGCTACAGCCCCCCAGATTGCCTTGGCACAGGCATTCGATTTGGGGGCACAGGCGATGTAAATGGCAGCCTGAGCCAGTGGTAATTGTGCCTCTGGAAACCCCACAAATTCGGCAATCTGCATCGCAGAGGCCGCAAGAATGGTCGCCGTAGGGTCAGCGTTGCCCACATCTTCAGCCGCACAAATCATGATTCGACGAGCTATAAACCGCAAATCTTCGCCCCCGGCAATCATTCTGGCCAGCCAATAAACGGTAGCATCCGGGTCTGAACCCCGCATGGATTTCTGGAGGGCGCTGGCTAAATCGTAATGGGTATCACCGGAACCGTCATACTGGACCGACTTTCTCTGGATGGATTCCTTAATGTCTTCCAGTGAAATCTCAACGGTATCGCCTTTTTTTGTGTGCTTCTGCTTGGATAAAACCGCAACTTCCAGGGCGGTCAGAGCCTTGCGGGCATCGCCATCGCAAATCTCTGCAAGGAAGTTAATTCCTTCTGCTTGAACTGCCAGCGATATCTTTCCCAAGCCATTTTTTTCGTCAGCAATCGCCCGTGATAAGAGTAATTTGATATGCTCTGTCTTGAGCGGCTCGAATGTAAAAACCGTGCTTCGGCTAATCAGCGGCGAATTGACACTGAAAAAAGGGTTTTCGGTCGTCGCACCGATGAGCGTGACAATCCCATTTTCCACATCATCCAGAAGAACGTCCTGCTGGGATCTATTAAACCGATGTATTTCGTCTATAAATAGAACAGTTCGGCGGCCTGAGGTGATGAGGCGGTCTTTGGCCGTGTCCAGAACCTGTCGGAGTTCTTTGACGCCGGCAGCCGGGGCACTGAGGACCTCGAAGACGGCGTTGGTGTGATTGGCAATAATGCGAGCCAGGGTTGTCTTGCCGCAGCCGGGAGGACCATAAAAAATGAGACTGCTGATCGCCCCGCCTTCGAGCATCCGGCGGAGGAGTTTGCCTTCACCGACGAAATGTTCCTGACCTGCAAAGTCGTCAATTGTATTCGGGCGCATCCGGACTGCAAGCGGCGCAACACTTTGCAGGGTCTTGCTTTCCGATGGCTGAAACAATGTTTTTTCCTGTCTGGCACTCATTGACAGGTATTATTATAGCTGTTTTGGGTCCATTGTTCTACCAAAACCATCGCTGCAAACTAAATTTTCAAAAGGCCTGCTTTGACAGGCAGGAAGTCAGGATTAGAAATCCCATTTACTGGATTGCTTAATCAGCTTATTCTGGACAATCATTCCAATGATTGTCGGAACAATAATAACCATGGGCAGAAACCAGGTTTTCTGGAAGATTAAATCGTGAATCGTGGTTCCCGGGGGAGCGATAACCTTAGTCTCATATTGGTGGAGCAACGCCAGGAAGTTGATTGCCAATATCGCAGAACCGCCGAGACTGGTAAACAGCATGACGGAAATCTTGAGCAGAATAAACGACATCATCCCGCCGGCGACCACACCCACGATCGCCCCGGCCCAGATATATTGTTCCGGCAGGCCGAATGCATACCAGAGACCGCCTGTCAGCACTCCGCCGGCGGCAGCACCGAGAATGGAGACGCACCATTTGACCAGGCTCATCGACAGCACCGCAAACAAGACAACACCCATGATGCCGCCCATCAGTTGGCTGCCGAATTTCTGGCCGGCCATAATCCCCAGAAACATGCCAATCAGGGCAAAAGCGATAACCACCAGGATTCGAAAGATTCTCCATCCGTACAGCAGATAGACCATGCCGAAAGATATCCCGATAACAGCCTGAAGCCAGGTGAGATTGGTAATCTGTTCCCAGACAAAATTCAATGCCGGGTCCACACTGAAGTTGGAAGACGTCGTTTCCGGCGCTGTTTCAGCAAGCAGCCATGGAATCATTTTTTCTTTCCTTTCGATTGATCAATCATGCCGGATTTCTTTTTGCTCATATCCGGGCATAAAGCCAGGTCCACAAGGGTACCAAATGCAACTACAATCAATGCAACCATTGCCAAAACCTCGGCCTGCTGGATTACATAATCGATGGGCTTGGCACCTTTATATAACAATAACAGCAGCAGGCCAAGTGCAATCCAACTGACTCCGACCACCGCACACCCGAGGGCGCACACGCCGCGAGGCATCGCAAAACCAACCCCTAAAACCACCAGGATAGCGATGACGGCAGCCGTGTAGCCCACACTGCCCAGTGACTTGATAATCTGGATGCTTTTTTGACACGCATAACGGGCATAGGTTTCAAGTACGGTCAGACTCTGAACCACATCGGGCGGAGCGTCTTTGGACAGTTCTATTTTTGGGGTATCTTCCCAGGTTTTGGCTTCTGCCAGCGTCGGCCAGGCAATCAGGACATTGACTATGACGGCCGCCAGTACCGCTACCATGAATACGACGACCGTTTTTTCGATGAACAGGGCTATAAAACCGCCAATCACCGCAAAACCAATGAGTATGTATATCTGTTTATCCGTACAACAACCGGCCAGGGTATATCCCACTCCAGCGCCGGCAAAGGCAGCCAGAATCTTAAGCCATTTCAGGCCGCCCAGCCACAGACTCAGTCCTATCCAAATCAGAATAAAGCCTACTCCAATCAACACTACTGGAGATAACTGATAGACAGCATCCTGAAATTGTCTTAAAAACGTATCCATAAACTCCTGACAATATTTCCTTTGCAATCATATCGTCAGGTTGTTTATTTTAACATTAATAATCTGGGTGCACATCCCCTATTCTGCCCATTTTTACTATTAAAAATTCTATTTTATGGCAGCGACAGCGCGATGAACAAAATCACTCAGGGAATTTCTAATCCATGAGCTTCCATAAGGTCTTTGTCGTATAGGATGGATTTGGCTGGACCATCTGCAACAATGCGCCCGTAGTCCACAACAATAACCCGACTGGATACCGCTGCGGCAAATCGCATATTGCAGGTAGCAATGATGAGTGTTTGGGGTAAGCGGCCAAGAACCTCTTCCAATCGCTTGCGATTACGTGGATCGAGACTGCCATCCGGCTCATCAAACGTAATAATCTGCGGAGCCATTGAAAGTACCGTTGCAATCGCAGCGGCCCGTTTCTGACCGGCGGACAGATGATGCGGAGCTTTTTCAGCCAGCGCCGTTAAGCCAACGGTTTCAAAAGCCCGGTCAACATTGTCTTTGACCTGCTGAGGGGGCAGGTTCATGTTCAGCGGTCCGAAAATAACATCTTCAAAAAGCGTGGGCATGAAAAGCTGGTCGTCGGGATTCTCGAGGCAGCAGCCAAGCTTCGCACGAATCTGTTTCAATGTACGACTGCACAGTTCCATACCATCGATGCGTACCGTTCCTTTTCCGCGGATGAATCCGGCCATGGCCAGCAGCAGAGTTGATTTTCCTGCGCCGTTGGGGCCGATAAGTGATACCCTTTGGCCATGTTCAATGGTTAGGTTAATGGAATCCAGGGCCATGGTGCCATCCGGATAGACATAGGAATAATTACTGATTTCTATTGCCTGATTCATTCTTCCATCCTATCAAGACATTGGTGTGAATCATTGTAACGTCCTGTAACCTTGAGGTGTAGTCAGTCGCAAAAAGAAACCGCCATGCGGCATCAGACTGGGGTTGTGCCCCACGTAATGAAATCCTGATAACTTGTTTTGTTTTCTCTTTCATAGCAGTTTCCGACCCGGAACATGCTGTGAATATCGGTAGAAAATCCCTGCTGCATTAAGGATTTATTACCTATTTTTATCGGGAATTTTACCGAAACCCTGAAAATGTTTTTTTGCAAAACGTCCGAGAACCCCTCACGCGATAGCCGACAGGAATCCTTTGTTTGAACTTGTCAAATCAGGCTGTTTGTATTATCATCCGAAAAACTGTATGGAGATGTATGATGTCACATATTGAACGGATAGGCATTTCGGTTGAAACCGAACTGCTGGGACAATTTGATGCGTTCATCGCGGACAAAGGATACCCGAATCGCTCGGAGGCGGTCCGCGACCTGATCCGTTGTGCCTTGTCACGGGAGCAATTGCAGAATCCTGAATCCTGTGCCGTGGCGGGTATTTTTCTGGTCTATGACCACCACATGGCCGGGCTGAATCAAAAGCTCAATGATATGCAGCACAGTCAGTTTTATCATGTAATTGCTTCAACGCATGTGCATTTAGACCATCATCATTGCCTTGAGGTGATTATTCTCAAGGGCAAAACCGGAGAAATCCAAAAACTGGCCGACAGCCTGACCAGTGTTAAAGGGGTCAAAATCAGCACCGTCAATATGATGGCTGTACAGACCGACGACCGCCCTCATTCGCATGCGGACTGAAGGCCCTACCTGATTCGACCCGCGTCTTTGAGCAGTTTGTACTCGACGCTGTCCACGAGGGCTATCCAGCTTGCTTCCATAATATTCTCGGAAACGCCAACCGTACCCCAGAGGCCATCCTGGTCCCGGTTTTCGATGACGACGCGAACGCGAGCCGCGGTCCCGGCCCGGGCATTGACCACACGGACTTTGTAATCAATCAGGCTCAGGGTTTTCAAATTGGGATAGAACGGCTCAAGCGCCTTTCGCAGCGCCCCATCGAGGGCGTTAACCGGGCCGTCGCCTTCACTGACAACATGCACCGTTTTGCCATCCACGCTCAACTTTACAGTTGCCTCGGTCACAATCCTGCCATCGGGTGATCGTTCGATATCAATGTGATATTTCTGCAATTCAAAGCAGGGCTTGTAATCGCCGAGTGTTTTATGGATTAACAAGTCAAAGCTGGCCTCGGCGGTTTCAAACTGATAGCCTTCATTCTCGAGGTCCTGGACACGCTGGAGAATTTTACGGGCCACGACCTTATCGGAAACCAGTTTTTTCTTTTCGAGCTTATCCAGCACATTCGAGGCGCCGGACAGTTCAGAAATCAGGAATTTGCGGGAATTGCCAACCGCTTCCGGGTCGATCTGCTCGTAGGTTTTCTGGTTCTTGCGCAGGGCATCGATATGCAGTCCGCCCTTGTGCGCAAAGGCACTTTCGCCCACATAGGGCATATTGTTGATGGGCGTCATATTAGCCACTTCAAACACAAAACGTGACAGCTCGGTGATGGTTTTAAGCTTTTCCGTCCCGACGGTATCAAAGCCCATCTTGAGGGTCAGATTCGGAATGATCGTGCACAGGTTGGCGTTGCCAGTACGTTCGCCAAGGCCATTGATGGTGCCCTGAACATGCCTGGCCCCGGCCCGGATTGCCGCCAGCGAATTGGCCACGGCGCAATCCGTATCATTATGGCAATGAATGCCGATTTCCACGCCGGGCAGCATCTTAACCACGGCAGAGGCGATTTCATAAACTTCATGGGGCAGTTTGCCGCCGTTGGTTTCGCACAGGACCAAACAGTCCGCCCCCGCTTCGGCAGCCGCCTGAAGCACTTTAATCGCATATTCCGGATTGGCTTTGTAGCCGTCAAAAAAATGCTCGGCGTCGAAGATGACTTCTTTGCCGTGTTTTTTGAGATAATCGACTGAATCGGCACAGACAGCGAGATTTTCTTCAAGGGTGCAGCGAAGCACGGTGCTCACATGCAGATCCCAGCTTTTGCCAACCACAGTACAGGCGGGAGCACAGGCTTCCAGCAAGGCCCTGATGCCGGGGTCGTCCTGTACGGTATTACCGGCACGTCGGGTGCTGCCAAAGGCGACCAGTTTTGCATGTTTGAGGGGCTGCTCGGCCAGCCGCTGGAAAAACAGGGCTTCCTTGGGATTGCTTTGCGGGAAACCGCCCTCTACATAATCCAAACCAAATTCATCGAGTTTGCGGGCAACCAGCAGTTTGTCCTCGACCGAAAAACTAATCCCTTCGGCCTGCATTCCATCCCGCAATGTGGTATCGTAAATCTTGACTTTTTCCATAGTTAAACCTTTTTTCCGGGTTCAATAAAAGGGGCATTATAGGATAAAACCCCTCCAAAGTAAAGCGGCTTCCCTGAAACTTGCGTAAGAGGCTCATTGCCCTATTTAAGACCATACCATCTGTTTTTTATCTGTTTTCATATCGCCCGGCCAGCCAGGACTGCAAGACCAAAAATTAGATGAAACCTCATGTCGATAAAGCATGTCTGTTTAATATTGAAGATTGCTGTATCAGACGCTAATATACGCTATCGAAAAATTCTCAAAATCTTAACCACAATAGAAAGGGAATGCACATGGAACACAATCTGGATCGGTCACGCTTGTATTTATTCATCCTCTTCCTGTGCCTGAGTGCCTGTGGTATCGTGTCCGCAGAGACCGGGTCGGATTATCCTTATCAGCCGGTCCCCTTCACCCAGGTTCACTTTTCAGATACGTTCTGGCTGCCGCGGATGGAAACCAACCGGATAGCAACGATTCCCTTTGCGTTTAAGCAATCGGAAGACACCGGACGTATTGAAAACTTTAAAGTCGCAGCCAAACTGTCTGATAAGCCCTGGGTGGGTGATTTTGGTTTTAACGACAGCGATGTCTATAAAATCATCGAGGGCGCCTCGTACAGCCTGATGGTTCATCCGGACCCCAAGCTGGATAAATACCTGGATGAAGTCATTTCGTATATTGCCGCCGCACAGGAACCGGATGGGTATCTTTATACGGCATGGACGGCCCGCGCAAAGAAAGACGGCAAAAACATCGCCTGCTGCTATATCAACGAGCCATGGGATAACATTCGGGACAGCCATGAGCTTTATAACCTCGGGCACATGTATGAAGGCGCCGTAGCTCATTACCTGGCCACCGGCAAACGCAGTTTTCTGGATGTGGCGATCAAGAGTGCGGATTTGATCGTTAAAACGTTCGGTGCCGACGGCCGGACCGATGTACCGGGCCACCAGGAAATCGAAATCGGCTTAGTCAAGCTGTATCGGGCAACCGGCAACAGGGCGTACCTGGAACAGGCCAAGCGGTTTCTGGACCGACGCGGAGTCAAAGACGAAGGGTCTTATGCCCAGAAGCATAAACCCGTCACCCAGCAGGATGAGGCGGTCGGGCACGCGGTTCGGGCCGGATATATGTACAGCGGCATGGCGGATGTTGCGGCCATGACCGGCGATGCCAGTTATATTCAGGCGATTAACAAAATCTGGGAAAACGTCGTCTATACCAAGCTGTATATTACCGGCGGCATCGGCGCCCGTCATGCAGGCGAGGCTTTCGGCGACAATTATGAATTGCCCAACCGTACGGCCTACTGCGAAACCTGTGCGGCGATTGCCAATGTCTATTGGAATCACCGGATGTTTCTGCTGCACGGCGACGCCGGGTATATCGATGTAATGGAACGGTCGCTGTATAATAATGTGCTGTCCGGGGTATCACTGGACGGCAAGCTGTTTTTCTATCCCAATCCCCTGGAAAGCACCGGCCATGACCGCCAGCCGTGGTTTGGCTGTGCATGCTGTCCGAGCAATATCTGTCGATTCCTGGCTTCGGTACCGGGGTATGTGTATGCCGTCCGCGACAACGCGGTTTATGTCAACTTGTTTGTCAACAGTACCGCCGATCTGCAAGTTGGCGGAAAGAAAATTGCCGTCGCCCAGATGACCCGCTATCCCTGGGACGGCAACATAGCAATCAAAATCAGTCCTGCCAGTGCGGGGCAGAAATTCACGCTCAAAGTGCGTATTCCCGGCTGGGCGGTCAATCAGCCCGTTCCCGGCAAGCTGTATTCGGTACTTCACCCGACCGAAGGCGAGATTTCCCTGTCGGTTAACGGGGCACCGATGGAGGTTAAGGCGGACAAGGGATTTGCTGCAATTGAACGCGAATGGAAAGACGGTGACGTGGTCCAGCTCGGTTTGCCCATGGAACCGCAGCGGATTATCTGTGACGAACGGGTCAAAGACAACATCGGCCGGGCGGCCATCCAGCGTGGACCGCTGGTCTATTGCCTTGAATGGCCGGACGTGGAAGGCGGCAAGCTGTTCAATCTAATGCTGCCGGATGCGGCAAAATTAACGGTGACCCAAAAACCCGACCTGCTGAACGGTCTGACGGTCATTGAAGGCACTGCGATTGAATTACGCAAGACCGCTGCACCGGGTGTGATGGAACGCACGGAACGCAAATTTGCCGCGATTCCCTACTATGCCTGGGCCCATCGGGGCAAAGGACAGATGATGGTATGGATACCTCGCAACGAGAAAAACGCCAGCCCCCTGCCCAGCCCGACGATTGCTTCGACCAGCAAGGTCAGCACGTCGTTTTTGAGCAATGTCGGCGGAACCAAAACCGAATATGTCAACGACCAGCTTGTGCCGGACAGTTCCGGGGATGAGTCCAAGGGCTTTCTGCACTGGTGGCCGCACAAAGGAACGACCGAGTGGGTCCAGTATGATTTCGACGGTGTTAAGGAAGTCGGTTCCGTATCGGTGTACTGGTTTGATGATACCGGACGGGGCGAATGCCGTGTGCCGAAGGCCTGGAAGATTCTATACCGGGATAACGGACAATGGAAGCCGGTGAATAATTTCAGCGATTACAAAGTCACCAAAGATGATATGGATCGGCTCAGTTTCACCCCCGTCAAGACGGACGCGTTGCGGATGGAGATTACCTGCCAGCCGGATTATTCTGCCGGCGTCCATGAATGGACGGTCAACTAATCCTGCAACGGTCTGTGATTTGCCCAAATAAAAAGCGGGCCTCGGAAACCCGAGGCCCGCTTTTATTTTTACACACTACAGCCGCGAACTGCGACCATCAAAGCAGAACTTAGTTGCAGCCATAGAGGCGGTCGCAGGACAGCCACTGTTCGGCAAATGCCGCAAAGTCCAGCATATCCACAACGCAGTCGGTGTTGAAGTCCATTGCATTGACTTCATCCTGAATGCAGGGATTCGGCCTGGTCAGATAGTTATCCGCACCCTGTTTGTAGTAGGCTTTGACCCAGTACTTGCTCAGGGGGATATCATAGATGCGGAATTCATTGAGCTTGCCGGTGAACATCGCATCCGGCCACTGCGAACGACCCAGCCAGTTGTTGACATCATTGATGTTGGCCAGAGTATGGGTGGTATTGGCCGCCTGGAGGACCTGAACACCGTTGAGGTACACGGTATTGAATCCGGTGGCTGCATCAAACACACATGCAACGCAGACTTCCACATTCTTCAGGGCTGTATTGTCGGACGGATCCACATAAACGCTGTTTGATGGAGGACGAATCAGCGACTCGAAACGCCATGCCGAACCGGTCCCCTGCTGCGGGGTCAGCATCACGTATTCCTGCATATCCGCAGCGGCGGTATCCAGATACGGAATGCCGTTGATGTACTTTACGCCATCTCCGCCAGTGGCAAAGCCTTCGCCGCCGGTGGATGTGCCAAAGTCAAAGATACGAGGCCATCCATCATTGGCAACCGGTGTGAAGGTAAACCACGCCATAAAGGTGGCGCTCTTGCCCAGAGGTGAAATCAGACCGTTGGGCAGATCCACATAGGCACCCTGCGCATCCAGCAGCCGATCACCGACACCCGCTTCATTCTGGATCGGTCTTGAATTCAGGCCTGCATTGTTGAGCACAAGCTGACCGTTTTCGAAAGTATGATTGACGTCGCCCAGATCCACGACAGTACCATGAGCGGTTCCAATCGAGTCATTGGCATTGCCATCGAAGCCATACCGATGCACCAGATAGTTGGTGGAGGCATGGGTATCATCTCGGACAAACAGATCGGCCGACGGAGAAACACCTTCGCATCCGGTTGTACCACCCAGCGGATCCACCAGTCGTACCTTGGCATAGTAGCTGCCGTTGTTTGCCGGCGCTGCATTCACAATTGTCAGGGTAGTCGATGTTGCCGTTGTCAGATTCGGAATGTATGCAATCTGGGTCACGCCGGGAACATGGGTAACCAGCGAGTCCGGCAGGTCATTGGGGTCGAAAACGCCTGTATCCTGCACACCGTTGACCTTGTACCAGCTGATTGCATCCACATTGACACTGCCGCGGGTGATGGCGGCGGTAAAGACGGCATTCTGTGCGGTATAGATTTGCGTAATCGGATCGGGAAGAATCGACACATTGCCGGAAATCGACACCACCGGGCAGGCCCGAGGCCCAAAGAAGCGAACCGGAGCGCCCTGATAGAGGTGAGGAATGTTATAGACAATATGATTGGGATCCGACTCATTGGGATCCATCGCGACCATATCAATACGCCAGAAGTAATCCTCATTATACGCATACGTGCCGTTATAGCCGCTATAGGACTGTGTAGCGACATTTGTAATTGTATTGGCATGCAGGTACGTCGTGGGTTTTTCCGGTGTCAAATCTGCTGCATTATTGGCAATATAGATGGCATAACGATCAAATACAACGCCATTTTCAGTCATCAGGGTTGTGTTTGTGGTCCAGGTATAGGTCGTGGCTGCCGTCGTGGCCAGGAATTCGTCCTTGGCCGGTGAAACCGGCTGGACATACCCGGGAGCCATCAGGAATTCGCTGGGCTTCAGGGCCTTGTCGGAAAGACGAACTTCGTCAAGAAAGCCGTAGAAACGGTCGCCGTGACCGCCGGCATACATACCGCGTCCGACTGTAATATCCCCGGCATCCCAGTCACTGCCGTCACCGGCGCCCTTATTCAACGCCGTATTCGTACTGCCGGGATTGGTCACCGTCATATCGGTTTCGGCAATCTTGACATAACCCTTTTGCGGCTGGTTGTGGTTGTACAGATATAATCGCAGCCATCTGCCGTCACTGGTGGCCGCGACGGTGTACCAGGGAGCAGTGTTGCCTTGCGGATCTGTTGAATTGTTAAAGCCGACATACGCATCCGGCCCGGCTTCTGCTGAATGCCAATAACCGTCTTTGTCGATGAACTTGATCGCAAGCCCTCTGGCCGGATTGTCCGTCGTCTGGAGATACAAGGCAGCCAGGTCGCCATTGAGTTCGGTCCCCTTCATGGGAATGCCCCGCGAATCACGACCCACAATGGTTTTCCATCCGCCGTTTGTGCCGTTGTTTTCGGCCTTAAACGTCGCCTCGATGGTCCACTGTGCCGGTTCCCAGGTCGCCAGCGATTTGTTCCACAAAGAAGGATAGCTGGTGATGTTTCTAACGCTGTAAACATTTGCCTCGCCTGTCCATGGAACGTTGGCATAAGGAACATTGGCACGGTACTGCCACTGGTTGCTGTTCCACACAGCCAGGTGATTGCCGTTGCCCGAGACATCCTGAACGTCCGGGCTGAATACACCGTCGGCGGCGCCATGCTGGATATTGGTCCCCGCCGGACCTGCTTCAAAACGCCAGTATGCAACTGTTTTGGCGCTGGCGGATATGCCGACAAGCATCAGGCATATACCGCACACGATAAATAAATTCCTTTTGTTCATTGTAACCTCCATAAATCAGTTAATAAGATACAATTCTTTGCACTGCAACATCCTGATAAATAGAGAGGGAATGGAATTTTTCGCCATTCCCTCTCTCCATAACACGTTCACATTCAATTCTGCTCAAAAGCAGGATTGAATCCTGAATTATTTACGACGCATACGAGCCGCCAACAGGGCGCCAAGACCCAATACCGCCATTGTGGCCGGTTCCGGAACAACCATCAGGAACTGATCCACGCTCAGCGCTGCATCGGAAATACGGACTTCATCGATATAGCCATAGGCACGGTCGCCATGGCCGCCGGCATACAGGCCGCGTCCCACGGACCACTGACCCGCCGTCCAGTCACCAGCGGACCCTGTACCCTTCGTCAGAGCGGTATCGGGGCTGTTGGCCAGCGTCATGTCAGTCTGAGCAATTAACTGCCATGTGCCATTGGTGGTAACATCTCTGAGCCACAGTGACAGAGTCGATCCATCACTTACGCCCGCCATGCTGTACCAATGTGCCTGGGTGCCATCCGGATCGGTTCCCCAGTCAAAACCAACATAGGAACCCGGAGCAGCAACCGCTTCATGCCAGTAACCGGAAACATCACAGAATTTGATTGCAAGACCGTTATCCGGTACGGCCTGAAAATACAGAGCGGCGAGGTCACCATTGATAGACGCGCTTCCACGCGAATCCCGGCCAACGATGGTCTTATAACCGCCGTTTTCCAGTTTGAATGACGCTTCGATGGTGAAGGCTTTGGGAGAAATTGAACTGATGGGATCGGATGGATCGGTCCACATCGCGGGATAACCGCCCGAATTTTTAACGCATAAATTGTTGGCCAGACCATTGACGCTGGTGCCGCCGACATTCGAGCTATACACATAACCCGCCCAGCTTTCATTCCACACGGACAGGCCATTACCGTTGCCCGAGACATCGACAACGCCTTCGTAATACTGACCATCACCCACGGGATGAGCCACCTGGGCTCCCGCGGTACCGTCCTCGAAACGCCAATAGGCAACAGTATCAGCACTTACAGTCATCGATAAAAGACTCACTACGGCCAATAAAACCAACACTTGCTTTTTCATCTAAACCACCTCCAAATTAATTATTGTATCGTTTTTTACACGTGTTCACTTAAGTTTAATTCACAAACTACTCACCGTTTTGTCGTTTTTGTCATATTCCCCTTTCAAAAAAGATTTTTATTCTATTTTGAATAGATTCCCTCTTATATTGCATCATCTGCGTGAGACTTGTTTTTAATTTTTTCGCGTGGAAATATCCTCATGCAACTACTTTCTGTATTCTTATTTCACCCGCCGTCCGTGTTCATCACATCCATTGAAATACCAAAAAGCCCCACCAGAAACACTGCTGTTTTAGCCGTAACTCTTTGCCAAATAAGCAGATGTCATAATCACAACCTCATCCGTACACACCCAACATCATCACCTCATCGCTGCAGTCAACCCCGTCAGCATTGAATTACTGTACTATACTATATTGAATCCTCTTTTTCAATATAAAACCTGATTTTTAGAACCCATGGAGCCGCCGTTTGAAACGACGGCTCCATTTTTTAACTTCTTCTCTAACAAACAATTACGGACAAGTCGTTAATCCGCAATCCAGCCACTCTGCTGCAATCAGGGCGAAATCGTCCAGATCAATCACGCAGTCATTATTAATATCGGACGACGGCTGGTTGACGCAAGGATTGGCTATCAGGGTATCCGGCCCAAGTGCATAGGCAGCAGCAATTTCAAAAGCCGGCAATGCCTGATCATAGATACGAAACTCATTGATGTTTCCCCAGAATCCGTTGTCATTAAATTGAGCACGTCCCAGCCAGTTGTTGATATCATTGACATTGGACAGCTTGAAATGGATATCGCCGGCAGAGACCAGTTTGCCATTACGGTACATTTCCGTACGTCCCGTATCCTCATTCCAGGTAATCGCATAGCACACCTGACCACTTGTGGTCGTCAGGCTGGCTGAAGCATTCAGATATCGCTCTTCGCCCGTGGAAAAATTCTTGTATCCAAAGCGAGGCGTTCTGCCGTCGGCACGGGGGGTCAGCATCAGGTAATTGTTGCCGGTCCCGGACACATTTTCTCCGCCCGTGCTGTTGCCAAAATCGAATACGCGCTGCCAGTTTTGGCCGGTATCCGTCTCTCTCCAGGTAAACCAGGCCATAAATGTCGCCTGGGTGCCGAGCGTGCTGATAACGCCGTTAGGCAGGTCCACATACGCCAGAAGACCGCCGGCGGAACCGGTTCGCGTGGGACCGTTGGCCAGGTATAACTGCCGTTTTGTCGGATCACCGGATGTGCCGGGGGCATCGATAAACGTTGCCGGATAATTGGCACTCTGATAGATCGTACCGTTCGCTCCGCTGACGGAATCGTTGGCATTATCGGTGAAGCTGTAGCGGTTGACCAGGCCGATTCGCATATAAAGACGCGCCTCCGCAAAGACTTCGTTGCCAAGGGTGTCATACACGCGCACGCGATATAAACCGCGATCTGAAGGCTGCAAGCCATTCTTGGTATAGGTCGGCCCGGTTGCCCCCGGAATATCCGTCCATGCGGCGCCAAAGAAAGTCTTGAACGACCACTGGTAGCTCAGCGTGGTGTTTGCAAGCGTATCGGCAACCACAGTAAATGACGCACTGCCATTCAAGGTTCCGAAAACATTTCCCGGAGCCGTGACGATGAACGGTTTTCCGTCATTGGTGGTAAATGTCCACTTCTCACCCGTGGTAAAAGACCCTGTACCGCCGCTGTTGGGGTCTGTCACATCGACACGCCAGTAATAGTTTTTGCCGAACTGCAGATTGATACCATTGACCGCACCGGCATCAAAGGCGGTGGTCGTCTGGTCATTCGAGACAAGCGACGAAGGAAACAAATTCGGATCGGTGCTCAGATACACATCGTAAGTCAGTGTACCCTTCCCGGACCACTTGGCCGGAGGCAGCCAGCTTAGCAGACCCGATTTTACATTGGTCTGGCCATCTGCGGGAATGGGACCACCGGCTTGCTGTTCACCGGCGAAATACTGACTGCCAATGACATCAATGGTGGTGCCGCCGGGAAGAGTCCAGGCAACCGTTGCATAATCACCGCCGGTACCATCGCGATGAATTACAACCATTTTCACCGGAATCCCTGCCTGCAAAGCCACGGGGGCAGACGCTTGCTCGGCAGTGCTGGTGTAATCGCCATAACCTCTCCATCCAGTCACCCTGCACAACGGAGGCGTGTCAGTCACATTGATGATGGCCTTGTCGTTGGCATCCGGAACAATCCACACACCGGCATCATCATCACTGCTGATATAGAATACATAATTACCGGTGACCGGGGGCACAAGCCATGCGGTAAATTTATCAACATAACCGTCGATGGTATTGCCCACATAATCCAATTGCGCAATATAGGTCGTCGTCGTTGGTGCAGATCCCCCCTGTGCAACCAAAACCGCATCATTCAGCGTCGTCGTTGCAGCACCTTCCCACAATTCACGCTTGACAAACCCGGCACCCCATCCTGTACTTGCCATCAGCATCACCGTCAACAGACAGTTCAGCATGGCTACCCTACCTCTGCTAACCATAACCTTTTCCTTTCACAAAAAATGTTATCGTTTCAGACCACGATGGTCTTTATTTCAACGCCAATACCTGACACTGAAACAGCCTCATTCCCATCAGTCATTCCTCATCTTTCACCGTTAGCATCATCCTGATTACTGGCTGACTCGCGTTAAATGCAGTTGCGGCTCAGCGAATAATGCCCAGTCATAGCTGATTGCATACGGGTCATCGCTCTGGGTGGTAATCAGGGTCAGAAAACGGTCCTCGGGCAGCAATTGCACTTCCGCCAGAAGCCGTTTGCCGACTTCGGGAGCGACCGCTTTCTTTGAAAACCGGACCTTGCCGTCAACCAGAACAAAGAAATCGACCCGCGGCACAGTAATATCCGGGATATCCCGTACTTCATAAAAATCAAAAAACGTTTCGCTGATTCCATATACGGAGGTAAATTGCCCAATATCGTAGCCCGGCACCAGACGTCGTATTTCAGCCAGATTAAAGGTTATTCCGCAGTTGGCATGCATATTGATGGCGGGATTGCCGGGGATACCATACTCTTTGCCGGCCAATCGCAACTGGTGACGGTAAATTCGCGGATTTCCATAGCTGTAATGCAAGGCCCCGTTGAATACCGTGCCGCTCCAGGCCCCGCCGTTGGTGGCCGGGCAATCGTCAAATTGATGCCCCTGCGAAGACACAATCTGGCCGGGACCGGTTGGAATGAATACGCCATCGACAAACGGATTGGAGAAAACCGGCCTGTAAATTCCGGCATCCACAATGCTAATGGGACCATCAAGCAGAACGGCACTGCCTGTTGCCAGGCTGTAGCCCATATTGATAACGCCGGTGCCAAAGCCATTTCCACCGCCGACCATATCCGCCAGATCCAGGGGCTGCCCTTTCCAAGTCAGTTTTTCCCTGGGATTGAATGAACGGACGAATTCCTCGGCCTTCAATCCCAGATTCCGAACAACACCGTTGCCCTGGACGCCCCGGGCCTGACCGGCATCCAGCGTTTCGACGGTTTTGGCATTCTGCTTGGTTCCTGCGACCAGATAGGTTTTGCCCTGAAATACATGCAAATCCGTCTGCCCGGCACCGTTGGCCTCAACGCCGAATTCCGTGCCCAGATCGACAATTCTCGAATTCGGGGTCGTGACCGTAAAGCCTCGCCCGATTTCGGAGACATAGGCATACACCCGGCCATAGTCCATACGCAGTTCCGACGAGGTCGCCAGTTCAAATTTAGCGGGCGATTCGACCACCAGTTCCACCCCATCATCCATCTGAATACGTGCAATCCCCTGCAGCAGGGTCATCGGTACCAGCGTTTTAATGCGCCCCTGGGGGCCGGGCATACGCATTTCTTCAGCCCACTGCACATTCATCGTATCCACCAGCGTCGCTGTTTCAATGCTGGCATACGGATGGAAGTAAATATAGGTCATCATCAGCAGCAGAGCCGCGGCCAGCGAGATAATTGTGGCCAAAGACAAGCGGTTGACTCGATGCCGTACGGGAACGATCCGACTTCGATCGGGAATAATTTTCGCGGCTTCGTCCGCGGTTTTGTCCTGCGGAACGGCCGGGGCGTTCTTCTCTTCCCAGCTCAATTCCCGCCATAACGACAGGTTTCGATCTTCCTGGACCGCTTCGGGCTGGCAGACAACACCTCCGGAGGTGTTGACCGCCTCATAGACCATCTGGTCCTGCATGCATATCTGGATAAACAACGCACGCATGGCCGGGTCGCGCTGAAGCCAGGTTTTAAGCCTGCTCTGCTCTTCGTCCGAAGCCTGATTGTCCAGGTAGGCATAAACCAGGTAAACCAATGTCGCCTCATCCGGGACATTGCTTAGATTATTCTGATTGTGCTGATTTCTGGACATATTATTTCTTATGGATGGCATTTTGCCGCTGAATACATTCAGCCAGAGTCCTGTGAACGCGACTTAACGCCACATAGACCGATTCACATTTACGCCCGAGGGCATCGGCCAGTTTCTGGCCGGTTAAATTTTCACGATAACGGAAATGAATAATTTCCCGGGCATAGGCTGACAGTCTGCCGAGACATTTTTCCAGATAGGAAAAAATCTCATGCTGTTCATAGGCACTGCGGGTTTCCCAGAACGGCTGCATGATATCCAGCATCTCATTGTCAAAAACCCTGACCGGCTTATTCTGTTCCCGCAAGACATTCAGTGCCCGCGTCCGGCAGGCCACCCAGAGCCACTGCTGCAAATGCTTCATATTCTGAAATTTGTCGGCAGAGCGAATCGCCTCAAGGGAAACACTTTGATAGACATCTTCGCTTAAATGATAATCACAGATAATCGAACGAATATAAGAGATATATTTAATCCGATACTGGAATATTAATGACAATATCTGCTCTTCCTGCACCCCGGCGGTGCCGTCTTCCAGCCCTTTTTGCCCAACCTTGTTTTCGGCATTATCCGACATAATTCCCCTTAGGGATAATGTTTATCTATTTATCCCCTCTATGCCAATCTCAAAAAACATTATACACATCATACTCAACAATGACTATACAGATAATTACCCGAAATTTTAATTTACTTAACTTGCTAATTAAAATATTTTTTGTATGGTATAAAAATCGATTTCAGGGAAGATGTTTAATAGAATTCTTGTATAGCAATGCCCGCAATAATCAGTCAGCCCGACACCACGGAAAAGCTCAAAATCCTCGGCCGGGACGGCCAGTACGACCTTGCCTGTGCGTGTGCGACCAGCAAAGAGGAACATCGCCGCAGAGGTCCGGACGGAAACTGGATATACCCGGTCGTCTTGCCTGGGGGCGGCTCCACCATCCTGTTTAAAACCCTGATATCAAACGCCTGTTCGAATGATTGTCTTTACTGCCCCCTTCGCGGCGGCAATGATGTTGCCCGATGCACCCTGGGCATCGAAGAAACCGCCAACCTGTTCATGGATTATCTTCGGGCCGGATTTGTACACGGGCTTTTTCTAAGTTCCGGGCTGACCGGCACCCCGGATAAGACCATGGAAAGGCTGAATGGGATTGCTGCTATCATTCGTAAGAAACACCGATTTCGAGGGTATATTCATCTGAAAATCCTCCCCGGAGCCTCGCCTGCTGCCATTGAAGAAACGCTGAAGCTGGCATCGGCAGTATCAATCAATATTGAAACCCCGGGGCAGGAATACCTGTCGCGTTTGTCCCATAAAAAAGACTTTCTCAAGGATATCGTCGCTCCGATGAAGCTGATCAGTGATTTGACTGCCAAGGGCAGCAAATACCAGCGAGTCAAACAAACCACGCAGTTTATCGTTGGTGCAGCCGGGGAATCCGACAAACAGATCGTCCGCTATATGGGCAGACTCTATCAGGGATTGAAGCTCAAGCGTGTCTATTTCAGTGCCTATCAATCCATTGCAGGCTCTCCTTCTTTGCCGGGCGACAGCGAAATGCCGGCCCAGCGACTCATTCGGGAACACCGCCTTTATCAGACTGATTTTCTAATGCGGAAATATGGATTTACCGACTCGGATATCCTGTTTAATGAAGAAGGGCGATTGTCGCTTGAAAAAGACCCCAAACTGCTTTGGGCAGAGGCTCACCCGGAATATTTCCCCGTAAATGTCAACAAAGCAGATAAGTTCTCTCTGCTGCGAGTACCCGGCTTAGGCCCTACTGCCGTTGAGACCATTCTTGAAGCTCGAAAAATGACGCACATCACGAAATTGCGGGACGTGCTTCGTCCAACCAAGCTAACCCAAAAAGCCTTATCGTATATCACCTTCTAAAACGGTTTTGCCTCAAGCACTGTTTCATGCAGCCGGATTTCGTGCCCATCCGCGGAGATGGTAATGTCCTGGCGGGTGAATTGTTTGCCAACAACCAGTTCGAGCGACCAGACGAGAGAAAACAATTCTCCTGAAAAACTGTAGGGTCCTTCGGGAATCTTAAACTGGTAGGTCCGCCGATCGTTTTGCTCGGGATTGTTAAATTCAACGCTGTCGGCAATGCCTACATCTTCCGTCCCCCTGCCCTTTGTGTACCACAGCAGTCGCAGACACGCTGTTTTGGGTGCCAAATCTGCCTGCCAGCGAACCTGACCGCGGAGGGTCTGGCCTGGCTGAAAGGATGTTTTCATATCGTCAATATCGATGGTCAATGGACTCATAGGGTACCCCATCTTATATCATTGGTTTAGGACCAACAAAGAATTGATATTCCTGTTTGACATCCGGCCAAAGCGGGATATCGGCCTTGACGTTGATCGCCCAGATAATCTTGTTATGCTCGGTCTCGAAGGAATGCATTGTACTTTGGGGAATCGCCAAATGGACCTGCCCCGTTTTCATCTCATGCCGCAGCGTGGTGGACAGAAGTTCTTTTTCATAGAAGAGCTTGCGATGCGTATTGGAACCCTCTCCATCCGTGTTTACGACTTCTTCCCTGGCGGTTAATGTAAGGACTAATTTGCGGATTCGACCGGCTCGACCATGAACTGTCCACTGGAGCTGGCCATTGCCGCCCAGACAGAGCGATGCAGGCTGAATCGCTATCTCAAATCGCGGATTAAACAAGGCCAGAAACTGATAAATCACCCAGACAACCGTTCCAATCCCCACCAGGACAAACGGAATCATAAACAGCGTCAAACACCAATCCGGACGACCGGTTTTAAATCCAGAGACCACCTCATACACAAAAAACGAAAGCAAGCCGTTCCAGAATCCGCAGAATAGCAATGGAAAAACCAGCATTACGATCGGATGTTTTTGCGGCTTGAGGGTAACTTTGTCTTCCCGCAGCCCGTAGTACTGCTGATAGCCGGATTGACGAGACGACGTAAATGCGGTTTGAGGCTTCCAGCCCCCGATGGATTCTTTGGCCGCACGACGCTTCATACCGATTACTGCCCCAATCATCACCGCAAGACCCACCGCGACGAAAATCAGAGGGAACAGGCCAATTGCATATTTCCACGTCAGGTCTCGATTCAGGACTGCATCGCCGGGTGATTCGGGATTGACATAACAGATCGTATTTTTGAGCTTCAGGTATTTATCCACCACCTCCCTTTTGCCCTGATAACCACTGCTGGAGCCGCTCATGAAATCATAGCGGTTGCTGCGATACTCCTTATCGTCAACCACATATTTATATAAGATCTGAACTTTTGCAAATTTTAGGATAAAGCCAATTGCAGCTTAATACGTTCAAAATCCTGCTTTTCATCCATTATTTGTTTGACTACCCACTCGATAGTCTGGCTGAGAGTCTGCCTCATGACCGC
>Ga0228536_1001270_pt1 | contig 26325 bp, 25 predicted proteins | sample SJ1Smetagenome_FD_168611 | JGI IMG/M metagenome (GOLD analysis project Ga0228536, IMG submission 168611) | Enriched culture of PCE-dechlorinating microbial communities from Ithaca, New York, USA - SJ1.S | ecosystem: Engineered > Modeled > Simulated communities (microbial... > Unclassified...
CATCCTGGAGCATGGAGGTCTTGAAGGCGCCCAGGGTGCGCGAGACGGCTAAACGATCCTCGACGCTCTGTTCGATTTTGCAGCCAATCCTTTCGCCCACATGTTCGGCTTCAGTCATGATCTGCCTGCAAAACGCCTCGACCAGAGGATCGTCCAGAATCCTGTCCATCGTCGCCCCGGTCAGGGCCGAGATGGGGTTCATGGTCATATTGCCCCAGAGTTTGTACCAGATATCATTTTGGATCGAATGGGAAATCTTTACATCGAAGCCGGCCCGGGTAAAGAGCCCGGCTAGGGCTGTAAGCCGCGCGGAGGAGGTCCCGGAAGGTTCTCCGAGAATGAGGGTTTTCAAAGGAAGAGGTTTCACCAGGCCGGGTTCGGGACAAACAGCCCCGAGATGCACCACGCAGCCGAGAATCGATTTTCGGGGTATTGAGGAGGAAATCAGCCCATCGGGATCGACCGACCGCAGTCGCCGGCCTTTCAAGGCGGCGCCGAAATCTTGGAAAAACCACCAGGGTATGCCGTTCATGGCGGGCATGACGATCGTGTCGGCTTTGAGGAGGGGCTTAAGCGCGGGAGCCAAGGCACCGAGCGCCGGGGCTTTCACCGCCAAGACCACCAGATCCTGGGGACCCAGGCAGCTCGGATCTCCGCTCGCCCGGATAGATACCGAGCCTTCGATTTCCTGTCCGGCCTTTCCCTCGATGAGGCGCAGGCCTTTCTGAGCCAGGGCGGCAAGGGTTTTACCCCGCGCGAGGGCCGAAAGTTCGCAGCCCGCCTTGGCCAGGTAGTAGCCCAGAGTTCCACCAATGGCTCCGAGGCCGACCACACAAACTTTCATTCGCCTTCCTGAAACGGCTGGCGCCGTTATGCTTACCTGCGCTCGCTTATTTCGATCAATACGCCACCGGTGGCCTTGGGATGGATAAAGGCTATTCTCGCGCCACCCGCGCCGTAGCGGGGTTTTTCGTCGATCAGGCGAACACCCTTGGCTTTCAGCTCCGCCAGGGCGGCATCGATATCATCGACCCGGAAAGCCAGATGATGCACGCCCTGGCCCTTGTTGGCGATGAATTTGCCGATGGGACCTTCGGGGTCGGTGGACTCCAGCAGTTCAACCTCGCTGTCCCCGACGGGGAAAAACGAAGTTCTCACCTTCTGCTCGGCCACCTCTTCGGTGCCGTGGCAGGGCAGTCCCAGAACGCCCTCCCAAATGGGCAGCGAAGTATCCAGACTTTCCACTGCGATGCCGATATGATCCAGTTTTTCCAGTTTCATGCTTGTTCTCCTTTTACCAGGGTCGCTGTCAGCTTCTTTGCCGCGCCGTATATGTCCATACTGCGGGAATGAACCGCCTCGGCCAGACTGTCCAGTCTGCCGTCTCCGCCGGAGTCGGCGAAAAGATCCAGGAGCTGCCAGGCCGCGATATCCTTGAGCTGGGCTTTGATGGAGCTTAGACGGCGGGACTCCAGGGCTCCGCTCAGCCTGTCGCCCTCGAACCGGGACAGTATGCGGGCTCCCAATTCGGGGACACCCTCCCCTGTCTCGGCCACGGTTTTCATCACCGGCGGGAGTTCTTCCGCTTCGATTTGTTCGATCTGCGACGATGGAGCGGCTCCGGTCTGCCCGTGATGGAGGAGTTCGGCGCTCCGCAAAGCCAGGGTGTCGGGACCGGCGGAGGGGCTTTTGCCCCGCTTGAGCGCCGCCTGGGTTTCCAGCATGGCCCTGATTTCCCGCACAACCCGGTCGGCGCCGTCCCTGTCGGCCTTGTTGACCACGAAAATGTCGCCGATTTCCATTATGCCGGCCTTGATAACCTGAATATCGTCACCCAGGCCCGGAACCGATACCAAAACCACCGTATCGGCCACCTTGACGATATCGATCTCCGACTGGCCTACGCCGACGGTTTCTATGATCACGATATCGTAACCAGCGGCCTCCAGCACCCTTACCGCGAAGGCGGTAGCCTTGGAGAGACCGCCCAGCTGACCCCGGGAGGCGAGACTTCGGATGTACACCCCCGGATCGACGGCATGACCCTGCATGCGCAGCCTGTCGCCCAGAATGGCGCCGCCGGAAAAGGGGCTCGATGGATCCACGGCTATGACCGCGACTTTTTTTTCTTGACCGCGGAAATACCCGATAAGCTTATCGGTGAGCGTGCTTTTGCCCGAGCCGGGAGGACCTGTTATTCCCAGTATTTGGGCCTTGCCCATGGTGGAGGCGAAGGCCGACATGGCGTTATAGGCCCGCCTGTCCCCGTCCTCCAAAAGGCTTACGAACCGCGCAACCGCCCGAACCTCCCCGTCCAAGCAGCGCCGCGCGAGATCCTCGTACATGGGCCGACTAGCTCCGCTTGAGGTGTGTCTTGATGAAGTCCACCGTAGTCTGGGTCGGGGTGCCGGGTCCGAACACTTCCGCTATGCCCTTGGATTTCAGGAAGGGGATATCGTCTTCGGGGATCACTCCTCCGCCGAACACCAAAATGTCTTCGGCACCCTTTTCCTTGAGCAGTTCCACGACCCTGGGGAACAGATGATTGTGGGCTCCGGAAAGAATGGACAGGGCGACGACGTCGGCGTCTTCCTGGAGGGCGGCCTGCACGATCTGCTCCGGCGTCTGCCTCAGGCCCGTGTAGATTACTTCCATACCGGCGTCCCTAAGGGCGCGGGCAATTACCTTGGCGCCCCTATCGTGGCCGTCGAGTCCCGGTTTTGCGACGATGACGCGTATTTTTCGTTCCATACTTCTGGCTCCCTCGTTAGAACATGACGCTGGGGCGGTATTCGCCGAACACATTTCTCAACACGTCGCAGATCTCGCCCAGAGAGGCATAGGCCTTGACCGCGGATAAAATCGGCGGCATGAGGTTGTCCTCCCCTTCGGCGGCCTTTTTCAGCGCCGCCAGCGCGTCCTTTACGGCCAGGTTGTCCCGTTTTGCCTTGAGGGCGGCCAGTTTCGCGACCTGCCGCTCTCCCACCACCGGGTCGACCCGCAAAAGGCCCTTGGGACTAGCCTCTTTCACCTGGAACTTGTTAAGTCCCACCACGATTCGCTCGTTCTTTTCCACATCCATCTGCCAAGCGTAGGCGGAATCCTGGATCTCCTGCTGGATATAGCCTTTTTCGATAGCCTTCACTGCTCCGCCCAGATCGTCGATGCGCCGTATGTAGGCCAACACTCCTGTCTCGATGGAATCGGTCAGGCTCTCCACGTAATAAGAACCGGCCAGGGGGTCGGGAGTCTCGGCGACCCCTGATTCGTAGGCCAGGATCTGCTGGGTCCGGAGGGCTATGCGCACCGAATCCTCGGAGGGCAGGGCCAGGGCCTCGTCCCTGGAGTTGGTATGCAGGGACTGGGTACCGCCTAATACCGCCGCGAGGGCCTGGACGGCCACGCGCACCACGTTGTTCTCCGGCTGCTGGGCGGTGAGGGTACTTCCTCCCGTCTGGGTATGGAAACGCAGCATGAGGCTCTTGGGGTTCTTGGCCCCGAAGCGCTCCTTCATGATATGGGCCCAGACACGCCGGGCGGCGCGGAACTTGGCCACCTCCTCGAAGAGATCGTTGTGAGCGTTGAAGAAGAAAGAAAGCCTGGGCGCGAAGTCGTCCACGCTCAGTCCCGCCTTGATGGCGGCTTCGACATAGGCTATGCCGTCCGCCAAGGTGAAGGCGACCTCCTGAACAGCCGTGGCCCCCGCTTCCCGGATATGATAGCCGGAAATGGAAATCGTGTTCCAGTTAGGCACCTTGGCCGAACAATAGGCGAAAATGTCGGTGATGAGCCTCATGGATGGCCCGGGCGGATAAATGTAGGTTCCCCGGGCGATGTATTCCTTGAGGATGTCGTTCTGGATGGTGCCTTCGAGCTTGTCGGCGCTCACACCCTGCTTTTCGGCAACAGCGATGTACATGGCCAGAAGCACCGACGCCGGAGCATTGATGGTCATGCTGGTGGAAACCTTGTCCAGGGGAATGCCCGCGAAGAGGGTTTCCATGTCCTCCAGGGAATCTATGGCGACGCCCACCTTGCCCACCTCTCCGGCCGCCAGGGCATGATCCGAATCGTAGCCGATCTGGGTGGGTAGGTCGAAGGCCACCGAAAGACCGGTCTGGCCCTGGGCCAGGAGATACTTGTAGCGTGCGTTGGATTCCTCGGCGGTGGCGAAGCCCGCATACTGACGCATGGTCCAGAGTCTACCCCTGTACATGGTCGTCTGGACGCCCCGGGTGTAGGGGTATTCGCCGGGGAGCCCCACCGATTCGAGATAGTCCTTGTTCTCCGTATCGAGGGGACTATAGAGCCGGTTGACAGGCGCGTTGGAACCTGTGACAAAGGCTTTTTTTCGCTCCGGATACCTGGCCGCGGCCTTGTCGGCCTTGGCGCTCCATGCTTCGACGGCGGCTTTCAGTTTTTCGGAATCGCTCATGAGGGGATCTCCTTACTTGAGACTGGCGGAAGGTATTCCCGACTGGGCCGCCAGTCCCAGCCCCACATCCAAGGCCTTGAGATTGAGTTCTTCGGTGCCCTTAGGCACCCGGGCCGTTACCGCCTTGCGGAGCGTACCTCTCGTGGCCAGGCCCGCCAGGCCCGCCAGCACGCCCAGGGCCACGATATTTGCCGTAACCTTCTTGCCCACCGTATCTGCGGCCGCGGCCAGTATGGGCAGCGAAAGGGTCCTGGCCTTGATTTCGGAATCCAGGCTCACGGAGCTATCGACAACGATGAGCCCGCCCTTCATGAGGGGGCCGTAGGTTTTATAGGAATCCGCCGTCAGGGCGAGAAGGTAATCGGGATCGGTCGCCTTAGGATAATCGATCTCATCCTCGGAGATGACAACCTCCGCCTTGGAGGAGCCGCCCCGGGCTTCGGGGCCGTAGCTCTGGGTCTGCACGGCGTTCTTGCCTTCCAGAATGGCCGCTTCGGCCAACACGATACCGGCGAGCAGGAGGCCCTGGCCGCCGGAGCCGCTCAGTCTGAATTCAGTTCGCATCCGCGGTTACCTCCCTTGTAATCGTTGTAGGTCCTCTGCACCCTGGCGGTGGTCTCCGCATAGCTGGCGCAGTATTCGGGCCTTTCCGCCCTATGCAGCTCGCCGATGAGAAGTTTGCCCGCCAGTTTTTCCGGGGGCAGGGCCGCGGCGGCCTTCGCGTTGACCGTCCTGTCCTTGATCCAGTTTAAAAGCTCCACCGGGCCACCTATCTTGTTCTTCCTCCCGAAATAGGTGGGGCACTGGGTAAGAGCCTCCACGACGGAGAATCCCTTGTTCATAAGGGCCTTTTCTATCAGGTCGGTAAGAAGGGTGACGTGGAAGCTGGTGGCCCTGGCCACGTAGCTGGCTCCCGAAGCCTTCGCCAGCTCGCAGACGTCGAACTCCTGCTCCACGTTGCCGTAGGGCGCCGTGGTGCCCAGCATGCCATGGGGGGTGGTGGGCGAATACTGGCCCGAGGTCATGCCGTAGATGGAGTTGTTCATGATAATCGTGGTGATATCGATGTTGCGCCGCGCCGCATGGATGAAGTGGTTGCCGCCGATGGCCGTGCAATCGCCGTCGCCGGTCATGACAATGACCTTGAGGCTGGGCTTGGCGTGCTTGACCCCGGTGGCAAAGGCCAGGGCGCGGCCATGGGTGGTATGGAGGGTATCGAAGTCCAGATAGCCCACCGCCCGGCTTGAGCATCCTATGCCCGAGACCATGACGATCTTATTCTTGTCCAATCCCAGCTTGTCGACGGCACGAATGAGGGCACCGGTGACGGTACCGTGGCCGCAGCCGGGACACCAGATATGGGGGAGCCGTTCCTTTCGGAAATAATCGAGGAATTCCGCCATCAGAAGGCCTCCTTGAGAGCCTGGTAGATTTCATCGGGATGAAAAAGTTCGCCCGTGACCTTGCCGAGCTTAATCACCTCGGCCTTGCCGTGAATGGCCCGTTCCACCTCCAGGGCAAGCTGGCCCAGGTTCATCTCGGGAACGATGATCTTCTTCGCGCTGGCGCTGAGCCTGCGCAGGGCCGCATCGGGGAAGGGCCAAATCGTCTTGAGCCTGAGCATCCCCGCCTTATGGCCTTCTTTTCTGGCCCTGCGCACCGCCGAAAGGGCGGCCATGGCCGAGGAACCGAAGGAGACAACCGCGATGTCGCAGTCCTCCATGCTTTCGGCGTAATAATCCTCCAAAACCTGGGCGTTCTTCTCGATCTTGCGCTCGAGCCTGCGCAGGAGCTTGTCGGCCACGGCGGCCTTGCCCGAGGGGGCGCCGGACTCGTCGTGGAAAAGGCCTGTGCAGTGCCAGCGATACCCCTGGCCAAAGGGGGCCATGAGGGGTACGCCGCCGTCAGGATCGGCTCCGTAGGGCTTGTAACCCGCCGGACTGGTGGGCATAGCCCGCATGGGAATTTTATAGCTGCTGGGATCGGGCAGGATCACCTTTTCCCTCATGTGGCTGATCACCTCGTCCGCCAGCACGATCACCGGAACCCTGTAGGCCTCGGCGTATGCGAAGGCCTTGAAGGTGAGTTCGAAACATTCCTTAACATTCCCCGGCGCCAGGGCGATAATCTGGTGATCGCCGTGGGTGCCCCAGCGGGCTTGCATAATATCGCCCTGGGCGGGGCTGGTCGGCATACCGGTGGAAGGTCCCATGCGCTGGACATTGACGATGACCACAGGAATTTCGCAGAGGCTGGCGTACCCTATGGATTCCTGCATAAGGGAGAATCCGGGGCCGGAGGTTGCCGTCATGGCCTTCTTGCCCGTGAGGGACGCGCCTATGCAGGCGGCGATGGATCCGATTTCGTCCTCCATCTGTATGAACTTGCCCCCGAACTTGGGCAGCTCTTCGGAGCACATCTCGGCGATTTCCGTGGACGGGGTTATCGGATAGCCGGCGAAGAACTGTAAGCCGGCGGCGATCGCGCCCATGGTGCAGGCTTCGTTGCCCTGCATCAGTTTTGCGTTTTCAGCCATGGTGGGCCTCCGGAGGAAGGCTGAGGTCGATGGAATCCACGTCTTTTGCAAGATTTTTATCGTCCTCGAGGGGCTTTACCGCGATCGCGAAATCCGGGCAGCGGAATTCACACATCCTGCAACCGATACAGATTTCCGGTCGTTCGGGAAAGACCTTGCCGTTTTTCAATACGAGAAGCTGCTTGGGGCAGAAGGCGACACATATGCCGCAACCCTTACAGTACTTCTCCCGAATTACGTGGAAATAGCCCTTTTTTTGTTCAGCCATATCCTGCTCTATGCCTAGGATTCGCCGCGTCCGAACCTTAAGGAACGGATAATCCCGCCTTGGCGCTCCGAAATACCACGACAGCGGAGCGATTGGGCTCGAGGATCCTGGAAATGCGGCATGTTCACTGATTCTAGCCGAAAAGACCGATTCTGTCAAAAGAAAAGGCGATATACCGCCTACTTTCCGAAGCTTGACCATGGCAGTATACTTATTCTACACATTGACCAGAGTAACTTCCGGAGGAATTTCAGAATGAAGCGCATATTGAAAATACGGGACCTGACGTTGCGGGACGGACAACAGTCGCAGTTTGCCACGAGGATGAGCCAGGCTCAGGTGGACAAAGTTCTCCCCTATTACAAAGAAGCCCATTTCTACGCCATGGAAGTATGGGGAGGGGCGGTCCCCGATTCGGTGATGCGCTATCTCAACGAAAGCCCCTGGGATCGGCTGGAATCGATCAAGCGCGGAGTCGGCGAATCCTCCAAACTCACCGCCCTTTCCAGAGGAAGAAACCTCTTCGGCTACAACCCCTATCCCGACTCCGTCATAGAAGGTTTCTGCAAGAATGCCGTCGCTTCTGGCATCGACATAATGCGCATCTTCGACGCCCTCAACGATATCGACAACATGAAGTCCTCCATCCGCTTCGTGAAGGAGGCCGGAGGCCTCGCCGATTGCGCCGTCTGCTACACCGTGGATCCTAAATTCTCCGGCGGGGAAAAGCTAAGGGCCTTCCTATCGGGGAAGAAACTCCCCTCGGACATTTTCAACATCCGGTATTTCGTGGAAAAGGCCAAGGCTTTGGAGGCCCTGGGCGCCGACATGATAACCATAAAGGACATGGCCGGGCTCATCGATCCCCACCGATCCGCCAGCCTGATCAAGGCGCTCAAAAGCGAGGTCGGTGTCCCCATCGATCTGCACACCCACTGCACCCCCGGCTATGGGGTAGCCAGTATTCTCGCCGCCATGGTGAACGGCGCGGACATCGTGGATACAGCCATACTTTCATTCTCCGGCGGCCCCGCCGCGCCGGCTTACGAGATCATACGACTTTTCGCCGACAAACTCGGCCTCGACACCGGGATCGACAACGCCGCGGTGGCGAAAATCGACAGAACCTTGAGGGAAATCCGGGGCGAACTGGCAGCCTACGACCAATACAAGCGTATGCCGCCGGAGGTGGATCTCTCCAAGGATAGCCTGAGCTCGGAACTCAACCGCCTCTTCGACGACGCCCTGGAATACACCGTGGGCGGAAAGCTGGACAAGGCATTGGATCTCTGCAGGAAAATCGAAGCCGCCTATAACTACCCCGAGCCGGATGAGATCGTGCAGAAAGCCCAGATACCCGGCGGTATGTACACCAACATGATGGCCCAGCTAAAGGAAGCCAAGCTGGAACAGCATCTCGAGGAAGTGCTCAAGGCTGTTCCCCAGGTGCGACTCGATGCGGGAGTACCGCCCTTGGTAACCCCCACCAGCCAGATCGTCGGAGTCCAGGCGGTCAATTACGTCGTTTCCAAAACCAAGGGAGAAGACGGCTACGCCAATGTATCCAAAAACTTCGCGGAGCTCGTGAAAGGATCTTACGGCAAGACGCCATGGCCCGTTGATCCGGATTTCCGCCTCAAGATATGCGGTTCCAGGGAAGAGATCCCCTACGACACCTCCAACTATAAAAAGCAGCCCAATCCCGGCCTGCCCGAGGCCGGAGGAAGTCTACTGGCGCTGGATGAAAAAGAAGCCCTGCTTCTGGAACTCTTTCCATCGGTGGCCGAAAAGTTCCTGCGCGGGCGACGCGTCGCTGAATGGAAGCGCGAACACCCCGAAGGAACCATCGCGACAACCGCCCCGACCGTCGAAGCGGAACCTGAAACCTTCAGCCCGACCCTGCTCCAAAACTGCGAAATCCCGGCCTTTTCAAGCTTTGCCGCCGACTTGCCCGCGGATTACCAGGTGAACGATGGGCATGACGAGGAATACTGGATATACGCGGTGGAGAACGCCCAGTAAAATCGCCTGGGCGCTACGCGTCACGGCTATCGAAGCCGCGCACTATGGCGGCGACGCGCGCCGCCGCCAATTTCCCTTCCTTGAACTCCAGGAGCATCCAATCGTGGACCATGTTTTCGTATTCGTAAAAACTCAGGTCCGCTTTGGCTGCCAAGCAGAGTCCCCGGAAACGACGGGCGTCGGCTACAAGTATATCTTTTGTCCCTATGAAAAGATGGAGAGGCGGCAATCCCTCCAGCTCGCCATAGAGGGGGCTTACCCAGGGTTTCCTCGGATTAGCTCCCCCCGCCCAGGCCCGGCCGGCGGCCCGCAAGGCCTGAATGTTGAGAAAGGGATCTTCCGGATCGATCACCTCGATATGGGGGTTGCTCATGGTGACATCGAGCCAGGGGGAGAGGAGGATAAGCGCCGACGCCGCCTTTAGGCCCTCGTCCCGGACGGCCATGGCCAGCCCCAGGCCCAAGCCCCCGCCCGCCGAATCGCCCATTACCAGAAGGCTATCCGAAGCTCGGCTCTCGCTAAGGTATTTCCAATACCGCAAAAGGATCCGGTAGGCGTCGGCGTAAATATGGGCCGGAGCGAGGGGATAGTCCGGCGCAATTACCCTGCAGCCGGATAATTCGACGAGGCTCGTCAGGAAACGCCAATGGGGTCTGGTGGCATTGTACACATACGATCCCCCATGGAAAAAAAGGACTGTCACGCAAGGGACCGTATCCTTCGGTTCCAGGCAAAAAATCTTCATCGCCCCGAAAGACTCGCTTCGGATCTCGACCCTCAGCCTCAGATACTCGGGCGGCGCAGGGCTGATCAAAGCCTTCGAGTAGTCCCGCTTATCGAACTTAAGCGTCGGGGAAACCGAGCTTGCCTTTATCTTCGAAGCCCAGAGAATTTTTTCGAAGATGATGCTCTGAATGGAAGGGGCTTCGGTATAGCGGAACAGTTTCATGGCTATAGAGTACAGGTTTTCAGCCCGGCTATCCAGGAGGCCCGGCGAAACATCGACCTTCGCCGAGGAACGCCCGGGGAATGCAGCGGTAAAGATATGTCCAGAAACGAAAAACGGGCTCTCAAAAATCAGGAGCGATGAAAACACGGGCGCCTTGGCCCGCCACGATCCGTTCCTGATCTTTTCAGCCCGTTCCGATTTCGGCATATTTCATGCCGGCCCACGCGTTGCGGCGAAGAAGACTTGAACTTCCATGCCTCTCGGCACTAGCACCTCAAGCAATTCTATACGCCACAATGATTTGACTCTGTTTGATTTAATTGTATTCCTTTTACAACTTTATTCGAACCTTCTATATTCTTTATGATCCTTTTAGATTTGAGTTGTCAATAGTTCATCTCACACATTTGTCTCACACCCCCTGTCTTCCACCTGATGCAAGGCTTTCTCTGGCCTCAAAGGACAAGCGATACGAACTCAGACAAACGACAATGAATCAACGTAAACAACCATCTTGAATCCATCTTCAAACGCGATCTGGATGCGATCGCAAATCGAATTTAATATGTTGACGGGAAGTCCCCCTATTGAAGTTTTCCTTGACAGCAATGCAATAACGGTAAAAAATACTATAATTCATTCTGTGTTCAGGAAAAACCACCCAATATGAAAACTAATTCCAATTTTGAAATAACAAAGCCGGAGACTTGGGTATACGTATCTGATCGTCCGTTCTTGTGGCATAGAGCACCACTTTATAATCAGCAGACAGACCAGCAGCTAACCGAAAAAGAACTCGTGGAGTTTTTTGAAGTAATGTTTGCGTTTCTTGAGCACGATGGAAAAACACTTACATATTCTCAAAAAATGAAGGGAATAAGAACCGTCCTTGATAGAATGGCACGAGGCAGCCTCACTGCCGCCGAGAAAACAAAAAATAAAGAGTGGAGTAATGCTCAAATTAAAACTGCCATGGATAAATTGAAGTGTCATCAGGATGTATGGGGTTCGGCGATGGTTGAAGCTGAGACGGAATTACGTGCAAAGGGCTTCAATCATTTTGATGACAATACTCCGGGATATCTTGAACGAATCAATGAGATCTATAAGAATAAACTACAATAAGCTTTGACCTCAATGAGCGATAATACCGCAGCAAATCTATCCAGACTTACGACGCTTCTCGATCTTCCTTCGCTCATCCGCCGAAAGGTCAGTCCAGTGTTGTTTATGAATACAAAGAGGAATTACCACCCACTTTAAGAAGGTCTCTCTGCTGAAGGCTTTATGGTCTGGATCGTCGAAGATTCCAAAGTTAGGGAGTAGATGTCGATGGGTATAAAAATAGTTGCGATCAAAACCCCAAGCATCAGAACAGTCACGGATCGAAAACCACCACTTGTCACGATTGCAATCCATTGCGGCAAACACTGCTGTAAGAACAGAAGCGTCAACTTCAATAATAGGCATTATTCTGCCCTCTTGCCCTTTTTTGGCCGTCCGCGTCCACGGACTTCCCGGATCATCTCTATCGCATCAAGGCTATAAAGAGCCGTCGGTCCCACATATGCCACGGGTTGAACGCCCGCACGACGAAGGCGAGTTTTTGCAGCTTTTGGATGTATGCCGAGGTTTTCGGCAATTTCATTCACAGAAAATCGGTCCATAGATGCAATTTATCGTTCCTCGCAGTTAAAATCAATAAATGAATCAATAGTATGTCTTTTATATCTTGACTAAATGGCACACTAGTGTATCATATATTATCAACGCTTTTACAAGGGAGGAACTATAAATGACAGAATCAAAGTTATCGATGGCAGCAAGGGGTATTGATCCTCACTGACTTGAGTTTGACCCAGAGGACTTCATCGCTTTCGCCGCTCCCTTCCTCCGTCATGGCTGGAAATTGGCGGCAGGACGGAATCTCTTTTATGATTCCAGCTTCGAATTATCTCGCTATACACACAGCGTACTTCTCTACCGGATACGGCCAGACGATAGACAGGCAGAGTATCGTTCACTTGGCGATTATGGGGACGATGACCCGCTACCAAAGGTGATTTCAATAACGAACGCTGAGCAGCGAGCAATGTATTATAACTTTTCACATGGGTATTGGTTTGCACATTTCGCAACAGTATTTCCGAATGTTAAGCCTACAAAAGCGGAACAAAAGCGATATGGTATCGATGCTACAGGGTATGGAGAGACATGGGCGGAAGAAATCGTCGATGAAGAAATGATTAAAGCCATGTTTAATGAGAGCTCCAAGGGCCTCGATGAAGGCTTTTTCGCGGCCTTCGACGAACTCGCACAGCTTTACGATGGGGATGTGGCGTTCGAACCCTTGAAAGAAGCTGTCGAGATTTCTCGGGCGAGGAAAGAAAAAGGTGAGGAGCTGACACCGGAGGAAAAAAAGGAGGCGCGCAGGCTTATTGAGACTTTCTTTGCAATATACAAACCACAGAATCCGAACTCCCTTGCATGAAGCAGCCCAAGCCAGCTGAAACGAAATAACATTTGATCCTTGTGGTCGGGTACAAAAAAGAATATCGTAAAAGTGGCGGATTCCATGATCGGTTCATAAGAAGGCGTAAGCTTTCGAAATTTTCTACCAGGAGAAGTTCTATGATAATTGACGAAGAAGACATTCTCGGTTATGTCGTTGATGAAAGTCTTGTTTGCACCGAATGTGCGACTGCTGAAGAGGTCGATGAAGCTACTTCAGACGACTTAATCACTCGTGATGATGTCGAGAAGGGCAACAAAGCTTATTTCTGCGATCGCTGCAATTCCCGAATCGTCCTTCCCGGCGTTCAAATTCTAGCCAAACATTCGGAAGCAAAAGCATAAGTATCTTTGCAGAATTCTTGGGAAATGATGCAAACGGCCCATGACCTGGCATGGCGAGGCAAGGCAAGGGAACCGATCGATAGTGAATCCATAGCCCACCGTTTGCATCATTTCTCTGGACCGCTCTTCATGGGCGGTCCTTTTTTTCACGATTTTACACAGCTCATACGCGCGCGTGACATGTGCAGTATTGTGCAGGTATTTTTCAATATGATTTAAGCTTGACAAATTGTAACGATAGCGTTACACTCTTTTTATGAAGGTGAGCGAGATCATCAGGCGAATCACTGAGGACGGCTGGGCTCTTTCCCGTACAAAGGGAAGCCATCGTCAGTACAAACATCCTAGCAAGCCTGGACTCGTCACCATTGCGGGGCATCCCTCGGACGAAATCGACAGGGGAACGCTTAATAGCATTATGAAACAAGCAGGTTTGAAGGAGTGAACATATGGACTACTTGATCGTTATTGAGGAGACTTCAACGGGATTTTCCGCCTATGCGCCTGATCTTCCGGGATGCATCACTACGGGAAAGACGATTGATGAAGTTCGTACTCGAATGAGGGAAGCTATTGAATTTCATATCGAAGGACTTCAGCTTGAAGGGTCCCCTATTCCAGTTCCTACCTCGAAGGCCTTCTTTTTCGACCTCGGACAGGAAGGAAGCATTAAGAGTGATAGGCGCGTCGAAACGCTGTACGACATAAAGACCTTTGCAAAGAAAGCTGGCATAGCGCCATCAACGGCTAGAGTATATGCACATCGATATAGCATTGGGCGGAAAATGGGCCGGGGATGGGTCTTTACGGATGCAGACGTTGAGGCCCTTTCCTGTCGGCATTCTCTCGCTACTAACTAAACGATAAGACGAACCGAGAATGACAGCGCCTATTGGCTTTCTTTTTCCCCAAGATTCGAAGTGGTACCGCGACGTGAAAGATTCCGGGCGGCGTTCCATGGGGCTTATCGTTGCAAAGAAGCTGGCGGAAGCGCTCAAGCGGCCCGTATCGGAGTTTATCGAAGAGGGGAGCGCGAAAAAGTAGATAGGGCAACAGGGAGAATGCGCCCGAAAACATGACTCTATAAACCGCATTTCCTGGCCCGCCAACGCTTCCGGCGTGCCGAATGATACATTTCACCTCTTTCCCCGGAAAGCCCAAGGAGCGCAAGGCGCGCCCCGAAAACAAAGGGATTTACCGCTTGGATAAGAAAACGCCGGGTATCCCATGACCTGCCGCCAACCTGAAGCAGATCAAGTATGCACGGATACCCGGCGGGAGGCACTATTTACATTCGGACCAGAGCCAGGGGATCAGCCGCCACGATACGGTTGTATTCCTCGATTCCTTTCAGCCCAAGACCTTGATACTTGGGTGTTCCCTGCCTCGGGCGTGGGGCGTTTTCGAGCATCTTTTTCCGGTTGATTCCCTGGACGCGAGCGGTAAGATTCTGAATAGCCTCTTCCGGGGAGGTTTTACCGGTTCTTATTCTCTCCATGCCGAGTTCACTTTCTTGAAGGGTGATAGCGCCAGCGTGAACAGCCCGAGAAATTGCCTTCACTGCGTCGGCCCTGGAAATTCTGCGGCTCTGACTTTTCCCGAGAAGGCCGAAAAGCGGCTCAACCTCGCGGACCACATCGGCCGGCCTGGCTGTCCCGGCATTCAGCCGATCCTCGATCGTGGAAGCTGCCTCGATCGACAACTTCCCGCGCCGAACCGCTTCTTCTACGACCTTTTTTGCATCGAGGATCTTCACATCCTTTTTCTCGGGCTTCCGGCCTTGCAGGGTAGCGAATTGAGATTCGTTTTCATCGCTCTTTTCCTGCACCGCATCATCGGCCCCAAGAGGATCATCGAGGTAATCGACGGCTTCGTCGCGCGTCATTCCCGGACTGCTCTTCATAAGTTGCCCCTCCCGCCGAGCCTTGCCCGGCATAGCAATTCCATATTCTTCGGGAACCTCAAGGGTTCGCGTTTCCAATTCTCGTTCTTCTTGTTCTAGCGCATTCATCTCATCAACAACTTCTCTTTGGGCCTTCTCAAGACGGATCGAATCTTGAAAAGCTTTAATAAGGGGCCATGCCGACGGTACTATATAGGCCATTCTTTCAACCTCCCTTCGCGGCCGCGGTCGAATAGGGAACAAATCCGCCCCCGACAACAATTTCAGTTGGCTGGCTAAAATCAACGCCCGCCTTTGCAATCGCCGAAGCTCCATCCTTGAATTGCATCGAGAAATCAGAAAAGCCCTTCAAGAGCTTGGAAATCATTTCGATCCACTCATCAGACGTGATTTCTTTGCCGCCATCCCTGCCCGGTGTCCCCTTTTCCATGGCGTCTTTTATGAGCTCATTGAAAGAACCCATGGAGGAGGAGAAGAACGAATCAACCTGTTTTTTCTTTCCCTGATCTAGTGCATCGATGGATTTTTGCTCATCGGCGGTGATCTTGATTCCGCCGGGGCTCTTGGGGTCTTTTGCGGCTTCTTCCGCCTTACTCTTTCGGGCGTTCCATGCTTCATCAATCTTGGACAGGCGGAAGGAGAACTCCCGGAATATGTCAACCGAACCCGGTAGCTGATTCCCAACAGCGCCCTGGAATTGTGACAATCCTCCGAGCTGCTTTCCCCACTGTGGGTTCCATTCTCGCACCCTTCCAAAGAAATTATCGATGTCTGTATATCTTGGCGTCGCCATTTTACCGAATTGCTCGAACTCTGTCTTTTTCTCCGGGGTCATATATTTCCCGGAAGTGAGAAAATCAGCGATCGAGGGAAGATCGCTTACCTTCTTGCCATTCCAGAGGCCATTCAGGATACCAGAGGAATCAATATATTTCCGCATATCCCCAGGGAGGTTATTAAAGAAATCGATGATCTGCATTGATGCGTCGGCGTTATCATGGATCCAGTTGCCGTTCGTGTCTTTCTTACCCGTAAGATCCGTGGGGTTCTTCAGACCTTCGGCAAGCAGCTTTGAAGCTAAAGATTTTGCCATCAAGTCACTCGATCCAATGGCCGTGCCAGCGTACACTCCTGAAAGGGAATCGGCTAAGCCTGTCTCGTATCTCTTGGTAATCTTATCGCCGACGATTCCCGCAAGAATGCCATTCAGTACGGCCATTATCTCGGTTTTTCCCGGAAGAACGGCCGAACCGGCATTCGCAAGGCTTCTCTGAATCTCTTGTAAGGTGGTCTGAAGCTTCATTTCGGGGCTTGCGGCATTCGCCGGGGCTTCAATCTTCGAAATTGCGCCTAAATATGAGCCCTTGTCGAATGACTCAATAACGTCTTTTGCGGCCCTGTAGTTGATACCAAAAGCCTTAACGACCGCTTCTGTCATATTCGAATAAGAGCCGCCGGCAACCTGCGATTTTAGGATCTTCATCGTTTCGGTAAAGATTTCAGGAGTAAGCCCGCCCTCTCGCGCGCGCTGTGTCGCAAGGTAGCCGTCTTTCGATGGATCGCCATATTGCTTATAGGTACTCCATGCGCCCTCTTTGTCGTCTTTGAATCCGCGCTTCGCGGCCTCATCCATGACTGCCCTGGTTGCCTGAAAACGGATCACATCGTATTCGGATTGAAATGACGTGGAAGTGAAGGCCTGATTCATCGCTTGATAGCGTTGCAGGCCTTGTTCTCCCTTCCAGAGGGGGGAGCCGTTGCCCAGCAAGGCGATAAAGTTCTGTGTCCTGGTAATTTCACCAAAACCCTTGATAACGCCGCGGGAAAGGCCCTCTTCGAAGATCCTCAAGGACGCGTTGAGATATTCCTGGAACTGTGCCGTCTCAAGTCCCTGGGCTTTCGTTCCTCCGAGAGCGTAGCCGAGAGCATTGTGACCAAGGCCGTACCGCCCTGCATATCCTTCGGCTTGTATGAGGCTTTCACGGTTCGCGCCTGTCCCGCGCTCGAACTCGAAGACCCGAGAAGCCGCGCCATAGGCCGCAAGGTTTCTGCCTGTCACGCCGAGCTTTCCAAGCTGCCCTACAGCCGACATTCCTTCTTCGAGCTTGTAGCCAAAACGCGAAGCCGCAGATCCGGCCCGGTTAAAGCTTTCCTGGAATGCTTCACTGTTTTTGCGATAGTCGCCCGTGAGCCCGCCAAGAACCGCCGTCAGCTCCATAGCCTGCGGAACCTGCTTTTCCCATTGTTCGGATAGCTTATTTGCGGCGAATCCGAGCCCCACAACGGCCGCGCCTACGCCGAGCGCCGTCATGGCTCCTGCGCCAAGCCCAGCCCCAACGCCGAGAGCCTTAGCGCCTACGGCCGCATCAGAGGCCATCCCCAAGGCGGCCCCCGCAGCATTCCCCGAGCCCATAGCGCCAATATAGGACGGAGCCCGACTGATAACCTTTGTTGCGTTATCAATTATTTTCAGGACGGAAGGACGCGGCGTCTCGCTGTCCTCCTCCGGCACGCCTGCATATTTTTTATACCGCTGAAGAGCGTTCGCGTAGGAAATGACGCCTTTGTCATCGCCCGCGATCGCTGCTTTTTGTAGAGCGGATCCCAAGGAGTCTATTGCGCGTTCCGCCTGATTCGCGCTCGCGACCGCCTCGCCGGTTTCCAGTCGTAGACGTATTCCTACTTCGTGTAGGCTCACAATGCCCCCCCGGCAGCCCAATCGACCAGTCCCATAATTTCAGCGTTTTCAGATAGGTGAATTTCCGTTTCGTCGAGTCTTTCGATGATCATTTCCGCGAACCTATTAGGATCAAGCCGGATCCATTCGTCATAAGCGGCCTTTTCCTCTTTTGATCCATCTTGCGCGTCGAGGAAACGCAGGTATGCTGTGCACCCTTGGAGCGTCGAATCATCGTCAACCTTCAATAAAAGTTCAATTTTCTTCAGCTTCCGGCTTATTTCTGCCATCATAACGGCCCTCCCGCGCGATCGAGACGCGCTTCCAATTCTGCGATTTTCCCCCGCAGAAGCTGCAATTCTTCATTTTGACGCACCGCCGGCATCAAAACACTGAAGCCGTACATCAAAGACCGGAAACGCTCTTCGCCAATCCTTGAACAGGCGAACTCATTCAGGGTTTTTGCACACGCTTTCACGCAGTTTTGAGTTGTTCCTAGTCGCATTCGAGCCATAAATCCTCCTCAAACTGTACAAAAACGGCCATAATAAGCGGCCCCAGCAACCACAATCAAAGCGAAAAGCCCTGTAAACATTGAACGGATGCGGCCCCTCCCCCCTCTGAAAATTGTTGCGCACCTCATTTCCAACCCTGCTTTGAAAGTAACGGCGGCCGGTTGTATTTGGTTCCCGGTCCGTGAACGTGAAGAAACTGCGCTTCGACGCCGATGGATCGGCTCGCATATTCGTGAGGTTTTCGGTTTTCTTTTTCTGCTTCTTCGAATTTCTTGGAATCTTGAAAGGCCAGATAAAGTGCGTCTTCGATTTCTCCTTCCAGCCGGTCCATCTCCTTTTCATCGAGAGACTTGAACAAAGGCCGGAATCGCTTCGATAGGTATTCCATAACACTGAAACGTAGCCGCTCAATGATCGTCGGGGTACACTGACCATATCGAAGTATCGTTTTAGGCATGGGCTACCCTCAACGAGTAGCGCGCCAGAGGCGCGCCGTGCCGTAGGCACGCTTTTTTATAGTTCCCTGTATCTTGTTCTTGAATCTTGTTAGTGTCGTCTAGGGCGACTACCCGAGTAATTGAGGACGACAGGGGTAGTCGTCCAGGGCGACTACCCCGGAGCTGGAAACTCATCGGACTTATGAATTGCAATACCGGGAATCGCATATAGCGTCGAATCGAATTCGCTTTTCCCCCTGCGTGTTCGCTGATTTCGCGTAATGTACCCAAAGGCCTCGAGGTTGATGAGGCACTTTGCGACCGTTGCCCGATGAATCCCCGCGCGTTCGGCGATCTTGGTGAGCGAAGGGAAAGCCTTTCCGTCACGATCTGCAAATGAACAGAGCGCCAACAACGTACCTTTATCCATCGCTCCCAAGCGCTTATCGGTACAGGCTTCAGCGGGCGTTCGAACATACATTTCCCCGACCCGAGCCCGGATGACCGGACGCCTCGTTTGCAGCAACTTTTTCGACCACCGCTCTTTCGAGACGCGTGATTTTGCCCTCATGGTAGATCACCTTCAAGGACACTTCTCCGAACTCGGGCGCCCCATTCAATAGGCTGTCCAGTGCGTCATGCGCATCCCTGAAGGTCATTCCACAACCTGGCACGCTGACCTAGCTAGTATTTCCTGAAGGTCTTTACTTGTGAACCGAATGGTGCGACCAATTCTGTGGCAGGGAAGCCTCCCTCGTTTTGCGTGCATGTATACAAAGCGGTGTTCCACTTTGAGCTTTTTAGCAAGTTCGTCAACCGTAAAAAACTCTTCCGTTTCCATTGACTCCCTCCTTTGGAAATAAAAAGGGCCGGCTCCCGCTATGGGAACCGGCCCTTTATCTTCGGCACCGTTTCTTGAAGCCTAGCTAATAGGCCCAATATCCCTACGGACATCGGCCCAAGTCTCCACTCGGCTCCAACTGTTTTAATAGTATCACACATAAAAATACAAGTCAAGAAAAAAAGACACTATAATCAAAAATAATTCCATTCAATACAATAAATAACATTCAATGAATACTCATGAACACATCAATGATCATTCATTGATCATTCCATGAATATTCAATGATCATTCATGGAATGGAAAACCAGAGACCGCATGTATTTCATTTCAAGAAAATGAAAAACAGCTATTTCCTATAAATTCGCTAAGTATTCACAGCTTCCTTTCTTTCGCCGCTTTGTTCCTGCGCTTTTTGAAACATCACGGTAACGAGATGTTTGGCGTTTTGAATGTCCTCTACAGAAACATGGGAATATTTATCCGTCTTTTCCGGTGACCGATGGCCGACAAGCCGTTGAACAACGAAACTGGGAATACCAGCGCCGCGGCTTAAGCTTACAAAGGTGTGGCGCGAGGAATGAAAGACTAGCCGCCGCGCCTTCTGCGTTTCTTCTGAAATGCCGATATCGCGCAACATTGACTCGAAACCTTCCGGGGCGGCTTTCGGGAACATGGGGCCGCCATCTCGAGGGTTGGAGAATACGAATCCCGAATCCCTCTCCCCAACGATCAGACGTAACACATTCAGAACTTCCTCGGGCGCCGGAACCTCGCGTGAAGATCCCCATTTCGGAATCTTCAGGCCTTCAGCGGCCTTCTCAGAATTCGGGAGATTATGGCTAACCTTGATGATGCCGTTCTCGAAGTCCACATCCTCACACTGCAGCCCACGAATTTCCTCAAGGCGCAAGCCACAAAGACACCCGAGCAAGGCCGCAGCTTTTACCTGTACATCGGCTTTCTCGTCCTTGAGCAGTCTAGCGACCTCGGCCAGAGTCAACGTTCCTCGCGCTGCAGGAGCATCTTTGACCGGGCGAACTCCTATGGCAGGGGAGAAAGGAATCAGGCCCAAGCGGGCGGCTTCTCGTAGGGCAACGGAAACGGCTTGAAGAGCAGCGTTCAAGGTCCGAGGGCCGATACCTTCCTGGTAAAGCGCCATCACCCAGGTTTCAAGGTCGGCAGTCTTCAAACGGGAGAGAGGGAGTTTTTCATCGAAGCGGGGGGTAAAAAGCCGACGAATGAAGGATTCATTATTCTTTCGGTACATTTCAGAGATCGTCGCGCCTCGCGCCTGTCTGCCGACGATATACGGAGAATCAGCCTTCCAGAAGTCAGTAAGGTATCCGCAGGCAGTCATCTGAAAACCATGCTTTTTCTTAATTGACTTTCGGGCGGGAGGTGGACCGCCGGCGCGCATCCACTCCATGACAACCTTCAATGCTTCGTTTTCGTTTTCAGCTCCGGTACTTCGAGCGGTCATATAGCCGCCCTTTTCATCGTCCCAGAACTGGACATACTCTTTTCGACCACGCTTGAAAAACACAAACGGAGTCCGTGCCATAACCCACCTCCTCGAGGGGTGAATCTCACACCCTCGTCTCACAGTTGGTATAAAGGCTCGAACTCCGTTGTCCGGTCGTTCTACAATATTTCATTACAAAACAAACAGTTGCGGCGAAGAAGACTTGAACTTCCATGCCTCTCGGCACTAGCACCTCAAGCTAGCGTGTCTACCAATTCCACCATCGCCGCATTGGATAGGCGGATTTATAACCCCAAGGGCCTGGCCTTGTCAAGGCATTCGCCTATTCGGGTAATGCTTCAATCAGACCTTTTCAAGCAAGACATGGGCGCGGGCGAGGGCTTCGTCCAAATCGGAACAGATATTCTCCGAGCCCAGTTCCTGCGCGAGGGAGTATTTGGCGATGGCCTGGGCCGGCTGTTCCCTCACGCCGCTCAAAATAAGGGCGGTTCCGTGGTGCTTGCAACGCTTGGCGAAGGTCCTGAGGGCATTGAGGCCTGTGGCGTCTATGGCGGGCACATGGCGCATTCTGAGAATAAAGACCCTGGGAGCTTTTTCCAGGCCTCCGAGGACGTCCTGCAACATGTCGGCCACCCCGAAGAAGAAGGGGCCGTCGATTTCGTAGACCTCGCAGTGTTCGGGGATCGTATGCGATGCGGTGGAATCGGAATCCAGGCCATCCCCCGGCGAGGGCGCCCCGGGTTTGTCCAGGTAGTCCTCCACAAGCCGTTTTCCGGAGCCCTGGGGTACGAGGGCGCTGGTATCCCTGGCCCGCTTGACAAAGAGGAGAACGGCCAAAAGGACTCCCACCTGGACCGCGGCGGTAAGGTCCACCACAACGGTGAGCACAAAGGTGGCCACCATGACCGCCAGATCGCTCTTAGGCGCTTTGCGCATCGAAAAGAAGCGCGGCAATTCGCTCATGTCCACCGCCACCACCACGAGAACTCCCGCCAAGGTCGCCAGGGGGATAGCCTGTACGAGGGGGCCCAAAAAGAGCGCGAAAAGCAGAAGAATCAGGGAATGGATAAGGGCCGAGACGGGGCTCGCGGCGCCGGCCTTGATGTTCGTGGCCGTCCGGGCTATGGCTCCTGTGGCGGGAATGCCGCCGAAAAGGGCGCTGGCCACATTGCCCAGGCCCTGGGCGTTGAGCTCCGCCGATGAGGAATGCCGGGTTCCGGTCATGCCGTCGGCCACGACGGCGGACAGAAGGGATTCGATGGCCGCCAAAAGGGCTATGGTGAGACCCGATGAAAAAACCTGGCGAAGCTGGCCGAAGCTGAACGAGGGCATCCGGGGCGCCGGGAACCCCTTGGGCAGAGCTCCGAACTTGGAGCCCACCGTCTCGAGGGGAAGCTTGAACATGAATGATACCAGGGTGACTATCGCGACGGCGCTGACGGCGGCGGGAAGTTTGGGAAGGAATTTGCGCACCAGAATGATGATGCCAATCGTGGACAGGCCGGCCGCGAGGGCGAATAGGTTTGTGCTGGATAGGTATTCGATGTATTGGGCGATCTTGTCGAAAAACTCCGGAGCGGGCCGGGGAATGCCCATGCCGAAGAGATCCTTGAGCTGGCCTACGAATATGGTGACGCCTATCCCGGTGGTGAAACCTATGGTCACAGGATAGGGGATAAACTTAATGATACCGCCCAAGCCCGAAACGGCCATGAAGATCAACAAAAGACCGGCTATGAGGGTGGCCAGCTGGAGTCCCGCCATGCCATGAACGGCGATGATGTCGGCGATGATCACCACGAAGGCACCGGTCGGCCCGGAGACCTGGTGGAAGCTGCCGCCGAAAAGCGCGATGACAAAACCGGCGATAATAGCCGTGTACAGGCCTTGGGCGGGGCTCGCCCCGGCTCCTATGGCAAAAGCCATGGCCAGGGGCAGGGCGACGACGCCCACGGTTATGCCTGCGGCCAGGTCCTTGCGGAAATCTTTTTTTCCGTAACCCCCCGAAAGGGTCTTGAAAAGAGCCGGAGTGAGCTGGGCGAGAAACGTCTTAATCGCTGAGCCTGGAGCCTGTAGGGTTCGCTGTGCCTGTCGCATGGGGGGGAGTATATGGTGGACCCTGCCCCTAGTTCAATCTGTGCGGAGGTTGAAACGCTCTATGCCTACGCAGGCCATCGTGGAAGGATCGATATGAAAGAGCGCCCCGGACATGAAGGCTTCGCCTTCCGCAGTCTCCATTTTGTAAGGGATCTGGGTCAAAGAGCGTTTTACGCAGATTTCCGTCTTCACGCCGATGATGGAGTCAATCGGTCCGGTCATACCCAGGTCGGTGATATAGCCCGTTCCCTTTGGAAGAATCCGCTCGTCGGCGGTCGGTACATGGGTATGGGTGCCGGCGACCACGCTCGCCCTGCCGTCCAGGTGCCAGGCCAGGGCTTCCTTCTCCTCGGGGGATTCGGCGTGAAAATCGACTATGACAAAGGCCCCGGGATGCTGACGTCTCGCCTTGGCGACCAGTTCGTCGGCAGTCCTGAAAGGACAGTCGATGGCATAGAGCCCTTCCCTTCCCTGCAGGTTGATCACCACCCATTCGAAGGCCCGGCCTTTTACGTGGAGAAGCCCTTTGCCCGAAAGGCCGGCGGGATAGTTGGCAGGCCTCAGCAAGGCCTGCTCCCCATCCAGGAGTTCCATCGCATCCTTTCGTTCCCAGACATGGTTACCCGTGGTGATCGCCGAAACACCAGCCGAAAGCATGATGTCCAGTTCTTCCTTGCCTATTCCGTAACCCTTCTGGGCGTTCTCCCCATTGGCGACCACCAGATCGGCGGAATGCTTTTTGGCGAAAGAAGGAAGAAGAGCGAAAAGGGCGCGCAAGCCCGGAGGACCTACGATATCGCCCACCATGATCAGGCTGGCCTTGCGTTCGTTCAATACCCTGGGCTCCCCCGCTCTTAGCGCGCGTATTCGACGATTCTGGTCTCCCTGATGATGGTGACCTTGATGCGACCGGGATAGCGCAGATCGGTCTCGATCTTCTTGGCGATGCTCTTGCACAGCTCCCTGGCCTGGTCGTCGGACACGTTTTCATAGTTGACCAGAATACGAAGTTCGCGGCCGGCCTGGATGGCGAAGGCTTTGTCGACCCCCGAGAAGCTTTCGGCGATGGACTCGAGATTCTCCAAGCGCTTGATGTAGTTGTCCAAAGTTTCGCGGCGGGCGCCGGGCCTGGCCGCCGAGATCGCGTCGGCGATCTGCACGACCACCGATTCGGGGCAGGAAGGCTCCACATCGTTGTGGTGGGCCCCGATGGCGTTGACCACCCTCGGATCCTCGCCCATCTTGCGCACGAAATCCATGCCGCTCTCGGCGTGATTCTGGTCCCCGTCGGTCTCCATGCCCTTGCCGATATCGTGCAAGAGGGCGCCGCGTTTGGCGATTTCCCGGTTGAGCCCGATCTCGGCGGCCAGGAGGCCCGCGATGACTGCGACTTCCTTGGAGTGAAAAAGGACATTCTGTCCGTAACTCGTGCGGAAATAAAGCCTTCCCAAGGCGCGGATGAGTTCCGGCGCCATGTTGTGCAAACCCAGGTCGAAGACGACCTTCTCGCCCTCGTCGTAGATTTTCTGGGAGATCTCCCTCGTAACCTTCTGGACCATTTCCTCGATGCGGGCAGGGTGAATCCGTCCGTCGGTGATGAGACGCTCCAGGGAAATGCGGGCGATTTCCCGGCGTACCGGATCGAAGCAGGATATGACCACGGCTTCGGGAGTATCGTCGATGATGACATCGACGCCGGTAAGGGTTTCCAGGGTACGGATATTCCGCCCCTCCCTGCCGATAATGCGTCCCTTCATCTCGTCCGAAGGCAGGCTGACCGATGTTACCGTCGTTTCGGCGGTCACGTCGGTGGCGATGCGCTGCATGGTCGCGACCAGGATATCCCGGGTGCGTTTTTCGGCGGCCAGCTGGGCTTCCTGATCGATCTTGTTGATCAGGACCTGGGCGTCGTGCTTGGCCTCGTTTTCCAGGGTCTGGATGATAAGCCGCTTCGCCTCGTCGGCGCTCAGGCCGGATATCCGCTCCAGTTCCTGACGATATCGCTCTTCCTGACCCAGCAGGTCGGTTTCCCTGTCCTGCAGACTTTTTTCTTTCGCCTTTAAAGCGCCTTCCAGCCGTTCCAAGGCCTCGATTTTGTTATCGAGGTTCTCTTCCTTTTGCATGACCCGGCGTTCGAGCTTTTGAGCTTCGATTCGCCGTTCGCGTATTTCCCGTTCCTGTTGGTTGCGTTCCCGAATGAGCTGATCTTTCGCCTCTACAAGGATCGCCTTCTTCTCGGCCTCGGCCTCTTTTTTAGCGTCCTGTCGTATACGTTCTGCTTCATTTTCTGCAGCAGTGAGTTGAAATCTGGCATAGAGCCAGCGGATCGTCCATCCAAGAATCAAACCGGCAACGGGAAGGGCAATCATCCAAACTCTGGGTGCCATATGTCCCTCCGATGTATATTCGCCGTTATTTCGATTATACGGATGGGAAATTCTTTGTCAAGGCGAATTAAATTACGGTAAAATAACGTAAAAGCAGTTGACGGCTCTCCAGGAATACCCATATACTCGCTATTGAGGCCGTGTATGCGGCTTCCTGTACTTTCGGAGGGTTCAGGAATACTGCCCCCGTTTTTAAGGTAGAAACTGGCTTTTCATGCATCGTCATTCCTTTGTGTACGGTTTTGGGGGTTCGGCGGTCGAAATCTCCAGAGCCCCCGCCCCACTCGCTTCTTCCTTCGGAAAGACCCCAGCATCGCTAACCCAGCCTCGTAATCCTGCCCTAAAGACGGTAAAGCTGTACGCTTAAGCTTCTCCGGGAGCGACGTACGTCCGCCCTAGGCGGACGGATCCGTGCTGTCGTCCTGCGATGACGGCCCAATCGAGGTTTTTCCGAATGTCCAAGAAGGTTTATGTCGGCAACATGAATTACAGCACCGCCGAGAATCAGCTTCGCGATCTTTTCGCCCAGTATGGCGAGGTCTCCTCTGTCAACATCATCATCGACCGCTATACCGGCAAGGCGAAGGGATTCGGCTTTGTCGAGATGGCGAACGACGATGAGGCCCAGAAGGCGATCGACGCCCTTAACGGTTTCGAATTCATGGGAAGGCAGCTCCGCGTCAACGAGGCTGAAGACAAGCCCCGCCGTGATGGTGGATCTTTCCATCCCCGCCGCTACTAATCGTTACCGATAGCGTAGTGAGACAAAGGTCTGGTGGAGGTGAGGGCGCACGCCCTCACCTCCACCAGACCTGAAGAGCCCCCCGCAGACCGCCCGGGGGGCTCTTTTTTATTCCGCCAATCGCCGCCTGTCAGGATTTGCGAAGTTCGGACCTGCCTCCGGACTTGAGCG
>Ga0228536_1001274_pt1 | contig 26209 bp, 24 predicted proteins | sample SJ1Smetagenome_FD_168611 | JGI IMG/M metagenome (GOLD analysis project Ga0228536, IMG submission 168611) | Enriched culture of PCE-dechlorinating microbial communities from Ithaca, New York, USA - SJ1.S | ecosystem: Engineered > Modeled > Simulated communities (microbial... > Unclassified...
ATCCACCGCGAGCGGCACATGGGCTGATGCCATGAGCCCCCGCTGGCGCAAGGTCGTCCGTGACCTCTCCTTACACTGGTTCCGCACGGTGCTCGTCGTGCTGTCGATCGTCATCGGCATCTTCGCCGTCGGTGTCGTGCTCGGGGGCCGCGAGATCCTCCTGCGCGAGTTCGACGCCGATCACGCCGCCTCGATCCCCGCGAACGTCACGTACCGCACGGACGACTTCGGAGACGATCTCGTCGCACGTGCGGGCGATGAACCGTGGGTCTCCGCGGCCCAGGCACGGCGGAGCGCGACGTTCCGCTACCGTCGAGATGGCGCCGATGAGAAGCGGACCATCACGCTCGAGGCGTTCAGGGAGTTCGACGACATCAGCGTGGCGAAGGTCGTCCCGGCGGGCAAGGACGGGTGGCCGCCAGCCAACGGCGAGGTCGTGCTCGAGTCCTCGGCGCTCCAGGTGACCGGGTACGCCGTTGGTGACGTGCTCTCGGTGGAGCGGGCCGATGGGGAGATCGTCGAGCTCACCGTCGCGGGATTCGCCCACGACATCAACTCGATGCCGGCGCAGTTCGCAGGCTATGAGACCGGCTACGTTTCGTTCGAGACCATGACTTCGCTCGGCGAGTCCGACTCGTACAACCGGCTGTCGCTCACGCTCGCCGATGAGGGGATCTCATGGGCCGCCGCGTCGCGGTTCGCCATCGATCTGCGTGAGCGGCTCTTCGAGCCGGAGGGTCTGCGCGTGTATCACACCGAGGTGCCGGAGCCGGGGAGCCACTTTCTCGGCGATATATTCAGCGCGCTGTCGCTACTCCTGGTGGCCCTCGGTGGCCTGTCGCTCGGCCTGTCGGCATTCCTGGTCATCAACACCGTCTCATCATTGATGGCGCAGCAGGTCCGGCAGGTGGGCATCATGAAGTCGATCGGGGGGAGTGCCAGGCAACTCGAGTGGTTGTACGTCGTCATGGTGGGGATCTACGGAGTGCTCGCTGTTGCCATCGGGCTTCCCGCTACCGCGGCGGGGACACGGTGGTTCACCGACTTCGCCGCCGAGATCCTGAACTTCCGCGTCGCCAGCTACACCACCCCGGCGTGGGTGGTCGTGGTGGAGGTGGCCGTCGGTCTGGCCGTTCCGCTGCTTGCGGCAGCGGTCCCCATCCGCAGGGGCACGCGCATGAGCGTGGTCACCGCTCTCAACGCGACAGGCGTGGGCGGGAAGCACTTCGGCCATACCGTGGTGGATCGAGCGCTCGGCATGATCCGGGGTCTGCCGCGTCCGGTGGCGCTGTCGCTGCGGAACACGTTCCTCCGGAAGGGCCGTCTGGCGCTCACGCTCTCGACCCTCGTGCTCGCCTCCGGGGTCGTCATGGCCGTCTGGAGTGTGCAGGCGTCCATCGAGCGGACCATCAGCGACCTTGAGACATGGTGGAACTACGACGCCGAGGTCGACTTCGCGGTGCCGCTCGATGCCGCTTCGGTGGAGGCCGCGGTCGAGGATGTCGACGGGGTCGCCGCGTCCGAGACGTGGCCCGTGTTCGGGGCGACGGTGGTGCACGCGGACGGTTCCGAGAATGAGTCGTTCGTGATCGTCGGGCTGGACCCGGATACCGACTTCGTTGGGCCAACGCTTGTTGAGGGTCGATGGCTGACCGGGGAGGGCCCTGACGGGATCGTCATCAACACCGATGCGCGTGACTCGGAGCCCTCGTTCTCGGTTGGGAGCACGGTCACGCTCCGCGTACTGGGGCAGGAACGAAGCTGGCCCATCGTCGGTGTGGTCAGGGGGCAGATGGGAGGCCCGGCGATCTACTGTGACGCGGGACTCATGGCGGAGGCGACCGGTATTCCGGGCGTCACGCGCCTCCTCGTCCGGGGCGAAGACTCCGATGCGGAGTCCGAACAGGCGCTGCTCACCGACGTCGAGGAACGCCTCTCCGAGGCGGGCCTCCAGGCGAGCGCTACCCGGACACGCGCCGACCTTGCGGGACAGTTACGGGAGTGGCTCGGGATCCTCGTAGCGTTCCTGGTGCTGATGGCCGCGCTCATCGCGACCGTTGGCGTGATCGGGCTCACGGGCACGATGTCGATCAACGTGATGGAGAGCACGCGCGAGATCGGCGTGATGCGCGCAACGGGGGCGCAGCACGGAGCAATCTATCGGATCTACGTGACCGAGGGCGCTACCGTGGGCGCGATCGCATGGTTCTTCGGCGCCCTCGCCTCATATCCGCTCAGCATCACGCTTGTGCGCGCGCTCGAGGGTGCGATCGGCATGCCGCTGACGTACGCGTTCTCGTGGAGCGGCGTGTTCACCTGGCTTGCGCTGATGCTCGCCATCTCAAGTGCAGCGAGTCTCGCGCCGGCGTTCCGCGCGTCGCGCGTGAGTGTGCGGGACGCGATCGCGTACGAGTAGGTGCGCTCCTCGGCGTGGAGGGTGGGGCAGCCTCATGCGCCAGTGAGGCGCTTGAGCGGGTCGAACAGCGTGCCATCCGTCCAGACATGCACGACGAAGTACGCGAGCAGTGCACCGCCGACGACGTCGATCGAGTAGTGGCCGTGCGCCAGGATCAGCCCTGCCAGCTGCAGCACGGCAAGCAGTATCTGCACGCGGCGCAGCGCCGGTGCGCGCTCGGCCGAGGTGAGCAGCACCAGGATGAGCGAGGCGGCCATGTGGCCCGACGGGAACATCCCGTACTGCTGCACATCGAAGACGAAGGCGCCTTCGCCCTGCGCCGAGCCGAGCGGGGTCAGCACGATCATGGCGGCTCTGAACAGGTACATGAGCGCGAAGATCGCAGTGAACGCTGGGATCCTGCCGGGTTCGTGGTGGATCGCGTAGTACAGGAAGAGCGAGAATCCGGCAACGAGCGCGATCACGGTGAGGTAGCGGGCCCACCCCACGTAGGGGAGAAGCTCGAACAGCAGGTCGCGCGGGTAGGGCCGGTCGGGGAACATCGTGAGGATCAGCCGGTTGCTGTACAAGGTGGCGGCACCCACCGCGGTGATGAGCAGCAGCGCCACAAGCCACGATCTCGACCGCGAGGCGCCGTGCGGAGCCGTGTCCATAGCCGCCGTCCACTTCATCGCTGTGCGATCACCTGCTGCAGCACATATACCCCCGTGCCCGGGTCAGGCTCGAAGGAGGGCTGTGATCGCAGCAATCGTGCCGGTCACGGCTACGGCGACGCAGAGTGCGATGGCCGCCTCGGCGAAAGAGGGGACCGCAAGCGAGAAGAAGCTGCGGACGAAGGGTATGGCGAACGCGAGGACCAGCCCGGCAGCCATCGCGGTCACCACTCCCATGCGCCAGCCCGAGAGGGGCCACTCGAGGATCGCGATGACGCCCAGGCCCACCAGGCCGAGCACGAGCGTGCTCAGGGTCTGCGCGTGCTCCGGCGTGACACCGGCGCGCGCCGCCATGAGGTTCATCACGACGAGGGCGATCGCGATAACGGCACCGGTGGGCACCGCGAACCGCAGCGTGCGCTGCACGAAGCCGGGCTCGTACCGTCGTGGGTTGGGCATCAGTGCGAGGAAGAAAGCGGGGACGCCTATGGTGAGGCTGCCAACAAGCGTGATGTGCCGTGGCAGGAACGGATAGGGCATGTCGAGGAGGGCCACGAGCAAGGCGAGCAGCATAGCCCACGCGCTCTTTGTGAGGAAGAGCTTTGCGACGCGCTCGGCGTTGGCGATGACCCGCCTGCCCTCGGACATGACGATCGGTAGCGCGCTGAACCTGTTGTCCAGCAAGACGGCCTGCGCCACAGCCCGTGATGCCGGCACCCCGGCGCCCATCGCGATGCCGAGGTCCGCACGCTTGAGCGCAAGCACGTCGTTGACGCCATCGCCGATCATGGCGACGATATGGCCGCTCTCACGGAGCGCAGAGACCATATCGGCCTTCTGCGAGGGCATGACCCTCCCGAACACGGCGTAGCGATCCATCGCGCGCACGAGCGCCCCGGTCTCGGCCGGGAGATCACGCGCGTCGACCGGGTCATCGGAGCCTGGGACTCCCGCAGCCGCCGCGGCGGTGCCCACCGTGCGGGGATTGTCGCCCGATACGATCTTGAGCGCCACGCGCTCCTCGCCAAGGAAGCGCACCGCCTCCGCGGCGTCGGGCCGCAGCGCTTCGGCAAGCACCACGAGCGCCACCGGCTCGACATCACCGGGAGGTGACGCGGCGTCGGGCGGTCCGGCGGCGCGGGCGAGGAGCAGGACGCGGGCGCCCTCGGCGGCCAGCGCATCCGCGCGGGGCAGCGAAGCCTGTGCTGGGAGCAGGACGTCGGGCGCCCCAAGGATCCAGGAGCCGTGCTCGGCAAAGTCGGCGGCGCTCCACTTGCGGGCCGAGGCGAACGGCACCCTTGAGACGGCGTTCCAGCCATCGGGCCGGGGGAACGCCCGCCCGATGGCGGCGAGCGTCTCGTTGGGCGACGGGTCGATCGCCACGAGCGCGCCGAGCGCTTCGGGCACCCGCCCCTCCTCGCGCGGATCGAGCACCTCGAGCTCATGGAACACCGGTTCCCGCTCGGTGAGCGTGCCGGTCTTGTCGGTGAGGACGACGTCGACCCGCGCCAGGCCTTCAACGGCGGGCAGTTCGTTCACGAGGACGTTGTGCCGCGCGAGTGCGATCGTGGCAAGCGCGAACGCGATGGAGCTCAGCAGCACGAGGCCCTCCGGGACCATCGAGACGAGCGCGGCCACCGTGTGTGTGACCCGGGACGCCAGGTCGCCGTCGGCGCCGCCGCTCGTGACGATCGTGAGGATGCCGATCGGCACCAATCCCGTGCCGATGATGCGCAGGATGCGGCCGATCCCGTCGGCCACCTCCGAGGCCACATGGGTGAAGCGCCGGCCTTCGGTCTCGATCCGGACGGCGTACGAGTCAGCCCCTACGGCCGTCGTGACGGCGAGCCCGCTTCCCGCTACCACGAAGCTGCCCGACATGAGCGGGTCGCCCTCGCGCTTCGGCGCGGGCACGGACTCGCCGGTGAGCGCCGACTCATCCACCTCGAGGCCGTCGGCTGCCAGCACTGTGGCGTCCACTACGAGCTGGTCGCCGGGCCCGAGCGTGAGCACGTCGTCGAGGACCACCTCGGCGGGGTCCACTTCGGCGGCAATGCCATCCCGCAGGACCCGTGCGTGCGGCGCCGACAGCAGCGAGAGCCGGTCGAGCGTGCGCTTGGCGCGGATCTCCTGGATGATGCCGATCGCCGAGTTGAAGACGAGCACGGATCCGAAGAGCGCGTCACGCCAGGAGCCGAACGTGATCGTGAGAGCCCACAGCACGCCGAGGATCAGGTTGAACCACGTGAACACATTCTCGACGATGATGCTCGCGAGCGGGCGGCTCGTGGTGCGACGCACCGCATTCGTCTGGCCCGCGTCGATGCGCTGGCGCACCTCGGCCGAGCTCAACCCTGTGATCGGCTGATCGCGCACGCTGCCGTCCTCATCCCGCCCGACCGGTCACGATGAATATTCCCCGCGCGCATCCCGAGCGTTGCGTGATGAGCGCGCTCGGGCTAGGCCACTCCTATCGCGCCGAGCGCTGCCTCAACGATGGTCGCGTCTGCCGAGTCATCGGCGAGGACGTCGTGCACGCAGCCCGGAGCCGAGAGCGACAGGCTGATCGGCTGCATCAGACAGCCGAGGTAGCATGCCGCAAGCACTCGCGTGCTACCGCTGCGTCCATGGCCCTCCGCTCGCACGCGTTCGATCACTCCCGCGATGATATCGATCGGCAGGTTCTCAGCCGGCATGCTCGCGAGTGCTGCGGGCGGTACCTGCACCAGCGCGAAGACGAACGCGGCGGGTCGCTCCCGGTAGAGCGCGAGCACGCGCGCGGCCATGCGCCGGAGCGACTCGACGGGTGCGTCGCCCTGTGCCGCCGTTACAAGCTCCTCGCCAAAGAGCGACATCGCCTGCAGGTGCAGCTCGCGCGCCAGATCCTCTTTGGATGCGAAGTGGCGGTAGAGCGCGCCTTCAGACACTCCCGCCGCCTGCGCGATGTCGCGGATGCGGGTCGCGTCGTAGCCGCTCTGTGCGAAGCAGGAGAGGGCGGCGTCCATGATCGCTGCCCGGCTGCTGGGACGCGGCGTCACGACGCACTCCCCGGTACGAACCGCGCCACTTCGCCGTCCAGGCCGGCCACCCAGGTGCCGGAGACGCCTGCGTGCTCGGCGCCGAGTTCGGCATGCAGCATGGCGATGCCGAAGTCGAGCGGCGCCGTCCAGTAGACCTTCGGGGCCTCAGTCACCACAAACGCCTCGCCGTCCATGTGCAGCCGCCACGGCTGCTTGTTGGCGCCCGAGGGCGCCAGACGCAGGGTCGAGATGGCCTCCTGTGCCCATGCGGGCCAGCTCTCGTGACCAGGCGCGATCACGTCAAGCGACAGTCGGCTCCGCGCGCGCAGCGAGGCGCGCATCAGCCGCTCGGAGACGCCGATCTTACCTGTGGCATGCCCCAGCGCCGTGATGGCGTGCACCCGCTCGTGCTCGCCGAGGGCGGCTAACCGGCCCGCACGCTCCGGGTCGAACGAGGCGGCGATCCAGCATGTGTCGAGTCCGAGGGCGGTGGCCGCGAGCACCACGGCCTCGCCAACGTAGCCCACGTCGTGTGCGGCCTCGTCGGTGCCAACGAACGCCACGAGCGAGGGCGAGTCCTCCGCGCGGCCGTAACTGCCAACCAGGCCGGTGAACACCTCTGGCGGGGCCTCGCGGACGAGGACCGCGCTGGCGGCGCCGGGCGTGGCCGAGAGGCGCTCGCAGGTCTGATCGAGCCGATCGAGAAGCGCGGGGTCTATCGCTTCACCGGTATAGCGGCGGCTCGAGATCCTCGCCTTGACGGCGTCGAACCACACGGGGTCCAGTGTGCGGGAAACGGGCGGCATGAGAGACATGGGGAGCTCCTGGATCCGGGTGGCTATTAGTGAAAGTGAGTATTCACTCACATTGGCGATGCTGTCAAGTACCGGAGCGGGGTCCCGATGCGCCGTGCGCGGGAATATTCCCCATGTCGCCGCCGTTGAAAGGAGCGCCGAGGGGTGCACGGGCAGCTGAGCGTTGCGCCTGGAACATCCGCACATGTCGTGGCGGACGCTCTGTCCCACGGGTTCACCGCGCTCGATGAGTGGCAGGCGAAGCGGCTGCTGGTGGAGTACGGCATCCCCGTGCCCGCGGGCGGCCTGGCGGACGGCGAGGACGAAGCGGCGGCCCTCGCGCGCGGTCTCGACGGCCCGGTGGCGATCAAGGCCATCGGCGCGCACATCCGCCACAAGACGGAGCGCGGGCTGGTCGCGCTGAATCTCAGCGACGATGAGGCCGTCCGTTCGGCCGCTCGCGAGCTGCTCGCACGCACCGGCGCCGAGGGTACCCGGCTGCTCGTGGAGCGCATGGTGCGCGGGCCGCGCGAGTTCATGCTCGGCGTGAAGCGCGACCCGCTCTTCGGCCCCGTCATCCTCTTCGGCATCGGCGGTGTGTTCGCCGAGGCCCACAAGGACATCACGTTCGGCGTGACGCCGCTCGAGGACCTGGATATCGATGCCATGCTCTCGGGGATCAGAGCGAGCGCGCTCCTCGGCGGATTCCGCAGCATGGAGCCGGTGGACCGGGCGGCGCTGTCCGCGGCGATCCGTGCGCTCGAGCGCATCGCCGAGGCGCATCCGGCGGTGGCCGAGATCGACGTGAATCCGCTCATCATCGAGGGCGCGATGCCTGTGGCGGCCGACGCCCTCGTGGTGCTCGACTCCGGAGCCGAGCTGCGCGTGCGGGAGCCGCGCGTGCACAGCACCCCCGACCTCAACGCGCTGCTCGCACCTCGTGCCGTGGCGGTGATCGGGGCCTCGAACGACCAGCTCAAGTGGGGTGGCTCGCTCATCCATAACCTCGTTGATGGCGGGTTCGCAGGCCGCATCTACCCCGTGAACGGCCGCGGCGGGACCGTTCAGGACCTGCACGCATACGCGAGCGTTGCCGATCTGCCGGAGACCCCCGACCTCGTCCTCGTGGCGGTGAAAGCGCCGCTCGTGAACGCGGCGCTCGAAGCGTGCGGACAGCGCGGGGTGCCCGCCGCGCTCGTGGTGGCCGCCGGCTTCGCGGAGGCAGGCGAGGAGGGCGCGGCTCTCGAGGTCGAGCTCGTGGAGACCGCCGCCAGGTGGGGCATCACGCTCATCGGCCCAAACTGCATGGGGCTGCTCTCGCTCCACAGCCAGCTCCACGCCGTTGGCTTCCTCGAACTGCGTCCGCCCGCGGGCCGCCTTAGCATCGTCACGCAGTCCGGCAACATCGGAGTGCAGCTGGTGACCAGGGCCGAGCGGCGTGGTATCGGCATCGACAAGTACGTGAGCGTGGGGAACCAGGCAGCCACCAGCGCTATCGACGTGCTCGACGGGCTCGCGGACGACCCGCAGACCGCGGCGGCGCTCGTCTACCTCGAGGGCGTCGACGACGGCCGGCACTTCTTCGAGGTGGCGCATCGCTTCACCCAGAAGAAGCCGCTCGTGGTGTTGCGCGGCGGCCTCACCGAGATGGGTGGGCGAGCGGCCGCGTCGCATACCGGAGCGATGGCGGGAGCCGCGGAGGTCTTCATGGCTGCGGCCCGGCAGGCGGGATGTCTGGTACGCACCGGCCCCGACGAGAGCCTCGATGTTGCGATGTGTCTCACCTCGCTCCCACAGCCGAAGGGCCGACGCGTTGCCGTCATGACGCTCGGCGGGGGGTGGGGCGTGCTTGCCGCCGACGAGGTGGTCCGCGCCGGTCTCGAGCTCGCGCCGCTCACACCAGTCGTGCTCGCCGAGCTCGACGCGCTGCTGCCCGGCTACTGGAGCCGCAACAACCCGATCGATCTCGTGGCCGCTATCGGGTCCGATCTCGCGCAGCGTGCGCTCACGGTGCTGGTGGAGAGCGAGGCGGTGGACGCCGTGGCGGTGCTCGGCATCCTCAACAGCCCGTCCACCGGCGCGATCGCCGACGAGGCGCCGGTCGTGGACGGCCCCGGCGGCCCGTGTCGCGGCAGGTTCAACGCCGAGGAGGTGTCGTTCCTCACGCGCGTGACCGAGCTCATGGAGCGCACCGGCAAGCCGATCATCAACGTGCCGCTGCGCCCGCTCGAGACCGCGACCTTCCACGGTGCGGGCCGTCATGACGCGGTGATCGTGTACTCGCCGGTGGCGGCGATCCGAGCGCTCTCGGCGTTGGCTTGGTACCGGGAGTACGTGGACGCCCACGAGCGGTAAACGCCGCGACGCCCCCTCTGGCGATACCTTGTACCGCTATGTATAATGCTACAAGGTATAGACCGTGTGGCTCGGTATCAACGGACAGGTGTACGCATGGAGATCAACAAGGACCTTGTGGCGGCGTCTTCCACGCCGATCGTGCTCGCCATTCTCGCCGAGGGCGACAGCTACGGCTATGCGATCCTGCAGCGCGTGCGCGAGCTCTCCGGTGGCGATCTCGAGTGGACCGACGGCATGCTCTACCCGGTGCTGCACCGGCTGTCACGCCTCGGCTTGGTCGAGTCACGCTGGGAGGTGGCCGAGAGCGGCCGCCGTCGCAAGTACTACCGCATCACCCCGGACGGCCGGGCGCATCTTGGCGAGCAACAGCGGCAGTGGCAGGCCGTGGACGCTACGCTACGCGGCATCTGGCACACGCTTGCTGATGTGCCTCCGATCGGGCGTCCGGCACTGTCCGCGACGATCCCTCAGGGAGTGTGACCGATGAAGCCTGATCACAGTGCGGACCTCGAGGCGCAGATCGCCGAGTGGCGGAGCTTCCTGCTCCGGCGCCGGGCGATCCACTCGGTAGACGTCGCGGAGCTCGAGGACCATCTGCGCGAACAGATCGACGTGCTTGCCGAGGCCGGCCTCGACCCGGACGAAGCGTTCCTCGTGGCGGTGAAGCGGATGGGCGCCCTCGACGCGCTCTCCGCCGAGTTCGCTCGTGAACACTCGGAGCGCTTGTGGAAGCAGCTCGTGGCTGCCGGGGCGGATGCCACCGAAGACGGGCCCGGCGCCCGAAAGGAAGGCTTCGTTGCGGTTGCCCTCGCGGTGCTTGCCGCCCTGCTCATCAAGCTGCCGTCGCTTTTCGGCCTCGACTTCATGAGCGACGGCGCGTTTTACGCTCGCAACCTGAGCTTCTTCGTCCTTCCCGTGCTCACGGGCTACTTCGCCTGGAAGCGGGGCATGCTCGGCTCGACTGCGCTCCGCTGGCTCGGTGTGGCGTTCGTAGGCGCCGCGGTCTTCGCGAACGTGTATCCGTTCGAGCCGGGAGGCTCTACCGAGGCGCTCACGGCCCTGCATCTGCCGATCGCGCTCTGGGTCGCCGTCATCGGCGCGGCGTACGTGGGAGGCCGCTGGCGCGAGTCCGCGGGGCGTATGGATTTCATCCGATTCTCGGGCGAGTTGTTCATCTACTACGTCTTGATCGCGCTCGGCGGCGGTGTGCTGATGGTGTTTTCGGCGCTCATCTTCCAGGCCATCGGCGTGGACATCGAGCCGCTCTTCGAATCGTGGGTGCTGCCCTGCGGGGCGGCAGGCGCCGTGATCATCGCATCGTGGCTGGTTGAGGCCAAGAAGAGCGTGATCGAGAACATGGCGCCGGTGCTCACGCGCCTCTTCACGCCGCTGTTCGCCATCATGCTGCTCGCGTTCCTCGGCACGATGCTGTGGACAGGCGCCGGCATCAACATCGAACGTGAGGTGCTGATCGCCTTCGACCTGCTCCTGGTGCTCGTGCTCGCGCTCGTGCTGTACACCATCTCGGCGCGCGATCCTCAGTCCGGCCCCGGCGCTTTCGATGTGGTCCAGGTGGTGCTGATCGCAAGCGCGCTTGCGGCCGATGCCGTGGCGCTGCAGGCGATCGGGGCGCGCATCTCCGAGTTCGGCTTCACGCCCAACCGCGTGGCCGCGCTCGGCATGAATCTGATCCTGCTCGTGAACCTGGCGTGGTCGGCCGTGCTGTACGTGCGGTTCCTCGGCGCGCGGAGCACCTTCTCCGCGATCGAGCGCTGGCAGACCGGATACGTGCCTGTCTACGCGCTCTGGGCCGCTCTCGTGGTGATCGCGTTCCCACCGCTGTTCGGGTTCGCGTAGGGTCTGCTCGAAGCCGTGACATGCGTGACACCGGCATCGCGGTTGCGCATGGCATCATGTGAAGCGATGACCCCGGAAGGCCTGGAGGCAGCGTGAGCATCAAGCCGCGTACCCGCACCGTGATACTCCGCGCTCTCGCCACACTGGCCGTGCTGGGTGCCGCCTACCTGGCGATCTCCGGGTACCTGGACAGCCTGCCGAGGCTGGACTACACGATGGCCGAGCCGGCTGTCGCGTCCGCCTCATATCCGGAGACCCGGTTCGCCGTGATGAGCGACCTCCACTATTACGACACATCGCTCGGCACGAGCGGCGAGGCGTTCGAGGACGTGCTCGGCTCGGACAGGAAGCTCCTCAAGGAGACCGCCGAGCTGCTCGAGCTCGCGATCGACGACGTGCTGGCGTCGGGCGTGGACTTCGTGCTGATCCCCGGCGACCTCACCAAAGACGGCGAGGTCGTCAACCACGAGGCGGTCTCCACTGCGCTCGGCCGACTGCGTGACGCGGGCGTGGAGGTCTATGTGGTGCCGGGCAACCACGACGCCGACAATCCCGAGGCCTTCGAGTTCGACGGTGCCGAGAAGATTCCTGTGCCGGCCGTTTCGCAGGACGAGTTCCCCAGGGTGTACCGCGATTTCGGCTACGGCGAAGCGCGCATGCGCGACGAGACCTCGCTCAGCTACGTGGCCGAGCCTGTCGACGGCCTGTGGCTGCTGGCGCTCGACGCGACCCGCTCGGAGGAGAACGAGCCCGGGGGCACGGAGGTCACCGCTGGTGCCTTCACGCAGGCGCAGGTCGACTGGATCGAACAGGTGCTGCAGGACGCGCGGGCTGAAGGCGTGGCGGTGATCGCGATGATGCATCACGGCGTGGTGGAGCACTGGGACGGCCAGGCGAAGCTTCATCCCGAGTACCTCGTGGAGGACTACCCGTCGGTGGGCGCCTTGCTCGCGTCGTACGGGGTGCGCGCGGTCTTCACCGGTCACTATCACGCTCAGGACGTCGCGCGTGCCGACTTTGGCGACCACGGGTTCCTCTACGATATCGAGACCGGCTCGCTTGCGACCGCACCGTGCCCCATCCGCTACTGCGAGATCTCAGCGGACGAGCTCGCCGTGCGCTCGGAGACGATCGTCGACCGCGTGCGACCTGGCACCAGCTACGGTGCCGATGCCCGCGCGTTCGTGCTCGAAACGATCGCCTCGGAGGCCTACGACGTGTCGCGCGGCTACAACGTCGCCGAGGATCAGTCGCGGTACATCGCAGACCACGTGGCCCCCGCGTTCGTTGCGCACTATGAGGGCGACGAGGATCTTTCCGCCCAGCCGGCCATCGACAACGGTCGGTTGAGCCTGTGGGGTCGCTTCATCTGGTCGCAGCAGCGCTACGTCGTCGACGGGCTGTGGAACGACCCCGCGCCCGCCGACAACGATGTCGTGCTGTCGCTCGTAGAGTAATACCCGGCTCCGTCTAGGGCGCTATCGCATCGCAGCTCGTCAACACGGTGTCTGAGACCGCCCCGCTGTCGCCGGCCGATCGGCTGCATGTCCGTGGATGGCGCGGTGTCCGAGCTGCTGTCCGCCTGAGCCTACGCGCCCGCCGACTTCCGGCGGTTCTTGTCGGCGTACATCGCACGATCGGCCTCTTCGAGGAGCGCCTGGAGATCATCCATCCCGCCCACCCGTCCCACAGCCGCGCCAACGGACGCCGAGAGCGGTCGTCCGCACGGGCTTTCAACGGCGGCCAGCTCCGCGTGCAGCCGCTCAGCGAGCAGAGACGGGCCGGTGTCGCCGCCTTCATCGATGAGCACCACGAACTCATCGCCTCCGAAGCGCGCCACGATGTCCGCGCGTCGCGCGCAGCGTTGCAGGGCCGCGGCGAACAGGCGCAACGCCTCGTCGCCGACCGCGTGCCCGCATTCGTCGTTGATGGCCTTGAAGTCGTTCAGATCGGCGAACACCACGCCGATGGCCTTCCTGGAGCGCGCCGCCCGCTCGACCGTCGCGGCGGACAGCAGCTCGAAGCCGCGCTTGTTGTGGAGTCCGGTGAGCTGGTCGGCCAGCGCAAGCTCCCTGAGACGCTCAGCCGCCACGCGTTGCTCGGTCACGTCTACGGCGGCGCCGATCACCTGCGACACCTCGCCATCAGGCAGACGGGCGAACACCGTCTCACGGGTGTGGAGTATCCGCCATGCCCCCTGGGCATCCCGCACCTGCAGGTCCCACTCGATGAGCTCGCCATCGGCGGCACCGGCGAGCTCCGCGATCGTTCGCGTGCGTTCGGCACGGGAATCGTCGGCGATGTGAACGCTGAACAGCGTGTGGAGGCCTTCGGCGCCAACCAGATCTTCGTGGCCGAGGATGCTCTGCGCGCCGCGGTTCGCGAACACGATGCGCTCTTTCGTCAGGTCGTGGATGTAGATCAACGTGGGCGCGATATCGATGATGCTGCTCACGAGGCGCTGGCTGTGCTCCAGCTCGGCGTTCTTGCGCGCAAGCTCGCGCTGGAGGCTTACCAGCTCGTTGTTGAGGCGCGACATCGCCGCGATGTCGTCCTGTGTGCCGAGCGGCCGTGCGTGTGCCTGCCGCTTGCTCATGCCCCGGACATGTGTGACCAGCTCGGAGTTGATGCGTACGACGTCGGCGAGCGTCTCGAGCGCCTCGGCGTCGTTGGGCGAGCCGATCACCAGGATGTCGTTCTCGATCTTCACAGCGTTGAGCGTGATGCTCATCGGGCGGCCGCCGTGATGGGCGGCGATTGTCCAGCCAAACGCGCTGCCCTCGCGGTTCACCGTTGTGAGCAGATGCTCGATCTTCGCCGCGTTGGCTGTGACAGCCAGGGCGGGGAGGAGGCCTCCGGGCTGGACCGGATCGGCCATCCAGAGGTTGTCGGCCAGGACCTCGCGGATGCGGCCCTCCGGGTCGCACAGAACGATGAAGCCGGAGCTGCGGGTCGACATCGGTTCCTCCACTCAGGCCTTCACGAGGCGCGTGGCGGTCTCGATGGCCTGGCGAGCGTCAGGCGCGTACCCGTCGGCTCCCACCTGCAGGTAGAGGTCGGGCACCAGGTTGAACAGGTACCCGCCCACAAGGACGGGCATGGCGCTCGTGCGCTCGTCTGCCCTGAGCGCATCGATGGTCTCGGCCACTTCGGGCACGTGGTACGTCATGGTCGCTGAAAGCGCCACGATGTCGGCACCCCGTTGTGCGGCGAGGTCGACGATGGCTCCCACGGGCGTGTTGGCGCCAACGAAGTGCGTGTCCCAGCCGGCCATCTCAAAGTGGTCGGCGACCATGCGCATGCCGAGCTCATGCAGTTCGTCGCCCACACACGCGGCAACCAGAACGCCGCCGGAGTGCCGCCCGGTGAACATGAAGCGGTACAGCTGGGCCATCACCATCTGCGTGACCGCGGTGGCGTAGTGCTCCTGGGCCACCGTGATCGCGTTCATGTGCCACAGCCGGCCGAGCTCTAGCTGTGCCGGCTCGAGCACATGCCGGTACAGGTCCACGATCGGCACGCCGCTCTCAGCGGCGGAGAGCACCGCCTGCAGCGCGTCGGCGCGGTCACCGCCGAGCACGGCGCTCAGATAGCGCATGGCGAGCTCCGACAGCGGCGCCTCCGGTTGGATGTGGGTGGGCATCTCGTCGCCAGGGTCGTTCATCCGGAGCAGCGCGGCGTCGATCACAGCCGCGGCATCCCGTGCCACCTGCGGGGACACCAGCTCAGGCAGCACGTCGCGTATGTCGGCGAGGCTCCCGACGAGCCACTCCACGGGGATGCGCAGGTTCTCGAAGAGCACGCGCACCCAGCGCACATAGTCATCGAAGATGATCTGCTCGTTCGTCCAGAGCGCGGCGGCGAGGAAGCTCACGTGGTAGCCGGTGTCTTTGACGGTGTTCTCCATCTGCGAAGCCGAGAAGGAGTCGAAGAGCCCCGGCCACCGCTCGCGCTGGCGATCCAGCGCGGCGCGCACGATGCGGTCGCTCTGTGCGCGCACGTCCCGCGCGGTCTGCCGCCTGGCATCCATGGGCACCTCCGGTCTGTCGGGGCGTTGGCGGTATCGTACCCTTACCCTGTGCGGGGGCACAGTGACGCGCGTCGCTCCGGGCCTGCGGCTATCATAGGGTCTGTCAGTGGCGTGCGAGGGGAGTGGTCATGGCAGAACTCGGCATCGGGGCCATCGCACTCAGGCTTGCGGTCGCCCTCGCGGCCGGTTTGGCCATCGGCTTCGAACGCGAGCAGCGCGAGAAGGCGGCTGGGCTGCGTACCGTCGCGCTCGTCTCGAGCGGCAGCGCCATGCTCGTGCTTGGCGCGGTCCTGGCCGCTCCCGATGAGGTCGTCCGTATGGCCACAGGTGTTGCCACCGGCGTGGGCTTCCTCGGGGCGGGGGCGATCCTCCGGGAGCGCGGCGAGGTCATCGGCCTCACCACGGCGGCCACCGTGTGGGTGGCGGCCGCGCTGGGCGTCTCAGCGGGCCTCGGGCAGTATGCGCTCACGGCGCTCGGCGTTGTGCTCACGCTGGTGATCCTGGCGCTCATCGGCCGCATCGACATGCGCCGCGTCCAGTCGGACGCCCGCACGTACGAGATCGCGTATGCGCCCTCGGCATGGGATGAGGCCCGCAGCGGGGCCTGCTTTGCCGAGGAGGGGCTCGCAGCCACATTGCTTGCGCTCGAGCGCTCAGCCGAGGGAGTGCGTGTCACCTGGCGCGTGATCGGCAGGGTCGACCGGCACGAGCAGCTCCTGCGTCGCTTGCCTGCCTGCTCGTCGGTCACGGCCTTCACTGTGAGTGCCTGAAAGGCGCTGTCAGCCGTCTCGATCCCGCAAGGCCGTGCTGATGGGCGTAGGCCGCTCCGGCACCCGCCACGCTCCTGCTACAATGGCGCTCGCACCACCAACGGGCGATTAACTCAGCGGGAGAGTGCCTCCCTTACAAGGAGGAAGTCGGGGGTTCAAATCCCTCATCGCCCACCAGGTGATGTCTCAGGACATCGTGGACAGATGTGTCACGACATCGTGGACACATCCGAGTTCCCGATAGCCTCATAGATCTTGGTCGGATCGAGAGTGAGATGCCTCAGCATCTCACCCTCTTCCGTCAGTATGCGGACATCGAGACCGGCTACGAGCATGATGACCTCCTTGTGTTTGTGCGCTCTGCCCACACCGATGAGGTGGCGCCGGCCGGCGTGGCCTCAGGTTGTTGTAGTAGGCGGTGAAGGTGTCGATCTGCGCCTGGAGGGCCTCGATCGTCTCAGGCGCCTCTTGCTTTGCGAGATAGCCCTTGAGCGTCTGGTGGAACCGCTCGACTTTCCCGCACGTCTGGGGATGGTAGGGGCGTGAGTGGTGGCAGACGATGCCGCGGGAGAGCAGTTCTGCCTCGACGATGTTGGATCCGCCACGGTGCCAGGCGGTGTAGACGCAGCCGTTGTCGGTGAGAAGCGAGGCGGGGTATCCCCACTGCTCGGCCGCCTTCAGGAACACGCGCAGGACATCAGGAGCCCGCACGACCTCCATACCCTCGCTCGCGACGATGAGCCGTGAGTGGTCGTCCAAGAAGTTCAAGATGTCGACCTGACCGCCGTCGGCAAGCTTCCAGTGCGTGGCATCGGACTGCCAGCGCTGGTTCGGCAGCGCCGCCTCGAAGCGCGTCCACGAGCTTCTGGAACGCTTGTGCGGCTGCGGGGTGACGGACCCTCGGCGTTTCAGCACACGCCAGATCGTGGACACCGAAGGAACGTGCACGAGGCCCTGCTCGACCAAGTGGAAGTGGACCGTGGCTGCTCCCGCATCGAAGCCTGAGGAGACCAGCTCGCACCTGAGCCGTACGATCGCCTGCTCGACCGCAGGAGGCGTGCGGGCACGTGCCACCTCCCGGTAGCTGCGGCCTTCGACAAGCACTGCCTCCACGACGTAGCGTGCCAGATCCACCGTGAACACCCCTCCCGTAGGTGTCCACGATGTTCCGACACATGCGTCCACGATGTGGTGAACCCACACACCTCATCGCTCACCAGCAAGCTCACGGAGGTCCCAGCGACACGCAGGGGCCTCTTGTCATATGCTGTTATGCAGACTGCAGAAGCGTGGGTTAGGCGCACATGTGACGGGAGAGCCCGTGGACTTCTACCGCGATATGCTCGCTGCTCGATGGCTGATTCTTGAACTTGGGCGCGACTGGCTCAATGCAAAGGCCGATCGCCGGACTATGTCGTCTGCCCAAGTGAAGGAGGATGTCGTCCACGACTTTGCGTGCTTCGCCCTGACAAAGGGCGTGCGCTCCGCGAGAGCAGCAGCTGTTCTGGTCGACGGAGGATTCTACGAGGACGCGCTGGTCGCAACCAGAACAGCATACGAGTGCTACCTCCACGTAGCGTTCATTCTCGCCCAACCGAGCCGCGTTGACGATCTTGTCTCCGCCCGCCTTGGCGCATACTCGGGCGCATACGATATTCCACTGACCAAGAACGGTAAGCGCAAGTGGCAGACCGTCATTGATCCGGAGAGTGGCAGAACATTCTCCAACGGTATACCCATCCCCGAGCTGGCAATGGGCACCAACTATCCACAGGATAGGGGCGTGCATCAGCAGTTGTACGCGTTCCTTTCGGAACATGCACATGTCCACATGGTCGCCTTGGGCTCGTATGTGACCGTTGACTACGAGCGATTCGTGTGCGAACCATCTCCATCGAATCCATACTCCGCGAATCTGATGCTCTCTTATGTCGCGTGGCTGCTCGTGTCTGAGCTTGCAGCGTCAGGTGAAGTCGACCCATTTGACCCGGATGAGGAGGCCGAACTCGACATACTTCGCGATGCGCTGCACGAAGCGCTCGAGGTCGAGGTTGATGATCCCTTATCCGGCTTACCGGAAGCCATGCGGCTCAGGCTTGATCGTGGGTGGAGTGCGAGCTCTGAAGGCGCCTAACCCGGGCATTCAGCAGACGCGGTAAGCGCTAGACTTAGGTGGAAGGTATCGGCGCGCAGCTGATGCCCAAATACGTTAGGCGTGTTCCCAGGGCCTCGTATGAGGTGCTACAATCAGCACCAGAAGCATGGTTCGTTTCAGGAGGTTCGTATGCCAACTCCCGCTGTGAGGTTCTCGCAGGACGTGGTCCCGCTCGGCGACATGAAGATCAATCCCGGCAAGATCGTCCGCCGCGTGGATGAGACCGGTCGCCCGGTGCTCCTCACGAGTCACGGACGGGGCGTCGCCGTCGTCCAGTCGCTCTCGGAGTTCGAGGCCGCTCAGGAGGAGCGTGAGTTCATGCGCGCCGTGGTCGTGGGGCTGGCTGACATCGATGCTGGGCGGGTCAAGTCGCTTGCGGATGTGAAGCGTCGGTTCGGGCTCGAGTGATGCAGAAGCGCTGTGTGGTTCAGTTTGCGGATTCTGCGGAGCAGGACCTTGATGCCATCGTCGCTTGGTACGACGCGCAACTCGTTCCTGAGGTCGGTCGGTGCCTGGTGGCTGCGGTCGTCGAACACGCAGAGCAGCTCGAGATCTTCCCAGAGAGCGGTACTGTGACGCCGGAGTTCGAGAATCCGCTCCTGCGCGAGCTGCACCTCCCGCCATTCCGGATCGTCTACCGGATAGAGGGCGTCGATCTCATCAGCGTCGTGAGGGTCTGGCGCAGCGAGCGGCTGATGGATCCCACGATCGGAGGAAACGCCTAACCCGCGCTTCCGCACAGACGGCGCGCCTCGTGCGGTATGCTCGGGGTCGCAAGCGCTCGCCGGCGCGCCGCTGGTGAAGCGCAGAGACGTTAGGCGAATGGCCTGATTTACCGCGTCCCTCATGCTTCTGGGAGCACCTAGTGGCTGCTGGACGCGACCCGTCGTCTCGAGCGCGGAGCGGGCAATCCCGCGCGACATGAAGCGCCTCGGCTTATGCCGTGCTACTACGCGTGCAGGCTCGACACCTGGCACGTATCGTTCCCGACTCAGTCCTGCTCGAGACGATCGAGGGTCGCATGTCGGCGATGCCGATGCGACGAGCGCAGCTATTCGACCGCGATCATCACGTGGTCGGCCTTGATGACGGCCACGGCATCCTTACCGACACTCAATCCTAGGTCGGCGACCGCATCCATCGTGACGACGGCAGTCAGCTTCTGGCCACCCACATCGAGGGTGACCTGAGCCTCGACGGCCCCCTCCTTGATCGCGGTGACGGTTCCCTTGAGTTGATTGCGTGCTGACAACTTCACGGCAACTCCTTCCATCGTGTGATTAGCTACCCCTAGTTACTACCCGCTTGCGGCCATTCATCCATCGCCTAACCCGGGCCTCGAGCAGAAAGCGCGCCCGTGTGAGGCAGACAGTGAAGATGGTCTGCAGCACCTGTCTCTGTGAGGATGGGTGCCGGGCCTGCGTCGATCGGGTTGACCCAGCGGCAGACTGACCGCGTGTCCTTGCCCGAGACCTGTCGCCCGATCGACGGGGCTCGCATCCATTCGCACGCGACCGGACGGCCGTCCATGACCTCATAGGAGCCTGTGCGAAGGCACCCGTCACTGTCCTGTCCGCCCGCCCGGCCGGCGTGTGCCTTCACAGGAAGGCGGGTCGAGCATGGCAGGAAGCGGCAGAGTCGTCATCGGCGGCGTCGATACCCACGGAAGCACGCACCATGCAGCGGCGATCGACGTTGCAGGCAGGGTTCTCGCGACAGCGCAGTTCGAAGCAACAGCCGTGGTTACCGCGAACTTCACTCGTGGCTGCGCGGCCACGGTGAGCTATCGTCGGTCGGAGCGGAGGGTACCGGCAGCTACGGGGCGGGACTTGCCCGCTACCTGTCCGCACAAGGCGACGGTCACAACGGCGCCTGCCCCGCTGAGGGAAAGACCCGAGATCCTTTCGAGCCCCCAGCGGATCGAAGTGTGCGCGGCGATGAGTACCGGCCAGACCCGGCTCGACGATCCCGTGCAGGGTACGAAGGCCGCGCTCCGCAGCCTCTCGCGGCGGGGATCGGCAGGCGAACCGTGCGCTGTATATGGCTGTGATCGTGCGCCTGGCGCATGATGAGCGGACCCGGGCCTACGCTGAGCGACGAACGGCCGAAGGTTTCTCGAAGTCAGAGATCATCCGATGTCTCAAGCGCTACCTGGCTCGTGAGGTCTACGCTGATCTGGTGGCCGACTTGCGCGCACTGAGGGGGATTGACACCATATAGGAGCATCTTGGACAGGGACGTCGGGTGTGGCGCGCTTCAGCGCACGCCCAGACACGTAGGCAGGGCGGGTGTATGCTCATCTCAAGGGGGGCTTTGAGTGACGCGTCATGTGCGGGAGCACGACTCTGACTCCTTCGGCAAGCCGATGTCGGGTTCGCTCACGGGCCTGAACCCCCCGATGATCGGAGCACCAAGCGCGATCATCGTCGATGGCATCGTGGAGCGAGAATCGGGCTCGAGCCCATCGCCGCCCTCCATCACGCTCAGGGCTGTCGCCCTTGTGGTCGGCGTGATGTTCGTACTGGGGCTGCTCGTGGCTGTCGCGCTCCTCCGCCCGCACCCGCTACCGGTCGGCTCTCACACGGACTTGTGGCTCGAAGTCGGCTCGCAGTACGAGTTCACGAGTGAGCCTGACGAGTACGGGGAGGTCGAGACCTGGCGCGCGGAACCCGGGCCGGACACCGTCTTCTCGGTCAATGGCACCGAGGTCACCGCATCTGAGTTCGTCGAAGCCTTCCCATCTGAAGGCGCCCTGCGCGTGAGCGTCACGGCCACAGCCGAAGGCATCATCGATCGGGTGAACGCGGTCACGGCGTATCGGCGGAGCGAGTAGCGGCGACCTCTTGAGTGCGCCGAGGAGATCGCCGCCTACATCGAGCGGGACGACCCCGCTGCAGCGACCCGCTGGGTTCAGGGCGACCTGATCCGGGCATCGAGCAGAGCGCACCCCGTGCGTTACACTCGGGCCCGCGCGGTCGGGAGCGACATCTAGCATGCGCCCTATAGACCGCGCATCCCGCGCATGCGCTACCATTTGACGCATGCCACAGCAGCTGATCCTCCCCGCCACCATCATGTCCCTCGCGTTCGTCTTCTACACCGCCGGCGTGTGGTGGGAGCGTCTCGAACGCCGCCTCAGGGGGCGGCACGTCGCTCTCTTCTGGCTCGGCATCGTCTGCGACGGCACCGCCACATACCTCATGCGGCAGCTCGTCATCGCAGGCGAAGACCCGGGTTTCATCCACAGCGTCACCGGCCTCGCGGCGTTCCTCTTGATGCTGCTCCACGCGCTGTGGGCCACCTGGGTGCTCGCAAAGGGCAGCGCCGAGGCGCGCGCGGGCTTCCACCGCTACAGCGTCGCGGTGTGGGCGATCTGGCTCGTCCCGTACGTGGGTGGCATGGTGGCGGGCATGATGCGAGGTGCGGCAGGATAGCGCCCAGAATCCTCGCCACGCCCGGCCCGGGTGGACGGCCGCTCGCGCTCTCGGTCATAATCGGGCGGCGCACTGGCTGACACAGGCGAGGGAGGTCCCACGTGAGCGAACACCGCTTGGACCCGTCACTGGTGACGGGCGACCCGCTCGTCGACGAGCAGCATCGCGCCATCCACCAGCTGCTTGATGACATCCTGACGGCAGACGACCGGCCCGATGAGCTCATGCGTGTGCTCGAGCGGCTGATGGATCACGTGGACGGCCACTTCCTGACCGAGGAAGATCTCATGCGGCGCTCGGGCTACGACGTAGCGCTCGCGGAGCCGCATATCGCCGACCACCGGCGGTTCGCGGACACGGCGCGCACGGCAGTGCTCGATTTCCGGGCAGGCACGCTCACGACCATGCAGCCGCTGGTGGACCTGCTCCGCGACTGGTTGACGAGCCACGTGGACGAGTACGACCGCGCGCTGATCGGCTTCGTGCGCGCCCAGGCGATCACCGCCGACAGGCCGGCCGACCACGTGCGTCCAGCCGCACTAGCCTCTGGCACGGCCTCCTCGCGCGGTCCCGGCCCCGCGAACGCTACTGCGCGTTCTGGCGCATGAACGCCTCGGCCGCTTCGGCCCCGCTCACGTGGCACGTTTCGCAGTACAGCGGGTCGTGGCACTCGAAGCAGCCCTTTGCACCCTGCTCGGCCACCGCTGTGAAGTGCTGCTTCACCCAGGGTGTTCCGGCGGTGCTGGCGGGGTGGTGGCAGGCGTTGCAGAATCCGGTGCCCGCCGCCTCGGCCTCGTTGCGCGCGTGGCAGGTGGCGCATCCGGCCGGGTTCTCGAGGCCGAGCGCGCCGTGCTCGGTGGCAAAGCTGGCGGGGTGCGGCATCTCGAGCCCGCCGTGGCAGTCGGTGCAGTACTGCTTGGTGTGGCAGGTGTAGCAGGTGTTGACGGTCTGCTCGTAGCCGAGGCCTTCAGGCGCCTCGGTGTGCTCGACCGCTTCCAGGCCCGCCACCCATTCCTCGGCCTGTGCGACCCGTGAGGTCTCCTCCGCATACGCGGCAGCGTGACCGCCGCTTTCGCCGAATTTCTCGTACCAGCCGCTCGCGTCATGGCTTGCCGGCACCAGGTCGAAGGCGGCGGTGTGGCAGGTCTCGCACGTGCCCGGGGCCTGGGCCCCGTCCTCGAGGCCATGGCAGCGGTAGCACGCGTCCATGGTCATCCAGTCCTCGTGATGGCGGTTGCCCTCCTGCGTGTACTCGATTCCCTCTTCGGGGTGCGCCACACGGTTGTGGCACGAGGCGCAGGTGATGCCGCGGTCGGTGTGGGCGGCATGGTCGATGATGATGCCGAACGACGGGTTCACCTCGCGCGTTTCGAGGTTATGGCACTGCGTGCAGAAGTGGTCGCCCATCTCAAGCGCGACCGAGTGGTTCTCATTCAGCGGCATCGGGTAGGTGCCCATGACGGTGGGGATGAGGTCGGGTGCCACCTCGATCTTCGCGAGCGTAAGGGCGATCAGGCCGCCCTCGAACGGCTCGTGACACGCCGCGCACGACACCATGATGTGCGAGCCGGCGTTGAATGTGAGGGTGTTGTCGTAGTGCACGTTGTGGCATGGCTCCGTGCAGAACCAGTTCGACGACGTGCCGCTGGTGCTCGCAAGCACGAAGCCGAGCCCCGCTACAAGCAGCACGCCAAGCCACATCATGAGCTCAGGCTTGGTGGCCGAGGTGAACCACGCTTTCAGTGACCGCCACATTGCGACATTCCTCCGTCCGGTGCGTTCTCACGTCCAGTGTAACCGAACGGATACCACCTCTATGCAGGGAACCGGTCAGTGGTACCGTAGACAATCCATACCATTCCGGATGCTCGCGCTCTGGCCTACTCGCAAGGGGTTGCCCGCATGTCGTTCCTGCTCGGCATGGTCGTGTTCGCGCTGTTCGTCCTGGCCGCATCGCTCCGGGACCCGATCGGCGTGGGGTACCTGCTCTCGAGCGATGTCGACCGTGTGGCGGACGCCCGGCTGAGCGAGCCGCTGTACTCGATCCCCCCGCTGTACGTGGCGGCGGCCGTGTCCGCGGGTGCGGGGGCCGTGGTCGCGCTCGCGGATCGTTCACCCCTGGTGGGCTGGGCAGCTGGTGTGATCCTCGCCTCGTTCCTGCTGCTCACGCTCTGGGACATGCGGCACCGCAGGGGCACGCTCGCCATCTACATCCGCATGCGGCGCGAGGAGATCGGCGCACGTGCGCGCGGCGATGTGATCGAGGTGCCCAAGCTGATGTTCCTGGTGATCAACCAGCCCACGCCCATCGCCTGGCTCATCACTGGCCTCGCCTTTGCCGCGGGCGGCGTGGTCCTCATCCCGCGCCACACGTGGGTGGGAGCGCTGGCGCTGCTCATCCCCGCTGCGGTGCTCGTCTGGTTCTGGGCGCGCAATCGCGGGAACCCGTGGGAGCGCCTTGCCCGGCGTCTGCGGTGGGTCAGCCTCAAGCGCGGGCACGCGCTCACCGACCACCTACATCACGCGCTCGATCTCGACCCGGAGGTCGTCGCGCTCAGGCGCGAGGCCGAGGCGGCCGTGGCCCGCATCATCACCGAGGCGCTGTAGCCGGGAGCGCTACGCGGGAGCGCGCAGCGACTCCGCCTCGATGTAGATGCGCGTGCACTCGGGATAGGCACCCGCGATGTCGGCCTCGATGCGCCCGATCGCCTTGCGGCTCTCCTCCACGCTCGTGCCCGGCGCGAACTGCACGCCGAGGTTCACAAGGAGCTCGTGCGGCCCCATGTACATCGTGAGGATGTCGCCCACGCCGCTCACAGCCGGATCGGCTTCGATGCGACGGCGCATATCGGCAAGCGTCGCGGCATCCACGCCCTCGCCGAGCAGCAGCCCCTTCGTCTCGAACGCCAGCACGAACGCCACGGCCATCAGCAGCAGCCCGATCAGTATCGAGGCAACACCATCAAGGTAGGGGTTGCCCAGCAGGTGGCCAAAGAACACGCCGAGGAACGCGAAGACGAGACCGGTCATGGCCGCGCTGTCCTCCAGCACCACGGTGTACGTGCTGGGGTCCTTCGCCGAGCGGATGTACTCCCAGCTCCCTTTCGACCCCTTCGCCTTGATGAACTCGCGCATCGCCACGCTGAACGACCAGCCCTCAACGAGCACCGCGATGCCGAGCACGATGTAGTTGACTGTGGGGTCGCCAAGCACGGCGTTTGGGGCCACATGACGGATGTGCGAGATGCCCTCGTAGAGTGACATGCCGCCACCGATGCCAAAGATCGATACCGACACCACGAGCGTCCAGAAGTAGAGCGCCTTCCCGTGACCGAAGGGATGGCCCTCATCGGCCGGGCGTTTGGCCCGGTTCATGCCGAGCAGCAGCAGGCCGCCGTTGCCGGTGTCCACGAGCGAGTGGATGCCCTCGGAGATCATCGCCGAGGAGCCGGTGATCGCCGCCGCGATGAACTTGATGATCGCAATGATGAGGTTGCCCACTACCGCGGCGATGACCGCCGTTTTCGAGCCGCCGTGTCCAGCCATCGGGGGAGTCTCCCTTTGTCGGGTGCGCCGGGTGTTGGCGCGAGATCTGACTGAGCAATGATAGCGCGCGCAGAGGGTATCAGTGCGCGGTGAATATGCGCTTCACGTGGCGGAGCTGCACGGAGGAATGGCACGTCGCCGGCTGCTCGAGGGTGAAGGCGATGTGTCGCCGGATGCGCGGAACGAGGCGCGTGGGCTGCCAGAGGGGAGTGAAAGGAACCTGACCGGTGGCGGAACCGCACAGCCGGCGGGTCGGACGGGCATATCGCATCATCGTGTGCCCCATCGCCTCGGAGCATACTACAGATTGCGGTCAAGCGTCATCCGGGTCAGAGCGGCGAGCGCAGCATCACCCGTCGACCGGCTTGGCGCCTTCGCCCGATACCGGCAGGCCGCACGCTTCGTATACGCGCCGCTCGGCATCCTCCACCGGCCCGAGGTCGAGCGAGACGCCGAGGGACCGGGCGCGTTCGGCGGTGGTGTACGCGGCGGTCACGGCGTTGCAGAGCGTGATCGCGACCTGGCTTCCGGAGGGCAGGTACAGCGGCTCGAGCGCGCCGTTGGGGTGCATGCGCAGGTACATGCCGCTGGCCGAGGTGTTGCCGTGCGCGCGGTCCGAGAGGATCGGGTACACGTAGCCGAGATACTCCGTGAGCCCGGGCACCACGTCGTCGGCCCGTTCCGCCATGGCTTTGAAGCTCAGCCGCGTCCAGCGCTCGTAGCGGGGCCGGTCTTCGCGCTGAGGGGCCTCGCCACCGGTGAAGGCGGCCAGCAACTCCTCGGCATCGGGCAGCCGGCGGTTCTCAAAGGCCAGCCACTGCGGTGCGAGCTTCTCGGGATTGGTGGAGACGTACGCCAGCGTCACCATGTCTTCCACCATCGCGCGCAGGATCGTCTGCGCCTCCGGCGCCCACCCGGCCTCGCACAGCACAAGCACAGCGGCGAGGTTCCTCACCGAGCGGACGAGGAAGATCGAGGCGAGAAGCGCGTGGGGCGCATCGTCGACCTCGAGGCCAGCGTCAAGTGGTGCACGCACGGCCGCCAACGCTGTCTTCGCCTCGCTGAGCACCGCGTCTCGCGTGGATTCCGGATACGAAGTGATGTCGGCTCCTTGTTCGGTGTCGGTGTTGGGGACATGATACCCTCAACCGCCCTGTCTTCATGTGCGAGGAGCCT
>Ga0228536_1001275_pt1 | contig 26185 bp, 21 predicted proteins | sample SJ1Smetagenome_FD_168611 | JGI IMG/M metagenome (GOLD analysis project Ga0228536, IMG submission 168611) | Enriched culture of PCE-dechlorinating microbial communities from Ithaca, New York, USA - SJ1.S | ecosystem: Engineered > Modeled > Simulated communities (microbial... > Unclassified...
TGTTTGAATTCAGGAAGGCAACCAATCCTCTTTTATTACGTGAGAAGATTGACCAGTCCATTGAAAAACTCTTGGCATTGCCTTGTTTGGGTCAACTGGAAAAAGTCAATTTTTTCAAGACAAGGTTGAATGTTAAAGAACCTTCAGTAACATTATCAGTTGAACTAATGGAGATCGTTCGGTAACATTATCATTTGACTTGACACGCTATTTTTTCGGCGTCAACATCATGAACATGGTGCGCCCTTCCATATTTGGGGCCTGTTCAATCTCGCTAACGTCTTTCAGGTCCTCCGCGATTTCCCGCAGGTCTTCCAGCGCCAGCTCCGGGTAGGTAATTTCCCGACCGCGGAAGCGGATTGTGACTCGCACTTTCATGCCGTTTTTCAGCCACCCCCGCGCGTCATCCACCTTAAAACTGCGGTGGTGATCGCCGGTTTTTGGGCGAAGTCGGATTTCCTTGATTTCAATCTTGGTCTGAGCTTTGCGGGCTTCGCGTTCCTTCTTCTCTTTATCGTACAGGAACTTGCTGAAATTCATAATCCGGCATACGGGTGGGTCCGCATTTGGGGCAACTTCAACCAGGTCCAGACCGGCGTCGTCTGCCCTGCGAAGCGCCTCGCTGGTGGAGACGATGCCAATGTTTTCTCCGTTCTCATCCACCAGGCGCACTTTTTCTACCCGGATGCGTTCGTTAACTCGATATTCTTGTTTACTACTGATCTTCTCTTCTCCTTGATAAATTAAACCAATAACATATCACAACGTGGTATATTCAAGGAATAATATTACCATAAACGCGGGAAAATCGTCAACTGGCGCGGGTTGTTTTCGGTTTCGGGCTGCGAAAGAGCTTATCCAAAGGTAATTTACCTGCCGCTTGCGCTGCAGTAAGCAGGGTTTTGCTGGTTTTCTTTATTAATCTCCAATTCTGAGGTAATATCAATTGCCAAAATTGGCCATTGGATTGGTAGCGCCTTACCGCTGCCTATGTGATACTTACCGGAGGAAGCATGACTTTCGAACAGAATCTTGAAAAATATGCCGACCTGATTGTCGATATCGGCCTGGGACTAAAGCCGGATGACAAGCTGATCATCTACCTGAACGAGCACTGCCTTCCATTGGCGCGCTTGATATCCAAAAAAGCTTACCAGAACGGCGTCGTGGATATCCGCCTGGAATTCAACGACGACGCGATGACGCTGGAGCGTTTCCTCTTCGCTCCCGATAAAGCCCTGGAGTTCTTCCCCTCCTACCGCGTGGAATATTACGAAAGCATGCTCAAAGACGGTTACAACCGCCTCTCCCTGCTGGCGGAAGACCCCGACCTGCTGAAACCAGTGGACCCCGCGCGAATTGCCGCCTGGCAAAAAACCGCCGGAAAAGCTCTCAAACCGCTTCAGCGGTATTCGATGGAAAATAAAATAAAATGGTGCGTGGCCGGGGTTGCCTGCCCTGCCTGGGCAAAAGCAGTCTTCCCCGGGCTGCCCGCGGAAGAGGGCGTGCGCAAGCTGTGGGACAATATCTTTGCCGCCACGCGCGCCGATCTGGATAACCCGGTGCAAGCCTGGAAAAGCCACGACGCAGCCCTCAAAGCCCGCAAGAACTTCCTGAACGACGCCTGTTTTGACTTTGTGGATTACCAGGGCCCCGGCACAGACCTGCGGGTACACCTGGTGCAAGACCATATCTGGGAAGGCGGTTCCTCCCGCAGCGAAGCCGGCGACACCTTCATGCCCAATATTCCTACCGAAGAAATCTTCAGCATGCCGCACGCCGACCGCGTGGACGGCACCCTGTGCGCCACCATGCCCCTCAGCCTGCGTGGGCATTTGGTGGATGATTTCCATTTCACCTTCAAAGACGGCAAGGTGGTGGAGTTTGACGCGGGGCAAGGCAAACAAATCCTGGCTGACCTGATGGAAATGGATGAGGGCGCCAAACGGCTGGGCGAAATCGCGTTGGTCGCGGCAAATTCCCCCATCAGCAACACCGGAATCCTCTTCAAGAACACTTTGTTTGATGAGAACGCCTCCTGCCACTTTGCGCTGGGCGCCGCGTACAGCGAAAACCTTAAGGGTGCCACCGAGCGCACGGATGCTGAGAACCGCAAACTGGGCATGAATGACTCGATGATCCATGTGGACTTTATGGTTGGTGGGAAAGACGTGACCGTGACGGGCGTTAAGGCGGACGGGAGCCGGACTGTCCTGCTCCGGGATGGTGAGTGGCAAATTTAACCGCTTTTTGTGCGTAAAGAACCTGAAGGCATGAACATCCATGCCTTCTTTTTTTGTGAGTCATCACCGGGCGGTCAGGCAGATGGCGCTTCTTAAGCCTAAAGATGCGTAAGCAAGACGAGCGCAGCCTGACCTATCCATAACGTCGACGTAGGGCGGAGCATCCGAAGTACTACCCCCTGGCTCATCTGCCAGAACCATTGAGGATGCTTCGCCCGTCTCTGGAGCGGCGTCAGCTTGAGAAGCGCAGCAGCATAGCAGTTCGTAAGCCGGCTTGCACTTTTCAAGCCGGCAATTGTGTCTGGTTGACATGCGCGGCCTGACCTGCAACCGAGCGGCAGCGCATACTCCAACCGTCAATGCGAACCCCCGTTGCCACAATCATACGAAAACAAACCTCTCAGGAAAGGGGCGCGGCAGTCTGCCTTTAATCCTTAAGCAGACGGTCAGCGCCCACAATAGATAACTCTGCTTCGCTTTGCTCCTCGCGATTACGGATTGATTCGTCATTGCGACTGCTTGTGTGCGGAGCGTGGAGTGCCAGCAAATAAAGCAACATCTCACTTTTCCGTCTGGTCATCACTTCGCGCTCGCGACAACGAACTTACAGGCAGACAGCAAGCTTAGTGGGTATAGCTGCTTCACTTTCCTCTCCTGATGACGCTCATTTCTATCAATCGCGCTGTTTCTCCATAGAATTTGCGATTTCCTGATTCTCGCCTAATTAATGTTATGATTTGCGGGCACGCGAGGGCTATATCAAAACAGCGTATTAATACCAAAACGACCAATCCGCACAAGCGAGAGCCAGCATGCTACTGCAAAGCACACTCATCGTCATCCAACAAATCCTCATTGTATTCATCCTGATTGGCGTCGGTTTCCTCGCTGCGAAATTCGGCATCCTTGGCGAAGAGGGCGCGCGGCAGATTACCGATTTTCTCCTCATCATCGTCATCCCCTGCGTCATTATCATGGCGTTTCAGACCTCATTTGAACCTTCCCTGCTCAAAAACATCCTGATCGCCGCGCTTATCTCCGCTCTGACCCACGCCGTCGGCATCCTGATTTCCCAGCTGATGTTCCGGAAGGATCCATCGGCGCAAAAAAACATCTTCATTTATTCAATCGTTTTTTACAACACAGGCTTCTTTTCTCTTCCCCTGCTGCGGGCGCTGCTGGGCGAAATTGGCGTGCTCTACGGCTCGGTCATCGTCGCGGTCTTCAACCTTTTCGCGTGGACTTATGGAATCCGCCTGATGAACGGAGAAAACGGCGCCCCAAAATGGAAGACCCTGCTCAACCCGGGGATTGTTTCGCTCCTCCTCGCGCTCATTCTGGTGCTCCTGAAAATCCGGCTGCCAGAGCTCGTCCTGACCACGTTGAAGTACCTGACGAATTTGCATACGCCTTTGGCGATGATTGTCATCGGCTGCCAGTTTTACCTCTTCCGGAACAGCTTTAAGCTGCGTGAGCCGGCGTTATGGAAAACAGTGTTCGCGAGGAACATCCTCGTCCCGCTGGTGATGCTCGGGCTGGTTTATTTCCTGGCTCAGGATAAGACCCTTTTCTTTACCGGCGTGATTACGGCTTCAGCGCCAACGGCTATCAACACTATCCTGTTTGCCACGCGCTACAAGCAAGACGTCAACACCGCCGTGCAGACCGTCATCCTCACCACCCTGCTGATGCTGGTCACCATCCCTCTGATGATGGCGCTGGCAATGCTGTTGAAGGGCTCCCTCTAACCGCGGTCAGGTTGGGGCGGCGCGGAGTTCACGGACTTCTTCTGAACGCGAAGCGTATCAGAACGCCCTCATCGTTAAGTTGTCATAAAGATACATCCATTCCTTATCGCGATTCGTTTGCTTCTGCGAATCGGGTTTATTCAGCGCTGGCAGCAGGTTGTAATCGTGCGCTTTGATTGGGTCAGGCTTCGTCCTGATCGCGCCGGTCTCCAGACCAAGCGCGGAAGCTGACCGATAGGTCTCCCAGTGTACGCCGGTCTACCCGCATGGACCTTTGGCACTGGGGTCTTTGCAAAACTGCGGTGATCTTCTGAGGCACTTTCTTCGCGCCCCAGGCCGCTTTAATCCGAATATCATGCATTAATACATTCTTTGATTGGGTCAGGCTTCTGTCCGCTCGTGCTAAGCGAGGAAGGTTCCATTTCAAGACTTTGCTTTGAAAGATACCCACCTCAGGGCGGATGAGGAAAACCAAGGCCTCATCACACACTGCGCGCCGGAAGCCCATGTTTGTGCAGGTAGGTTCGGGCTCGCCACGCGCATTGGCGAAGCATCCCAGGATAAGCTTTTTATCCCTCCGGACGCGCTGTATACAGAATGCTTTGCCCCTGTATCCAAATGGCGCGGCTTCCGAATGATATTTTCTTGCACACATATTTATTTAACTAAATTTGCACATAAACCGCGTCATTTTTATCCCAGCGTGTATAATTTTGCTTTCAACTACCTCTCTCCCCTGATGAAAGGAAAAACGCATGAAAAGCATCCGCAGGTTCTTCATCCTCCTCGCCCTCCTCAGCTTCGCCCTTGGCGCTCCAACCTCCGCGTTGGCACGCAGTTTGCCAACTGGTACTGGCAAATCGCTCGCGGATACTCACGAACCGCCAGAACCTGAAGATCTGGACTTCTTCCCATCCGCGTCTGGATCCATCTTTTCGGCCCCCACCCCAGCCCAAACCGAAGAAACCGCTCGCCAGGTCAACAGCTTCGACTGCGGGCTCATCACCGACGTTCCAGGCACGGAATGCCAGGCGCTCAGCGCGCTCTACGCCAGCACCAACGGCGCCGGCTGGACAACCCGCACAAACTGGCTTGAGACTAACACAATCGGCGCCTGGTACGGCGTGACCGTTTCCGCGGGGCACGTAACCCAGCTGATACTGGGCAGCAACCTGCTCAGCGGGCCCTTGCCCACAGGGCTCGGCGCGCTCAGCAGCCTGCAAAAGCTTGATCTGCACAACAACCAACTCAGCGGTCCAATCCCAGCCGAGCTTGGCAGTCTTTCCGCCCTGCAGGAGCTTGAGCTTAACGGCAACTACCTGAGCGGAAGCATCCCCGCAGCGCTTGGCAATCTGTCCCAGCTCACTTCCCTCACGCTTGGCCTCAACCAACTGAGCGGTACAATTCCCCCCGAACTGGGCAACCTGACCAACCTGACCCGCCTTTGGCTGTACGACAACCAACTGACCGGCTCAATCCCGCCGGAATTAGGCAACCTGACCAAACTGACCGTACTGGCGCTGGGAATTAACCCTCTGACCGGCTCCATCCCGCCCCAATTGGCCAACCTGACCCAAGCCTGGGCAATCTCGATTGAAGACTGCCAACTCAGCGGCACGATTCCCTCTTCTTTCGGCGGGCTTACTGGTCTGATGTACCTGTATCTTAGCCGCAACCAGCTCAGCGGTTCCATCCCGAGCACGCTCGGGAACCTTGCCAATCTGCGGTATTTGGAACTCCAGCATAATCAGCTCAGCGGCTCAATTCCTGTCAGCCTGGGTAACCTTTCACAGCTTTCCAAGCTGGATTTATCATGGAACAGCCTATCCGGGCCCATCCCTGCCCAACTTGGCAGCTTGTCACATCTGACCTGGCTGCGCCTGAACGATAACGAGCTGACTGGTAATATCCCCTACCAGCTTGGGCAGGGCAACTTTTATCAGCTTGACCTGGGGAATAACCATCTTTCGGGACCCATCCCGGTCGCGCTCGGAAACCTTTCCGACACTCTGGGGCTGCTCATCCTGCGGAATAACGACCTTTCCAGCTCAATTCCACCGGAGATTGGCAATTTGATCGAACTTGTCTACCTGGACCTGAGCGGCAACCAACTGAGCGGCTACGTGCCTGCCAGCTTCACCAATCTGATCGACCTGTGCGAGCCAGGCGATCCGACCTTCCCTTGCAGCGCCGGTTATGAATTGAACCTGGGCTACAACCGACTGAACGTGCCCGCGACAGAACCCCCGGCCAGCTTTCTGGCGCTCAAGGATCCGGATTGGTACCAGACCCAATGGCAGGCAGCTTATATCCCGAACGCGACCGGCGGCTCCGTGCTTTCGTACGATGGGAAAACCTTGATCACCGTTCCGGCTGGGGCGGCAGGCAAGGATTTTTACCTGGAATATACCCCTTTCCCTGCCCCAACCCAACCCACCGGCTTTGCGTACGCTGGCCGGAGCTTTGACCTGTCCGCGTTTGACCTGGCTGATAATCCCATTACCAGCTTCGCGATTCCGCTGATCGTGCGGATTTCTTATGACGAAGCAGAACTGGGCGGCATATCGGAAGAAACCCTGGCTCTGTTCTATTGGAATACCAGCAGCGCCGCTTGGGAGGACGCCGCCAGCACCTGCCCTGGAGGCACGTATACGCGCAGCGCAGCCGAAAACTGGATAAGCCTGCCTGTCTGCCACTTCAGCGAGTTCGCGCTGATGGGGGCGGGGTATCACTGGCTTTACCTGCCGCTGGTTACGAAGTAAACGAGCTTGTTTGAAGGCTGGTCGGCTTGCGGAGCCTGGGCTGCCTTATCGGGAAACCGGGAGAGAGGAAACGGGGCTTTCCTCCTTCCTGATTGAGGGAAGGCCTCCTTAGGGCGGACGAGGAAAACCACAGCCTCATCACAAGACAGAGCCCGCGGAATGCGGGCTCTGTCCTCACTCAACCACTAGATCTTTTCAGCAATTTCCTTTTGCGCCAGCTCCAGGAACTCCGCCACGCTCATCGCGCCCGGGTTCTCCCCGCTGCGCCTTCTTAAAGCCACCTGCCCGGCTTCCATCTCGCGGTCGCCAATCACCAGCATGTACGGCACCTTTTCCTTCTGCGCGTCCCGGATCTTGGAATTCATCCGGTCCGCCCGCGCGTCCACGCTCACCCGCAAGCCGGCTTGCTTATATTGCGCTGCCACCTGCTCCGCGAAGGCCACATGCCGGTCGGCAATCGGGATGATGACCGCCTGTTTGGGCGCCAGCCAGGCCGGGAACGCGCCGCCGTAGTGCTCAATCAGCACGCCAAAGAAGCGCTCCAGCGAGCCCAGCAGCGCGCGGTGGATCATGTACGGGCGGTGCGGCTGGCCGTCCTCGCCAATGTACTCCAGCCCAAAGCGTTCCGGTTCGTTAAAGTCAAACTGGATGGTGGAAAGCTGCCATTCGCGCCCGAGCGCGTCGTTGATTTTCAGGTCAATCTTCGGTCCATAAAACGCGCCGCCGCCCTTGTCCACCTCGTAGGGCAGGCCAGCCCGCTTCAGCGAGGCTTCCAGGGCGTTTTCGGCATCCGCCCACTGCGCGGGGTCGCCCACGCTTTTTTCGGGTTTGGTGCTCAAGAAGGCGTGGATCTCGCTGAATCCAAACGCGCGCAGGATGTTCAGGCTGAAGTCCAGCACAAAGTCAATCTCCTCCGGCATCTGGTCGGGACGGCAGAAGTGGTGCGCGTCGTCCTGCGTGAAGCCGCGCACGCGCATCAGCCCGTGCAAGACGCCCGAGCGCTCGTAGCGGTAGACGGTGCCCTTTTCGGCGTAGCGCAAAGGCAAATCGCGGTAAGAGCGCAGCCCGCTTTTGTAGATGTGCAGGTGGAAGGGGCAGTTCATCGGCTTGATGAAGTATTGCTGGCCTTCAATTTCAATCGGCGAATACATGTTCTCTTTGTAAAAGCCCAGGTGTCCGCTCATCTCCCACAAGCTCGCCTTGCCGATGTGCGGCGTGTAGACGAAGTCGTAGCCATTGGCCATGTGCTCGTCGTCCCAGAAGCGCTCAATCTGATGCCGGATCATGCCGCCGTTCGGGTGCCAGAGGATCAGCCCCTGCCCGACCTCGTCGTTCTGGCTGAAAAGATCCAGCTCCTTACCCAGCTTGCGGTGGTCGCGTTTGCGGGCTTCTTCCATTTTCCACAGGTACTCTTCCAGCTGCTCCTTGCTTTCCCAGGCGGTGCCGTAGATGCGCTGCAGCATGGGGCGCTTTTCGTCGCCGCGCCAATACGCACCAGCCACGTTCAGCAGCTTAATCGCTTTCGGGTTGATTTCAGCCGTGCTGCCCACGTGCGGGCCGCGGCAAAGGTCGATGAAATGCCCGGATTTGTAGATCGTGATAGGCGCCACTTCATCCGTGGGGTTGCCGTCGTCATCCAGGCCGCCGTGCTCCAGCCCGTCAATCAATTCCAGCTTGAAAGGTTGTTCGGCAAACAGCTGGCGCGCTTCCGCGGCAGAAATTTCCTGGACGCTGAACTGCTCCTTTTGGGAGATGAGCTGCTTCATGCGCTCCTCAATTTCCGCCAGATCCTCCGGGGTGAGGCTGCGCGGCAGGTCAAAATCATAGTAGAACCCATCTTCAATCGGCGGACCAATGGCGACCCGACCGGTGGGGAACTTCTCCAGGACGGCTTCGGCCATCACGTGCGCCGTGCTGTGACGGATGCGGTAGAGTTGTGACTTTTCGTATTCTTCTTTATTCCCGGACATTTCTTCCTCCTTGCGGCCGCGGTTTGGGAGCGCCGCTGCCGACCAGTTAAACAAAAAGACCCTGCGCCCTGGGGCGAGAGGTCTCTCACGCGGTTCCACCCAGATTACCCCAGGTTGGGGTATCTTGATTTGCCGGTAACGGGGCTGCCGTTTGCCTTAGTGCGGGTTTCCGGTTCAGGCTCATGCTGGCGGGTGGTTTTCGCTTGTTAGTTCCGGCGCCTTCACACCAGGCGGCGCCTCTCTGAGGGATGGCACAAGCTACTCGTCCCGCGTCATCGCGTATTGGTTTTAATATACTGCTTTTCCGGGGAATTGGCAAGCGGAAGTGGAAGGTTAACCATACACAGCTTCTCAGAGCTCAATGCAGATTGCTGCTGACATAATCGTCCCTCATTGTGTTTCACATGCCCTTCCTCTTTATTCTCGAATCTTGTTTCGAACCAGCCTACCTCAAACCAGTTACCTGCCGGGTTCTTCCATGCTATACTGATTATAGGTCAGCCGCGCGATTGAAAACCTGGCCAAGACCATACACATAGGACACAAACCATTAATGAAAAACCGCCAAACAATATTCTCCAAGGCGTAAAAGCATTAATAAGAAGGAGAACAAGTATCAAAGATAGGCGTTTTCTTATGTCCCAACTTTCTGACCTGGAAATTGACTTTCACCGACGCATGCTCGAAATCTACCATCGGGCCAAAGAAGAATGCGGATACAATCCAACACGTTTTCTTCAAATGGTCGCGAATAACGGCGGACTTAAAACTGCCAAAAAGTTACTTGCGAGCACAGAACCTTCTGATGGATTTACGGAATTATGGGCGAAGCACCGCCTAGACCTGACCATGGAATTTCTGGTTCTGAAATCTGAATTTCGATCGCTTTTCACGGACCAGGAAGTTTCGACTGCCAGAGAACGACTTGTTTTATATGGATACCCGTTTTCAGATGAGTAGACAGGAAGACGATTCATTTTTTGATTTTCCAGAGAAAAAAGTCCGTCCAAAATTGCGTTTGGTTTGTCTATCCTGACAACATATCTGACTGAGTCATCCCGCACAAACTTTTAGTGTCCTTAATCAATATCCACACCCGGAGCCGCCCATGATCGAACTACCTGAAGCCCTCATCCTCGCCAGCCAAATCTCCGAATACCTGGCCGGGAAAACAGTTATTTCCACCACAGCCGCGCAAAGCCCGCATAAATTCGCCTGGTACCACGGGGATCCCGCCAACTACCCGACCAAACTCAACGGCAGCCGCGTTCTCTCCGCCCGCGGCTTGGGCATGTTTGCGGAGGTCGTGCTCTCGAACTGCATGCTGCTTTTCAGCGACGGCGTCAACCTGCGCCTGCACCCGCAAGCCGGTCCCGTCCCAGCCAAACATCAGCTTCTGCTGGGCTTTGAAGACAGCTGCAGCCTGAGCGCGTCCGTCGCCATGTACGGCGGCGTTGTCTGTTGGGCGAATGGTGAGCCATACGAAAACAGCTACTACACAACCGCCCAAGCCAAGCCCTCACCGCTCTCAGAGGTTTTCGATGAAACCTACTTCCGCGCGCTGCTCGCCCCCGAGTCGGCGCGCAAGCTGCCGCTGAAAGCCGCCCTGGCAACCGAACAGCGCATCCCGGGGCTGGGCAATGGCTGCCTGCAGGATATCCTCTGGGAAGCGCGCCTGCACCCCCGCCGCAAAGTCAGCGCCCTCTCGGACGCAGAACTGCAGCAACTTTACATTAGCCTGAAACAGACCTTGCGGGAAATGACCCGTGCCGGCGGGCGCAGCACCGAAAAAGACCTTTTCGGGCAGCCCGGCGGTTACCAGGTGCGCCTGTGCGCGGAGAACAACGGCAAGCCCTGCCCCCGCTGCGGCTCGCTGATTGTAAAGGAAGCTTATTTGGGCGGCAGCGTCTACACCTGCTCCACCTGCCAACAGGTTTAAACTTCCGACTCCCAGCCAGCATCGGTCAACGCGTATCCCAGATGGATATCAAAGGGATGGATGAGCAGCCTGCCAAGCGGACGCTCGTATTTCGCGAAGAAGGCATGGCACGCGGCGGAATAATCTTCGCGCGTGTCGAACTCCCAAACCGCGAAGTACCTCACCGATTTGATGATCTTCTGTAGTTTGCGCGGGTCTTTTTCCGGGTTGTTGATTGTGTACGCGCGCTTCATCATCAGAAAGCGCTGACAGCCAGGGCAAGCCTGCTGCCACGCCGCTACTTCCGGAGCGAGCGCTTCAAACGCGTCCACTTTCCCGGGGTCCACCTCAAAAATCTTTACTTCAACGAAATTGCTCATCTCCGCGTCCTTATCATCTGGCGATACCTTCCAGAATCATCCATGCACCCGCAGTCCCTGTCCCTTCGCGTCACTTGGAAACCGCGCCCCGATATTTCGCGTTGACCCCGACTTTTCGGCGCTTTTCCAACATTCCATTCAGCCAAAAGGGCGCCCCTGGCAGTTATCAGAAGGTTAAGCGTCAGCAGTCTCAGCCCGCCGGGCGCCAATTCCGGGGCGGTCCGGCACGCCAATCACTGCGTCTTCCCCAAAACGCATCCCCTCAAACGGATCATTCACGACCAGCAAACCTGCGTCCAGGTCCAGCCAGTCCGCCAGCCCTGCCAAATGCGCCGCGGCAGTCAGACCTATGGAGGTTTCAATCATACAGCCGAGCAAGACGCTCATCCCGGCCGCGCGTGCCCGACGCATCAGGTCCAAAGCGGGGCTCACCCCGCCCACCTTCATCAGTTTGATGTTCACTCCGCGCACGCCCGCTCTTGCCAGGCGCGATAAATCATCGGGCTTTTGGAGGGATTCGTCCGCCACAATCGCTATCGCGGTTTTTGCCTGCACCTCTCCAAGCTCCTCAATCTCATCCGCGGGGAGTGGTTGTTCCAACATTTCCAGGCTGGCTTTCTCCAGGGTGGGCAAATATTCCAGCGTCTGGCTGAGGCTCCAGCCGGCATTGGCGTCCGCGAAGATTCGCGCGTCGGGTCTGGCAGCGCGCACAGCTTCCAGCCGGCGCATATCTTCTTCGTCGCCAGCCAGCTTCAATTTGAGAATCGGGAAATCCTTCAGGCGTCGGGCTTCAGCCGTCATGAATTCGGGTGTGTCCACCGAAATAGTGTAACTGCTGGCCTTGCGCGCGGGTACCGGCAGCCCAAGCGCGGCATAAAGCGGCTGCCCGAGCTTGCGGCTGAGATAATCATGCAGCGCCAGGTCCACCGCTGCGCGGGCAGGCGCCGGCCCATCCGGGTCTACCCAGGCAAAGACATCTTCCATTCGCTCCGGGAAGGGCTCCGCGCGCAGAGCGGTCCGTTCCCAATAGGCACGCATAGCCTCGGGCCGCACCGGGTAATAGGGCGGGATAGTACCCTCGCCCCAACCCGCGTCTCCGCGCAGGCGAATCCAATGGGCGGTGCGTTCCTGTGTGGCGCCGTAAGAAAGCCTGAAAGGCGTGCGCAGCTGCAGGCTAAGCGCTTCCCAGCTCAGGCAAGCCTCAGGCTCAGGTTTTCCGGCGTTCATCATAAGCCGCTCAGGCGAAATGACAGGCTACCCAATGACCGGGCTGGATTTCGCGATACTCAGGGTCTTCCTGAAAGCATCTTTCCGCAGCCATGGGGCAGCGCGTGTTGAAGTTGCAGCCGTGCGGGGGGTTCAGGGGGCTGGGAATGTCACCTTTCAATATGATTCGCTTGCGGTTCCGGGCTTTATCAGGGTCCGGAATTGGCACAGCCGACATCAGCGCGCGGGTATAGGGGTGCAGAGGGTGCAGGTAGATTTCGTTCCGGTCTGCCAGTTCCATCACCTTCCCCAGGTACATTACCACCATGCGATCACTGATATGCCGCACCATGCTCAAATCATGCGCCACAAAGATGTATGTGAGCCCCAGTTTATCCTGCAGCTCTTCGAGCAGATTTACTACCTGCGCCTGAATGCTGACATCCAACGAGGAAATCGGTTCGTCGCAAATCACCAAATCCGGGTTTAATGCCAATGCCCGCGCGATGCCAATCCGCTGGCGCTGACCTCCCGAAAACTCGTGCGGGTAGCGGTTGACAAAATCAGGGTTCAAACCAACCAGCTTGAGCAGTTCCTGCACGCGTTCGCGCTTTTCCTTTTGGGTGAGCGCGGTATGCACATCCAGAGGGGCCGAAATAATCGCGCCGACGGTCATACGCGGGTTAAGCGATGCGTACGGGTCCTGAAAAATCATTTGCATCCGGCTGCGCATTTTTCGCAGGTCGTTTTCCTGCAGGCTTGCCAGGTCCACCCCATCAAACAGCACCTTCCCCGAAGTCGGGCGATACAGCTGCAGGATGGTCCGGGCTACGGTCGTTTTACCGCAGCCAGTCTCCCCAACCAGACCCAAAGTTTCCCCTTTCAGAACATCAAAGCTCACATCGTCCACAGCGATGACATAGCGGCGTTGAGTTCTGAACAATTGTCTTGAGACCGGGAAGTATTTTTTCAGGTTTTGCACCCGAAGCAGAGTATTCCGTTCAGCGTTCATTGTGCACCTCCGGCAGCTTTCCGAAGCGCCTCCGCGTCAATTTCTTTCCAGCGCCAACAAGCAACCGTATGGCCGGGGCTGCCAGCTTCTTCCAGCTGGGGTCTTTCCGCCAGGCAGCGTTCCACCCTGAAAGCGCAGCGCGCGTAGAAGGGGCAGCCAACAGGCAAACCAATCAAGTCCGGCGGCAAACCAGGAATGGAGATGAGTTTGGTGCCAGGGGCTTCATCGATTCTGGGCAGTGAGCCGAGTAAACCGAGCGTGTAGGGGTGGCGCGTCTGGTGGTAAATTTCGTGAACATTTCCGCGTTCGATGATAAAACCGGCATACATGACATTGATGTTCTGCGCCATCTCCGCCATGATGCCCAGGTCGTGCGTTATCCACATCACCGCCATGCCCAATTCCTCCTGCAAGCGCATCACAAGTTCAATAATCTGGGCTTGAATGGTCACGTCCAAAGCGGTAGTAGGTTCATCGGCAATAAGCAGTTTGGGTTCGCAAGAAAGCGCCATGGCAATCATCGCGCGCTGGCGCATTCCGCCCGAAAATTGGTGGGGGTAGTTGTCCAGTCTTTTGCTTGCTTCGGGGATACCTACCAGGTTGAGCAGTTCCAGGGCGCGCTCACGGGCTTGCGTTTTGTTCATGCCTTTATGCAGCATCAGCGCTTCGGAAATCTGAAAACCCACGGTATATACAGGATTCAACGAGGACATCGGGTCCTGAAACACCATAGCGATTTCGCGTCCGCGCACCTGCCGGATTTCTTTATCGTTGAGTTTGAGCAAATCTTTCCCGTTAAACCAAACTTCGCGCGCGTCAATCTCGCCGGGTGGGATTTGTATGAGCCGAAGGATGGAAAGCGCGTGCACGCTCTTACCGCAGCCGCTTTCTCCAACCACGCCCAACACCTCGCCGGCTTGCATAGTGTAGGAAATTCCGTTGACCGCGTTAACCGTACCATCCTGGGTGTGAAAGCGGGTATGTAGTTCTTTGATTCGCATTAATGTTTCCATGGCAATCCCATTCCGTCTCACTTGGCGCGCATTTTGGGGTCCAGCGCGTCGCGCAGACCGTCGCCCAATAAATTGAAGCCCAGAACGCTGAACACAATCGCGAGCCCGGGGAAGAGCACCGCCCACCAGGCACCGCTCGAAAGATACTTATAGCTGTCGCCCAGCATCGCTCCCCATTCCGGTTCCGGTGGTATGGCGCCCAAACCAAGGAAGCCCAGCGCCGCCGCCGAGAGGATGGCGGAAGCCAGCCCCATGGTCGCTTGAACGATAATTGGGGATAAAATGTTGGGCACCACATGTTTGAACAGGATGCGGCCGTGCCCTTCTCCAACCGACTGCGATGCCAGCACGTACTCCTTCTGACTGACAGAGAGCACCGCTGAGCGTGCCAGGCGGGCATAAACAGGAATACCCACCACGCCGATGGCAATCATGCCTTTCTCAAGACCAGGCCCCAGAAAGGCGACAATCGCGATTGCCAGCAGATAACTGGGGAAGGAAAGCAGCACATCCATCAAGCGCATGGTAATGCTCGAGAAGGTTTTTCCGTTGACGGGTTTATTCAGCAGCCAACCGATAAGCAGCCCGACAAACGCGCAAACCAAGCCGACCAAAGGCGCAACCAGCAGCCCGCTGAGCCCACCCAAGAGCGCGCCCGCGGCAGCAAACAAAACCGGACGCATCCGAACAGGCGCGAGTTTTTTCTCCAGTAAAACAGAAACTACGCCCAGCGCGCCAAATATCAGCGTCTGAAACCATTGGCGGGCAATCCAAGCCGGCAAAAGCCCGATTGCCAGCCCCAACGCGCCCATGAGCGCCAGTTTCTCTTTAATATTCATATCAAAGCTTTCAAAGAAACCGGCAAACAGCCCCAGGAGGCAGCCGACTGTCAGCGAAATACCAACAGCGACCAAACCGACGCGCAGCGAATTCCACCCGCCATGCACCACGCGGGTGAAAATATCCCGCCCAAGTTTATCGGTCCCAAAGATATGGATAACCGGTTTTTCCGCGGTGCTAATCAGGTTTGGCGCCAGAAGTTTCGAACTGTAATCAAGGTCAGTTCTTGGGTCATACTTCCAGAAAAAATGCGCGCCGACAGCAGACAAAAGAAAAACCGCCACAACCACCAATCCAAGCATAGCGGTAGGGCTCGATTTCAGGCGGCGCCAGGCATCCAACCAGAGGGAACGATGTTCCCGCACAGCATATTCGGTCAATACTTCAAGTTCAGGCAGCTGGGTGCTCATAATAAACCCTAATCGTAACTGATGCGCGGGTCGAGTACCGCGTAAGAGACATCAACCAATAAATTGACAAGCAGGAAAATAATCGCGATTAAAAGGGTGACGCCCTGCACAATCGGGTAATCCCGACCTAATATGGAGTCATACACCCATTTTCCAATCCCAGGCCAGGAAAAAATCGTTTCAGTCAGCACGGCGCCCGCGAGCAAAGAGCCAGCCTGAATACCAATAATGGTAATAACCGGCAGGAAGGCGTTTTTGAGAGCGTGGCGATAGAGCACGACGCGCTCTGCCAAGCCCTTTGCCTCAGCGGTGCGGATATAGTCTTCCTGCAGCACATCCAACATGCTGGAACGGGTCATGCGCGTAATGATGGCAGTCGGAATTGTCGCCAGGGCGACCGCGGGCATGATAATATGCTTGAACGCGTCCCAGAAGCCGGCAAAATTGCCTGTCAGGAGGCTGTCGAGCAGCAGCAGGTTAGTAATAGGCGTAATGCTCACGCCGGGGCTGAGCCGGCTGCCGGATGGCAGCCACTTCAGAAACACAGAAAACAGCATAATTTCCATGATTCCCAGCCAGAATATCGGGATGGAGACCCCCAACAGGGAGCCAATCATCGTAGTTCCATCCAACCAGGAATTGCGGCGGGAGGCGGAAGCAATCCCAACGGGAATGCCAATCAGGAGCGCGAAAAACATGGAAAGCAAGGCAAGTTCCAGCGTCGCGGGGAAGCGTTCCTTAAGCGTGGCGGCAACCGGAATGCGGCGGTGGATGGAATCCCCCAGGTCAAAGTGCAGCAAACGATTGAAATAGCGCACATATTGGCTGTCAAAGAAACCGGGCAGGTTGCCTTCCACCAGAGCGTCCCTATCCAGGAATGCGGGTCGGTCCAAGCCGAGCTGCTGGCGGATGCGGGCAACATTGTCTTCACTCGCGTGCTCGCCCAGCATAGCCACAGCCGGGTCTCCGGGGATAAGCCGCTGAAAGAGGAAAATTACCAGGGTGACCCCAATCAGGGTCGGAATGACTGAGATTAACCTTCGCAGGATGTACTTTCCCAAGCTCACCTCGCTTATTTATATTGAACGGGGGCGGTTCAGAAAACCGCCCCCCGTTACAGCCTTGTTGGCGGGCTAAATCAGCGCGCCAGATGGATTAGTTGCCGAACGACACGTATTCGAAGTTCTCAGCGCCGACGGGCTGCGGGACATAACCCAGCACCTTGGCAGAAAGAATCAACGGCGTGTTGTTGTGCCCAAGCCAGATGCGCATCACGTCGTCATGCATCAACTGATCGGCTTCAGCATACAGCTTGGCGCGCGCAGCTGGATCCGGCAGAGTAACTGCTTCCTGAACCAGGGCAGCCAGCTTCGCGTTCTGATACCAGCCTTCGCGTTTGATTGGTTCGGCGGCGCTGTTGAAGAAGTACCCGGTGAAGTTGTCGGGGTCGCCGTTATCGCCGCCCCAGCCGAGCAGGTACAAACCCATTAGCAGACCATTGCGGCGGGCGCCGAGGTAGGTCGGCCAGTCGCCTTCCAGGTAGAGTTCCACATTGAAGCCGGCAGCAGTCAGGTTGGCGGCAATACCTTCGCCAACTTCCTTTGCGGCCGGGAAATAGAAGCGGGTCACGGGCATGTAGTAGAGGCGCAGCGGGATGACCTGTCCGGCAGTGTAAACCACGTTGCCGTCAGCGTCTTTGACGTCTTCCGCGACGGTCACTTCGCTAAGACCGTTCGGGAAGCCGGCATCCGCGAGCAAGCTCTTGGAAAGCTCAGGGTCGTACTTCCAGTAGTCAATCTTATCGTTGAAGCCAAGCATGCCTGGAGGGAGCAAGGTCTTGGCGACGGTGCCGTACTTGCCAAAGAAGTTGGAGATCAATCCTTCAATATCGATGGCGTGGGCCACCGCTTCGCGGACTTTAACGTCCTGGAATTCCTTGATTTTAAAGTTGAACGCCAGGTAGCTGGTATTCAGTCCGGGGCGGGTAAGAATCTGCAGAGCGGGGTCGGCTTCAGCGCTGGCAAGGTCTTCCACAACCGCCTGTTCCAACGCGTCAATGTCGCCAGCCCGAAGAGCCAGGAAGCGGGCGGAGTCATCCGGAATAACGCGGACGATCACGTTCTTCACTTTTGGTTTCTCTCCCCAGTAGTCTTCGTTGGCAACCAACTTAATTTCGGTGCCTTCTTCCCAGGAGACAAACTTATACGGACCAGTACCCACGCAGCCGCCGGTAGGTGTGCCGTAAGCTTCGCCGGCTTTTTCAATCGCGGCTGGGCTGGAGATCGCGAACATGTCCATGGCAAGGTTCGCCAGGAAAGGCGCCATTGGAGTGCTCAGGACAAATTCAATGTTGTGGTCATCAACTTTCTTTACTTCGGTAATGATGCTGGCATCATCAAAACCGCCCCACATGGCTTCGTAGTATTCGAAGACCTGGCTGGGGTAGTGATAGGGGTTGGAGGTAAAGCGCCAGCGTTCAAAGTTGAAAATCACCGCGTCGGCGTTAAAGTCGGTTCCATCATGGAACTTGACGCCTTCACGCAGCTTGCAGCTCCAAACGGTTGCGTCAGCGTTAGCGGTGCATTCCGCCAGCGCGGGAATAGGATTGGTGGTGCCCTGGTCAAACTTGTACAGGGAATCCAGAACCTGTCCGGTCACGCGGAAAGACTCGCCGTCAGTTACGAGGGCGGGATCCAATTGGACGGAATCGGCACCGCGCCCAAAGATGAACGTATCCTTGGCGGAAACCGCGGGGGCTTCGACAGCGGGAGCTTCGGTAGCCGGAGCTTCGGTGGCGGGAACCGCCGGCACTTCTGCCTTGGCGCAGGCTGAAAGCAGCATGCTCAGGACAATCAAGAGCCCAAATACTGTAAAGACTGTCTTGCGTTTCATTTTTTCTTTCTCCTCAAAAAGATAATCGGGTAACATATGTATGGGTCAAGATTCGGATTTGTCATCAGTCAGCAGGCGACCTCCATTTCGTATAACAGGGAACAATAATCAATTTTACCCTAAATTGGAATTTGTCAACGTGAATTTCTGAATATATGGACGTTAATTATTAACATTCGTTTATTAAATTGAAAGAAATACCGTTATATATGAGGAACGCGGCAAAACATTAAAAGAGACACCTTGCGCCTGACTGGCAAGGTGTCTGTGTGGGTGGTATAGGACTCGAACCTACGACCTTTGCGATGTCAACGCAACGCTCTAACCAACTGAGCTAACCGCCCGGGCAAACTGCATTATACACGCAGGCAAATATTCGTGCAAGCTTTTTTTGTAAACCCGTTGAAGCGCCCTCCGCTCTGCCCGGCATAACTTTCCGCTATCATCAAGCCCAATTCCGCTCCAGCCTTGCCCGTCCGGAAAACCATACCGGACGCCGCAAAGACGCGTGGAAAGAAGTTTCTCCGCGGAACCAACGAAAGTATCACAACGCCAACGGCACAAAAAAGGGCGCCCCGGTAAACAAAACCCCGGAGCGCCCTGCCGATCTGAAGCTAAGGGTCCTTTGAGTTCACGGTCGTCCTGCCTTCTTACGGCTAATGGAACTCATTAAGCCCATTGAAAAATGCTTATCCGACGTGTTCCTCTTCAAACTTCCTCAGAAACTCCACCAGAGCGTCCACGCCCTCTTTTGGCATCGCATTATAAATTGATGCGCGCAGCCCCCCAACGCTTTTATGCCCCTTCAGATTATCGAAGCCGATTGCCAGGGATGCCTTGACCACCGCGGCATCCAGTTCCTTATCGCCGGTTGAAAAAGGCACATTCATCAGCGAACGGTCTTTCTTTTCTACCGTGCCGTGGAACATTTCACTCTTATCAAGGAAAGCGTATAACGGGGCGGCTTTTTCCTCGTTCAACTTCGCGATTGCCTCAAGACCGCCCAGTTTCTTGAGGTATTTAAAGACTTTGCCGCAGACATAAATCGCCCAGCAATTAGGCGTGTTGTAAAGGCTGTCGTTATCGGCATGCGTGTCATACCGCAGGTAGGTTGGTACTTTCGGGTCCATGTCTTCCCGGCGGATGAGGTCTTCCCGGATAATGACTATCGCCATTCCGGAAGGGCCCACGTTCTTCTGGACGCCCGCCCAAATAAGCCCATATTTGCTCACGTCGCAGGGTTTGGAAAGGAACATGGAGCTCTGATCTGAAACCAGCGGCTTCCCGTTTGTGTCTGGCAGGGTTTGCCAGGTGGTGCCGTTGATTGTCTCGTTCTCGCAAATGTACACATAGTCCGCATCCGGAGAGACGCTGACCTGGCTCATATCCGGGATGTAGCTGAAATTCTTGTCCTCACTGCTGGCAATCACATTCACTTTGCCAAACTTTTTGGCTTCCGAGATGGCTTTTTTGGACCATGCTCCGGTGTAGACGTAATCCGCGACGCCAGTTTTCATAAGATTCATTGGCACCATGGCGAATTGGAGCGTTCCCCCGCCCTGAATGAACAGTATTTTGTAATTGTCAGGGATTTGCATTAATTCACGCAGGTCTTTTTCAGCTTCGTGCAAAATTTCTTCAAAAACCTTACTGCGGTGGCTCATTTCCATCACGCTCATCCCGGAACCCTGGTAATTCAGGATTTCAGCCTGAACTTCTTCCAGGACAGCCTCGGGGAGCATGCTTGGGCCGGCTGAGAAATTGTAAACCCTTCCGTATTTCATCTTAAGAACCTCTCCTTTTGGTTTCATTGAGCAATGTAATTAGCGACAGCGTCCTTCAGCCAATTATAACCGTACCGCCTGTTTTTTGGATATTGTTGGGTATTTTAAATTCATGAACCCTGGTCTTTCAAGCCTGCTCCTTCGGCCACGCTGAGGGTCCGGAGCGCGGCTGCTTTCACGGGCTTCAGGCTTCTCCACAAGTTTATTTAACAAATTTCACCGGTAAAACAGGAAAAAGTCCTGCCGCCGGTACGGGCGCGGGTACAATAAGGCTATGCACGAGACGGTTCGCATCGAAAAAAGTGTTTATGGCGGTGATGGATTGGGCAGGTTGGCAGACGGTCGCGCGGTCTTCGTCCCATTCACCGTGCCGGGTGAGGAAGTCCTGGTGGAAATCACGGAGGATAACCGGAATTTCACGCGCGGGCAGGCGCTTGAGATACGCTCGCCGTCCGCCCGGCGCGCCGCCCCGCGCTGCCCGCACTTTGGCACCTGCGGCGGCTGCCACTACCAACACCTTGCCTATCCCGACCAGCTGGAGCTCAAACTTCAGGTTCTGACAGACCAGCTGCAGCGCCTGGGGGGTATTTCCAACCCGCCTCTCAGCGGCATAAGCCCCAGCCGCGAAACCTGGAACTACCGCAACCAAGTCCAACTTCACCTGGACGCGCAGGGGCAGCCAGGGTATATGGACCACACCGGCAAGCAGGTTCTGCCGATTTCGGAATGCTTCCTGCCGCAATTGGAATTGGAAGCGCTCCGGCTGCAGCTGGACCTGAGCCCGGATGCCGGCCTGACCCGCGCGGCGCTGCGCCAGGACAGCCTGGGCGGGCAGTTCATCCTGCTGGACGGCGCGGATGAGCTTCCCCCGGAAATGAGCCTGGACCTGCCGGCGTCAGTCTGCTACCGCCGCCCGGATGGGCGTGTGCTCACCCTTGCCGGGCACGACCAGCTGGTGTATGAGGTGTTGGGGAAGCAGCTTATTATCTCCCCGGAGAGCTTCTTCCAGGTCAACCTTAATGCCGCCGGGGAGATGCTATCACACGTTCTCGCTTTGCTGCCCGCGCGCGGGGATTTGCGTATTTTGGAGCTCTACAGCGGGGCGGGCTTTTTCAGCGTCTTCCTCGCCGAGAAATGCCGCGAGTTGATTGCGGTGGAAAGCGCGCCTTCGGCGTGCTATGACTTCGCGAATAACCTGGACGCCTATGACCATATCAGCCTGTATGAAGGCGCGGTCGAACAAGTACTGCCCGCTCTGACGCTTGAGCTGAAAGATATAGACCTGGTGCTGCTCGACCCACCCCGCGCCGGGCTGCTGGCACCTGCCCGCAAAGCGCTGCAGGAACTGAACCCAAAACAGATACTTTATGTCAGCTGCGACCCAAGCACGCTCGCGCGCGACCTGAAGCACCTGATTGCCGCGGGGTATATGCTGCGCGACGTGCACGCCTTTGACATGTTCCCGCACACCTACCACATCGAAGCAGTGGTAGCATTATCAAAAACGAAGTAAGAAAGAATTATCAACCGAGGGATTATGACCATACTACTGATTAACGGAAGCCCACATAAAGATGGAAACACTTTCAAATCGCTGAAAATAATTGAAGCGGTATTGGAGCAGCACCAGGCCAAGACAAGCATCTTTCAGTTGGGGACCGGGAAAGTACGCGGCTGCAACGGCTGCGATTCCTGCGCCGACACTTATCGCTGTGTGTACAAAGACGATTCCTGTAACGCGTTAATTGAAGCAATTCTAAGCGCTGATGGAATAATCGTCGCTTCTCCGGTCTACTTCGCGGGACCAAATGGAGCATTGTGCGCGTTGTTGGACCGTGTTTTTTATGCGGCGGGGGACCACGGGCACTTATTTGCCCACAAGCCCGCAGCGGCGGTGGTGAATTGCTACCGCGCTGGCGCCACCGCAGCCCTGGATCGCTTGAATAAGTACTTTACAATATGCGAAATGCTAGTGGTCAGCAGCAATTACTGGAACATGATTGTTGATGCTGATGAGAACCGTGTAGAAAAGGACGCGTACGGCAGAGAGGTTCTGGAGAGATTGGCACTAAATATGATTTGGACCTTGGATAAGTTAACTAAGTAGAGACAATAATCAACGAACATCAGTTTACCGAGAGGCCCCTGCTGACTTAACAATAGAGTGAAGCATGCAGTCCTTGTAAAAGAAGTGGAACAACATCGGAGTTGAGAGCTGCAGGCATTTTAGAGTCAAAATTTATTAACCCTAGTCTTTCTAGAACATATTCTCTGCTCAATATCTATCTCTCTACATATGTTCCCTTAGAAAGGTGAAGGTCACGAGGGTAAAGATTTTGGGCTCAAGTCTTAATTTTTCTAAGATCCTGAGTACAAAAATTATACTTCATGAAGTGTAGTTTCTACACATGGCCTTTCCAGCTTCGGTATTGTGTACCACGCACTTGGCTTCCATCTGGAACGCGACGTAGCGATTAAAAAATTATCACGCAAGCCGTGCATGCCTTTGACATGTTCCCGCAGACGTACCATGTGGAGACTATGATAGTACTACGACTAGCTCAACGAGCAACTTCGTAGAAATCCTCCGTTTTAAGCACTATATTCAGAAGATTTATTTCGTTTCTGAAGGAGATAACTACAGAAACAAGGTTATTAAGAACCATATCCTCGTTAGGGTAGTTATTGATCTCGGTTGTGGGAATACGTTTTTTGATGGTTCTTTGACCGAAGCAGAACCCACCCAAAACAGCCAATTTTCAGAGATCATTACAGTGTAATATGCTGCTCAATGATCTTTTTTTGTTTCATGCGATCTGGAGGATGAGTTGTTGAAATCACATCAATTTGATTATTACTACGGCAACCAAGCCGAACAGTTCACATTCTATCGTATCCCCAGAAGGCTGTTCACTGATTCCCCCTTTGCTGACCTGTCGAGTAGTGCAAAGGTACTCTATGGTCTGATGTTGGATCGAATGTCCTTGTCCCTCTCAAATGAATGGAAAGATGATCAGAATCGCGTCTTCATTTATTTCACCCTTATCGAAATCCAGAAACTAATGAATTGTGGACACAACAAAGCAGTCAAGATGCTGGCAGAGTTAGATACCGAGAAAGGCATCGGGCTGATTGAACGAGTCAAGCAAGGGATGGGAAGGCCAACCAGAATCTATGTGATGAACTTTTTGGGCAAAGAAGACATCGATCCCCCTAAAGCTCAAGAGACCAAAGACTTCCCAAAAGAGGAAGTTATGACTTCCGAAAAAGGGAAGTCAAGAGTTCCGGAAAAAGGAAGTCAAGACTTCCCAAAAAAGGAGTTAATTAATACTGATATTAAAAAGACTGAGGTTAATGAGACTGAGAACGAATCTAATCAATCTATCTATCCATCTAAAAATTCGCACGCGATTGGAAAAGAAAAAGAGATGGATCGATGGATGGAATATCGGGATATTTTCAAGAAAAATATTGACTATGAAATTCTGATGCTAAGATATCCCGACTCGATTCCGGAAATCCTTGAAATCCTCGTCGATACAGCATGTTCACATTTAAAGTATTTTCGTATCAACGGCTCGCAGATACCTGCCGAAAGAGTCAGGGAGCGGCTCCTAAGTCTGAACTCAATGCATATCGAATATGTTTTAGAGGCAATGAGGGATAACTCAAGTGATGTGAAGAATATCAGGGCTTTTCTGTTGTCTGCGCTCTATAACGCCAGCAAAACGATCAACAGCTATTACCAGGCCAAAGTAAATCATGACCTGTACGGTAACCCCAAACAAGGATGGTGATCATGCAGGAAGAAGTATCCCAAAAAAGCATGGCTTTCATCATTCAAACTGGCAAGATGACCGGGAAGGTTTTCTTACAAGCCATTCAGAAATACCTTGCTCTTGAACGCCAAAGAAGACAACGGAATACCAGAGATAAAGCACTTCATCCAGCATACAAAGGTCGTATGACGATCAGGGAAATGATGAAGGAAAGATCAGGGCTTGCAAACATTGAAATTCACGATGAGCACATCCATGATTTCGAAAGAATCGCCAGACGCTATGGAATTGAATATGCCATCAAGAAAGAGCGAGACAAGACTCCCCCGCACTACCTGGTATTTTTCAGAGGTAGAGATACAGATGTCCTCCAAACTGCCTTCAGTGAGTTTGTTAAAAAACGCTTGAAAGTGCAGGAACGTCCTTCCCTTCGGGATAAGGTTCAGCAGTTAAGACAGCAACATAAAGACAGAGCTACCAAAATCCCAGAAAAAGTTCAGAGAAAAGAAATAGTGCGATGAAAAACCGATTCAATAAAGAATTAGCCTTCAACCTGATCTATCTGATCCCTTTCTACCTGGGAAACAAATTAGCTCAAATCTTCCGGTTGCTCCAAGGTGGTGACTTCATCGAAAAGGTCATTACCAGCTTTGCCAATTTATCCTTCATCGCCAAGCATCCCTGGTTATCCTTCAAGCTTCAGGATCTGCTGGTTGGTATCTCAATTGCCGGATTAATGAAGCTGATCGTGGTTATCAGAAGTCAAAACCGCAAGAAGTTTCGCAAGGGCGTTGAATACGGATCGGCTCGTTGGGGTACAGCAAAAGATATCGCTCCATATATTGACAAGAACCCTAGAAACAACATCATCCTGACCAAGAGGGAGTCTCTCACTATGGAGAGCCGTCCGAAAGATCCGAAAAGAGCCCGTAACAAAAACGTGGTGGTGATCGGAGGCTCAGGCTCAGGAAAGACCCGCTTCTTCGTCAAACCCAATCTGATGCAAATGCACTCGAGTTATGTCGTCACTGACCCCAAAGGCACCATCCTCACTGAATGTGGCACGTTGCTCAAACGCAACGGATATCAGATCCGGGTGCTCAATACGATCAACTTCAAACGAAGTATGCACTACAATCCTTTCGCTTACATCCATTCGGAGAAAGACATTCTCAAGTTAGTCAATGCGATCATCATCAACACAAAAGGGGAAGGTGAAAAAGCTGGGGAAGATTTCTGGATCAAAGCGGAACGTCTCTATTACTCTGCTCTGATTGGATATATCTGGTATGAAGCTCCAGAACGAGAACAGAACTTCACCACTCTACTGGAAATGATCGATGCTTCTGAAGCGCGTGAGGATGATGAGAGCTTCAAGAACCCTGTGGATGAACTCTTTGATGAGCTGGATGAAAAGTCCCCGGATCACTTTGCCGTAAGGCAGTACAAGAAATACAAACTGGCTGCTGGGAAGACCGCCAAGTCTATATTGATCTCTTGTGGCGCGCGTTTGGCTCCTTTTGACATCTACGAATTACGGGAGCTGATGAGTTACGATGAGATGGACCTGGATTTGTTGGGAGATCGGTTATCTGCACTCTTTGTGATCATCAGTGACACGGATGATACCTTCAACTTTGTGGCAGCCTTGCTCTACACTCAATTGTTCAATCTGCTCTGTGATAAAGCCGATGATGTTTATGGTGGCAGGTTGCCCATCCATGTGCGCTGTCTCTTGGATGAGTTCCCCAATATCGGTCAAATTCCTCGCTTTGAACGTTTGATAGCCACAATTCGTTCTCGAGAGATCTCAGCCTGTATCGTTCTGCAAGCGCAAAGTCAGCTAAAAGCGCTCTATAAAGATCATGCCGAGACGATCATAGGCAACTGTGACAGCATGCTCTTCTTAGGTGGGAAGGAAAGAACCACGCTCAAGGAAATCTCTGAATTATTAGGAAAAGAGACAATTGACTTGGATAACACATCTGAGAATAGAGGGCGAGAGAAATCGCATGGGATCAGTCATCAAAGAATGGGGAAGGAATTAATGACCCAGGATGAGTTAGCTGTGCTGGACAACTCCAAGTGTATCCTACAACTGGAGTCTGTAGATAATTTTGTGTAAACCTCGAAAGTCAGAGAAAATAGAGACTGGAAAGGAACGACAAAAATGGCAAAGAAAGAAAAGTCGCTGATGCGGCAACTGATCGAAGAAAGAGGGATCAAAG
>Ga0228536_1001283_pt1 | contig 26047 bp, 25 predicted proteins | sample SJ1Smetagenome_FD_168611 | JGI IMG/M metagenome (GOLD analysis project Ga0228536, IMG submission 168611) | Enriched culture of PCE-dechlorinating microbial communities from Ithaca, New York, USA - SJ1.S | ecosystem: Engineered > Modeled > Simulated communities (microbial... > Unclassified...
CTTCAGTGCGGTGGACACGTTCCTGAAGGACGAAACCTACAGAAACCTCGGCATCGGCAAGTTGCATTTCTGACGGAAGAGGGCGCTCATCGGGGGGGATCCCGTGCGGGGTTTCCCCCGTTTTCGTTGCGGTGAACATCGTTCTCTGTTGTGGGGTGTCCCGCTCCCGGTTCCGAAGGGAAAGCTCGGAACCGCCGGACGGGTTTTGCGGAAAAAAAAGAGGCATCGTGCCGCCGCCGGGGAAATGTGGTACAAAGGAGTGGAGAAGCCCGGGAGGCGAACCGCCCTCCCCATGTCTGGAGGGATCGCTGGTGCAGATATCGATTCGCGAGGAAAAAGGCTACGCGGTGGTTGCCGTGGGCGGAAGGCTCGACGCGCTGACGGCACCGGAGTTCGAGACCCGCGGCGTCGAGTGGCTCCTGGCCGGGCACATCCGCCTCGTGATGGATTTTTCGTCCCTGGAGTACGTGAGCAGCGCGGGGCTGCGGAGCGTCCTCGTGGTGCTCAAGAAGGCGAAGAGTGTCGGCGGTTCGGTGGTGCTCTTCGGCCTTTCCGGGGTGGTGAAGGAGGTTTTCGCCATTTCCGGCTTCGATTCGCTGCTTCCCGTCGCGGAGAACGAGGCCGCCGCCGCGCTCGTGGCGGGCGCGTGAGGAGCGTTTTCCTCCGCGATGGCGGCGGGACGGTTTTTTTCGGGTAGGGCGATTCTCCTCCCGTTTCTTCTGCTCTCGCTGTCGCTCCTGGCGGGAATTTTCCTGAGCGCCTGCGAAGCGGGCTCTCCGCAGGAGCCGGACCCCCGCGCACCGGGACCGGATGCGCTGTCCGTGCGGCTCCTGCTCCAGTGGAGCCACCAGGCTCAGTTCGCGGGGATCTACATGGCCTTCGAAAAGGGATTCTACCTCCGTCGGGGGCTGGACGTGCGGATTCTCGGAGGCGGGCCCGGAAAGAGCGTGCCCGAGGCGCTCCGCCGGGGTGAGGCGGAGTTCGGCACCATGTTCCTCACCGCGGCGCTGGAGGCGCTGGACAAGGGTACGCCGCTCGTGCACACGGCCCAGATCGTGAACGGCTCCTCCCTGCTTTTGGTCGGACGGGCGAACCGGGGCATCCGGACTCCCGAGGACCTGAGGGGACTTCGGGTCTCTCTCTGGGGCGACGCCTTTCACGGAGCCTATCTGGCCTTTTTCCGCTCCCTCGGGGTGACGGTTCGGGAGGTTCTGCAGAACTGGTCGGTGAACCTCTTTCTCCGGGGTGTCGTGGATGCCTGTGCCGCCATGGACTACAACGAGTACCACATGCTCCTCCAGGCGGGCATGGAGCCGGGCGATCTCTCTCTGTTCCGCCTGGGCGACTACGGCTTCGGCTTTCCCGAGGACGGCCTGTACTGTCTCGCCTCCTACCGGGAGGCGAACCCCCGGGTCTGCCGGGATCTCGTCGAGGCCACCCTCGAAGGATGGCGTTATGCGGCGGCGCATCCCGAGGAGGCCCTGGACGTGGTGATGCGCTATGTCCGGGAGGCCCACGTACCCACCAACCGGGCTCACATGGCGTGGATGTTCCGCAACATTCTTCCGGACATCGTGCCTTCCGAGGGCGCGGAGGTTCCCTGGCGTCCGGGGGTTCTCTCTCGAGAGGATTTTGAGCGGACCCGGGACGTACTGCTCCAGGAGAAGGTTATCCGAAGGAGCATTCCTTACGAAGAGTTTACGGAAGGAGCGTCGCCCCGTGTTCCCTAGGCGGAGCATTGCCGGGCGTCTCGTGCTCCTCCTCGGAATCGGGGTCGGGTGCATTCTCGCCGCCGTGGTGGGGTACGGCTGGCGCGCCTCCCGGGATCTTCTCGAGGCGGAGACGAAGGAGCGCATTCTCGCCGTCGCCGACGCCACAGTGGCCCGTATCGACGCCGTGACCTCCGGGGTGGAGAAGGTGGTGCGGGAGACGGCGCTCCTGGTGGACCGCTTTCCTCTCACCGCCGAGGAAAAGGCGATGCTTCTGGAGGACAAGCTCCGCCTTCACGGCGAGCTTTTCGGCATGGCTGCGAGCCTTGGGAGCACGGCGCTCCCCGGAGCGGTGCCCTACGTGTACCGGGGGCCCGGGGGGCTCGTCCGGACGGATCTGGCGAGCGGCGCCTACCCCATGCAGATCATGGACTGGTACACCATTCCCAGGGAACTGCTCCGTTCCGTCTGGAGCGAGCCCTACTTCGACGAGGGCGGCGGCAACGCCGTCATGGCCACCTATTCCGTTCCCCTGGTGAAGGAGCTTGCCTTTGCGGGGATCGTCACGGGGGACATCTCTCTGGAGTGGCTCACGGAGCTTTTGGGCACCCTTCCGCTCGGCAGCGGCTATGCCTTTCTTCTCTCCCGAAACGGCACCTTCATCAGCCATCCCGTCCGGGACTTCATCATGAACGAGACGGTCTTCAGCATTGCCGAGACCCTCGGGGAACCTTCGCTCCGCGAGCTGGGGAAACACATGGTGCGGGGCGGATCCGGCTTCGTTCCTTTCAGGGATTTCTCGAAAAAGGAGAGGGACGCGACACCGTCCCACTGGCTGGCCTTTCTTCCCGTCCCTTCCACCGGGTGGAGTCTGGGCATCGTCCTGGGAAAGGAGGACGTGCTGGCTCCCGTGGCGGCCCTGAGCAGCATCCAGCTCGGCCTCGGCGGTGCGGGATTTCTGCTCATGCTCGGACTGGTGCTCTTCGTGGCCCGGACCATCACGGACCCCCTCAAGCGTCTGGAGGGCATCGCGGGAAAGATCGCCAGGGGTGACCTGGATGTTCCCGTTCCCGATCTCTCCGGCGGAGACGAGGTGGCCTCTCTGGCGGAAAGTTTCGCCCGCATGCAGGCGGATCTCCGGACTTATCTGGCGAAGCTGGCCGCCACCACCGCCGCGAAGGAACGCATCGAGAGTGAACTCCGCATCGCCCACACCATCCAGATGGAACTGGTGCCCAAGACCTTTCCTCCCTTTCCCGACCGGAAGGAATTCGACATCTTCGCCCTGCTCGACCCCGCCCGGGAGGTGGGGGGCGATTTCTACGACTTCTTCTTTCTCGATGAGACGCACTTCTGCTTCGTCGTGGGGGACGTGTCCGGCAAGGGAATTCCCGCGGCGCTCTTCATGGCGGTGACGCGCACCTTCGTGAAGGCCATCGCGAAAAACGCCTCCGCCCCCGGGGAAATCCTGGCCCGACTGAACGATGCCCTGGCGGAGCAGAACGAGTCGTGCATGTTCGTCACACTCTTCTGCGCCGTGGCGGATCTGTCCACGGGGGAGTGCGCCTTCGCGAACGGGGGGCACAACCTACCCCTTCTGCTCCGGAGGGGAATGGCGCCGGAGCGTCTTCCCCGTCTCGCGGGGTGTCTGTTGGGAGCCATGGAGGGGCGGCATTTCGAGGAAGGACACCTGTGCCTCGGCCGGGGAGACCGTCTGTTTCTCTACACGGACGGCGTCTCCGAGGCCATGAACGAAGCGGGGGCGTTCTATTCGGAGGCGCGTCTCGAAGCGGAGCTTGCCCGGTGTGCGGCCGCAGACGACCGGTTTGCGAACGTCCGTTCGCTCGCCATGGAGATCCGCACCACGGTGGACCGCTTCGCCGCCGGGGCGGAGCAGGCGGACGACGTGACCATCCTGGTCTTCGAGTTCCGCTAGAGAAGGACCACGGCGTTTCGTCCCGCAGTCTTTTTCGCCGTCGTGAGGGCCCTGAAGAGGCGCTCGGTGAGACGCTCCATCGTGTCCCCGGGAAGGGAGAGGGTGGCGCCGAGGCAGGCCGTGGGATAGACCCACTCGCCTCCCGGCGAGAGGAAGTGGGAGGCCTGAACGAGGACGCGGCAGCGCTCCGCGAGGCGGACCAGATCCTCCTCGGCGCGCACATTGGCGAAGAGCAGCAGAAAATCCCCGCCCCCCCAGCGCCCGATGAAATCGAAGGCGCGGAGACTTCCCTTCACCGTCCGGGCCACCACCTGGAGCGCCCGGTCTCCCGAGCCCGGGCCGTAGCTGTCGTTGATCGCCTCCAGGCTGTCCACGCCCAGAAGGCATGCGCCGAAGAGCCACCCCTTCTCCTGCATCTCATCGATCTTCGCCAGGAGGGAGATCTCCGAGAAACGCCTGTTGCCCACGCAGGTGAGGTCGTCGGTGACGGACATGTCGTGGAAGATCCCGGCCATTTCCATGGCGGTGAGCTTCTCGCTGTTGTCGCTGAACACCTCCACGGCCCCCATCACGACTCCCCGTGCGTCGGTGATGGGCGAGACACGGATGGACACGGGAACCCGATGCCCCTCCTTGTGATGGAGAAAGACGTCCGCTTCGCGCATCTCTCCGTCCAGGAGTGTCTCCGCCAGGGGACATGCGTTCTCGCAGAGGCATGTCCCCCGGTCGTCCACGTGGACGAGGATGTTGTCAGCGCAGCGATGTCCCGTAACCTCCACCGCAGTGTAGCCCGTGAGTTGTTCCGCCGCACGGTTCCAGTAGATGATGATCCGCCGGGTGTCCGTCACGTAGACGCCGTCGTAGAGGCAGTCAAGGGTCTTCTTGTAGAGATCGGTGGTCCGGTGCAGTTCGCTCTCCATGCGCCATCCCTCCGTTCCGGGTCGCTCGCCGGGATTCTCGTTCCGACGGGCCGGAACGATGCGAGAAGTTCGGAATTTTTCTTTGCTTCGGCATCATCATAGCGTATTGGAATCCGGAATGGAAGGGTGGAAGCACGCACGCGGCGCGGCTATATGTCGATACCGCACCTGTGATTGCACTTGTCGGGGCACCGCCACCAGTCCGTCGGCAGCGTTCCGTCGGAAAGGCGCTCCACGGACCAGATGGCGCCGCAGCTTCGGCAGTGCAGGAGAAGTGGGTTTTTTTCGAGGATCTCGATCTGCTTTCCGTCAGCAAGACGGGACAACGCCTCCGGAGAGGGAATGCCGAGGGAAGCTCCGCGTTTTTTTCCGAAAGCCGTCAGGGAGAGCATCTTTTCTCGCCTTCCTTTCCGGGGGCATACCGATTTTCGGGTTCCTGGACGAGCGGATCGCCTCTGCTCTCTGTCGCGTCCACCGAAACGACCCGGAGAACCACGTCGAAGTTCCGGAGCTTGCCAGCCATGTCCTTGGGAAGACAGAGGATATACTGTCCCGTGGCACGACTCCGGAGGACGTTGATGACTTCTCCCCCGTGGGCGAGCCTGCGGGCCTCCTCAACCGCGTCCCGAAAACGGTCGAAAGCGAGCGACACAAGGGAGGTCATGTGCTCTGCCTCCTTTCGGAAGATCTTCCCCCTTCTTTCGTACAATGCGCATCTACGGGGGGATGAATCCAGCATCAGTATGGAGAAGGAACGAGTCCGCCACAACGGATCCGGCCTCGTTCTTGACGGAATCTTGACGGCATTTCGCGATTCCTTGTCCGCCCCTTGATCGTAGAAGTTGTCTGGACAAAGAGGGGCATTTCTGGCACCCTGTGCAGAGAGCGTCCTTTCCGAAAGGAGGTGCGTGCGCCGTGGAAGACGGAAGAGGCTCCAGCACATTCCGGGGCGGGATGGCAGCGGTGCCCGGAGGGGGCGCCCGTTCTGCCGATGCCGTCGCAAAGCGACGTGCCTACGGAACCAGCCTCCTCCTGGTGGTGGCGGTCACGCTCCTGGGCATTCCCGTCCGCTGGTTCATCGCCTCCACAAACCTGGTCATGCTCTATCTGGCGGTGGTGGTGTGGTCGGCACTTTTTCTCGGGAGGGGGCCGTCCGTCCTCGCGTCGGTGCTCAGCGTGCTCGCCTTTGATTTCTTCATGGTGCCTCCCTTCTATACCTTCGTCGTGAACGATTCGGAGTACATCATCACCTTCGCGGGCCTGCTCTCGGTGGGTCTGGTGATCAGCAGCCTCACCTCCCGGGTTCGGGAGCAGGCGAGGGCGGCCATGGCCCGAGAGCGGCAGGCTCAGGCACTCTTCGAACTGAGTCGCGATCTCTCCGCCGCGGGGGACGTCACCGCGGTGGAGCGCGCTGTTCTCGCCCATGTACGGGTTGTCTTCGGCGTTCCAGCGGTCCTGTCCTTCGGAGACGGTACGCCGTTTGCGTCCGGAGAAAACACTGAAATGGCGGGAGAAGCAACGCAGGAGAAGTCGGAGGGAGAGACGGTTCTCTCCGTTCCTCTCGGCGAGCCTGGAACCTTGCGGGGAAATCTCGCGGTGCGCCAGGCTCCGGGACATCCCTTCGACCCGGCCAGACGTCGCCTGCTCGAAGCGTTTGCCATCCAGGCGGACATGGCGCTGGAGCGGATTCGCCTCTCCGGTGACGCCAGGGATCTGGAACTACTGCGGGCGAGGGAGAAGATGCAGAGTGCCCTGCTCAGCTCCATTTCCCACGAGCTGCGCACGCCCCTCTCCTCCATTGAGGGAGTGTTGAGCACGCTCAGAGAGGGGCTGGATGGGGGAGAAGAACTCTTTTGTCTCGACGAGTCCGCCCGGAGCGAGCTCGTGGAGACCGCCTGGTCCGAGGCGCGGCGCATGAACCAGCTCGTGGAGAATCTCCTCGGCATGACGCGTCTGGAAGCGGGGGCTCTCTCGCTCCGGAGGGAATTCATCGACGTGGAGGAGCTGTTGGGTGAGGTGCTGCGCCGCACCGAGGACCGCCTTGCGGAAGGGCGGGTCCGCGTGGAGCTTCCCGAGGACCTGCCTCCTCTGCGGGCGGATTTCGTCCTGCTCGCCCAGGCGCTGGGAAACGTGCTGGACAATGCGGTGAAGTACGGCGACGCTGCCTTGCCGCCGGAGGTGCGTGTTTCCCTGCGGGAAGAGGAGCTGGAGATCGTCGTGGCCGACCGCGGGTGGGGGATCCCCGAGGCGGAACTGGAGCGTGTCTTCGAAAAGTTCCACCGCCTCCCCTTTCCCGGAGGGCCTGGAGGCACCGGGCTCGGGCTTTCCATCAGCAGGGGGATCGTGGAAGCCCATGGCGGAACGATCCAGGCACGTTGTCGTTCCGGGGGAGGAACGGAAGTGGTGATTCACCTTCCCGTGGATAGGGAACGCCCTGGAGAAAAAAGCGAACCGCAGGAAGAGGAGCGCCGAGGAACATGACCACCGAGAGAAACGAGGCGACCCGCGTGCTGGTCGTGGACGACGAGAAAGCCATCCGGCGATTTCTGCACATTTCCCTCCAGGCCAAGGGGTACGATGTTTCCGAGGCGGAGCGGGGCGACGAAGGGCTTGCCCTGGCGGCGGTCCGACATCCCGATCTGATCGTGCTCGACCTGGGACTTCCCGACATGGACGGCACGGCCTTTCTGCGTCGCCTCCGGGAATGGTCCGCTGTTCACGTGATCGTTCTCTCCGTCCGGGAGAGAGAGACGGACAAGATCGCCGCTCTTGACGCGGGAGCCGACGACTACCTCACGAAGCCCTTTTCCGTGGGTGAGCTTCTGGCGCGCATGCGGGCGGTTCTCCGGAGGACCGCCCCCGCCGAAGAGGAGCCGTTGCACCGCATCGGCCGCCTTGCGGTGGACCTTGCACGGAGGCGCGTCACCCTGGATGACCGGGAGATTCCTCTCACGCCTACGGAATACGAGATACTCCGTGTTCTCGTGACCCACCGAGGGCGGATTCTCACCCACACCCAGATCCTGCGTCTTGTCTGGGGCGAGGGATACGAGGAGGGGCGGCACCTGCTCCGGGTGAACATGAGCAATCTCCGGCGCAAGATCGAACCGGATCCGCGTTTTCCCAGATACATTTTCACCGAACCGGGCGTGGGGTACCGTTTGTGCGACGGAGAGAACCGCCCCGGGAACTCCGGGGGATGGTGACTTGTTTCCTTTCCGGGTGTTCCTCGAAATCATGTCGCCGGAGTTGTACGCTTTTTTTCAAACAGTGTAAAATCAAAAAATGTGATGACAAAGGCGTATCCGGCATCTCCAAAAAAAAGGAGAATCGGATCGGAAGGGGCAGGGCGGCGGTCGTGACCCCGCCCGAAGAGCGAGGGGAAGAGTCCGAGGAAGGGGGAGCGTGTCGTTTTCATGCGACGACGGTCATGAAGAAACCGAGAGCCTACATTCGTACCGTACCTGTCGACCAGATCTTCGACCATCCCGAGGCAACCCTGGCCAGTGATCTTGTTGTCGCAGGGGCTGTGCTGCTCTCCTGGGGAACCCGCGTGGAGGAGATCGGCGCCACGGAAAAACAGCGCCAGAGCATCCTCCGAAAGCTGGAGAATGCGGGAATCCGCGAAGTAAACCTCAAGTTCGGCGCGGAGGAGATGGACACCGAAGAAGTCACCGCGATCATGCAATCCCTGGATGCCACCGTGCGCATGGTGGACTTCGAGACCAACGAACGCATTTTGCGAGGGCTTGTCGGCACCTTCGAGGCCCCGCCCGAGGAGGGGAAACCCTTTTCGGGGGAGGGGCTCTTCGCCGTGGCGGACATGATCGAGGCGGAGCTCGCCCGGACGTCCCAGGTGCTCATGTCCCTCAACGAGCCCAGGAACCATGAGGAATATCTCCACGTGCACTCCTTCAATGTGTCCCTCCTCGCGGGTTATCTGGCGAGGCGCGTTCAGTCCCTGGATGCGGCTTCCGCTCCCTTTCCCGAGGGGTTCGTTCGGGCCGCCATCGTGGCGGGTCTCTGCTTCGATCTGGGGAAACTGCTGATCCCGAAGGAGATCCTCGGTTCCCCCCGGAAGCTCACTCCCGAGGAATTCTCCCTGGTGCGACACCACTCGCTGCACAGCGAGGAACTTGCCCGAAAGGCGGGCATCACGGATCCCCTCGTTCTCGCCGCGATCCGGAGCCACCACGAACAGTTCGACGGCAAGGGCTACCCCGACGGCCTGTCGGGAAAGCAGATCCCCCTTCTCGCGAGCATCGTCCACGTGGCGGACGCCTTCGACGCCCTCACCACGAACCGGATCTACAAGAGTGCCGTCTCCGTGAAGGAGGCCCTGAACGTCATCCTCTACTACAGTGGGGAGCATTTCGATCCCGACGTGTGCCGCTGTTTCATCTCCGGTATCGGCTTCTACCCCCCGGGGAGCGTGGTGCGCCTCTCGGACGAGCGGATCGCCACGGTGGTGTCCGCCTCGGAGGGCAACATGCTTCAGCCCAAGGTGTGCGTGACCGACGAAAAGGGTGCGCGGGTCCCCCTGGACCTGTCGGGGAGCAAGATCTATATCAAGGAATGTCTTCAGATCGAGCGGAAGAAAGTCTACTCTCCCGCCCTGGAGGCCTACGGGGAGATCTTCCACCAGCTCTGAGGAGCGATCGGGGCGCAACGGAATCGGGATTGTGCGGCGTGCCGGAGAATCCCTCGGCACGCCGCGCCTTTTTTATTTCTCCGGGATGAACGGTGCGCCCCAGTGCACGGCCCGGACGAAGGATGCACCGCCGAGCCGGAAGGCGGCGCGGAACAGGGGTTTTCCCAGGGGGCCGAGGGGGAGATGCAGCCAGCATTTCGCCCGTGTTGTCCTGGCGAACTCGTCGTGCATGCCCGCGAGGGACGTTTCGTAGCGCTCGAGGGGGTTCGCCCGTTCCGCCAGCGCTGCGGCGATGCTTCGGGCGGCGCAGAGCCCCGAGAGATGGGCGTAGAAAACGCCCTCTCCCGTGACGGGGTGAACGAATCCTGCGGCGTCGCCGACGAGGAGCAGGCGCTCCCTTCCGGAAGGAATCTGCAGGGACCCCTTTCGCCGTTCTCCGGCGAGGGGGACGAAGGCGCCCCGGAAGGTGCCCGGCTCCGGCGGCGGCGCGCCGACCCGGCGGAGAAGATCCCGGAGGAGCGCCGGATAGCGGCTCCAGGACGAGGGTTTTCCTTCACCGCCGAGCCCCGCGAGAAGGCGGGTCCGCCCCGGAAAAAGCCATCCGTAGCCTCCGGAGGGAACGTTCCAGAAAATGCAGGGATGGCCCGGTCCTTCGGGCCACGCTGGCCGTGGAATGATCACCTGGAGGGCGAAGGCGGAGGGACGCCGGCTTCTCTCGGGAAAGACCGTTGCGAGGGCCTTCCCCGAGGGGCCGTGCGTCCCGTCGGCACCAACGAGAAAGCGCCCCCGGAGGAAACCGCCTCCGGCGAGGCGGACCGTCCCCGAGGAGGGGTCCGCGTGCAGCGCCGTCGTTTCCGTGACGACGACGCCAAGGCGGCGGCTCCGCTCCCGGAGAAACGCGTCGTATCGGCCCCGATGGATGAAGTGGAGGGGTGGGTCGATGCGCTCCTCGAAGGAGTCGCCGAGCCCGTAGGCGAAAGCGAAGGTTCCCGGTGCGGCCTCGAGAATGCCCTCCGAGGCGAGAGCGCCGGAGGAGAGGCCCATCTCCTCCGAGAGAAGGCGGAGCGTTTTCGCGGAGAGGCAGCCGCCGCAGAGCTTGTCGCCTCCCGAGAGCCGGCGCTCCGCCAGGATCACGGAAAAGCCCCATGCCGCCAGCGCGGAAGCGCAGGTGCTTCCCGCCGGTCCTCCGCCGAGGACCACCACGTCCGCTTCCCGGAACGCCGCTTCCTCCACGGAAATCCCTCTCTTTCCCTCAGTTCAGGGGCAGGGTCTGCGCCTCCTGGACGCGCAGATCGAACCAGAGCAGCCGGTGGCGGAGGATTCCCTCCATGCCGAGAAGGACCTTCACGGCCTCCGCCGCCTCAAGGGAGGAAACGAGCGCCGGGGTAAAGGGAGGATTGCCTGTTGTGACCTCCACTCCCTTGTCCGGCGCCTGGTCTCCCCAGAAATCCAGGAGCGTCCGGTCGCCGGGCAGAACGGTTCCCACCTGGCCCCAGAATCCGGCGATGGCGCCGTGCACTGCGGGAATGCCCAGCCGGGCGCAGGCGTCGAAGAGAATCCTCCGGGAGCGGTGGTTGTCGAGGCAGTCCACCGCGACGCCGCATCCGTCGAGGAGCGAGGCGGCGTTGTCCGCGTCGAGAAAGCCCGGAAAGGGCGAGACCTCCACGGCGCCGTTCACCGCCTTTGTCCGCTCCGCCGCCACCAGGGCCTTGGCTTTCCCCAGGTCCGCCTCGGTGCAGAGGATCTGCCGGTTCAGATTGTTGTCCGAGAAGGTGTCCCCGTCGATGAGGACGAGATGTCCCACCCCTGCCCGGGCAAGAAGTTCCACCACCAGTCCGCCCAAGCCGCCGCAGCCCACCACCGCCGCTCGGGAGGCGAGGAGGCGGGCCTGTCCCGCGATGCCCAGCGTCCCCAGGCTTCGCTCATAGCGCGAGGGAACGAGCCCCTTTTCCAGGGCGGCCCGCTCCACCGCTCCGGGAGCGATCTCTTCCCGGAGGGCGATCTTCCGGCACAGTTCCCAGGGGACGATGTCGAAACCGCCCCTATGCTCCGCGCTCCGCCGGAGTTCTTCGATTCCGTCTTCCAATGCCATCGCGATCTTCTCCTCTCCGAACGACAGATCCCCGACGTGGGACGCTGTCGCGGATTCTCATGTCTCCGGCGCCCGACCGCTCTTTCTGTTCGGCCCCGGACGAGCCCTGTCAAAAAAGCAGGCTCCCCGCCCTACACGTCCGTACCGCCCCCGGTCGGCACGGGAGACGGCGCTCCGAGGCCGAGTGCCTCGTTCAGACTCCCCCGGCGGTATCCTCCCAGGTCGAGGACCACGTGGCGGAACCCCAGGGAGGCAAACTCCCGAAGGAGCGCTTCCGTCGCCTCGGCCGTGACGAGACGGGGCATCGCCTCCGGAGAGATCTCGATGCGTGCCGTGTCGTCCATGTCCCGCACCCGGAGGTCCGTTCCGGAAGAGCAGAAGCGCCGAACCGCCGCCTCCGCGGCGCCCACACGGCGCAGCCGCTCTTCCGTCAGGGGGACGCCGTAGGGAATGCGCGAGGCCAGACAGGCCGCCGCTGGCTTGTTCCACGTGGACAGCCCCCACGCTTTCGAGATGGCCCGGATGTCCTCTTTGGTGAACCCGAGCTCCAGCAGGGGAGCGCGGACTCCCGCACTCCCCGGGGTGGGAGCGGCGAGTTCCCTCACCGCCCGGAGTCCCGGGCGGTAGTCCGCGAGATCGTCCGCATTCGAGCCCTCAAGTACCCAGGTAAGGCCCCGCTCCGCCGCCCAGGTGACGAGACGAAGAAAACGAAAGCGTTTGCAGTGGTAGCAGCGTTCCCCGTCGTTCCGGACAAAGGCTGGTTCTTCCAGCTCCGACAGGGGAAGAAAAAAATGGGGCATGCCGAGCACCGCCGCGAGGGCGGCGCAGTCCCCTCGCTCCTCCTCGGCGAGTGTGGCGGAAACGGCGGTCACCGCCGCCATCCGGTCCGGCCCGAGGGTGCGGAGAGCCGCCGCGGCGAGGAACGTACTGTCCACGCCGCCGGAAAAAGCCACGGCGACGCTTCCGAGGTCGCGCAACAGGGTCGTCAGTGCGTCGAGGCGCTCTTGCTGAAGATCCGTCATGGTTTTTCGTGGGTTCCTTTCGTGAGTTTCTCTCGTGCGATGTCGGATGGAACGTGCTCCAGGAGATCGCTCCCGTCCGGTGGAATCCGCAGCGCGTCTTTTTGTGGCATCGGAGCGGAGGGCGGATGCTTCCGAACGAAAGAGGTCCCTTCGTCGCTGTCGTTTCCTTCCGGTGGTTTCTTTAAGAAATCTCTGAAGAATGCCTCACCGATCTCGGGAAAACGTGATGTGATCGAGATCAAAAGAGGACAATGCCTACTTATTCAGAGTTTCCTTAATTCTTAGGAATCTCTGAATAAGGCTGCGTCAGCCCCGCAGGGCGCCTTGCAGAGCCTGATGCGACCCGAGTCAAGGGAAAGCGAACGGTCTTATTCAGAGCTTCCCTTATTCTTTCTGCGCGGACAGAGGGAGAAGCTGTTCCGGCCCGTCGGGAATCACCGCCAGTCCGCCGAGCTCTTCTGCGTTGACAGAGGGAGAAGTGCTCTCTATAGTACAGTAATTCGGTCGGAAAACAATCTTTCTTTTGCGAGGTTCTGTCGATATATCACCGACTGCGACGGGGGCGTTTTTTCCGTTGATCTCATGATACAGCAGAACCGTACCGACGCGAAATGCGGTGAAAGGCGTCGGTACGGTTTGGGGAGGGGGAGTGGAAAACATGGGAATGAAACTGTCCACGCGCTCGCGCTACGGCCTTCGGGCCATGCTCGAACTGGCCCTGGCGGAGGGGCGGGTGGTGACCATGGCGAAGGATGTGGCGGAGCGCCAGAATCTGCCCGTTTCGTATCTGGAGCAACTGCTGGCCCAGCTCAAGCGGGCGGGGCTCGTGGCGGCCATCCGGGGAGCGAAGGGGGGGTATTCGCTCTCCCGTCCGGCGGAGGAGATTTCCCTTGCGGAAATCATCGAGGCCCTCGACGGCCCGCTTGATGTGGCGCCTTGCGAGGACATCGCCTTTTGCCGTTCTTCGCCCGAGGCGTGTGTCCTCAAGGATATTTTTGCCCGGGCGTCGCAAGCCCTGCGCCAGGAGTTCGCCGCGGTCTCCCTTGCGGATTTCGCCCGGGAACAGAGCCTTCGGGAAGAGAGATGCTCCGGGGACGGAATGGTACGGGGTGCCGCCTCCGGAATCGTCGGGGCCGCCCGGGAGGGGACGGAGAATCCATGAGCGACGAGGGAGTGCGGGAGCGGAAAGTCCGGATCTGGCGCTACGACCGGGGGCAGGGGTTCAGCTCCCTCCGGGACACGGTGCTTTCCGAGCGGGAGCTGACGCTTTTCCTCGACGGCAAGGAGCTGGCGTCGGGCCTGTTGACCGAGGGGGACGAGGAGCGCTGGGCTCTGGGGCATCTCGCCACACGGGGCCTCATCGAAAACCGGGAGGGCGTGGCTGAGATGCACCTTTCGGAGAAGATCCTCTCCGTCCGGAGAACCAGAGCGCTTCCCGGCGTACGTTCCCGAGAAAAGGTGACGCTCGCGCCTCTGTCCGTGACGTGGCGCCTTTCGGCGGAAACCGTGGCGGCGGCGGTGAAGACGCTTTCCGAGGCGCCGCTCTACCGCTCCACGGGGTGCGTGCACGTGGCGGCTCTCTTTTCGCGGGATGGCGAACGGCTCTTTGTCGCCGAGGACGTGGGGCGGCACAACGCGGTGGACAAGGTCGTGGGATGGGCGGTGGAGAAGGCGCATCCTCTGGAGGAGACCTTTCTCACCGTCTCGGGACGGTTGCCCCGGGACATGGTTCTCAAGGTGGCGCTGGTCCGCATTCCCCTCGTGGCGAGCGTCTCCGCCGCTACGGAGGCGGGCATCGCCACCGCGCAACGGGCGGGAATCACTCTCTGCGGCTTCGTCCGGGGAGGGCGCATGAACGTCTATGCCATTCCGGAGCGCTTTGTCGAATGGAACGCCGAAACTCCCCGGAGGGGGCCCTCGGAGGCCGGAGAAGCGGAGGATTTTCCGCACTTTTCGTCCTCGTCGCTCTGCTGAAAACGAAGCTCTTCCGTCCCGGCGAGGAGGCGAAACTCCTTCCGGAGCACCTTGTGTGCGGAGTGACGATCGTGTAGATTCTCCTGAAACGCGGAAGTTTCCCGGAGTAGGTTTCCGTGATTCGGCCCGAGCGAGGAGTGCGAACGGTCCGGAGCACGGGGTGTCGGCAGTACACATCCATCGTGTGAGGAGTGAGAGACATGAAGTACCACGACATCACCCGCGAGCTGATTTCCGCACCACTCTATCCCGGAGCGCCCCTGCCCCAGGTGGAACAACTGGCCTTCATCAGCCGGGGGGCGCCCTACAACTTCAGTCTGCTCCACTCGAACCTGCATGCGGGAACCCACTGCGACGCCTATCTGCATTTCGTCGACGGCGATGCGGATGTGGCCGACATGCCCCTCGATCACTTCATCGGCACCTGTTACGTGCTCTCCGTTCCCAAAAACTGCCTCGTCGGGGCGGACTTCTTCAAGGAGCATCTGCCCAAGGGCGTCAAACGGCTTCTTCTCAAATCGGACGGCACGTCCTATCTCGCCCCCGATGCGGGGCAGTACCTCATCGAGCAGGGGGTCATCACCGTCGGCGCGGACGCCTGGTCCGTCGCTCCCGTGGAGGACGAGGGCAGCATCCATGTCCCCTTCCTCTCCAGCCACGTGGCCATCATCGAATCCCTGGACCTCCGCAAGGTCCAGGACGGCGAGTATTACCTGGTGGCGGCGCCGTCGAAGATCCGTGGCGCCGAAGCCGGTCACTGCAGGGCCATCCTGTTCGAGGGAGCTCCGGTGGCGTAAGCCGCCCGTCCGGCGTCCGCAAGGCACTGCCCGTCGCGTGCGCTGCCGAAGCCCGGTCCTGGGACCGGGCTTCGGTGTTATCATGGGCACGACAGGCGACAAAGCACCACACATCACCATAAGGGGGCAGCCATGATGAGCGAAACGTATCCCGAGCAATTGTCCTATCTGCAGAAACCCGACGAAAAGGACGTTCCCCAGGAACTCCAGGAGGTGTTCGACTCCTACACCGACGCCCAGATGAAGAACTGGGGCTTCATCAACAACCTCTTCAAGGTCCTTCCCCTCAACGCCCGACAGTACAAGGGATTTCTGGATTTCAAGGCGTCTCTCTTCAATGAGGAGCACTGCTACCTGAGCACCGCCGACAAAGAAATGATTGGTCTCGTGGTCTCCTCCACCAACGGATGCACCTACTGCCTCACCACGCACAGCGACGTCCTGCGGGGGCTCACGGGGGATCCCATCTGGGTGGACAAGCTGTGCTACAACTACCGCAGCGCGGAACTGACTCCCAAGCAGCGCGCCCTGTGCGACTTCGCCTATTTCCTCACCGTGTACCCCCGGGAGATCACCACCGAGCAGGTGGACCGCCTTCGGGAGGTCGGCTTCAACGACCACGAGATCCTCGAAGCGAGCTACGTGGTGGGTTTCTTCAACTATACGAACCGGTGGGTGGGCGTTCTCGATCCGAAGCCGAACGACGGCCATTACGCGCACAACCGGTGACCGGAGGAACGACATGGCGGAGGTGACGCTGCAACAGCTCTTCACGCCGGGAAAGATCGGCGGAGTCTCCATTCCGAACCGGATCGTCTGCACCTCCATGGTCACCAACTACTGCGACGACGACGGGCTGGCGACGGATCGCTTTGTGGACTACTTCGAGGCGAAGGCCCGGGGCGGTTACGGCCTGATCATGTCCGAGGCTCTCGTGGTCGATCCCGCGGGAAAGGGTTTCGCCAACGAGGCGGGCATCTGGGAGGACGGACAGATCGAGGGGCTTTCCCGGATGACCGCGGCCATTCACAGACACGGGAGCAGGACCTTCGCCCAGCTTCTCCACGCGGGGCGGCAGACCACGTCGCAGACCACCGGAGGCATTCGGCCCGAGGCGCCGTCGCCGATTCCCTGTCCCGTGCGCCGGGAGATGCCGCGGGAATTGACCGCCCGGGACATCGGGCGGCTTGTCTCCCGCTTCGGCGACGCCGCGGTCAGGGCGGAACGGGCAGGATTCGACGGCGTGGAGGTCCACGCCGGGCACGGCTATCTGGTGGCGGAGTTTCTCTCCAGCTACGCCAACAGGCGAACCGACAGCTACGGAGGTCCCCTGCGCAACCGCCTGCGCTTTCTGGGCGAGATCATCGCGGAAATCCGCGCCAGGACCGGCAGGGGATTTCCCCTGGGAGTCCGCATCTCCGCCGAGGAATACGTTCCCGGAGGGAGAACCATGGAGGACACCCGGGCAATCGCCCTCTTTCTGGAACGGGAGTGCCGCATCGACTACGTGAACCTCTCCTTCGGCACCTACGGCGACGGCGGGGCCACAGCCCCCATGTATCTCGGCCACGCCTTCCGGGTGCACTACGCGGAAGAACTGAAGAAGACCGTCTCCATTCCGGTCATCACCGTGGGAAGAATCAACGACCCCCTGCTCGCCGAGGCCCTGCTCGTCTCGGGCAAGGCGGATTTCGTCGCCATGACCCGGGCGTCCCTCGCCGATCCGGACCTGCCCCGCAAAGCTCGGGAGGGCGAATGGGAGGACATTCGCCAGTGCATCGGCTGCATGCAGGGATGTCTCGATCTGCTGCAGGCGAACAAGCCCATCCGCTGTCTGGTGAACCCCTCCATCGGCTTCGAGTACGCGGACGACCTCTCGCGGACCTCCGCGCCGAAGAACGTGGCGGTGGTCGGCGGCGGCCCCGCGGGAATCGAGGCGGCCCGGGCGGCGGTCCTGCGGGGGCACCGCGTGACCCTCTTCGAGCACCGTGCCTTTCTCGGTGGCCAGTTCGCCCTGGGGGCCTATCCTCCCGCCAAGGGAGAGTTCGCGAGCTACGCTGCCTGGGCGGCCCAGGCGCTGCAAAAACTGGGAGTCCAGGTCCGCCTGGAGACGAAGGCCGACGTGGACTCCCTCAGGGTGCTTTCTCCAGACCTTGTGCTCTGTGCCACAGGCGGTGTGCCGCTCAGACCCTCCATACCGGGCATCGACGGAGACAATGTTGTGCTCGCCCAGGACGTGCTCGCCGGTATCGTCTCCGTGGGCGGGAACGTGGTGGTGGCGGGGGGCGGCCTCGTGGGCGCCGAGACCGCCGCGCACCTGGGTTTTCTGGGCAAGCGGGTCACCCTCGTGGAGATGCTCCCCGCCGTCGCCGGAGACGACAGTCCTCCCCGGCGACCTCACCTGATGGGACTCCTCGCGAAATACGGAGTGACCATCCTGACGAACACGAAGATCGTCGGCATCGGGATGGACCGGGTGCTCGCCGAGACCTTCGGAGAGGCGAAGAGCCTTCCCGCCGAGACGGTGGTGCTCGCCTTCGGTTCCGCTCCGGACAGCTCCCTCTGCGACGCCCTCCTGGCTGCAGGAATCGACGCCGTGGCGGTGGGGGATGCGGTTTCAGTGAGCAATGCTCTGGAGGCCACCCGTTCCGGGTACGAAGCGGGACTTCGGATCTGAGGCCGGGTTCGACCCGGGTCCGAACCTGAACCCGAACCGGAGGTGCGCGTCGCGGGCTCTCGAAAGGGCGGACCGCATCACCACGTCCTCAAGCCTGGCCGGTTTGGGGAAAAGACCCCGGAAACATCGGAGTGAAACGAACGAGGAAACGCCGGAGGGGCGAAGGAGAATCTTCCTTCGCCCCTCCGTTTGTCCCGCACGCGAAAAATCCGGACAGGGCGGTGCCTATGGAGAAGGAAAAACGAGAGAAAAAGAGCAAGGAGAAATTGATCTATGCTGATCTTCTGGGCGTGTCCTCCATGGATTCCGAAATGGATTGACAAGGCGCAGAAGCAAGGTGTATGGTCCGTTGGATAACAACAAAACTGAAAAACGTGTTACTCGTGAAGCAAATAACTTTTCGAATCGGTCCCGGACAACTGGTCCCGGGGGAATCGATGTCCGCAGAAGAACGGGAAACGGGAGCACGCAGAAGGGTGTGAGGGTGGCAAAGCTGAAGAAGGCAAACGGAAACACGGAGCGGATGCCGCCGAAGGCAAGGGCGGAAGAGAATGCGGGATCGCTCTCGCGGGCCTGCACGCATGTCCGGATCGGATCGGAAGAGAAAAAGGAGCGATGACAGTGTACAGGAAAGGATTGTTTTTTCGGATTCTGTTTTTGAGTCTGCTGCTTTTCTGCCTCGCGGGGGTCGCGTCGGCGGAGGAAAAGGTCCTCACCTTCTCATGGCACGCCAACGCGGGGGATCTCAATCCTCATCTCTACTCCCCCAACCAGATGTACGCCCAGGCCATGGTCTACGAGCCGCTGGTGCGTTACGGCGACGGTGGAACCGTCGAGCCCTGTCTGGCCGAGAGCTGGGAAATCTCCCCGGACGGAAAGACCTACACGTTCTTCCTTAGAAAGAACGTGCTCTTCTCGGACGGGACGCCCTGGAACGCCGAGGCGGCAAAGAAGAACATCGACACGGTGCTTGCCAACGGCAAGCACCACTCCTGGCTCGACATGGTGAACCAGATCGAGAGCGCCGAAGCGGTGGAATCTCACGTTCTCAAGGTTCACCTGAAGAATCCCTACTATCCTCTTCTGCAGGAACTGGCCCTCATCCGCCCCATGCGTTTTCTCGCTCCCTCGGCCTTTCCCGAGAGCGGCAACACCGCGGAGGGCATGAAGAAGGCCGTCGGAACCGGACCCTGGGTCCTGACGGAGACGAAGAAGGGGGAGTACGACCTTTTCGTGCGGAACGAGCACTACTGGGGTCTCCGGCCCTTCTTCGACAAAATCCTCGTGAAGGTGCTCCCCGATCCGGACAGCCGCGTGGTGGCTCTTGAAACGGGGGAACTGGACCTCATCTTCGGCGGCGGCAGCCAGATCAGCCTGGAGACGTTCCGTCGCCTGGAGGCGCAGAAGCGGTTCGGCACGGACGTGTCCGGTCCCACCATGGGTACTCTGGCGCTGGCCATCAATTCCGGAAAAGAGCCCACGAATGATCTCAGGGTCCGCCAGGCTCTGCAACACGTGGCCGACAAGGCGACACTGACGAAAGTGATCTTCCTCGACGTGCACCGACAGGCGGACACCCTGTTCTCTCCCTCCATGCCCTACTGCGACATCCCGCTCACCCCTTATGCTCATGACCCCGCCAGGGCGGAGGCACTTCTCGACGAGGCGGGATGGAAAAAGACGGAGGGGAAACCCTATCGCACCAAGGACGGGGTGGAGCTGGCTCTGGAGTTCTGCTTCGTGGGCAACAATGCCCTGGAGAAGGCCATCGGCGAGATCTTCCAGGCGGAACTCCGCAAGGTGGGGGTGAAGGTGACCCTCCTGGGCGAGGAGCCCGACTCGTTCTACAAGCGCCAGAAGGATGGGGAGTTCCATCTCATCGTCAACGAGACCTGGGGCGCTCCCTACGAACCGCATTCCATGGTGAGTTCCATGCGCACTCCCTCTCATGCGGACTACCAGGCCCAGTCGGGGCTTCCCATGAAAGCCGAACTGGATGCGAAGATCACCAGAGTGCTCGTTTCCACGGACGAGACGGAGCGGCGGGAGCTGTACCGGGAGATTCTCACCACCCTGCACGAACAGGCGGTGTATCTTCCCCTCACCTACATGACTCTGGTTACCGTCTACCGGAACGACCTGAAGGGCGTGGCGTTCACCCCCATGGACAACGTGATCCCCTTCGAGAAGATGTCCCGCTGAGGCGGGCGCAGATCTGCAGGGTTTTCGGAATGCTACGGTTCGTACTTCGAAGGATAGCGGTTCTTTTGCCCATTCTGTTTCTCGTTTCGGTGGCGGTCTTCCTGGTCCTCCGCAGTGCAAAGGGGGATCCCGCCATGGCCTATCTGCGCCTATCCCAGATTCCTCCCACGGAGGAAGCCCTAGTCGAGGCCCGGCACATGCTGGGTCTCGACCGCCCCCTTCCCGTGCAGTATTTCACCTGGCTGGGAAAGGCACTCCGCCTCGACTTCGGCAGGTCCTACGTGACGGGGAAACCCGTGCTCGACGAAATTCTCTACTATCTTCCCGCCACGCTCCTTCTCACCGGAGTGTCGCTGCTCTTGACCCTCGTGGTGAGCGTCCCCCTGGGCGTGCTGGCGGCGCTCTACAAGGACCGCATACCGGATCAGCTCACCCGGGCGTTCGCCTTCTTCGGCGTTTCCATTCCCAGCTTCTGGCTGGGTTTCCTCCTGGTCTACCTCTTTTCGGTGCGCCTGGGGTGGCTTCCCGCGTTGGGGCGGGGCGGCGTGTCGCACATGATCCTTCCGGCGATCACCCTCTCTCTCATGTCCATCTCCATCAACATCCGCTTCTTCCGGGCGAGCGTGCTGGAAAATCTCCACCACCGCTTCGTTCTCTACGCCAGGGCGCGGGGCGTGCCCGAACGGCGCGTTGTGGGGCGCCACATTTTCCGCAATTCCCTCATCCCCATCGTCACCGCCGTGGGCATGCACCTGGGTGAGCTCTTCGGCGGTTCCGTGGTGGTGGAGAACGTCTTCGCCTGGCCCGGCGTGGGGCGCTATGCCGTGACGTCCATCTTCAACCGGGACTATCCGGTGCTGCAGTGCTTCCTGCTCCTCATGACGGGCATCTTCGTCCTCTGCAATCTCGGCGTGGACGTGCTCTACGCATGGCTCGACCCACGCATCCGCTTCGGCGGGGAGGAGCAGCCATGACGCTCCTGCGGACCCTTCTCTCGGGCCGGACCACGCGTCTCGCGTTCGTCGGGGCCTGCACGGTACTTTTGGTGGCGCTCTTTGCGCCGCTCCTCTCGTCCTGGGATCCCGACGACATTGATTTGTCGCAGAAGCTTCAGGCTCCCACCCGGGAACATCTTCTCGGCACGGATCATCTGGGGCGGGACGTACTCGCACGGCTGCTCCACGGCGCCCGGGCCTCCCTGGGCTCCGTGGCGGTGATCGTCGCGGCCATCCTCCTCCTGAGCCTCTCCGTGGGCAGCGTGGCGGGATACGCCGGGGGCATGGTGGATGCCTTCCTCATGCGCCTCTGCGACACCTTTCTCACCTTTCCCACCTTCATTCTCGCCATGTTCCTCATCGGCATCCTGGGCGCGGGTATGACCAACGTGATCCTCGCCATCGTCTGCACCCACTGGGCCTGGTACGCCCGCATCATCCGGGGGCTCGTGCTGAGCCTCAAGACCCGGGAGCACGTCCTCGCCGCCCGTGTGGCGGGAACGGGACAGTTCCGTCTCGTGATGCGGCACATCCTTCCCGGCGTGCTTCCCCAGATCCTCGTGCTCGCCACCCTGGACATCGGTCACATGATGCTCCACGTGTCGGGACTCTCCTTTCTCGGCCTGGGCGTGCAGCCTCCCACGGCGGAATGGGGCGTCATGATCAACGACGCCCGGCAGTACATCTGGACCCAGCCCCAGCTCCTCTTCTATCCGGGGCTCGCCATCTTCGTCACCGTCATGGCCTTCAATCTGCTCGGGGACGGCCTTCGGGACGCCCTCGATCCCGTGGGAGAAACAGGGGGGTGGGGAAAGTGAACGAAGACGCGGTGCTCGCGGTGGAGTCCCTCGAACTGGAAATTCTGCGGGGGCGTTCCCGGAAGGTGGTGCGGAACGTCTCCTTCTCCGTGCCCCGGGGGCGTGTCACCTGTCTTGTGGGTGAGAGCGGCTGCGGCAAGTCGCTGACGTGCCTCGCCATCCTCGGCCTGCTTCCCGAGGCGGTGCGGCGGACCGGCGGAACCATCACCATCGACGGGGAGCGGGTGAACGACCTGTCCCCGGAACACCTTCAGGCCCTTCGGGGCGGCAAGGCCGCCATGATCCTCCAGAATCCCATGAGCTGCTTCGATCCCATCTGCACGGTAAAGAGCCATTTTCTGGAATCCCTCGCCGCCCACGGAGGAAACTCCGGGCGCCTCTCTCCGGAGGTGATGCCCGAGAGCGACCTGGCCCGGGCGCGACGCAGCCTCGCCGAGGTGGGATTCGACAGCCCCGACGACATTCTCGACGCCTATCCGTTTCAACTGAGCGGAGGCATGCTTCAGCGCGTCATGGTGGCCCTTGCGCTCCTCTCGGAGATCCGGCTGCTTCTGGCGGACGAGCCCACCACCGATCTGGACGTGGTGTCCCAGGCGCGGATTCTCACCCTGCTCGACGAGACCCGGCGCCGCCACGGCATGGGCGTTCTCCTCGTGACGCACGACATCGGCGTGGTGGCCCGCATGGCGGACTTCGTGGTGGTCATGCACAAGGGCGAGGTGGTGGAGCAGGGTGAGGTGGCGACGCTCTTCGCGGCGCCCCGCCATGCCTATACCCGGGCGCTGCTCCAGGCCCATCTGAGTCTCTACGGGCTAGCCTTCGGCGATGAGGCGGTCGGAACCGTCTCCCCGGAGCCTTGCCTTGCCGCGGCGACGCCCGGTCCCGTTCCCGAGGAGGTGCGCATCCGATGAATCTTCTCGAAGCGCGGCAGGTGGCGAAGCGCTACCGTCGCGGCGGCCTCTTCGGCAAGCGCAGCGAGGTGCGGGTCCTCGAGGACGTGAGCATCGCTCTCGAAGAAGGAAAGGGTCTCGGTCTCGTGGGGCGGAGCGGCTCCGGCAAGAGCACTCTCGGACGTCTTCTCCTCGGTCTGGAGCGCCCCGACGAGGGGCAGATCCTCTACAAAGGGAAGGACATCTTCGCCTCCGGAAAGGAGCACTTCCGGCGCTTCCGAAGGGACGTGCAGGTGGTCTTTCAGAACTCCCTTGGCGCCGTCAACCCCCGCTTCCGCGCCGTGGACATCGTGGCGGAGCCACTGGACAACTTCGAGCCCCTTTCCGCGGCGGAGCGTCGCCGCCGGGTGGCGGCCCTCCTTGATGGCGTCGGCCTTTCCGAGACCGATCTGGACAAGTTTCCCAGCCAGTTCAGCGGCGGCGAACTCCAGCGTCTCTGCATCGCCCGCGCCCTGGCGCCCAGGCCCCGGGTGATCATTCTCGACGAGGCCGTGAGCAATCTGGACATGCTCATCCAGGTGCAGGTGCTCAACCTGCTCCGGCGCCTGCGGGACAATTCCGGAACCACCTTTCTCTTCGTCTCCCACGACCTCCGCCTCGTGGCGGACATGTGCGACTCCGTGGCCATCCTCGCGGACGGGCACATCGTCGAGCGGACCTCCCCGGAGAAGCCCCTTCGGGACTTTTCCCACCCAGCCTTTCTCGAACTGCTCGACGCGGTGCTCCCCGCCCGCCCCGACGGCTCCGGCGTGTTCCGGAACATCCTGTCGCAGGAACGCACGGCGTAAGATTTCATCGTTTTTCTCTCCATCCCGGGGATTGTCTCCACGGAGGAATGCAACCGGACTCTGGTCGTGGTCCAACTCCCCGGGATGGAGAAAGCGCCGCGCTTCCGGCGGCGGGTCGGTTTTGGTGACGGAAAGGTTGCATGATTCCGGTTGTTCCCCTGACATGTGGTGACAGGTGGGCCTGAAACCAAGCGGCAGTGGATGTCGTCTTTGCGGTCGACCGTGGCTGGATCGGGCGGGTGAGAAGAATGGGTGCGGATCGGGACGGATGTTTCTGTTTCTCCACGAGGGCTGTTTCCGTGTACAAAGCGCTGTTTTATTCGGAACAGTTCGCTGTGTCCAAGACGGTGCTGGATTGCGGGGCTGGAGGAGAGGCGCCGCCGAGCTGCGTGTTTCACCGGTGCGGCTACGAGACTTACGGAATCGACATCGACGGCGAAGCGATCAGACAGGCCAGGGCCTTCGCCGCATCGAGGAAATGGAAGTTGGAGATCGTGCCGGGGGACATGAGGAACATTCCCTATCCGGACAATCGTTTCGGATGCGTGTATTCGTACAATTCGATCTTTCACATGGGCAAGGACGATATCCTTGAGAGCATCAGGGAAATGCTGCGTGTCACGGAGCCTGGTGGCGTTCTCTTCTTCAATCTGCTGCACAAGAACGATTTCGGCTACGGCCAAGGGATCGAAATAGCAAAGGACACCTTCAGAGATCAATATGACGGTGTTGTGCACAGTTATCATGACGAAGAAGAGCTTGACGGAGCAATACGGGAATACGAGCTGCTGGAAAAGAGTACGATCAGTTGTACGAGGCGTATTGAGGAGAAAATGATAACCCAGTGGTTTCTTGAGTATTATTATCGGAAACCTCCCAAAACCGTGTGAAATCTTCAGGCAGAAAGTGTTCCCCGTTATTTCAGTACGCTTTCAGTGTCGATTGGTCTCCGAAGGATGTTTCAGCAGATCCTTCTTCGTGAGGCCATTTTTTCTTGCCCTCATGTTCCAGCCGAAATGTGTTCCCATAAAACACCAGACGAAGCGGGGAAAATTGGGGCGGACGAACAGGGGCGGGGCGCTGCGTCGGGAGAGGATGTTTTCGGCGATTTCCTGCAGCGCCCGACCGGTGTTCTTCAGCGGTCCGCGGCCGAGGGGAACCTTTTTCAGGGAACCAACCATCTCGCCCGCGCCCTGTCCCATGCCCTGGCCGAAGTGAAGTCCGCACCGGACGCACCAGTTTTTCACAATGTCGATGGCGATATGGTTCTGCTCCCCCTCGAAGAATCCGTTGTTCACGATGGTGTAGACAAAGATCTCTTTTTTTCGGTTCACCTCTGTCTTGAGGTAGTTCTCCAGTGTGACGAGCATCCGGAACAGGTGGGACGGCACGGCGTCGACATAGAGGGGGAAGGCGAGGACGAGCGTGTCCATCCGGCAGAGTTCCCGGTACTCCTCGTCCGTGAGAGGCTGCGTGCTCACGCGAAAACGGGTTGTCGCGTTTCCGGCGGCGATGTGGGGCTCGAGTGCCTTGAGCAGAAAGGATGAGCAGCTTTTTCCCGTTTTGGGACTTCCGTCGATCAGGGCGATCTTCATCGCAGCGCCTCCCCGAGTTCGTGCGGAGTTTCGTGGAAACACACGGTGCGGACGGAGCAGTGCAGATTGATGCTGTTTGCCTTGACCAGGGCTCTGGCAGTTGCTCTCTCGGCGTCGGTGATGTCGTCGCCGTAGAAGTGCACCGCCAGAGAAATGTCGTGTTCGTAACGTTTCGCATGGTGGGTTTCCCCGTTGATCGTGACGAAATAAGGCAGCACGTAGGAAATGCTCCTGTCCAGTACATTGCGGACAAAGGGACTGTAACTCCCGTAGACGCACCTGCTGACGATGACCAGGTCATCGTATTCGGAGAGCAGGTGTCCCATGGTCTGGTATCCGTCCTGCAGCACGCATGTCCCCGGTGTTTTGATCCAGCATCCGAAACAGCCGATGCAGTGCCGGATGGTGCCATTGTCCGAGATCACGGTGATGTCGTCGGACGGACCCAGCCCGAGGGAGGCGAAATCCACAGGGGACAGGTCGTGGATGAGAAGCGTTTTCATCGTATCGTCTCCTTTTGGGCGAAGTAGTCCGTGAAGATGTCGTGCCAGTCGCCGGAGTACCGCACGCCTTTGTTGGTGAGCAGAGAGGCGATGCCGTTGACCACGGACCAGAGGGCGATGAGTTTTTTCGGGTATTCCTTCTCGGGCAGGCCACTGTTGCGGAACAGGGCATAGGCGGTTGTTCGGAACAGGACGAAGGGCGGACAGTCGTCGGGATTTTCCCGGTCGAGATTGATGTCCAGCTCGGAATGGTAGAAGAGAAATTGAAAATAGCAGGGATTTTCGATGAAGAAATCGATGTAGGCGTACCCGAGGCAAGCGATTGCCTCCGGGCTGGATTCCCGCCCGCGGACGGAGGCCCGCAGTTTTTCGAGAAACTGTTCCGTCACATGGTCTCGCATGGCGCGGAGCAGTTCGT
>Ga0228536_1001286_pt1 | contig 26024 bp, 23 predicted proteins | sample SJ1Smetagenome_FD_168611 | JGI IMG/M metagenome (GOLD analysis project Ga0228536, IMG submission 168611) | Enriched culture of PCE-dechlorinating microbial communities from Ithaca, New York, USA - SJ1.S | ecosystem: Engineered > Modeled > Simulated communities (microbial... > Unclassified...
TCGAGATGTTTCAGCAGCCAGGCAGACAGGCATTTTTTGGAGAGATTACGGGTAAGCAAAGGAAACTCTATGCAGCCTTAGGGGTCCAACCTCCTGCCTAGATATAATTTGACGGGATTTTAGGTTGTTTAGCAAAATCAATAAGTAGGATGGCATTTTTGGCAACCAGGCCCATCAGCAGAATAATGCCGATCAAAGCCATAAAGTTCATCTTACTGCCGGCGACAAACAGACCGGCTATCGCCCCGATCAAGGCTAAAGGAAGAGAAGCCATAATGGCCACCGGGTCTATAAAGCTTTCAAACTGAGCAGCCATAATCAGGAAGATAAAAAGAATACCCATCCCCAGGGCAATCAGCAATCCGGTGAACCCTTCCTGCATTTCCGCATTCATGCCGCCTTCTTCGATTGTTATTCCCTGTGGAGCTTGCTGCTTCAATTTAGCCAAATAAGTATTTAAGAAGTCTCCTGTAGGCATGCCCACAACATTGGCCGATAATTCAATTTGACCGGACCGGTCATACCGGCTCAAGGTTGAAGCTGTTGTGCCAAAGACCTGACTGGTCACTTGGTCGAGCGGAACCATTTGATTGCCCGAACCGGGTACATAAACTCCGCTCAGGCTGTCAAGATTTGTCCGTTGCTCATCTTCCAAGGAGATTCGTACATCCACTTTATCTTTTGAACTGTCATAATGACTGATCACCGTACCGCCAAATAACGTATTTAAGGTATTCAGAGCGGAAGCCGTGTCCACTCCTAAGTCCGCTGCCTTATCCCGGTCAATCACCAGCCTAGCCTCAGGTTTTCCGGCTTTATAATTGATACTGACATCCCGGGCCGCGGGGTTCTGGCTCATCGCCCTTTTGGCTTCCAGAGCAAATGTCCGGAGTTGACCATAGTTATCTCCTTTAATACTAATGGCCACATCTTTAGAATCTGCCGCTTCATTGGTATTGGCACTGACAGCGAGTTCAACACCTGGGACTTTTTTCAGATCTTCCCGCATTTTTGCCGCAATCGTTTTGGCACTGTCTTTCCGATCCTTTTTGTCACATAATTTCACATAACACGAAATCTGATCCTTTTGTACCGTCGTGTAAATGGATTTGACCTCCGTATAACGGTGAATAATATCTTCCAGATTTCCGGCCTTCTGACCGGCCTTTTCCAATGGCAAACCGGAGTCAAGTCCTGCGGTGATGCTAATATCGCTCGTATCTGATGACATATCTAATTCGAAGCCCAGAACTGAAAGCAAGCCGATGCTGCCAACAAATAACGTCATTGTCAATATAATGGTAATCAACTTGTGATTAAGGACCACCTTCAATAATCGGGAGTATTTCTCCGCAATTTGATTAAACACGTGATTAAAGCCATGCAAAAATCTGCCATAAAATGTTTTCCTCTTTTGCTTTCTGGTTTTAAGTAATTTTGAGGCCATCATGGGCACAAGGGTAAAAGAAACGAATAAAGAGAACAACATGCTGAAAGCAACCGTTAGACCAAACTCAATAAAGTATTTGCCGATAAGCCCGCCAACCATGGCTGTGGGGAGAAATACGGCGACAACGGCCAGGGTTGTTGCCAGGACGGCAAGACCGATTTCGGAAGTGGCCTCTTTGGCCGCCAGCAAGGGAGGTTTGCCCAAATGCATGTGGCGAACAATGTTTTCCACAACAACAATCGCATCATCAATCAATAATCCGATAGACAGGGATAAAGCCATCAGCGACATGAGATTGAGGGAGAAGTTCATAAATTTCATGGCGATAAACGAGCTGATGATTGAGGTAGGCAAAGATACAGCGCTGATCAAAGTGCTCTCCCATTCATTTAAAAACAGGAAGACAATAAGAATAGCCAGGATGCATCCTTCCAGCATGTTTTTCTGCATCTCGTTGACCGAATCACGGATCGACTCCGAATTGTCCCGGACAAGATCAACGTTTATCCCGGAAGGCAGGGATGCGTTTAGGTCAGACAACGCCCTTTTCACCTCATCGGCTACTTCCACAGTATTAGCGCCCGACTGTTTGACGATATCGATACCGACCGCCGGCTTTCCCTGGTACCGGGAAAGGCTGTCGACATCCTGAGCGCCATCGATGACTTCGGCAATATCTTGTACTCTTATATCAACCCCATTTCTTTTAGCTACCAAAATGTTATTAAAATCTTCAGCTTTTTTTACACTGCCGTCCAGTTGCAGGGAAATCTCGTTATTTTCGTCAGAAACCCTGCCTCCGGCCCCTTCCAGATTACCATTTTGCAGATTGCCAACCACTTCTCCCACCGTCAAACCATAGGATGCCATCTTGTCTTGGTCCAGCTTGATCTGAATTTCCCGTTTAGCGTTACCGTAAATGTTCACGGTTCCTACACCTTTGACTTTGTACAGCCTTTTGGCCACCTTATCATCAACAATTTCCGAAAGGTCTTTGATTTCTTCGGTTCCGGTCACAGCGATGGATAGCATAGGGCTGGCAAAAATGTCCAGCTTGGCAATGACAGGCTCATTAATGCCTTGCGGCAGCTCGCCCCGGATCGCGGCAATCTTATCCCTCACTTCCTGGGCGGCAACATCTGGAGATTTATCCAGAGTAAAAGCGATGATCGTATTGGAAAAGCCTTCGCTCATTGTAGAAGTAATATGATTCACTCCGGAAATCTGTCCCACAGCCTCTTCAACCTTTTTCGTCACATTGGTCTCCAGTTGCTCCGGTGACGCCCCTGCCTGGGTAACTGTAACCGTAACATAGGGAAATTCCGCCTGGGGCATATCATTGACAGGTAAATAGCTATAACAGAGGATTCCCACAACAAGAAACATGATCATAATCACGATGGTAAATACCGGCCTTTTGATACTGACATCGGCTAAAATCATTGATTTCCCCCCTGCCCGGAAACCACCGCTATTTCATCGCCGTCCTGCAGCGTATTGATATTGGTATAGATAACACTCTCCCCGTTTTGAATCCCGGATTTAATTTCTACCCGGTTATCGGCTATTTCCCCTATGTCCACACTGCGGCGGCGCGCGATTCCTTTGTCGTTTACCAGGACAAAATAGTTCCCTTCATTACCGGCCAGGGCTTCTACGGGAACCGTTATCATCTGCGCCTTTTGGTCGGAGATGATTTCAACCCTGGTATAGTCCCCAGGATGAAACAGCTTATTTTGGTTATCCACCTCTATCTTGCAGCGAAAAACTCTGGCTGAAGGATCTGCCGAGACCCCCAGAGTTTTGATAATCCCTTCGGCAGAAGCGTTCTCATTGCGGATAGTCGCTTTTTGTCCTATTTGAACCTTGTTTATATCTTGTTGCTTTATCTGTACGATCGCATAGAGTGAGGTGATATTTTTGACTTTAGCTATGGTAAGTCCCGACGAAACCATCTGCCCGATATGAATATTTTTTTCATCCATCACCCCGGAAATGGGTGCGCGAATCACACAACTTTCAAGGGAAGCGCGAATGCTCTGCCGGCTGATCCTGGCCGTTTCCAAATCAGCTTTGACCAGTTTTAGCGATGTTTCTGCATTCTCATAATCTGCTTGGGCCACGGCACCATTTTCAAATAGCACCTTAGTCCTGTCATAACCCCTTTGGCTTGTTTCCAAATTTGCTTCCAGCTTCTGAACCGCGATCTCCGCTGAATCGAGTTGGTTCCTTAAATCCTGATCATCAAGCTCCACTAAAGCTTGGCCTGAGACAACATTGTCCCCGTCTTCAAACAAAATGCGCACAACTTGCCCTGCTTCCTTGCTGCTCACGATTCCTTCCTCGATAGGTTCCAAGGTAGCGTTGTATGTAATTCGCGTTATCTTCTCGCTCTCTTTCACTTGTTCAACCTGAACGAAAGTCTTATGAGTAGCAATTACAGGCGCGGAATCTGTTTGAAGGCTTCTCCATATGAAAATGCCAATGAAAGTCAATAAGACGACAGCACTGATAACCATCACATTTTTCTTTAATTTAAGATGCCTCATTTCTCGCCTCCCGTCTTATATTCAAATGTGCCAAAGGGTCCTGATACTGCAAATTCATCACTAAATTTAACCGTATTAATAAATCCCTTGTGTGAGCCAACCAATGCTTTGATCACAACTTGAATCTCACCTTGGTTAGGGGCTTGACTTATTGTAAAAGGATGAGAAGAGAATTTATTTCGCGCATGAAAATTTAAGAAAAAGCAATTGTCCTGCCTCAAATTCCAGATAGCGCCCAGTTGAATTGCCGATTATCTTTAAAACTTCTTTGCTACATCATGTATGAGTTCTTTATCCTCAGCAAAAGCATGCCGATTATCAGTCTTCAACAACGTTTTCAGCATTTTTGCACCTCTTTCCGAGCATAAGCAATAATGAATGATTACCGTTTCGGTTCTCCAGAGTACATATCCAATCTTTTTATTGCCTTATACTTGCACCATTTCATACAGTCTCCGCATTTTATGCACTTTTGTTCATCGATCACATAGGCTTTCCCACGCTCTCCGCTGATCGCCCCGGCCTTGCAAGCTTTTTTACATTTGTCGCAGCTCCGGCATTCTTCAGCGTTAATCTGATACCGGTAGGGAGCTGTGACTGGATTTCTTTTCGGCTTCCCATCTGCATTCTTTTTGAGACGAGACAGTATACCCTTTAGCATTTTGCGCCTTCTTTCTTTAAGCAATCTATATATTCCCCACACCTATGTGGGTAAATGAAATAGAATTATTTTTCTTTTTCAATCTTATCAGCTGATTTACCGCCAAGAAGATCGTTAATTTCTGTGAAAAACCGTAATATTGTAGCTTTTTCATCGTCGCTGTAGTGTTTGAAAAAGGCCAGCCACTCTTGTCTGACTTTGTTATGGATTTTTTTATGCTCGTCATAGACAGACTGTCCGCCCTCAGTCAGCCGAAAATAAATCTCTTTTTTATTGTCCGGATCCCGGTAACTCTCTATTAAACCCTTACTTAGTAACCTTTTGCTGATTTTACTTATGCCTGCCCGCGTCAGGCCCATCTGTTCTGAAATTTTTGTTACATTCGGATGGTCAGTCATACCAATAAAATCAATACAGTGTACTTCCGTAAGGCTGATCTCATCCAACAGACCATCTTGTTTATGCTGAAATACGTCCGAGTACTCCTGTATTTTTATAAAAATGTCTAAGATTTTCAGCGCTTGATTCATACGATCTCTCCTCTCTTTGTTAACGCGTTAACAAAATTAATTTATCATGTTTTTGTTAACGCGTCAACAAAAACATTTTGCGCAAAAAGCAAATGGCGTGCGGTCTTTTCCGCTTGGCGGCGTAATTCAGCCAATCCTTACCATGCTGCCGTATAATTAGTGAAATACAGCAGGGGGTCAACCCTGGTGCCGCCGACATAAACCTCAAAGTGCAGATGCGGGCCTGTGGACAATCCCGTGCTGCCCACGAAACCGATGGTCTGACCTTGTTTCACCGTCTGCCCGACACTGGCGCTCATCTGGCTCATATGGGCATAAAGGGTCATGTTGCCGTTGCCGTGGTCGATGATGATATAGTTCCCGTAGCCGCCCGCGTTGTAAGCGGCGGTTGTGACCACGCCGTCCGCGGCAGCCAATATCGCCGTTCCGTATCCCGCACCGATGTCGATGCCGGTGTGGGTTTTGTAAATACCCAGGATGGGGTGCAGCCGGGTGCCAAAAAAGGAAGTTACATAGTCACTGTCGGCGCTGGGCCAGATATAAAAGCCCTCCGCAATAACGGCCGTTCCGTCTCCCAGGTGTCCCAAACCCGTGATCAGGGCCATAAAATACTGGTCGTATTCGCCGCACAAAAGTTCTTCCAGCACTTCCATCTGGTCGTCGTTAAAGCGGTAGATTTCAGCCTGCTCCCCCGCGGTTCGCTGGGTAATGACGATATGAAGAATGCGCTCGTACCACGTTCCCCCGTCTCTGCCGGTATGCTTCACGGTTTCTATCCAGTGCTCGATTTCCGTCATATCCCAAAATACTTCCCGGATAAGGTCAGCACGGGCCTGGTCAATCGTGAAAACATCCATGCCGTCTTCGGTCAGGGCGGTTCTGACGGCGAATACGGCCAGAATGTCTATCCAGATATTGCCCCGGCTGCCCCCGGTGCCGACGTACCGGACATCCAGCGTATCCCATGTATTGTCGTTCTTGATGTCTTCTATCCGCTGATTGTATTCCTCGTTCACTTCCTGTATCACTACGGAAACGGGCGTTACATCCGCACCCTGGTTCTCGTCGGAAAAAAGAAGGCCGAAGGGAGATGCTAACAGGGCGGCCACGGCGATAATAATCAGCAACAGGGCAAGGGCGGCCCCGCCTGAGCCCACCAGGGCGATCAGGCCTTTGATCAACCCGGCGGCGGCTTTGACGGTCAGTTTCGCCATATGAATAGTGAATTTGGCGGTGGCCCTTGCCGTCCGCGCCGCCCGTCGCGCCGCTTTTGCGCTGGCCTGGGCGGTTTTGGCACTGGCTTTTGCGGTTTGCTCCGCGGTCTTAACCGATTTCTGCGCTGTTTTAATGGTGCCCTTAGTAGTTTCCTTTACCGTTTTGCCTCCGGACCGGGTAGATTGCCGGGCGGTGCGACCGGTTCCGCCGACGCTGGTTTGGGCGGTGCGCCATGTTGTTTTTTCGCTTTCTCTGAACACGGGACTTGGGACAGACGGTGCGGTCTTGGTTTCCGCCGCCCGCATTTCTCGGTTTCGGGAAAACCGTGCCTTTGCCTGGCTCTGAACAAACCGCCGCTTTGCCAACTCGTTGGGCTTGGCCAGGGTATATTTCCGCTTTACCCTTTCCTTCGCCTTGGATTGGGCGGTTTTTCGCTGGGCCGATTGCTTTGCCTGCCCGGGAGCGGGGTGTTGTCCCGATGCTTTTCCAACTCTGGGCGGGGCAGTTTGCTTTCCTTGAGGGGAAGCGGAGCTCCGGCCCGTTTGGAGACGGCCGGTTTGAGAACGGGGGGTCTGCTCCGCCTCATATCGCTCGGCAGCATTGGCGTGGTGGCTGTCCGAAGAGGCATTGCGGCGTTCCTTGATTTTTTGAACCGCCTTTTGGCCCTGACGCCCCATTGTGTGAACCGCTTCATTGCCGACCGTTTCCACGCTTTCCTTTACCTTATCCTCGGCATACGCCACATAGCTGTCGTGTTCCGGCCGCTGCGTCGTCCGCTCGGCCTGATCCTTGGTCCGAATAAAGGCGGTTTTCGCCCTGTGGGTCACATCGAGGCTTTTGCCCAGCACCTTAATGTCCTTGACGGTGGCTTTGGTTTTGATGTCTTTCAACGCGCCCAACCTCCTTCCAGGGTTTACTGACTGCTACCTTGCCTTTGCGAAAATATGGGGCGCGGTAAATTCCGAACTTCGGCAATAGTCGGGATAGCGCAGCCGGATGGCTTCAAAAAAGTAGGGGGCCAAGCCGCAGTCAAACAGCTCGTAGGGCGTGGAACGGTTTTCTTTTCCTTCCTCCGTCCAGCCGTTCCAGAGGTTGAAGGCCAGGCGGCACAGACGGCGGGTTCCGCCCGTCTGCCACGGAGCCGCAAGGCCCTCGGGCCTGATGCCGTCCTCCTGGAAATCAAAGAGGGTATGGATATTGCGCCTCGTTTCCGCGCAGATGCCCATTGCGTAAAAAAACGCCCGGTGATAGGCGTCGTTATTGCGGGTTTTGCTCAGCATTTCGCTAAAAAAAGCCTTATGTTCCCTGTCTGCAAACCGGATGGCTTCCATTGTGTTTTCCTCCTAACGTCGTGAATGAACGACTGGCCGGAAATCACGGCCAGCCGTTGGTGCTTGACGGCTTAATTGAGCCCTGGGCCTGTTCGCCCGGCTTGGTGGTCATCAGCTTGTAGAGCTTGGTGTTTCGCGGGAATTGGTCGGTGAAGGGCACCAGGGAACTGCCCACCTTGATGAGGCCGTTGCCTGCGTCCACGTTGGTGATATAGCTGAGTTGCAGGTCGGAAATGTTCAGGAGCTTGGCCAGCTCCATTCTGTCCGTGGAAGCCTGGTTGAGCATGACAATGAACTCGCTGTTGGCCAGCATGGTGCGGGCCGTGTGCGATTGCAGCAGATCGTCCACGTTCTGGGTGATCCCCGTGCAAAAGGCGCCGTACTTTCTGACACGCTTCCAAAGGGTGAACAGAAAGTTGGCGCTGTACTCATGCTGAAACAACAAGTAGATTTCATCAATAATAATGAAGGTGTTTTTGCCCTTGGCCCGGTTCTGGGTGATGCGGTTCAAGATGCTGTCCAATACCACCAGCATCCCGATGGGAAGAAGCTGCTTGCCCAAATCCAGAATGTCGTAGCAGATCAGGCGGCTGGTCACGTCCACATTGGTGGGCTTGGCAAAGGTGTTCAGGCTGCCGGAGGTAAAAAGCTCTATCGCTAAAGCGATTTCCTGGGCCTCCGGCTCCGCTTGCTTCAGCAGCTCGGCGTGGAAGTCCTGCAAAGTGGGCGTTTCTCCCTCGAAATTGCTTTGCAGGTATTTTCGGTACACGCTGGCCGTGCAACGGTCGATCAGGGACTTTTGTTTCGCCCCCAGGTTCTGACCGCCGATCAGCTGTTCGCATAAAGAGAGGACGAATTCGGATTTCAGGATGACCGGGTTTGCGCCGTCGCCGTAATCTTTGCTCATATCCATGGCGTTGATGTGGTTTTTTGAGGTGGCGGAAATGTGGATGATCTCGCCGCCCAGCGCCCCCACGAGCGCCGAATATTCCCGCTCGGGATCGATCAAGATGATGTCGTCATTGCTGGCAAGCATCTGGTTGACGATCTCCCGCTTGGCCGTGAAGGATTTGCCGGAGCCGGACACGCCTAAAATGAAGCTGTTTCCGTTGAGCAGCAGCTTGCGGTTGGCGATAATCATGTTCTTGGAAATCACATTCTGTCCGTAATAAATGCCGCCGCTATGGGCGATTTCCTGCGCCCTAAAGGGGATGAACACGGCTGTGCTTTCGGTGGTCAGGGTCCGGATGGCGTGGATTTTGCGCAGGCCGTAGGGCAGCGCCGTGTTCAGGCCGTCCATCTGCTGCCAGGTCAGGGGGGCAAACTGGCACAGGTGCTTTCTGGCCGTGGCCAGCAGGTTTTCCATGTCGCTGTCAAGCTGCTCCTTGCTGTCCGCCACATGCACCATTGTGAGGACGGCGAACATCATGCGCTGGTCGCGGGTGGTCAGATCATCGAGAAACTCCTTGCTTTCCCGGCGCTGCTGCTCCATGTCGTAAGGCACCACGGCGGAAAAGTTGTTGTTCTGATTCTGCCGCCGCTGCCAGTTGGTGATGTTGGTTTCCACCCCCAGCAGCCGGTTTTCCACCTCCCGCACGGCCTCGTCGGTGGGAATGGGGATGATGTCCAGGGACAGCATCATATTGTGGTTTAGGTCGCACAGTTCGGCCACCATGCTGTCCTTAATGAAGCTGGCGTATTCCCGCAGGAAGATGACGCGCCCGAACCGGCTTCCCATGCGGAAATAATCTCGTTCAAACTCCAGGGTGTCGGGGCAGATGTAGTCCTTGAAATCATGCCCCTTACGCATGGTTTCGGACAGGTCGAAGCGAAAATCCGTTTCCTCGCCAGAGCGGAAAAAGTCATGCAGGATGCGTAAGCGGTTGATGGCGTCCATCTCCACGCATTTGGACCCCAAGTGTGAAAAGTGGGTGATCAGGTCCGTGCCGACGCGAGAAAAGTAGTTCCGCGCTTCCTCGATATTCTTTTTCGCTACCGACACGGTGACGTATTTGTCCTGCACGATGCTGTTCGCGCCGGTGGCCTTCTCTAAAAGCATCCGGTTGTATTCCATTCGGTAGTCGTCCAGAGGGTCCTCCCGGAGGGGAATCAGAATGGAACTTTCAAAGTCCGTCTTGTTCAGGCGGCGGTTGTTGATGGTGATCTTGGTGGTCGCCCCGCTGTCAAAGGAATTGAGCAGCTCCGAATAGGAGAGAAACATGGCCTCTTTGTCCTCCTTGGAGGCCACGGCGTAGTTGATGTCTTCAAAGCGAAAGGTCTTGGAAAATTTGTTCCCTACTTGAAAAATCCCCTCCGGCCAGATGGTGCGGATGGGGATGGCCTGCTGCACGCCTTTGGGGACGACAAATCTTTCCTTGTCCTGCTTCATGATTTTTTGCAGGGTTTTAATCATGGCCTTTCCATGCCTCCTTTTCACGTTTTTCCAGGGCGGGTTTCAAGGCTTCGTAATATATGTTGGTCGGATGAAAGATCAGGCGCTTGGGCAGGAGAAATTCCGACTTGACGCAGGCCCAGAAAAACTGCTCCGCCGTCATGCCGTGGTAGCTGATAAAGCCCAGGGCGGCGAAAGGGGCAGCCCCCAGAATGCACATCCAGCTTACGGTTTCCGTGCCGAAGAAGCTGCGCAGGCCGAAATAGATGCCGACGGCCACGATGACGGCCAGGACGGAAAAAATGAACTGCCGCAGGGACAGTCCAAAAAACATGCTTTCCGTATAATCCCGGATTTCCCGGTTGATCTTGACTTCCAAAATATCATCACCTCCATAAAAAATAGCGCCTCTTTAACAAAGCGCCATCGGATTGCCGGTCTTATCGTTCCCGTTGCTTTTTCCTATGCCGTTCTTGCTCCTTAGTTATCTTGACTACCAAGGCGTCAACCTTGCGGTTCTGCGCCATGAATGCCTCATCCTGGGTGAGGGGTATACCTTTTTTTAAGGCTTCCTCCCCAAGTTTGCGCAGTTTTTCCTGCTCTTTTTCCAGCCTGTCATTGAGAGATGACTTATTCATGGCCGAAATCTCCTTTGCTTCGTTTTAAGCCGGGTAAAAAATTATCACCCCCATAACACAGCATGAACCAACAAATCTTTGCCTCATCTTTATGTCAGACTCCCCTCGGCTTTTTTACTGCGAGAAACGACTTATTTTTTTATTTTACTGCGATATCCGCATTAAAACTATTGTACCCTCACCTAAAATTGATGGGAAGAACAGTGAGGTGTGAATGGATGAAACCACGAAAGAACCCGCCCGGCAACAAAAACATGGTCGGAGCCAAGGTTGTTGCCCTTCGGAAGGCAAGGAATATAAAGCAGAAGGATTTTCTGGCGAAACTGCAAACCGTGGGTTTGGACATCAGCCCGACGAGTCTTTCCCGCCTTGAAGGACAATACCGTCTGGTCCAGGATTACGAACTTGTTGCCATAGCGAAAGCATTGGATATTTCTGTGGAAGAATTGCTGGGAAAAAAGCGATAAAAGAGTAGTATGCTACCATCTGTACCGTATGCTTCCATTCCCTCCTTGACGTCATAGATAATAGGCGTGAGATAAGGAGGGTTTATTCGTGCTGTACGCATCCATTTATCTTCCTGTTGATGCTCCTGCTAGACTCCATGTTCAAGATTGCCCCCATTTTCCGGCCTTATTTGTACATTTGCGCCGCATGGTATAATAGAAATATACGTATTATATGGTAAAAATGACCATCTTGGTAGCCGCGGCCCTTATTGCTCTTTGCCTTACGGTGGGATTGCTCATCCTTTCTTTCATCTTCAAAGCGGCAGGAAAGCTCCGGCTAAGATTCCCGTCCTCTGCTTCCTGCTTTTCGGCACCGTGCTGAACGAGCGGGCGGTGGAACATGAGGCTTTGGCGTATATCATCCCCGTAAATTCCCGAAGTCCGGTTATTGCATCCATATTCTCTCAGATTTAGAGAATTCACTGTTATCTGATGGTGACCCTAAACCCCATATCTAGACAGAAATCTATCAGAGTTACTGTAAAATAAACTTTACAGTAAAGGATGCTTTACATTATAATAATGTAAAGAAGGGAGCAATGATTCTATTTGAAAAATCACATGAAAGAGTTGAGACAAAAAAAAGGGCTTTCGCAAGAACAAATGGCTGAAATATTGGGAGTATCTCGTCAAACGGTTATTTCTATTGAGCATGGTCGTTATAATCCGTCTCTGCCTCTTGCAATTCAAATTGCCCGTTGCTTCGATACATTCGTTGAAAACGTGTTCATTATTGAAGAGAGTAAAAAAGCATAAGCAATGCTTATAAGAAAGGGGCTTTATATATGGAACTGAGCAATAAATCTGGTCAAAGGTTTTATATGGGCGCTGGATTATTATTCTTGTTAAATGGCGGATTATTTAGCACTGCTACACTTAGCACAGGGAACTTTCCTGTTGGGCATGAGCTTATCCTATTTGGTATTGGTATTATGTCTCTTTGCCTTTCTTATCTTTATCCTCAGTTCAAAAAAAATGATGAACGTACCAAAAAGATAAGGGAAAGAGGAATGTATTATAGTTATTTCTTCATTATGATTTACATGATAGCCATGATGGGGCTTTACCAATTCGACGTAATTAATTTCAATGGTTATCAGACAGTGTGTCTGTTGGCTACTCTAACAATAATTACAGTTTTCCTTTCATTTGTAGTACTCTCTAAGCGGTATTAACTGTATTACTTCAAAATATTACTTAGGATAGTCTAACGATTCTTATAAATACAGCAAATAATTTCACCGGCAGGGTCACTTTCAGATAACATCCTTTTCTCGTTGCTCGGCCTGACCATGTTAAGCTGGATTGTGTCTCTGATAAAGGCGATACGGCGCAAACGGGACGAGAAATTCTTTGAAGATGATGTCGCGTGGCAGATTCGCCGGGCCACAGAGATGGGCGTTCCCCTTGACAAAGTTCAGTTTAACGAGCAGGGGGATTTGATTGACCCAAGAACAGGGAAACCTCTTGTTTACGGGGATGGCGTTCCGTTCAAGGACATGTAAGGATACCGGGTTTTCACGTCCGGTATCCTTTATAATCCCATCATCTCCCGCACCACCCGGTCGGCCATCTTCACCGCCCCGACCAGAATCAGCATGTTGAAAACCAGCTCTCCGATATAGCTCCACACCATCGTCACGGCGCTGGCGCTGGCATCCACCACCGGCGGGGCGGACGCATAGGCGGAAAAGATGACGCAAGCCAGGATAATGATCACCCCCTCCAGGCAGACGGCGGCATAGCTTTTCAGGAAGGCTTTGCCGATGCTCTGGCTGGGCTCCCCGGCAAAGGAGGCCAGCGGCACGGGGGCGATGGCGGTATATAAGAATATTTTGAAAAAACGACCATACACCGACAGGATCATGATGAAGGACAGCAGCGTGATGATCAGGCTGCCTATGATCGCCACCGCCCACAGGGGGACGCTTGCCAAAAAGCTGCACTCCTCGACGGCTTTTATGATGGCCTCCGGTAAAACGGCTGGGCTGGTGCTTCCCAAGCCCCCGCCGCCCATAATGGTGGAGATGATCCCCTGGGCAATGGTAAAGAGCGCCATCATCAGCTCCAGCCCGTAGGTCACAACGCCTTTCGCCAAAGCGAAGCGGATGAACAGCTTCAGGGCGTGTTCGGGCTTTTTCACTTCCGCAAAGCTGCCGCAGGTTTTGATTACGCCGATCACAAAAAACAATACCAGCAGGGCCAGGCCGATGGCCTGCAACGCGCCGTGGATATTGGCCATGACGTTCCAGATGCCGCCGCCCCGAAATTCCGTGGGGGACTGGGTGACAAGCTGCCAGATTTCCACCAGCTTTTCGTTCCAGGTTCCCAGGGCGTCGTTCAGATTCTCAATCACCCAGTTGCCGCTTTCCAAATAAATTCACCTCGTTTCTACAACAAAGCCCGCGCGTGAAGCGCGGGCTTTGCTCCTGTGATCGTTACCGGTACGGTTCGTCCCTGCCGGGCTTTTTGTCCCTGATGACGCCATACTTGTCATCCACATAGAAATGATTGACGAACGGGTTGTAGATCGCTGGCACTTGACGCCGTTATACTCGGCAAGATAATCGTTGTCGCCCAGCCGCCCCAGGATGGTGGCTTCCCGCAGTTCGCCTTCCAGGGAATGAATGTGCATGTTTTCCGTGATCGGGAATTTGCTAAACATGGCAATCAACCTCCTGTGATGAGATTTAGGATTTCCTTTGTAAAGGTAATGATGACGCCGCCCGCCAGGGTCAAAAAGCCGTTAGCCCGCTGGCTCGGGTCATGAGATTTCAGCGACAAGCCGATCTGCACGATGCCAAAGCCTAGCAGGATCAGCCCGATAGCGCGGATAAGACCGAAGATAAATTCGGACAGGTTGTTGATCACTGTCAAGGGGTCGTCGGCCGCGTATGCGGGGACGGCGAAAAGGGCCAGCATCAGTGTCAGTACGCAGCAAACCGTAAAAACACTTTTGGTTCTTCCAGACATTTTCATTAGGATCTTTCCTCCTTATTTATGATGGAGACAGGCCTTCGAGTTCTTCCTCGGAAAGCAACTCGTAATCGCCTCCTTCCTTTAAGGTCACGGACCGCCAGTCCAGGGCGTGTTCCGTGGTGCCGTGCCGGTAGGGCTGGCCGCCCCCGTCAACCGTCAGCTTTACATTCGGGTGCTTGAGAATATCGTACTTGTCGTCCATGACGGCGTGCTCGCCCCGGATGAACAGCAGGGCGTAGCGGTTGTCCAGCATGCGCACCTCGTCGGGGGTTAGAAGCTCCCGGCCGGACAACTGATAATTGGTGGAATAGCTGCCGTTTTTGCCGGCGCTCTTTCCGTAGGTGTTCAGGTCGATGGTTTCCTTGCCTAAAAGCTCGGACACATACTTGTGGGTGCTCTGTTCGTTGCCGCCTAAATATAAAAATTCGTCGCAGTTGCCGACGATGGACTCCCAGGTGTCTTTAAACAATGCCTTGAGCTGGGCCAGGTTTTGCAGGATGATGGAGACGCTGATCTCCCGGCTGCGCATGGTGGAAAGGAGCTTGTCGAATTCATCCGGCAGGGCGACGTTGCTGAATTCGTCCATCACGAAATGAACATGCAAGGGCAGCCTGCCGCCGTAAACATGGTCGGCCAGGTAGTAAAGCTGCTGGAAAAGCTGGGTGTAGAGCATCCCCACGATGAAATTGAAGCTGCTGTCGTTGTCGGGGATGACGGCAAACAGGGCCGTCTTTTTCTCCCCGATGGCGGGCAGCTCCATTTCATCCACCGTGGTGATGCCCGCGATGGTGGACAGGTTGAACTTTTCCAGCCGGACGCCCAAGCTGATTAAAATGGACTTGGCGGTTTTACCCGCCGCCAGCTTGAAGATGTTGTACTGCTTGACTGCCAAGTGCTCCGGCTCCCGCATGGCCAGCCGCTCAAACAGCTCGTCCAGGGGGCTTTGGTAGGTTTCGTCCTCTTCCCGGACCTCGGCGGCTGCGATCATTTCCATGACCATCGGGAAGTTGCGCTCATCCTCCGGCGCTTCGTAGAGCAGGTAGAGGATAAGAGCCTCCAGGAGCGCGGTTTCGGAGCGTTCCCAAAAGGGGTCGTTGGTGTTGCTGCCCTTGGGGGTGGTGTTGCGGATCAGGTTGGTGACGAGTTTAAGCACGTCCTTATCGTCCTGCAAGTAAGTAAAGGGATTGTAGCAGTGGGAAAGATGCATGTTGATCAGGTCCAGCACCTTGATGTCGTAGCCCCTGGCTTTGAGCAGGCTTCCGGTATCCCGTACAATCTCTCCCTTGGGATCGAGGATCACAAAAGAGGTGTTGGCCTGCATCACGTTAGGTTTGGCGTAAAACCGGGTTTTGCCGGAACCGGAGCCGCCCACCACCAGGACATTGAGGTTGCGCCGGTGCTTCCTGCCGTCCAGCCCCAGGCGGACGTTCTGGGTCAGGATTTTGTTCTTTGGCGGGTCTTTGTCCCGATATTTCCTATCGACAGCCGCCGCTCCGCCCCAGCGGGCGCTGCCGTGCTCCTCCCGGTGCCGGTAATTGCGCTTAGTGGACAGGTATATCCCGACGCCCATACCGTAGGCGGCGATAAAGAGCAAAACACACTTGGGCGAATCATCCGTCCATCGAATGTTGAACGGGTCGTTCATCGCCGCCGTGAGGTTTTCCAGGATTTCGGGCAGCCCGCCGGAAAGGGAGGGGGCGACCAGCAGGGCCGCCCATACTACCGGAATTAAAAAAACCGCCCAGAGGATGAGATTGCTCTTGGCGGTTTCAGCGCGTTTCATTGTGGTCCCTTCGCTTCTGCTTTTTGGTCGGGGCGTCGATGGTTTTTAAAAGCAGTTCGTCCACGGCGTCGGTGGGCCGTCCCTCTTTGATCAGGTCGTTTCGCAGTTCGTTCAAGGCGTTCACCACCACGCCGTATTCGTAGTCGTCCAGGGTCAGCACCCTTTCTTCTTCCCTCACGGGTCATTCCTCCTTAGCGTTCCGGCTCCTGCCGCTTTTGCTGGCGCTGCTGGTTGAGCATCCGGTTCATCCGGCCGGAGATTTCGCCTGCCGCTTCCTTGATGGCGGTAAGCTCGGCCCGGATTTCCTGCGGTTCCAAAGTCTCCAGCATTTGGGGGACGCCCTCGAAGTGGTAAAAGCCCTCCGTTTCCACGCCGTACTGCTTGCAGAGCATATATGACGCGCAATAGGCGCGAAAACCCTGCTCGGAACGGTTGTAGCTCCCATCGCCTTTATCCAATTCCGCCTGGGCCAGCTCCTGGGCCAGAGCACGAAAAATATGATTCGCGTCCAGGCCGCGCCGGATTTGGATTTCCCGCGTGTCCGGCTGGTATAAGGCGTTCACGCCGCTTGGCAGCGTGTCGTTGATACGGACAGGCACGGGGGCGTGGGCCAGCAGCGCCTTGATGCGGGTGCGCTCGTCGGGATAGACGGGGGTTTCCCGTTTGCGGCTGTTCCCGGTTTGGAAAATGTCAAACATCTTTTTGGGATTGTAGCTGATGCCGGTGGAACCGTCCTGGCGCTGGTATTCCTCGCCCGGCTCTAAGATATAGAAGCCGGATTCCTTCTTGCGGATGTAGGCGCCCTGTTCCTTCCAGGTGTCAAAATCAGCGATGCGGGTGGCCTCCGGTTTCTGCGCCAGGATTAAAAGGGCGTTGGAAACGCTGTAACGGTCAAAGCGGCTCTGCACGTCCAGATATCTTTGGAAGGTGTCTCCGTCCCGCGCCACGTCTGTGGCCGCTTCGTCGATCATGGCGTACACCGCTTCCCGCTGCTCCTGTTTTTTCTGCCCCCAGGCCTCCTTGTCGAAGGGCTGGTCGCTTATGGGCGCGGTTTGGCCTTGTTCCTGCCGGAAAAGATCGTCAAAATTGCTCATCTCACTTTACCTCTCTTTCAGTTTTTTAGATTTGGATTTTGTTTTCGCTTGGCCCGATTTGACGGGCTGGCCGGTGGATCTGGACTGCTCCTTGGATTGTTCGCGCTTGGGTTCCGCCTGCTCCCGATGGGCCTCCCGGATTTCCTTCAATTCCTGCCGGACGGATTTTCGCTCCGGCTCACTCGTACCCCCGGCGGCTCTCCCGCTGCGCTCGTAAGTAGGCTCGGACGGAGGGGATTTCTCCGCCTTCGCCGCCGTAGGGTCCATCGTGGGGTTTGGGTTGTCGGTCCGCTCCTGCTCCGGCTGGTCGGGCTTGGCCATCAGCTCGTCCAGAAAATCGTCCGCGCTTTTTTCGGCGGGCGTTTCCTTTTCGGCAGGCGCTTTTTCCTCTTGCTTGGCGGCCCGGGATTTCTGGATTTCGTTCTTGATGCTGGCGGTATCCACGGTGGCCAGCTTGAAGCGTTCCACGATGCGGTCGATCTTGGCCGCGTCCTCGACCCGCACCATGATGTCGCACATGCCGTCCGTGTCCCTTTTGTCACGGAGGGCGCAATAGAGGACGCCGTAGCGTTTGGCCTCCTGGGTGAATTTTTGCAAGTCCTCGTTCCTAACCGCAAAGACTTTCAGTTCCTTGCCGCTGCGCAACATCCCCTCCAGCCGGGATTTCCCCCTGGTTTTCTTTTGGCCGGTGAGAACGGCGTACAAATAGACGGCCAGGTGTTTGGCCCCCTCGCCGGAAATCCTGGCCATTACCTCGATGCCCTTAAGAGTCATGTTGACGACTTGGTCCGCGGCGGCGACTTCGCTGTTCATAGGCTTTCGCCTCCTTTCGCTGTTGGATTTCCTCCTGCTTGATCCGGGACAGCTTTTCCCGCATCTCTCCGGAACGAGACAGGACGCCCGTGCAAAGTTTCACCTCCTTGCGAAGCTGGCTGATTTGTTTGGTCAGCCCGGCGATTTGCTCCTTGCAGGCCGTCGCCCGCTCCTCGTCCCCGCACCGGCGTATCCGGTTGTAAAGGGACTTGCGTGTAGCGGACAAGGTGCTCATTTCCCGCTCCACGTTTGATCGATAGGCGAAAAGCTGCTCCTTGCTGGAAATATGGTGTTTGCAGAGCAGCTTGGTCTGGGCGTTCATTTCCTCCAGATGCCGGAGGTCCTCGCGTAATAAAAAATGTGTCCTTCGGGGGGACACGCGGGGCTTGGGCAGGATGCCCATTTTATATAGGTAGTGAAAGTACAACGCTTGCAGGCCGGTGAGCTTTTTCGCTGTCTTGAGGGAGCTTTTCAGGGCATAGCGTTTTCGCTTTGGCTTCGGCGAAGGGGGCGGCCGCTGGGGTGTGCGGTTTTGCAGGATGCGTCGTTTGATGGCTTCCTCGGCGTAATCGTCGCCCAGGGTTTTCAGGCGGACAAACCGCTCCTTGCCCAGAGGGCGCACCGCCATATGTTTCACGCCGGTTTTGACTTCATAGCCCTCTTTGCGCAGAATGGCGATAAACTGGGTGAAGGTCATGGCGGCGGCTATGGCCTGGTCCACGTCCTCCCGGATCATGCCCCGCCAGGTGGGCTTGCCTTCCTGCTCGGCCGTCCATTCGGCGTAGTGCTTGGATTTGCCGCGCTGTGGGTTTTCGATGACCGACAGGGAGTATTCCCGGCATATTCGGTCGGATACCTGCCGCATGAGGGCGTAGGTGGCGTTATTATCGTAATACCGTTTTCCGTCCTTAAAGGATACGGAATTCAGGATGAAATGGTTATGAAGATGCCGCTTGTCCAGATGGGTGGAAACGACCACCTCAAAGCGGTCGCCCCATAGCTCCTGCGCCAGCTTCACGCCGATAGCGTGGGCGGTTTCGGGAGTGGCCTCCCCCGGCGCGAAAGCTTGGTAGCCGTGAAAAGCCAGAATGCCGTCCCGCTTCTGATATTGCCGCTTGGTGCGGCCCATCTGCTGGCAGGCGCTGGCCGGGTCGCAGTTGAGGCCTGTCACATAGAACTGCTTTTCGGTTTTGGCATCCTGACTGGTATAATCCAGCACATTGCGCAGGCCCTGAAAGTCGGGGCTGGTAAAATCGAGGTTTTCAGTTTTTTCAGGATTAGCGGCGTAGTCGATTACCCGGTCAAGGCGGTCGGTCACGTCCCATATGGCTGTGGTCGCCATCATCCCTTCTCCTTTCCGGCGCTGTGACCGCCTCTATGATATCCTGTACCGCCTTTCTGAGCCGGTTGGCTTCATATTGAAATACTGTCTTGTCAATATGCCCGGTTGCATTGGCCTTGGCCGCAATCTGGTTCAGATTGCCGCCGATGGCGTGAAGCTCCCGCGTCATGGAAAAATAATCGGGAGGGGGCAGCTCCTTTGGCACATAGCCGTTGATGAGGGAACGGAGATAGCCTTCCTGGGACAATCCCGCTTTTTTGGCGCTAGTATGAAGCCGTGCATTTTCTTCTTTATTCAACCAGACTTGTATACGGATACCTCGCTTTCTCATCGTTCGGACTCCTTTCTGATTTGATTTAGGCCATATGAAAAGCCGCCACATTTCTGTGACGGCTTGGAAGAGGTTTTAAAATAACGAGCCAGAGTCATATAGCGAATCTTATTGTGCCATTAGAGATTATTGCTTTCCGTTGTTCATCTTAATTTTTTGCATCAAATCCATTGTATACATTGAAAATCCACTTGTAACCGTCTTCGGCCACGACGTCTAATATAGATGCCTTTGCGCCCAGACTGTCCGCTTTTATGGCACCATGTTTAGACGGCGTAAGGACCCTATGCTCACTTTTATCAGACTGATCTCCGGTTGGAATCACCACTGCAATTCCCTGCTGCGGATCACTCTTCATAGAACCAAACAAAACTGTATATCCAAAATCCTTACTGATCCACTCATTTGTTACCTCGATATCACTATGACTTGTTATAAGATCGCCACTTACGCTGTCGACAATTTCGGCTCCGGCGGAATTTTGGGAGTTTGTATTTTCCGATTCGTTTGTATCAAACAACCTGTATATCATATCGCCGCGTACATAGGTAAATGTGCCCAGTGTCCAGTCGGAGGAATGAAGATACCCATATTCGCCCGTGTCGAATTTGATGGCATTATGACTGTAAAGCCCAAGTTGTTTTGAATCAGCCACATCTTCAATTGGAACAAAACCGCTGCCAAATTGATTGCTCATGCGTTCATATGGCATTTCTTGCAGGGTATTGCTTGAAACCGTATATACATACATGTTTTTACTGCTCATACGATGGAGTTGCACCGTATTTCCATCCATGCTGACCGAAACCTCACAATAATCGTCGCCTTGCGTTGCGTTACACTTAATCGGTTTCAAATCAAGGCTGCGGATGATGTGAAGCGAATCAAGATCGTAGACAAACAGTCCAAAATAACCATGGAAAATCACGATATCATCCGAAGCGTAGTCAAGGGAGGCCATATCGGCGCCGAGACTCTGCTCGGGCGACCACCCCGGAGGAATGGGTTCAAGTGCGGTCTGCTGCGAGGCGTATGGCACGAGTCCCTGCCCGCCTCCGCCCGTGCCGATGTCGACAATCTTATAAGCATGCTCACCAATATTTTTGATTCTGATTTCCATATAATTATCGGGCCAGATTCCCTTGCCCTTTGCACCGCGTCCGGGATTCATATAACTGTCGTTAGCGCTGGTAAAATCATAATGCAGGGACACGCAAAATTCATTGCTATCGCCGGCCAAAACAGAAATGTCATTTAGTTGATAAGAGGCAATGCGTTCTTCCATAGGGGTTATTTTGCTGGTCAGCGTCTCCATATATTCGTCAAAAGCGACTTTCCCGATTTGTACAAGATCGGTTTCAGTGGTTTTGAAAGCAAGAGGTTCCGTTTGTGTAAGCATATTACTTTGGGGGTTTGCCAGCAATCCAATACTAACCACCGCCACGACAACAATAGCTGACGCTACGATCCAAAATGAAGGCTTTTTGTATCCTAGTACGTTTTTAATCCGGCCTTTCACATTCCCCTCGCCAAAAGCAAGCGGGCTTCCGTTCAGGACGCGCCTCCCGGTTGCCAGGGACAGAAGCGACGCGGCATAGGGCTTTTTTATGTGGATGCCCGTTTCCTTCAGCACTTTTTCATCGCAGGAAAGCTCCATATCCGTGCTCATCAGCAGGAACGCAATCCACACCAGCGGATTGAACCAATGGACGGACAACAGGAAGAATGCAAAAGGCTTTATGACATGGTCATAACGGCGGATATGCGTCTGTTCGTGAAGGAGGATACAGCGCCGTTCTTCTTCACCCAATCTTGCCGGGAGGTATATCTTAGGCCTGATGAAGCCGAGCACGAAGGGCGTTTTTAGGTTGTCTGCCTCGTATATGTTTGGCTCTGCCGGTTTTGCGTTTTCAAGTCGCCTTTTCAGGATCATAACGGACACTATGCTGTAAATGAGCATGGCCGCAATAAGCGCAATCCAGATATATGCGCCGATTTGCGTGTAAAGCTGCAGGGGGTTTATACTGGCTTCTACAACTGGTGCGGGCAATGCTGCGGTTACAATCATGTCTATGCTTTCTATACCGCTGTTAATCTGGGGATTTGATTGATAGGCAATATCCAGCGGAATAGGTGAGGTGCTCTGCGGTATTAGGCTAACCATGCTTTCAAAGGAAAACGGGCAGACGAGCCGGAACGCTACCACCATCCACATTGCGTAGGAAAGGACTTTCGGCGCTTTTTTCAAGGGTAGCCGAACCAACATTACGAAAAGGATCACATAACTTGCGGTCAGGCTCATATTCAGAACGGTAAGGAACAGTTCCTTCATCATCGTCCCTCCTTGTGCGCCTCGATCAGCCTTTTGAGTTCATCAGCCTGAGCGTCGCTCAGTTTCTGTCCGCCAATAAAAGCGGTCAGGAACTTGGGCAACGACCCGTCAAAGGCATCCTCCACCAATTGCCTGCTTTGCTTTGCGTAAAACTCATCTTTCTTCAACAGGGATGTAACAACGGCGTTTTCATTCTGTAAAATGCCTTTTTCGCACAATTTCTTTAAAACCGTGTAGGTAGTGGACTTTTTCCAGCCCAATTCTTTCTCGCACAGCTTTACCAGCTCTCCGGAACCGCTTGGCTCATGCTGCCAAACTATTTCAGCAAATCTCGTTTCGCTCTGGGATAGTTTGTATTCTTTTATAGCGATCCCTCCCAAGTCTACATTTCATAGACCTACGCTGTTAGTCTATATTATATAGACCTATTTGGCAATGTATTGTTCAATGTAGATGGGGTATTAGGGGCATTGCCCCTAACAAGCGAATTTGGGAGACCAAATTCAGTGCTTGCTGCAACACAAGACAGCAGTCTTGTGTGGAGGTGGGTTACGATTGCTCTTAAATACATGAGTATTCCGGAGCAGTTTACACCACCTGTCCGGTGGTTGGAAACCGCCATTCAGTTCTAGAAGAAACCACTTTGAAACCCACCGCTCGGTCTAGTGTGGCTGTGCCCAAATAGGGTAACAGTTTGCCCTCTCCATGTAAAGGCAACCCTTTGGGTGGCCTAGCGGCCATCCTTGACATGGAGCCTCTGGCAAATTGTATCGTCAGCCAAGGCAGCCACATAACGATCTCGCTTACAGATCTATTTAATCGAGCGTGGTTTCCAGTTCCGGACAAACGGTTTCCAAATCTCCAGAACAACGGTTTCGCCGAACAAGAATATTCAATACAACCAGCCGAAAAGAGAGAGTAGGAGAATATCGCACCTGACTGCGGCTTTTTGATTTTGCTCCTTCCCTTGTCCTTGTTTTTGCGCGGACCTGCACCATCACTTCGGCTTTCCCTGCGTTCGCTTTGATCTCATGTCCATGAAGATTTTACACCTAATAAGTTTTCATAAGGACAGTCCTTTCTTAATTTTGGGCAAAAGAAAAAGCGCTGATTTCAGCACCTTTAACAACAAATAAAAACTGGTTAAATTATAAATAATCCATAGTTCAGAACTTCCGATAAACAGGAATTTCTTGTTTGATCCAACCATGCTTTTTTCCACTCAATTACCCCCAAATATGGGGATTCTTTCGTAAAACAGGCTCATCACAACAGGATTGTTTTCTAATGATAGAAACTCTCCCTCTGTTGAATTGGAATATAGCACAATCAATCCACCTTGCTATTTCTTCGGCTTGAATTTTGCGCTATAAGCCTTAGCATCTTCGTCATCTGTCAACCATCCGTATCTTTGAAGAAATTCAAGTTTACGCTCATCGGTGTCATAGTGCTCTTCTGTTCTTTTTCCCGGTACCCTTTCATTTTCTTTCCCATTAAAAAAACGATTTGATTCGCCCTCTCTATAAGAGACCGGCTCTCCGTTTTTTATATACTTACCGCAGTATACGTCTTTATATCCGCTGTAGGTTTTTTCATTACCCACCCTGCCGTCTAATATGCCACTTGCCAATTTTGCGAGCAGCCCTTTTTCTTCACTAGTTTTCCTCATGACAATCCTCCATAAGATGAACTTCAATATGCTCCGAATCGTAAGCGCCTATTGGATATTCTCTAATCCAGCCCTCAACTCGAAATACTTTACTGCATTGTTCACATTCACAGTTGTCTTCAGTATCAAAACTGTACACAATATCCGGACCCATATCATCATCAAATCTGCTCTCGTTTGATGTTTCATCCCACAGATAGTCCTCCAAATCAACTTCCTGTTCTGCACTACAATGAGGGCACTTAACAGTACGCATGAGTGGGACAGGGCGATAGTCATACATGTCATTAACATCCATGAACGCTTCGCCTTCCTGCTCTTTCTGCTGTATCTCGTTCCAGAAATAGTCTGTCGACATAGAGTCATACTGTACATTGTTTTCTAACAGCTCTTCCGAAAGAAGCAGCGAACTATGCATTCTTCTCATTTCATCCTCTACTATACGCCTGCGTTCGATGATTGCCTCTTGAAGCGTCCATTCACCATCCTGTACCTTCTTGATATCTCCACAGGTCAACCCGGATTTTGTGAGTACGACCAGCTTTCTAAGTGTTGCAACATCCCTCTCCGTATATTCGGTGTTCTTGCTATCTGTGATAGCTTTTTCAGGGACAAATACCCCCTGCTTCTTGAAGTATTTAATTCGCTCCCTGTTGATGCCGAGCATTTTTGTCACTTCTTTGGTCTGCATTATTTGCATCACCACCTTTCAAGAAGCATCATACATCACGGGGACAATGTCCCCGTCAAGTGTGTTTTGCAAATTAATAATAAATTATTTCCGGAAGACCCTTTAGCTCATAAAATTTCCAATTTTGCGAGCACATCGGGTTGATTGACTTTCGTTCCTGCTGGGAATATGTCCAATTCCAATTTGAAAGGAGAGTTGCTTATGTCGGGTTTACTGAATTTGGGGAGCCTTGTACTTGGGCTGATTGCCTGGATACTTCCTGTTGTTAATCTTTGTCGGCGATTGGCCACAAGAGCTGGGCTGTCTTATCCGTAGTAAGCGTATGCAAATTTTCTATACCGATCGTCTTGTAAGAATAGAGGATTGGTCTGCACTTATGGATACGTCTACCGCAGTGGCAATGGTATCTGCATTATTTCTTGTAGTTACAATTGTACTTAATGCGGCTGCATTTATTGTGTATTACGGGAAAAAGTCAAAAGACCATTAAATGGCTAATTTGTCAGCTTCACATTATGCTCAGTATATGCGCTATACAATATAATTTCTTCAGAAGCTCATTATATCCCATTTTATGGATAATAGGAAGCTCGCCTATCAACCAAACCATCCCCTATACATTCTCGACCTTGGCGGTTGTAGTGCTTAGTGGCGTTATTTACACCCTCCTTTGCGCTACGATTCAATGTATTGTTGTACACTGACAGCCGAACAAATTTGTTTTTAGTTATCGTCAAAAGTATTTCTATTTTCATTACATGATTCTGGGAATAATTCATTAATATGTGCACTTGGTATATTTTCATCGTCCAAGTAAAAAAGCAGATCAGCCCGACAAATATAAGTATCAGAAATTAAGTTATCCATTCTGAAAACCATTTTTATTATTTTCCCATCTAGAGACGAATAACTTGGGATGTTAATTAAAAATACAAATACAAATTGTCCAGGTTTTATATCGCATGACGAATAAATAATTGCATGCCCATGCCATTTGTCTATAATGGATGGAATAGAAATATCTTCGCAATTAAAATTCATAATAGTCTTTTCCCCTATGTTTTTTATGCAAAAAGCAAATATGTTATATTTCCCTACAAAGTAAGTAATTTCTTTACCAAATTCATCCTGATCAATATTAATATAATTAAGCTGCATTACATTGTTTCGATCCTCCACTATCTCTTTACAATTCTTCTTATTAATCCCGAATATTTTGTAGTTCCACAATTCCAGATTAGGAAAATACTTTGCTTTTTCAATCCTCTGAAGTGTATTGATGGCGGTAGCCATATTATTAGTTAATTCTTTAATTTCAATTTGTAAATTGTGATAATCTACAGTAGCTTTATCTGATAACTTTTTATATTGTCTACTCTGGAAAAGAGCTATTGCCCCTAATATCACTGTTGCAAGGGCACTCCAAAGTCCAGCTACCATAGTAGCCACGTCGCCTTTTGTTTTAAATGAATAGTATAAAGCTAAAACTAATGTTATTAAAAAGATTATCACGAGAAATATCTTTTTTGTCATTCTATAAACTCCACATTTAATTAAATAGCGCTTTGAGCCCGAATTATAGACTGACTGCGTATTCCAATAAAATCGTCCACTGATTCCGAACTTTGCCGACCAGGCATTCCGAAAGGAATTGGCCATCAATTCCGAGGATAATTGACCAGCATTCCATTTCCAATTGGCCACTCGGAGCGGAG
>Ga0228536_1001288_pt1 | contig 26001 bp, 25 predicted proteins | sample SJ1Smetagenome_FD_168611 | JGI IMG/M metagenome (GOLD analysis project Ga0228536, IMG submission 168611) | Enriched culture of PCE-dechlorinating microbial communities from Ithaca, New York, USA - SJ1.S | ecosystem: Engineered > Modeled > Simulated communities (microbial... > Unclassified...
GTAGGCGATGAAAGGGCTGGCCCGCAGATCGTAGCCTTCGGCCCAGGCGTCCAGCAGAGCGACGGGGTCTTGCAGCGAGACGCCCTTGCGCCCCTTATACACCATGTCCAACTCTGCCAGGGCGGTGGTGGTCATGCTGGCCAGGCCCAGGCTCACTGCGGCGGCCTGCGCCAGAGCGCGCATGTTCCAGGTGCGCTGTGGTTCCAGCAGCAGGCGGCGCACCACCCGCTCGGCGCGCCCCGCAAAGGGGCTGCGCACCCCGCGCTTACGCGGCTGGGCGTTCGGGCGGCCGCCGATCTCCAGATAGCAGTGACTCGTCTCCAGGCCGGCGTTGCCCGCCAGGTCGAAATAGCCCACCCCCGCCTGGCGGCAGAGCGCCTGCGCCTCGGGCGCAAAGTAAGGGGCGATGAGCGTGGGCAGGGCCTCCTGGCCTGCAGGCGGCGGCTGAGCCTCGGCCACGGCCCGCAGGAAGCGCTGCACCTCCTCGGGATGGCCCTCCGTCAGGGCCACGCAGAGCAGGTCCAGCTCTACGGCCCCCCGCCCCAGCGCTACCCGGAGGACAAAGGCGTAAGGCGCAAAGGAGCGATCGGGGAAGCGGCGCATGGCCCGAAACTTGAGCCGGGGGAACAACGCGTCGAAGCGACTCAGGAATTGCGACTGCACCTCCGCCTGACGCATCGGCTCCCCTCCTTGCGCGCACCGCGCCAACTGGCCGCATTGTAACGCGGCAAGGGCTGGAGGGCAATGGGAGGAAAGGGCATAGACAGCGGTTGACGCTCATCCCCCCTCGTGCAATTATCAGGCAGGCAAGGGCCGGTAGGCGCGGCATTTTGTCGCGTCCGGAAATCGGAGCGCGCCTACAAGGCGCGGCCACAAGAGAAACCCGCCCTCTGCGTTGGGGCCGCGCCAAGAGCGCAGCCCCAGCCTCTCCCTCTACCCCTCCAGCACGCTCAGCAGCCGCCAGAATCTGCCATGGCGCGGTGGCGAGGCCAGGGCATCCCCAAGCCTTGCCATCGCGCCATGCCCTTACTCTACTCCCACCATCACGTTGGACGCCTTGACGATGGCATAGGCTGGCTTGCCTACCTGCAGGTCAAGGCCCTGCGCCGAGGCCTTGGTGATGATCGAAACGATTTCGATGCCGCCCGGTAGCTCGATCACCACCTCCGAGTTCACGGCCCCATGATGGACAGCCTTGACGGTGCCTTTGAGCACGTTTCGCGCACTGAGTTTCATGCGATCCTCCTTTGCCTCTTGGCTAGGCGAGTAACAGATTGCGGCCAGCCCTATCCTTTTTCCTTTGGTCTTCTATCCCTCCAGCACCCCAGCAGCCATTGGTGCGAGCGCTGGAGTTCGGCGTCGGGGTTGTGATCCACCTCGTATTCCAGCGAGTAGACGCCCTGATAGCCGCCGTCGCACACCATCTGCGCCACTTGATCCAGCCCGATGTCGTCATCGCCGGGGGCGCAGCCCTTGTGCTGGGCACGATCCCAGCCCTTGAGGTGGGTGTGGATGATCTGCGGCAGGATGGCCCGTACCCCCTCCACAGCATCCACGCCCTGGTGCACGAACACGCCTGTGTCGGGCAGGCTCCAAAGCGCGGCGCGGCGGGCCGGAGGATCGGCTCCCAGAAGCGAGACAGCCAGGCGATCACGGGCCTGCTCCGGCGGGCGGGATGAGAAGGCGCAGAGGCTGTATACCCGGGAAGGGGCGAGAGTGCAAGTGGGAGGGATGGGAAGCCCCTTCCTAGAGCAGCGCAAAGGACCTTTGACATGCGAGAATCCACCTGTATAGCCCTCGGCATTTGGGCCTATTGCGATTGATCCTCATTGAGCAGTCTCTGAATAGCTCGGTACACGGGTATCTCCTGCCCACGTGTCACAGCGATACGAAAGTCCTGCGAAGAACAGACCGCAAAAGGCCCCGTCATCTTGCCCAGAATCTGACCCATGCCGGAGTGCGGTGGGTAGATGTTCAGCGAGAACCGCGATTTGGTTCCCGCGTTCTCCATTCTGCCAAAGAGCACATCTATCACATGCACAACGCGGCTGATGCTCATGAATGTCTGACGAAACTCGCGAGGGATGTCTCCTATGCCCCTCACATGTCCACCAAATGCAGTGCCGTGTTCATCGCTCGTGATAGGAATATCACGTGGCTGTGCTGCCACCTCTACCTCTATCATGGCAAGCGATTCGGCTCGCTCGTCGGCCCTTGGCGCGTCGGGTACGACATAGTCGGTTTCGCTGGGGTACCCCTGCGGCGGACTCGGCGCCTCACTGAGGACGAGACGCTCCACGTCCGTAGCGATGGTATCCCCTGGCTCAAGACGGTGAAGAGCAGAATCGTCCTCGCTCAACCACTCAAGTGCAGCCTGGCCCAGGGCAATCAGAAGATCCGGGCCAGCATTCGTCTCCCCGAAAACGTGCAGCACGTGAGCTTTCCGCGTGATGCGTTGCCAATCCACTAGCTCGCGGTACGCTTGTTGCCCTGAAAGATCAAAGACCTGGTCTATTTCGAAAAGCCGCATATACGCTAGCAGCAGCGATGTCAGCGTCATCCGCCTTTTCTGCGTCCAGAGTCTGGCGATCTCGGGGTGATGCAGAACGTGGCAAGAGTAATTCTGAATGGCTTCCTCTGGAGTGACGAGACCATAGAGACCTGACAGGATGAGCATATGATGCGGGCTCTGCCTAACCATACTAAGACGGTCAACCCCCAGTTCAGTGTAGAATCGGCCTTGGTACCTCAAGATGGCTGGCATGTAGTGAGAAGACCTATCCCCTCCCATGTCGCCGCCATGAGTCAAGCGCGCATTGTACGGCAACGCCTTTAGCGACAAGCCTTGCACTACAATGTCCCCTCGCATGATCAATTGCAGCACGGAATTGCGTTGCTCGTAGATTGCCTGTGAGAAATCGGGCAATAGTTCAGCGATCGAGTGAGTCGGGTCATAGGACGGGGATCCACCCGCGATCTTGTGATTGGAGCAGATCGCCAAGAACAGCGTACGGCTCGTATGCATAGTGCACCTCCTGCACCACCATGCTATCTCCCTATAGGCAGCAGCTTTCGTAGGCGCTCATTTCCTCGCGGCATGCGCCATCTACAGCATGCCACCACCTTTTTCCTAGTGACAGCCATCATCTTTTTCTCCTCACCCCTCCCTCTCCATCCCCGCGCGGCGGTTGAACCCCGCCCAGGCCAGGCGGTGCAGCGGCGAGGGGCGACGCCGCACGGGAGTGGCCAGCACGGCCTCGGTCCAGCGGGCGGTGGCCTCGGCGGCCCGACGCCAGCAGTCGGCGACGAGATCGGCACGGGCGTCGGCGTCGCCGCGCAGCATCTCTTCCCGGCGCAGGAACTCGGCCTCTAGAGCGTCGCGCTCGGCGCGGTACGCGGGCAACCGCGTGGCATAGTCGCGCAGCACGGCGCGATGCAGCCGCTCGTGTTGCCACCACAGCGCGCCCGGCGTGTAGGTGGCCTGGGGGGCGTCCCCCATATCGGGCAGCGCGCCCGCGCCTAGATAGAGCGGCTTGAAGAGGCTCGTGCAGGGCGCCGAGGTGGCGGTGGCCCAGGCGGTGAGGCCGTCGGCCCGCAGGTGGGCCACCAGCGAGGCGGTGGTTTGGCTGGGGCGCAGCGGCCCCAGGCTGGCGTGCACGCAGGGGGCGTCCATCAGCCAGCCCCGGCCGGGGTTCCAGGCGAGATCACCCCCGGCGCGGGGGCCGTGGTTGCGCAGCGCGGCCATCAGGCTGGCCGACGTGTGCCGCCCCGCCCCCTCCCTCAGCAGGCGCATCGAGCAGGCCTGGCGCGGGCGGCAGCCGTCCATGCGGGTGTAGAGGGGATCGCTGAAACAGCGCGCGAAATCGAACTCCTCGCCGCGCCGCAGCCAGCCTTTGCCGCGAGCGTAATCCGCCAGGTCGGGCGAGGCCAGGTCCCACTTCGCGCCGATGGTCAGCCCGTTGGAGATGCTGCGCACGTCTCGCACGCGCTGCGCCGCCCAATGGCGGCCCGCCGTCTCCAGCACCCAGGCCTCGGCGGGGTCGGCGATGAGGTAGGCGTTGTGGTAATAGAGCTTGTGATCCAGGCCGCAGTTGCCGCCCTGGCCGTAGTCGGCCAGCAGCGCCACGATGGTCTCCAGCGCGGCCTGCGCCGTGGCGGCGCGCTCCAGCGCCAGGCGCAGCAGGTCCATGCCGGTGAGGGCGGGGCCACGGTCATACGGCTCGCGGGTGAACACCGCCTCATTGCCGATGGCCACGCCGCACTCGTTCACGCCCATCTCTGCGCCCCACATCCAAAAGGGCCGCGAGAGCAGCGCCTCGTAGGTCTCGCACACCTGCGGGATCTCGAGATAGGTGCAGCGCACCGTAGCGCCGGGCGCATATTGCGCGCGCGGCGCATAGGTGAGCACCTGGGCCTCGTTGGGTTCACGATCCGAGTTCTTGGCCAGGATCACTGCGCCATCGGCGGTGGCCGGGCCGACGGCGACCAGCGTATCGCACATAAAGATCGCCTCCTCTCTACAGATGGACGGGCTTGCTCACATCATGATGATAGACGGCATGCCAGCCCGGCGCAAGGCGCACGATTGACGCCGCCGCGGATGAGGCTACAATCAGGGCATTCTGGCCAAGAGGAGCGGTGGGGGCATGGCGGCGTTGGCAGATTTCTTCAGTTCGATGGGGGGGCGCATCCTCATCGCCCTGGTGGTGCCGGTGGCCTGGGGCCTGTTGAGCGCCTGGCTATTCGAACGCCTGCGGCCCACAGACAAGGCGGGCGCGCCGACCCGTCAGGGCAGGAGAGACCGACAATGAGCTTTAGCCCGGCGATCTATCTGGGAGCGCTGGCCATCGGCCTGGGCATCGGCGTGCTCACGGGCATGTTCGGCGTAGGGGGCGGCTTTTTGATCACGCCGTTACTGAACGTGCTGCTAGGGGTGCCCATGCCGGTGGCGGTGGGCACCGGCGTGTTGCAGATTCTGGGCGTCTCCACGGCGGGCATCTATCGGCGGCGCAGCGAGCGGCGCACAGACTATAAACTGGCCATCGTCCTCTTTGGCGGCAACTATGTGGGCGTGCAGTTGGGCGCTGACGCCCTACGGGCCTTGGCGACCCTGGGGAGCGTGACGATCTGGGGCCGGGCCGTGCCCGCCGGCGATTTTTTCACGTTGAGCGTCTTTTTCGCGCTGCTTTTGGTCATCGCTATCTGGCTGCTGTACGATAGCGGCCGCAAAACCTCCGCCGAGGGCGTGCGACAGGGCCTTTTCGCCAAGATCAAACTGCCGCCCTACGCCACCTTTGATTCGCTGGATGGCGCGCGGCTATCCATCCCCGTGCTGGCCTACTTTGGCGTGATGCTGGGGTTTTTGACCGGCCTGCTGGGCATCGGGGGTGGCGTGGTGTTGCTGCCAGCGCTGGTCTACCTAGTGGGGATGCGCACCCACGTCGCCGCCGCCACCAGCCTGGTGATGGTCTGGTTAACCTCTTTTCTGGCGGCCATCGCGCACACCCAGGCGGGCAACGCCGATATCTGGCTGGCCCTGCCCCTGCTGGTGGGCGGCTCGCTGGGCTTGCAGCTGGGCGTGAGCGTCTGCAATCGTATGCAAGGCTTGCGCCTGCGGCGGATGTTCAGTTTCGTGGTGCTGGCCGCCGTGGCGCTGGTCGCTGTCAAACTGGCGACGCTCCTGTTGCAGACCTAGGCCTCCGGTTGCATCAGCGGCCCCCAAGGATCCAGCACGGTCAATCGCCCCGCCAAGGCGCGGCGGCAGTCCTCCAGGTCGAACGCGAGCAGCGCACCGCGCAGGAAGCAGGCCGAGGGCCAGGCCACCAACGGCGCCTCGGCCCAGGCCAGCAGCGATGGCGGACCGTTCTTGAGCGTCACCGCGCAAAGATCAGGGTCGAGCACGCCCACCAACAGCGCCAAAAGCGCCCCCTGCCCTCGGCCGTAGAGTGCGACCTGTCGCGCGCCCTCCTGGCGCAGCAGCGCTAGCGCACAGAGCACATCGTAGACGCGCCGCCCCAGGTAACTCTCCCCCAACAGCAGATGGTAACCGTGGAACATATAATCCAGGCCATAGGGCTGCTAAAAGCCGCCCTCCTCGTCCGGCGCCGACTCGCCCAAGCCGCGCACGTCCAGCGCGTAGAGCGCGCCCTCCTCTTGCAATTGCCGCGCCAGGGGATCTTCCGCCAGGTCATCCTCGGCAGAGAGGTGCGGCAGGTAGAGCCGCGTCGCCGGCTCCACATCCAGGCTGTGGGCCTTGTCCGGCTCGGCCAGTCTTTTGCGCAGGATGGCGCGCACGCTCCCCTCGGTCTCGATGGCGTAGCGGGCGTAGGTGATCTCTCCCACGATGGTGGGGCGTAGGTTGCGATGGTAGAGACGCTCCGGAATGTCGGGTAGGTGCAAGAGCGCCGCCAACCGCGCCTGCAGCGCCTCCGCGCCCAGCGGCTGCCGTCGCGCGGCCACCTCTTTGGCTCGCTCGCCGATCAGGGTGAACTCGCGCCGGCCCCCGGCGGCCACGGCGTCGCCCTGCGGCGTGGCCCACAGGGCCTCATCGGGCAGCACCTTGGTCTCCTCCACGTCCGGCGGCGCCCCCAGCCCGGCATGATGGGCGAAAAAGCGCACCATGGCCTGTTGATCCCCCGGCCAATAGCCGTGGGTGTGTCGCCCACGGAAGCAGCCCAGGCGATCCTCCGGCGCGCCCAACAGCCGATAGAAGCGTTGCACCTCCTCAAAGGCTTCCTGATGGCCGCGACGATCGAAATAGTCATAGATCTCGCCCAGCAAGAGCAGCGGCTTGGGCGCGGCGGCAATGAGAAAATCGGCCATCTCCAGGCCCGCGCCCAGCACGCCGGGCGGATATTGCTCACTATCGGCGGGCAGTTCGTTCTCGAAATTGTGCAGGAAGGTGGTTACAAAGCAGTCGGGCGCGGCCATGGTAAAGCGCTCGTCCAGCGCCCACAGCCAGGTGGTCATAGTGCCGCCGCCCGAGTTGCCCGTCAGACCCACCCGCGTGGCGTCCACCTCGGGCCGTGAGAGGAGATAGTCCAGCGCGCGGAGGCCATCCCAAGCCCGCCAAGCGCCGAAGAAATCGCCCAGCAGTTCCAGTTGTTTGCCCATCATGTTGTGGGCGCGGGTGCAGGCGGCCACCATCTCGCGCCCCGGCAGGCCAGCGTAGGGGTCGCGTTCACCCTGGCTGATGGGGTCAAAGATCAGCGTCACAAAGCCCGCCCGCGCCAAACGCTGGCAAAAGCCCTGGTAGAGGGTGCTGGCCTTGCCGTTGGCGCTGTGGCCGCAGGCGCCCAGCACCGCTGGCGCGGGGCCATCCAGGTGCAGGGGCAGATAGAGGTTAGCCGTCACCAGCACGCCCGGGCGACTCTCGAAAAGCACCTTTTCAATGCGGTGGGTGGGGCGCTCCAGGCAGCCGGTGACGCGGGCGTTCAAGGGCGCGCGCTCCGGCCAGGGGCCGAAGGCACGCCGGATGCCCGCCAGAGCCTCGGTTTGGTAGGCTAGCGCTGCTTGGGGCGTGTCCAGCGCTTGCAGGCGCGCTGCGCGCTCGGCGTGCAGGGCGCGCAGCCGCCTCAGCAGATCGTCATGCACCATATGGCCGTATCCGTTGCGCATGAGGCACCTCCTTGCGTCGAGATGGTAACATAAGGGAGATAAGGGGTGCAAATGGCATTGACAAGCGTCTAGTTCGGGGGATAATGGAGATGTGCTTGCATCGCACTGTGTCATAGAAAGAGAGGCGTCGCATGAAGCGCATGAAATGGCTCGCGCTCCTGGCCGTGGTCGCTCTCCTGGCGCCGAGCGCCATCGGCTGCAACCAGTCGTCTCCGTCCAGTCAGCAGGGGCAGACGCCCCAACCCACCGTCGCCCAACCCAGCGCGACGCAGCCGACAACGGTCCAACAGCCGCCGACTCAGCCTGCGCAGCAGCCCACCGCTGCGCAGGCGGCCCCCCAGCCCACCGCTGAGGAAGAACTGGAAGTGGTGGCCCCCGAGATGGCCGATAACATCACCAGTTACCGTCAGACGCTCAAGATGCTCACTACCGTGGACGAGGAGAGCGACACCGACTGGAACTCGCTCACTGAGTGGGTCAAGTCCATTCCGGCACGCCGCATGCTCATCAAGGGCGCCGACAGCGATGGCGAACCCTTTGAGTGGGAGATGATCCAGATCGGCGACGCCTCTTATATGCGCTATGGAGAGGAGTGGATGGTCATGGCAGGCGGGCAGGAGCCGCCCGGCAACGAATCGCTGGCCTGGGTGGATCCCAACACCTGGAAGGACGACCCCGCTTGCTCCTACAAGGGGCAGGAGGCCATCAACGGGATGCAGACCAAGCACTGGCACTGCGGCAAAGAGGTCTTTACCCGCGTGGGCATGACGCCCTTTACAGGCGGGCAGCTCGACGAGGGCAGTGTGGACTCCTGGGTCTCCACCGAGTTCGAGGTAGCCATCAAGACCGAGATCGAGTGGAAGGGCAAGAACGAGGAGGATAAGCCCGTCACCTTCCTGATGACCAGCGAGACCTATGACATCAATGAGTCTTTCACCATCGAGGCGCCCGAAGGCGTAGATCTGCCCGGCCTTCCCGACGATATCCCCATGATGGAGGGCGCGAACGACGTCTTTGCCATGGCGCAGATGGTGACCTACAACGTCGTGGGCACCGTGCAGGATGTCACAGACTTTTACACCGCATCCATGCCCGACAACGGCTGGGAAGCCGGCGAAGAGGGTTTTGTGCCCGGCATGTTGAGCTTCACCAAGGGCGAGCGCTCAGCCCAGATCATGATCAGCGAGGAAGACGCGACGACCGCCTCGGTAATGATCATGCTGCAAGGCGAATAGCCCTTCCCTACCGCATTCCGCCAGACCTGACAGGCATTCGGGGCCTGTCAGGTCTGTGCTATACGAACGGAGGACACCATGAGCGACCCCCATCCTTTGCGCACCATCCCCGGCTATGCAGCCTCGCGGCCGGGCATTCAGATCGGCACGCAACTGCCCGGCGACACCAGCGAAGAGGATCTGCAGTTCGCCCGGCAGTTGGGCGTCGAGTGGGTGATGACCGGCCTGCCCGCCGGCCAGGAGCAGACGGCGGCCAACTATCGCGCTCTGCGCCAACGCTTTGAGGCCCACGGCCTCAAGGTCTATCGGCTGCACAACCACGCTTGCCATAATATGGAAGAGATCACCCTCAACCTGCCGGGGCGCGACGCCAAACTGGATGAATACCTCACCTATATCCGCAACCTGGGCGAGGCGGGCATTCGCTACTCGACCTATGCCCACATGGCCAACGGCATTTGGAGCACGGGGCGCGAACCGATCCGCGGGGGGGCCGAATCGCGCGCCTTTCGCCTCGAGCAGGCCCGCGAGGGCCGCTGGATCGAGCGCTCCTGGCAGACGCACCTCTCCCACGGGCGCGTCTACAGCGAGCAGGAGTTATGGGACAATTACGCCTACTTTATCGAGCGCGTCGCGCCGGTGGCCGAGGAGGCCGGCGTCTACATCGGCATCCATCCGGACGATCCCCCCGTCTACCCGCTGGGGGGCGTGCCCCGGTGCCTTTTTGGCACCTTCGAGGGCTATCGGCGCGCCATCGCGCTGGCCGATAGCGATCATGTTGGCATGTGCCTCTGTGTGGGCTGCTGGCTAGAGGGTGGCGCCGCCATGGGCGCCGATGTACTGGAAACAATCCGCTACTTTGGCGGGCGGAACAAACTCTTCAAGGTGCACTTGCGCAACGTCACGGCGCCCATGCCGGAGGGCTTTGTGGAAACCTATCTGGACGACGGCTATATGGACATGCACCGCGTGATGCAGGCGCTGCGCGGCGTGGGCTTTGACGGGGCAGTGATCTCTGACCACCTCCCCACCATGGTGGGCGGGCGGCGCGCCGCCGAGGCCTGGTCGGTGGGCTATATTCGGGCGCTGGTGCAAGCCGTGAACAACGAGTTCGGCGGCTCCGCCTGAGCCGGCAGTGCAGCGATAACTGTCAAAAGACGCCTCCTTGACGAAAAACACATATTCTCACCCTCAAAAAGGGTTGACATAGCGTCCAAAGGGCTGTATAATCTCGCATTGGTATGTGTCTGCCAGTGAGCCAGATTTCCGCCGGTGGGCTACAGCGCGACGGCTTCCAGTATGGAGACAACAATCCCCATGCTGGCCCTCAAAGGCTGACGCGTGGGCTGGCCGGGCGCAGCGCGTAGGGGGCTTTTCGAGGCGGCGCGTCGAGGTCCAGGCGCATCGGTATGATCTATGATTGTGCGCTATCAGCATGGCGCTGCCACATGGCTTGCCAACGACGGCTCTGGCAAGGTTCGCCCCCCAAAAACACTTGACATATTCTTTCTCCCGTGCTATAATCTAACTGAGTCAGGGGGAAGAGACGCGGGATTTTTTTCTAAAAGCCTTCGTTGGTGTGATCGTATACTTCGCGTCCGGCCCGATTCGGCGCCTTACCCTGATCAATCACGGAGATGTCGCCGAGGGTCGTACCTCGGCGCCTTTTGTCTTTGGATGCACAAATAACGGCTGCCCTGCAGCGCACGTCGCGCAGCGCCGCCGAACTCTTATAGGTGGTTAGATTCGATGTTGGCACCAATCGAGAAGCAAACCATTGATTTGCAGCCCTTGCTGGCCAAGGCTGAGCAGCAGGGCTTTCTCACGCTGGATGATCTGATGGCCTTTTTCCCAGAGGCCGAGGAAAACCTGGCCGAGTTGGAGGAGCTCTTTATTCACCTGAGCGAAGAGGGCATCCAGGTGATGTACGACGACGCCAAGGATCAGGAGCCTGACGAGGCTGAGCCAGAGGCCGAACTAGAGGTGGAGGAACCGCTGGCGGAGAGCGACGCCGCGCGCCCCAAGGTGCGCGCCGGCTCCGACTCGCCCCTGTCCGAGATCGCCAGCGATGACACTATTAGCCTGTACCTCAAAGAGATGGCGCGGGTGCCCTTGCTCACCGCTGACGAGGAGGTGACCCTGGCCCGCGATTATGAGATCGGCCGCGAAGCGCGGTTGCGCCTGGAGCGCGCCAACGGCCTGAGCGAGGACGAGAAGGATCGCCTGCACCGCCTGATGATGCGCGGCGAGAACTCGCGCGCCCATCTCATTCGCGCCAACACGCGTCTGGTAGTGAGCATCGCCAAGCGCTATCTGGGGCAGGGCGTGCCTTTCCTGGACCTGATTCAAGAGGGCAACCTGGGCCTCATCAAGGCGGTGGAAAAGTTCGACTATCACCGCGGGCATCGCTTTAGCACCTACGCCACCTGGTGGATTCGTCAGGCCATCACGCGGGCGCTGGCCGATCAGGGCCGGGTGATCCGTCTGCCGGTTCACCTCAGCGACCGCATCCGCAAGGTCTATCAGGTGGCGCAGCAGTTGGAGCAGGAATGGGGCCGCCAGCCTACGCCTGAGGAGATCGCCGAGGAGCTGCAACTGCCCGCCTCCAAGGTGCAGTGGATGCTCAAGGTCTCGCAGCGCCCGCTCTCGCTGGAAAAGCCAGTGGGTGAGGAGGAGGATAGCGAACTGGGCAGTTTTATCCCCGACGAGGAGGCGCCCACCCCTTCCGATTCGGCCTACCAACGACTCTTGCAGGAAAAACTGGGCGATGTGCTCACCACGCTCACCCCGCGCGAGGCGCGCATCCTGCGGCTGCGTTTTGGCCTCTACGACGGGCGCTTTTACACCTTGGAGGAGGTGGGGCAAAAGTTCGGCCTCACCCGCGAGCGCATCCGGCAGATCGAGCATGAGGCGCTGGATCGCCTGCGCCACCCCAGCCGCGCACGGCAGTTGCGGGATTATCTGGTGTAGGGGCGCACCTGAGGCGGCGCGAATAGGAGATCTACGAGGGGCGATGGCTTATGGCCATCGCCCCTCTGCTGCTTAGAGAGCCAGCGGCTGCTCGGCCAGCAGGCGGATGAGCGCCATCTCCAGCGCCTACCCGGCCACAGAGAGAGGGCGCGCGTACCCTGCCGATTCGCCAATGACCCCAATCTAGGCCATTTCCTGCAGGCCAGCAAGGCGGGCGGCGGCGGAACCATCCGGCCCTATTCCTGCCTGCGGCGATATTGCAGCGCCTCGGCCAGGTGCACCGCCTCGATGCCCTCGCCCCCCGCCAGATCGGCGATGGTGCGCGCCAGTTTGAGCACGCGGTGATAGGCCCGCGCGCTGAGGCCCAACTGTCGCATGGCGGCGCGTATCAGGCTGCGGCCCGCCTCGTCCAACTCGCAAAAACGGCGCACCTCGGCGGGGCCCATGTCAGCGTTGGCGTGCAGCCCCGTCCCCTGAAAGCGCGCCGTCTGGCGGCAGCGCGCCGCCTCCACCCGCGCGCGGATGGCCGCCGAAGGCTCGCCCAGCGTGCGGCCGGAGAGTTTTTCGTAATCCACGGCGGGCACCTCGACATGGATGTCTATGCGATCCAGCATCGGCCCGGAGATACGCTTTTGATAGCTCTCCACCAGGCCGCGCGAGCAGGTGCAGGCGTGGGTAGGGTCGCCGAAATAGCCACAGGGGCAGGGGTTCATGGCGCCGATGAGCATGAAATTGGAGGGAAAGGCCAGCGCCCCCGTAGCCCGCGAGATGGTGACGAACTTGTCCTCCAGAGGCTGGCGCAGCACCTCTAGCGTGCGCAGGCCGAACTCGGGCAATTCGTCCAGAAACAGCACCCCCAAATGAGCCAGCGAGATCTCACCAGGGCGCGGCCAGTGTCCCCCGCCCACCAGCCCGGCCTGCGAGATGGTGTGGTGCGGCGCGCGAAAGGGCCGCTGCCGGATGAGGGGTTGCTCGGGCGGCAGCATGCCCGCCACGGAATAGATCTGGGTGACCTCCAGCGCCTCGTCAATGGCCATGCGCGGCAGAATGGAGGGCACGGCGCGAGCCAGCAGCGTCTTGCCGGAGCCGGGCGGCCCTTTGAGCAGCACGCAATGCGCCCCCGCGGCGGCCACCTCCAGGGCGCGCTTGACGTGTTCCTGCCCCTTGATCTCGGCCATGTCCACGCCATCGGCCTCAGATTCATCGCTCGCCAGCACAGCAGGGTCATGGGCATATGGCGCGATGGGCAACAGGTTATTGAGGTGCATGGCCAGTTGCCCCAGACTGCCCACCGGATAGACGGTCAACTCGGAGATCAGCGCCGCCTCGGGGGCATCCGCCGCGGGCACATACACCTGGCGGATGCCCTGCTCGCGCGCCACCGAGGCCATCGAGAGAATGCCGTTGACGTGGCGCACGCCGCCATCCAGCGACAGTTCGCCGATAAAGAGGCTACCATCCAGATCGGGCGCGATCTGTCCCGACCCGGCTAGGATGCCGACGGCGATGGGCAGGTCATAGGCGGGGCCTTCTTTGTGCAAGTCGGCTGGGGCCAGGTTGACCGTGACGCGCTTTTGCGGGTAGGTGAGCGAGGAGTTGTAGATGGCCTGGCGCACCCGCTCGCGCGATTCCTTGATAGCGGCGTCGGGCAGGCCCACAATGTCAATGGCGCCTATCTGGCCGGTGTGCACGTCTACCTCCACATCCACCAGCGTTCCATCCAGGCCCACCAGGGCGCAGCTCGTCACTTTGGCCAGCATGGCACCTCCTCAGCGTGTCGCGTGGCGCGAGTGTAACACGGGAAGAGGACGGGAGGCAAACTGCATGGCGCCTTGACCCCCATCGCCTTTAGGCGTAAAATATCGCCAAATAACACAGATGAGGTGAGCCATGCCTCTCTACGAATATCGTTGCCCGCACTGCGAGATCAAATTCGCCAAACTGCGTCCCTTTTCCCAGGCCGATGCGCCGGCCGCCTGCCCCGAATGCCGCGGTGAAGACACCCGTCGCGTGCTCTCGACCTTTGCCTCCTTCTCCAAGGGTAGCGATGGCAGCACACACGCCGTGGGCGGCGGCGGTTGCGCCGGGTGCAACGCGGGCTCCTGCGCCGGTTGCGGCCACAGTCACTGACGTCTGCAGCCGCCCTGACGTCAACCTAGCGTTTGGCTGTCGTTCCTCCTCTCCCGAACGTCCTCGCACCGTGCGCTAGGTGAGCGCGGGGGCGGCGCCAAGGGAGCCGCTCTTTCATTCTGACATCTCGACGCGATGCGCTATACTGCCTGCCATATCCCGCCCGTCGCTGAGGCGCCATGCTCCCCAAGCGCAAAGCCATCGCCCTGCTGGTCTGCTCGGCCGTCCTGTGGAGCACGGCCGGCGTGCTCATCAAGTGGATCGCCTGGCATCCGTTGGCCATCTGCGGGGCGCGCAGCCTGATCGCCGCCACCGTGCTGTGGCTGTTTCTGCGCAAGCCGCACTTTACCTGGTCGTTCTCTCAGGTGGGTGGCGCGCTAGCCTATGCCGCCACGGTGCTGCTCTACGTCAGCGCGGTCAAGATGACCACCGCCGCCAACGCCATCCTACTGCAGTATACTGCGCCCGCCTGGGTGGCCATCTTTTCGGCGGGCTTTTTGGGCGAGCGGGTCACGCGGCTAGATTGGATCTCGGTGGGGCTGACCATGGCGGGCATGGTGCTCTTTTTCCGCGAAGGGCTGGCCAGCGTCTCACTGGCGGGCGATCTATTGGCTCTGCTGAGCGGTTTCACCATCGCCTGGATGACCCTCTTTATGCGCAAGCAAAAGGAGGGTTCCTCGTTGGAATCGGCGCTGCTGGGCAATCTCATCGCCGGAGCGGTAGGACTGCCCTTTATGTTCGGCTCGGCGCCTAGCGCACAGGGCTGGCTGGGACTGGGCCTGCTGGGCGTGTTCCAACTGGGCCTCTCTTACATCCTCTACACGCGGGCGCTCAAGTCGGTGACGGCGTTGGAGGCGATCATCGTCTCGACATTGGAGCCGATCCTCAACCCCATCTGGGCGGTGTTGTTGCTGGGCGAAGTGCCCAGCACCTGGGCGCTGGCCGGTGGGGTGCTGGTGGTGCTGGCCATCACTGGCCGGGGCGCGGCTTATGCCCTGCAGGTCCGTTTCGCGCAACCCGTTTCGCCCAATTGACCCCTTCCACCACACGGCTTATAATAGTCTCACAATCATTGCTGGTCCACAGCGCGGCGCGCCGTGCCGCCAGTGACGTCGCGGGCCTCGACAGAGCCTTCGAAACTCAGCACCTTGGTCACATCAGCCTCAAAGGCGGGGCACAACCCCCGCAGCGCCTCCAGCGAGAGGGCGCTGAGGCCGACGCCCTGCTGCTCGGCCAGCAACACCGCCTGCCCGACGATGTGGTGGGCCTGCCGAAAGGGCAGGCCCTTTTTCACCAAATAGTCGGCCAGGTCGGTGGCCAGCAGGCCGTCGTCCAGGGCGGCGCGCATGGCGGCGGGGTTCACCTCCAGCGTCGCGATGACGCCGGCGGTGATGGGCAGAAGCATCGCCAGCGTGTCCAGCGTGTCGAACAGCGGCTCCTTATCCTCTTGCAGGTCTTTGTCATAGGTTGAGGGCAACCCCTTGACAACCACCAACAGGCGCATGAGGTTCCCCACCAGCCGCCCCGCCTTGCCGCGCACCAACTCCATGCTATCGGGGTTGCGCTTTTGCGGCATGAGGCTCGATCCCGTGGTGTAGCGCTCGGCCAGCCGCACAAAGGCGAACTGCGGGTTCGACCACAGGATCAGGTCCTCGGCCAGGCGCGAGAGATGCGTCCCCAAGATCGCCCCCCAGCTTAGCGTCTCCAAAACTAGGTCGCGGTCGCTAACGGCGTCCATGCTGTTCTCGGTGACGCTCTCAAAGCCCAGTTCGCGCGCCAGCGCCTCGCGATCCAGGCCGTAGGCGTTGCCCGCCAGCGCGCCCGCCCCCAGGGGACACACGGCTGCGCGCCACCGAACATCCCGCAAGCGGTCGCGGTCGCGGGCCAGCATCCAGAAGAAAGATAACAGCCAGTGGCTAAAGCGCACCGCTTGGGCGGGCTGCAGATGGGTGTAGCCGGGCAGGATCAGGTCGAGGTGCGCCGCAGCCTGCTCCAGCAAGGCGCCCTGCACCTGACGTAACGCCGTGTCCAGGGCGGGCAACTCGTCCATCAGGTAGAGGCGAATGTCGGTGGCCACCTGATCGTTGCGACTGCGCCCCGTATGCAGCTTGCCCGCCACCGCCCCCGCCAATTCGCCCAGGCGACGCTCCACGGCGGTGTGAATATCCTCGTCGCTAGGCGCCAGCACAAAGCGGCCCTCGGCGAACTCTTCTGCCACCTGCGCCAGGCCCTGCACCAAAGCGGCATGCTCCTCGACGCTGAGGATGCCGCCGCGCAGAAGCGCGCCCGCGTAGGCGATGCTGCCACGGATATCCACTTGGGCCAGGCGGATGTCAAAGCCGATCGAGGCGTTAAAGGCCCACATCTGCTCGTCGGTGACGCCGGTGTAGCGCCCGCCCCACAGTGTCTTCACAGCCTCAGTCTCGTTTGAACTCGGCATAGTCTGGCTCTTCCAAAGACGTCTTGCCGATGCCCTCGATCTCCAGCAGGGCGCGCACCTTCATGGAAAGGCCAAAGAGGTTGATAAAGCCCTCGGCGTCGGATTGGTCGTAGACGGTGTCGGCCCCAAAGGTAGCGTAATCCTCCCGGTAGAGGCTGTAGGGCGACTTGCGGCCCACCAGCGTGCAACTCCCCTTGTAGACCTTGAGCCGCACTGTGCCAGTGGCGTTTTCGACGAGTTTATTCACGGCGGCGTCCAGCGCCTCGCGCAGGGGCGTGAACCAGCGGCCATAGTAGACCAGTTCGGCATATTTCTGCGCCAACAGGTCTTTGTAGTGCATCGTCTCGCCGTCCAGCACCAGGCTTTCGATGCCTTGCATCGCCTTGTAGAGGATGGTGCCGCCGGGCGTCTCGTACACGCCGCGAGATTTGATGCCCACCAGGCGGTTCTCGACCATGTCCACGCGGCCCACGCCGTGGCGCGCGCCGATCTTGTTGAGGCTCGTCACCAGTTCCACCGGCCCCATGCTGACGCCGTTGAGCCGCGTCGGCAGGCCCCGACGAAAGTCAATCTCCACATATTCGGGCGCATCGGGGGCCTTTTCGGGAGAGACGGTCAGGACGAACATCTCCTCCTCCGGCTCCTGCCAGGGGTCCTCCAGGATGCCGCCCTCGTGGCTGAGATGCCAGATGTTGCGGTCGCGGCTGTAGATCGAGCGCGTGCTCTGCTTGACAGGGATGTTGTGCGCCGCGGCATAGGCCAAGGCGTCCTCGCGCGAGCGAATGTCCCACTCGCGCCAAGGAGCGATGATGGTCAGACGCGGGTTGAGCGCCTTGAAAGTGAGGTCAAAGCGCACCTGATCGTTGCCCTTGCCGGTGCAGCCGTGCGCCACGGCGTCAGCGCCTTCCAGCGCGGCGATCTCGACCATGCGCTTGGCGATGAGCGGCCGCGCGAACGAGGTGCCCAGCAGGTACTCGCGCTCGTAGATCGCCCCCGCCTTGAGGGTGGGAAAGATGTAATCACTGATGAACTCGCCGCGCAAATCCTCAATATAGATCTTGCTGGCGCCGGTGGCCAGGGCTTTGGCCTCCAGCCCGTCCAGTTCCTCCTCTTGGCCCAGATCGGCGGTGTAGCAGATCACCTCACAGCCGTAATTCTCTTTCAGCCAGGTCAGGATCACCGAGGTGTCCAGGCCGCCAGAGTAGGCCAGGACGCATTTCTGGACGCTAGGCTTCATGCTCACGCTCCTCCTCGAATTCGATTCTCATGGCGATCTCGTCGCAATTGGGGAATTTGGGACAGTTGAGACAGTCACCCCAGATCTTGTGGGGTAGCGATTCATGTAACACGACGCGAAAGCCCATCTGTTCGAAAAAATCCTGCCGATAGGTGAGCGCAAAGACGCCCGGCAGTCCTAAAGCGCGCGCCTCCGCTAGCAGCGCCTCCACCAGGCGGCGTCCCACGCCGCGTCCCTGCCATTCGGGCAGCACAGCCAGGGAACGGATCTCGGACTGATCCTCCCAAATGACCTGTAGCGCGCCGCAACCGATGATCTCACCATCGCGTTCGGCCACGGAAAAGTCGCGCAGGTGTTGATAGAACTGGTAATGCGAACGCGGCAACATGATCCCCTGGGTGGCGAAACTGTTGATCAGCCGCGCCATAGCGGGCACGTCGCGCACCAGGGCCTTGCGAATGCGCACATCATCCTGCATCTTGGGCGTCACCGCTTTCCTCAGCCTTGGGTCACTCGCGTAAAGGCGCGGTCGAGCTTGTCCAGGGCCTCGTCCAGGTCGGCCTGCTGCACCACCAGCGGCGGCAACAGGCGCAGCACCTGTGGCCCGGCATTGAGCGTCAACATGCCCAGATCATAGCCCGCCTGCACCAGCGGGGCCACGGGCATGTCGGTGGCGATGCCCCAGATCAGGCCGCGCCCACGAATCTCTTGGATACAGGCATACTTGGTTTGCAGATCGGCCATGCCCTCATTCAGATAGGAGCCCGCCCAGCGCACGTGCTCCAGGAAACTCGGCTCCGAGATGGTCTTGACCACGGCCTGCGCCACAGCGCACACCACGGGGTTGGCGGCAAAAGTGCTGCCGTGGTCGCCGGGCGCGAGGCAATCGGCCACCGCCTGGGTCATCAAGGTCACGCCCATGGGCAGGCCGCCGCCGATAGGCTTGGCGACGGTCATCAGGTCGGGCGTCACGCCGTAGAACTGGTGCGCCCAGAGCATGCCGGTGCGCCCCAATCCGCATTGCACCTCGTCAAAGATCAACAGCGAGCCATTGCGGTCGCACAGCGCGCGCAAGCCCTGCAAAAAGGCGGCATCGGCGGGGTACACGCCGCCCTCGCCCTGCAGCGGCTCCACGATGACGGCGCAGGTCTTGTCATCCATCAGCGCCTCGGCGGAGGGGAGGTCGTTGTAGGTGGCCACCTTGACCCCTGGCATCAAGGGGCGGAAGGGGTCCTGATAATGATCGCGCGGCGTCAAGGCCAGCGCGCCCATGGTGCGCCCGTGAAAGCCGCCCGAAAAGGTGATGAACTCGGTCTTCTCAGGGCTGCCGTTGGTGCGGGCCCACTTGCGCGCGAACTTGATGGCCGCCTCCACCGACTCGGCGCCCGAGTTGCAGAAATAGACCTTGTCGGCAAAGCACGATTCCACCAGCAACTGCGCCAGACGCGCCTGCGGCTCGGTGTGATACAGGTTCGAGACGTGCATCAACTTGGCGGCCTGCTCGGCCAGGGCCTGTTGCACCGCCGGATGGCCGTGCCCCAGCGCGTTGACGGCGATGCCGCTTACGAGATCGAGATATGTCTTGCCGTCGCTGTCGTACACGCGCACGCCTTCGCCGCGCTCGAGCACAAAGGGCGCGCGGGCATAGGTGTGCACCACGTATTGCTCGTCCAACGCCTTGATCTCCGCCGCGTTCATCGTTTCCTCCTGGTTAGGGTTGTCCCTCCCGCGACTATGGCGAGAGGGGTGTGAATCGTTCCGCTAGGGCAGCACCCGCGTCCCCGTGTTGGCCGCCAGTCCGGCCAGATTGGTGATGCGCACCGCCTCCACGCCCTGAGACACCGCTTCCAAAGCCGAGTTCACCTTGGGGATCATCCCGCCGATGATGACGCCCTCGGCGATGAGCACCCTAGCGCGTGGCGCGGGCAGTTCTGCCAATACATGCCCATCCTGCAGCACGCCCGGCACATCCGTGAGAAAGACCATCTCGTTCACCTGCGCCGCTCGCGCAATTGCCAGGGCCGCATGGTCGGCGTTGACGTTGTAAGGCCGCCCATCCTCTCCCAACGAGATGGGCGAGATCACCGGCGTGAAGCCGAGCTGCAGCAGCGCGGCAAGGCAATCGGCATCAACGTTCACAATGTGCCCAACGCGCCCCAGGTCGCCGGCGGGATGGACCAGTTTCTCGGCGCGAAGCAAGCCGCCATCCACGCCGCTGAGGCCGATGGCGCGCACGCCTTGCGTCACCAGGCGAGCCGTCAATCGCTTATTGACCAGCCCTGAAAGCACCATCTCGGCCACCTGCAACGAATCCTCATCGGTGACGCGCAATCCCTCGACGAACTGCGGCGTCAGGCCCAACCGCTTTTGCAGACGGGCGATCTCGCTCCCGCCGCCGTGGACGATAATCAGCGGACCGAAGCGGGCCAGCGACGCCAGTACGTCCACTAGATCGCCCAACACCGGCCCCTCTTCGAGTTCGGCCCCTCCCACTTTGAGCAGCGTCACGCCATCCATAGCAGCCCTCCTCAGGCCAATAGGCCGTAGGTCTCGTCCAGGCCGAACATGGCGTTCATGTTTTGCACAGCCTGGCCGGAGGCGCCCTTGAGCAGGTTATCAATCGCCGTGATGATGATGTACTCGCCCTCGGCGCCCGCCGAGGCCACGGAGAGGGCGCAGCGATTGGTGTTCACCACATGCGCCAGCGTCGCCAGGCTGCCCTGCGGCAAAACGTGGATGAACGGCTCGCCAGCATAGGCCCGCTCCCAAGCCTCCACGATACGCGGCAGATCCCAGCCGCTTACGGTGCGGACATAGATCGTCGAGAGGATGCCTCGCGAGACGGGCAGCAGATGCGGCGAAAAGACAATGCGCATGGGCCGCCCTGCATAGGCCGAGAGTTCTTGCTCAATCTCTGGTGTGTGGCGGTGGACGTGGCCGACGTTGTAGGCCGAAAAGTTGTCGCTGACGGTGCAAAAGTGCGTGGTGGGGCTGGGCTTGGCGCCCGCGCCTGACACGCCCGATTTGGCGTCAATGATGATGCGTTCGTCCGCCAGGGCGCCTTGTTGCAGCAGAGGCTGCAGCGCCAACAACGGCCCAGTAGGATAGCAGCCCGGATTGGCCACCAGCCGCGCTGCAGCCACCTGCCGGCGATAGATCTCGGTCAGGCCATAGACGGCCTCGGGCAGCAGGCTCGGCACGGGATGGGTGTGATACCAGGCGCCATAAACCGCCGCATCGCGCAAGCGGAAATCGGCCGAGAGATCAATGCAGCGCGCCCCGGCGTCCAACACACGCTGGGCCAGAACCGCCGAAGCCCCGTGGGGCGTGCAGAGAAAGACCACGTCAGCGTCACCCAGCGGCGCCTCGTCCGGCGACACCAGCACCTCATCATAGGAACAGGGATAGACCTGCGAGTAGCGTTGCCCGGCATAAGTCTCGGAGGAGGCGAAAACGATCTCGGCCTCCGGATGGCGCCGAAAGACCTTGAGCAGTTCAAAGCCGGTGTAACCCGTTGCGCCCAGAATGCCGATCTTGACCATGCGCATTACCCCCTTGTGCGTTACAAACAAAAACACCAGCCTCCGTCTGGAAAGCTGGTGGCTGTATCTGACAATGTGAGCCCAGGCGAAACAATCCAGACTTGGCGTCCGGCTTTACCTCGGGCTCCTCCTGCAGGCGCAATTCAACGGCTCCATGCATCGCCTCACCATCAAAATGTAACTTTAGTTTAGGCGAAACCGACCACATGTCAAAACGCGAGCATAGAAAAAGCGACGACTTCCAGGCTCCCGTAACCACCTAACGCGTCAAACCACTCGCACAAAGCACCCGTCCCCTCACAACTCCGCGTTTTTTCACCGACGCCAACGCTTCGCCAAAACTTGCATTCTGCGCTCAGCCTGGTATAATGGCCTTTGCAAGGGCAGGTAGCCCAGTTGGTTAGAGCGCCACGTTGACATCGTGGAGGCCGTAGGTTCGAGTCCTATCCTGCCCACACAGCAAGCAGCCCGCTATTGTCTGACGGGCTGCTTTTTTTACTGCGAAAGCGGCGTCGCTAAGGGGCGGGGGCCTCGGCGTCGGGTCGCACCCCTGGGACGATGCGGGGCGCAAAGATAGTGTCGCTGCCGGCGGCGCGCAGCGCGGCAATCATCTCCTCAGGGTGTAGATGCAGCGCGATGATGGTGCCGCCACCGCCCGCGCCAGCCAGTTTGGCGCCCAGCGCACCATGCTCCAGCGCCACGCGGATCATACGCTCGTTCGATTCGCCTGAGCCACCCAGGTCACGCTGCACGGCGTGGTTCTCGTTCATCAGCCAGCCCAGGCGAGGCCAATCCTGCAAGAGAAGCGCTTTTTTGCCCTCCTGGGCCAGCCGCGTGATCTCTTCATACCCTCGGCGCACCACCGGATCGCCCTCCAGCCAGCGCTCGCGCAGCGGCTTGTGCACCGCGTCGGAAGAGTGCTCGACGCCGGTGTGGGCGAGCACAAAGGGCAGCAGGGGCACAAAGTGGTCCAGTGGCTCGATGGTGGCGTACAGCTCCTCGGCGGCCTCGCGGTAGAATTGCTTGCCGCGAAAGTCCATATAGTTGAGGCCGCCAAAGGTGCACATATAGGCATCCTGATAACCGCAGACGACGCGAAAGTGGTTCAGTTCGATGTAGCGGGCCAGTTCGGCCACGCGATAGAGATGATAGTCAGCGCCCTTGAACTGCAACACGCCATAAAGGATGGCCACCAGCAGCGCCGTGGAGCTGGAGACGCCGGCGCGGATGGGCACCTCGGAGCGATAGGTGATGCGACAGGCCAGACCGTTGTCGGCCAGGTATTCCAACACCGCCCGCGCCACGTCGAAATTGTCCCCCCGCAGCACCAGGTCATCTGGCCCCCGCACCACAAAGGTCTCCCCGCCGGTAGCGAGTTCGATGCGCTCGCAGGGCTCTACCGTCACATGGGCGCGGGCCGCGATGCTGCACGAGATTACCGCCCCACCGTACATATCGGTGGGGTTGCCGATGATGCCGCAGCGGCCCGGTGCCGAGCAATGGATGGTTTTCATGAGGCTATAGTTCACGCGCCTTGCGTTTGAGGTACTGCCGGATCATGTAGCCGTACTTTTCGTCGGCCAGGGCAAAATCAATAAAGGCCTTGAAATAGCTCTCGAAATTGCCAATGTCGTAGCGTCGCTCGCCGGGGCGTAGGCGCATCGCCTGCACCTTGTGGCCCAGTTGCATGAGTAGGCGGATCGAGTCCGTCAGTTGCAGCTCGCCCTGGCGATCCGGCGCGGTGCGGCGGATGGCCTCAAAAATGGCGGGGCTGAAGATGTAGCGGGCGGCGATGGCCAGGTTGCTGGGCGCCGCGCCGAGATTGGGCTTTTCCACTAGGCCGTCCAGGGCAAAGGCTGCCTGCCCCTCTTGCCCGTTGGCCGGCTTGACGATGCCGTAGCGGTAGGCCTCGTCGAGATCCACCTCCTCCACGGCCAGGGTGCAGGCGGCGCCTTCGCGCAGGTGCAGCTCGATCATCTCGCGGATTAGGCTCGATCCGTCGGGGCTCTTGATGATGGAATCGCCCAATGCCACCACGATATGCTCGCCGTTGGCGAACTCGACGGCGTGATTGACGGCGTCTGCCAGACCCAGAGGCACGCTCTGGCGGGTGTAGAAAAAGCGCACGTCAGTCTCAGTATACTTGAGTTCCTCCAACATGCCATAGGCCCCGCCCGCGGAGAGCGACTTGGCCAGTTCGGGGTCAGCGTCAAAGTGATCCTCGATGGCCATCTTTTTGCGGCCGGTGACAAAGAGGATCTGCTTGATGCCCGCGGCCTCCATCTCCTCAACCACGTACTGCACCACCGGCCGACGCCCCACAGGCAGCATCTCTTTGGGTTGCGACTTGGTGGCCGGCAGCAACCGCGTGCCCAGCCCGGCCACCGGTATCACGACTTTGGTGATCTCTGTTTGTGGCATCTCGCCCCCCCCTGTGTGATCGTCGCAGCGCGACGGCGGCGCTCTAGGGCCTACGCGCGCTCTTGCCCCCCGGCCTCTTGGATGACGCGGCGCAGCGCCTGCGCGGCCACGCCAAAAAGGTCCGGCCCTGAAAAGCCGCTAAAGGCGCCGGCCCTGGCCAGGTGCGGCTCCAGCGAGGCAAAGCCGTCATAACCATCGGCTACTAGCGCGCGGAACAGCGCCGGCAGTTCGCCATCGCCCTCGCCGGCGGGCGTCACCTCCTGCTCGGCCATACGCGCATCCTTGATATGCAGATAAACAATATAGTTCTTGAGCAGATCATAGCCCTCGCTAAAAGGGCGCACACCGCAAAGCACAAAGTTGGCGGGGTCAAAGGTCATGCGCAGTTGGGGCGAATCCAGCCCCTCCAGCAGATCCAGGCAGCGCCGTGGGATGTCGCCATAAATATGGCGCTCGTTTTCGTGCAGCAACGTCACGGCGTGTCCCTCCGCCTCATCCAACAGGGCCGCCATGCGATCCATCACCTGCGGGCGATAGGCGTCGGCCTCGCCCTCGGGCACGTAGAAGGAAAAGATGCGAATATAAGGGCAATCCAGATACTCGGCGATGTCAATGGCACGGCGGAAATCTTTGAGATGGGGACCAAAGGGGTCGTCAATTCTGATCTTGCCGATGGGCGAGCCAATGGCCGAGACCTTGATGCCGCGCTTGGCCAGCTCGGCCTTGACGGTCTTGATCTCGCGGTCGTCCAGAGCGAGCACGTTCTTGCTCCACACGCCACGTAACTCCAGGTAATGAATGCCGAGGCGTTCGAGCACCTCCAACTGCGCGTCAAGATCGGGGGAAATCTCATCGGCAAAGCCACTCAAAATAAACATGGCACTCTCCTTCCTGTGTCTTGCGGCAGGGATTATAACGTGAAACGCGCGCACACGCTAGACAAAGAGACCCGGCGCTCCAGCCTGCGAGCAGGGAGCGCCGGGCATATAGTCGCGAGACGGGCGCAAAGCCGCGCTCTAAGCCCGATCTTGTTTGTCGGTCTTGACATCCTTGGCGACTTCGGCCAGTTCTTTTTTGGCTGCTTCCACTTCTTTGGTGGCCTCATCCATCTCTTTGGTGGCATCCTTGAACTCTTTGATGCCTTTGCCTAGGGCGCCGCCGACCTGAGGCAGCTTGCCCGCGCCAAAGATAACCAAAACGATCGCCAGAATGATGACCAGTTCCATCGGTCCAACTTGCGGCATGACACTCCTCCTTGTCCTACGCGCGAGGCCGCGTCAGCGCGCTAGGCCCCGCCTGGAACGCCGGCCTCACTTTTCCTCGGCCGAATCATCCGCCTTGGGCTCGACGGCGGCTTTGGATACCTTCGCAGAGGCCTCTTTATCCTTGGCCTCCTCCGTCCCGAGCTCTTTGCGGAAATCTTTAACGCCCTTACCTAGGGCGCCGCCCAGGCTGGCGAGCTTTCCGGCGCCAAAAATGGCCAGCACGATCACGAGAATGATCCCCAGCTCCCAAGGGCCCAGATGTGGCATGTGTTTTCCTCTCCTCAATATGTGAAGCTCACGACTCCGATTTTACTCAGAGGGCCGCCGCCGTCAAATCCCCTAGGGCGGCGGGTACCGCAGCGATAACAGCGGTGTGGCAAGCGCCGTTTTCGGATAGCATCCGCAGCGAGCCAGGAACCGTAAGGGCAGTTGAGAATCGGAGTAATCTTTGTCCAACTCGATCGCGCCCTCACGGCGTGATGAGCACCTCGATGGCATCGCCACGGGCCACGCGGCCACCCCGCAGCACGCGGCAGAACACGCCGCGATGCGGCAGGATGGAGATGCCCTGGAAACTGTAGGTGTGCGCAGCATCCAGCGGCTTGCCGATCTGCACCACCTCCAACTCGGCGGTGCCCACGCGCAGCCGGTCTCCCGCCCGCAGGCTCAACAGATCCAACCCTTCGGTGGTCAGGTTCTCGGCAAAGGAGCCAGGGACGGCCGCAATGCCGTGCTCGCGATTGGCCGCGGCGATGCTCTCCAGCGCCAGCAAGCTGATCTCGCGCTCGCTCACGCCCGCATGGGCGTCTCCCACCAGGCCATAGCCTGCCACCAGTTCGCCCGCGCCCACGGCCACTTTGGGATCGGTGCGCCGCTGGCTGGCGCAGACGGCGACGATATGCGCCATGATCGTTCCTCTCGGCAGAGTGCTAGGCGTCGCCAAACAGACCCGTCCCGCGGAGGCGATTGTACGCCACAGAAGGAGCGCGTCAACCTGTTGTGTCCACTCCCGCAAATTCTGCCGCAGGAGCCAGCTCACCTAGACAATTTCGAGCGCCATCTGATCTGTCTGTGAATCGGAGGCCGAGCTTGGCTGCGCTCAGGCGAGCAGCTGCCACCAGAGGGCGAACCAGAGCAACTCGCC
>Ga0228536_1001290_pt1 | contig 25877 bp, 20 predicted proteins | sample SJ1Smetagenome_FD_168611 | JGI IMG/M metagenome (GOLD analysis project Ga0228536, IMG submission 168611) | Enriched culture of PCE-dechlorinating microbial communities from Ithaca, New York, USA - SJ1.S | ecosystem: Engineered > Modeled > Simulated communities (microbial... > Unclassified...
GGTATTTACGGCGGTGCAGGGGGAGAATCCCCCGTCTCAATTTGTCGCTTGAAAGTGAGTTATAGGCATGTTACAGGGAAATCACAAGAAATAAGTCAAGAAGGATGTGCAGGGTTTCCATTTCAGATTACGGATTAACCCGGACTGGAAGCTTTTCCCGGGGGAATAATCATGACGGGGGTGGTAAATGAACGGAATCGTGACCTTCTTACAGCAGGTTCCTCTCTTTCGGGCTTTTCGCCAGGACGACCTGCAGAAGATTTCCGATGTGGTAAAGGTGCAGCTGATCAAAAAGGGGGATACCCTTTTCCGCAAGGGGGACCAGGGAACGGCCCTTTACCTGATCATGTCCGGCAAGATCAAGATCAGTGTCACATCCCGTCTGGGCGACGAGGTGATCCTTTCCATCTTGGCCAACGGTGAAATTTTCGGGGACATGGCACTGCTGGACGGTATGCCCCGCTCCGCCGATGCCGTCGCCGTCGAAGACAGCCGTTTGTACGTGCTCTATCAGGAGGATTTCATTTCCATCCTCATGAAGAGTTCGACCGCCATCAAATCCCTGTTTTTCACCCTGTGTGCCCGTTTGCGGAAAACGGACAAATTCGTTGAAGAGACCTGCTTTCTCAACGTCTCCGCCCGCCTGGCCAGGCGGCTTTCCGAGTTGGCGGAACAGCGGATCAAAATCGGGGAGGCGCAGGAGGAGATCCGGATCGAGATGACCCAGAGCGAACTGGCCAGCATGGTAGGCGCGACGCGGGAGAGTGTGAACAAGGAACTGCGGAACATGCGGGAAAAGGGGATCGTCAAGACGGTGGGACGGTCGGTTGTCATCTGCGATCTGGAACGATTGAAACGACGCGCCCGCTGGGATGAAAGAGGGTAGGAATCTCCTTTCCCCCGTCCCGATCCTTTGAATTACAGCGATGTGCCTTAATCCGGTTGACCATCCACCGGTCGCGTGTCTTTTCCCCCCTTGAATCTGTTTCGGATCATCATCAGGCGGTCGAAAGATGAGTCCAATGTGCGCGCGCCTCCATCTCAGAGGAGCGTTGATCTGCGGTTCACCGATTTTATCCGGGATCGAAAACAAACATGGATACTGAGCGTCCATGCTCCTTCGTGTTATCCTGCGAACACCTCCCATGTTTTAATCTTCGGCATTACAAGCACGCTCTCACCAAAAAGGCACGCGTATCGCCGGATTTGATCGTCGATTTGCGGCGTCGCCAGATGAACTCGATGGATTCGACAATTTTGTCGAATCCATCGACGCCGGGGTTTTTTATTGCAACTCGATGGTATAACAATAGAAATTTCATCATCCTGAAATTTGTTCGACAAATTATGTCAGTAACGGGCATCCCTGGATAAACATTTAAATAGGGATATCAGCATGTTAACAATATCCAATTGAATGGCATTGTACATGCATGCAAAGGCGCGGAAATTAGAAATCAGGTGGAAGAACGTGGCATGTTGGGCCAATCGACGATTCAAAACCAGGAGGGTGAAAGGCCCTCCACCCTCTCCAAAAGGGGGAGGATCATGGCCTCCCCCTTCCTCCTTTTGTTAAGGAGGCTTTCCTGCGTTTCTCACTGTCTCGAAGGGACTGCAAGTCTTTTCCCCGATTGCCGCCGTCATTTCGGAAATTCGGTTTAGAGGGAATCGTGCTGCCGTCTGGTTCTCGATACCGTTGATTATCGTTCTGACCCTTTTGCCCAGCGGGTTCTTCGGCCGCCGGTGGGGACGCTGGGGCATGCATGCCCTCGTATTCGCCGTGATCTTTCTCCTTCTCTTCGACCTGGGGGCGGAATGGATATTCTGAGATGAATTCGTCATTCTGAAGCCGGTGCGGCAGAACGTGACGTACCATGACGATTTTGATGCCAAGTCTATGATATCCGTTCCCCTGGAAAGGGAATTCCGGGAAGAGACCATCAGCTATTACCAGGTGGCGAGCTATCTTTTCCGGCATGGATTATACCGTGCTTTGACGGCCACGGAGTTCGCTCTCTGCATGAAAGAAGGGTTGGGAACGAACGGTGTGAAGCACAGGTACCGTAAGATCCCCTCAGATAGCGGTTTGAATTCTTCATAACTCAGCGAAATTTCCGCACAATCCGGAAACGGTGAGCCCGCCGGCTTGCAGCCGCCGGGCTTTTATTCCTTGACTGCGGTTGCTGATGCATTAAAGTGAATCCAGGTGTTCCGTGTATGTACGATGTGTTCATCGCAGACGAGCTGCCTGACGCTTTGACGAAAACGAGCGTATATTCGATAGCATTGAAAATAACGCCGGGAGCTGAGCATATGCGATTATTACTAGTCGAAGATGATCTGAAGATTGCTTTTTTCATTACCAACGGCCTCAAAGAGGCCGGTTTTGCCGTTGACCATGCGCAGGACGGAGAGGACGGACTTCATATGGCCCTTCACGAACCCTACGATGCCGCCATCATCGATTGCATGCTTCCCAAGCTCGATGGCCTTACGCTCATCAGCAGGTTGCGCCGGCAGGGAGTCAATACCCCGGTGATCATATTGAGCGCAAGACGGTCCGTGGAAGACCGGATAAAGGGACTTGAAAGCGGGGGCGATGATTACCTGACGAAGCCATTCGCCTTTTCCGAACTCTTAGCCCGGGTTTATGCCCTGATCAGACGTGCGACGGGGGCAAAGGAAACCACACGGCTCGAGGTGGGAGATCTGTCTTTGGATCTGATCAAAAAAGAGGTCATGCGGGGGGGAAAGAGGATCGAGTTGCAGCCCAGGGAGATATCGCTTCTTGAATATCTGATGCGCAACGCCGGCCGGGTCGTTTCGAAGACCATGATCATGGAGCATGTCTGGAACTACGATTTCGTTCCCATGACCAATGTGGTTGAATCCCGAATATGTATCTTACGGGAGAAGATCGATAAGGATTTCGATCCCAAACTCATCCACACCATTCGTGGAGCAGGATATGTTCTCAAGGATCATTCATAAACTCCGGCACAAATTGGCCTTCAGACTCACCCTCTGGTACACTCTGGTTTTTACGGCTTCTCTGCTCGGCATGTTATTGATTTTCTATATCACGATCACCAATGACATAAAGAAACACATTGACCAGAGCCTTTTGGATGACTTGTACGAGGTTGCCGCCACCCTGGCATTGGTGGGAACGGATTCTCCCCGGAAAGCTCTCCAGATAGAAGCGGAATCGGACGGGATAGACAGAATATTCCTGCGCCTTCTTGATCCGGCGGGAAAGGTGATTGCCACGTCGGATATGAAATACTGGAAGAATGTCGGCATAAACAAGAGCGCTTTGAATCAAATTGACCGGGAAGTTCCTCATGTATTTGAGACGCTCGTCATCCCTGGAAGGCCTGATAAAATACGCGTCGTGTACGGAATCGTCAAGCCCGGGAGAATTCTGCAGATGGGGATATCCGCGGAACAGGAAAACCGGGTTATTAATGCATTCGAAGCGCTTATGACGCCGATCATGATTCTCTTTGTTCTTTTTTCCGCGGTGATCGGATGGTTTATGGCAAACCGCGCCCTATCGGGCGTCGAGGAGGTGACGAAGACCGCGTTGGATATATCGGCGGGAGCGTTTAACCGGAGGGTTCATATCCAATCCAAGAGTGACGAAATCGAGCTGCTTGCCAAAACCTTCAACCGCATGCTGGATCATATCAATGACCTGATGAGAGGCCTGAAGGAAGTGACGGATAATATCGCCCACGATCTTAAAACCCCGATCACCCGGATGAGGGTGGCCGCCGAAACGCAACTCGGCAAGGCGAAGAACGGTGATGACAGCCAGGAACTGGCCGCCGGTATGATCGAAGAATGCGACAACCTTCTTCAGATGATCGACACCATGCTGATGATTTCAAAAGAAGAATCCGGCATTTCCGGAAGAGGGGAAAAAAAGGTCGATCTGTCGCAGATCATTCGAGACGCTTTTGAACTTTTTTCTCCCCTCGCCGAGGAGAAAGGGGTTCGTCTTCTGAATCATGTTCCCGACAGGTTGGAGACGATGGGAGACGCCGCCGGTCTTCAGAGAATGATCATTAATCTATTGGAAAACGCCATTAAATATACCCCTGCCGGAGGAATGGTAACCGTTTCGTCTTTCGTTGAAAACGGCCGGATTAAAATCGCCTTCAGTGATACCGGGATCGGAATTGCCGAGGAAGATATCCCTCATATATTCAAACGGTTATACCGTTGCGACCGAAGCCGTTCTCAACAGGGGTTCGGACTGGGCCTGAGCCTGGCCCTTGCCGTCGCCCATGCTCATGGAGGCGATATTACGGTGGTCAGCCGGCCTGGCAAGGGCAGTACCTTCACCGTAATCCTTTCCCGGTAGCGATTGCTTTCGGGTGCCTCGTCCCGAATCATGTCACCGGACGGCTATGTATAATTCATCATGCGGAAATCCTTGTTCCGGAATGACGATCTGTTATGCAGCTATTTTGAATCATGATGTTTCCCGAAGGGGGGACACATTACTAAATCATAATCATTACATAATCTTCCCATAATCATCCGTATGCTAGTTGGGGAACGTAAAAGTGCTTCGGTGCACACCGGGCTAAATCAACTTTTCATACGGATATGCGAAACCAAGCCATCGATTCGGAATTGCTGTACCCATACCTGGGGCTTTCTTACCTGCTCCTGCTTCTGAATACATCGGCCTTCCTGAGCCAGATCGGGCGTGTCGATGTCATTCCCCTGTTTTTTTCAGCAGCGGTTTATCTGAGCTATAGCTTCCTCTACCTTCTGCCCGTTATCCTGCTTCTGGCAGGTTTGAAAACAACCCTGTCTCTGCCGGCAATGAAACGTTTCCTGAATAAGATCCATGTCCGTTCCCCATGGCTTCTGTACGGCCCGGCGGTCATTCTGACCTGGATCCTTCAGGTGTTGATCTTTGCCGACGGCTTTATTTTCCGCTTCTACAGTTTTCACATAAACGGTTTTGTGTGGAATCTGGTCTTCACACCCGGGGGGATTGAATCCATGGGTGGAGACATGGCGTCTTTTGCAACATTCGGCGGCATTATTTTCGGATTCCTGATCCTGCAAATCATTTTGTTGTTGATCCTGATCTACCTCAAGCCGATCCGCCGTTTCTGTCTGCGCCTCTTCAATCGCCGACGGCTTGTTCCTTCCGTGGTGATGCTCCTGGTTCTGATGATCCTCCAGAGCTTCACCTACGGTGTCAGCAAGCTCTACGCCTATGCCCCCGTCATGACCGCAACCGATGTCTTTCCCCTGTATATGCCCCTGACATTCAACAAGCTGGCCAAATCCATCGGGGTTGAACCGGAGAAAACGACTGGTCTCCGGATGGATACGAAAAGTATCCATGTTCGCTATCCCCTTGCCCCTGTCAAGGAACAGAAGGAGCACAAACGATACAATATCGTCTGGCTGGTGGCGGAATCTCTGCGTGCCGATATGCTGACCCCGGAGATCATGCCGGAATCCTGGGCTTTCTCGGAGAAGGCGATCCGCTTTGAAAATCATTACGGCAGCAGTAACGGAACCCGTCAGAGCCTGTTTTCCATGTTCTACGGCCTCTACGGAAACTACTGGTTCAGTTTCCTGAACGAGCGGAAGGGACCCGTCATCATGGATGTTCTTCTCCGGGAAGGATACCAGATGCAGATGTTCAGCAGCGCAAGGTTCAGCTACCCGGAATTCGATCAGACCCTCTTTGTACGGGTACCCCGGGAACTTCTTCACGATGTAAACGATCTTCCTCCGGGATTGGGGTGGCAGCATGACCGGGAAAACGTGACGCGCATGCTCGATTTCATTGAGAGACGGGAACCGGGCCGTCCTTTCATGACCTTCATGTTTTTTGAATCGCCCCATGCACGATATTATTTCCCGCCCGAAAGCGTGATTCGTACTCCCTACCTGGAAGAGTTCAATTATGCCACAATGGATCCCGGGCGGGACATCGAGCTGATCAGGAACCGCTATATCAATTCCTGCCACCATCTGGACAGCCAGTACGGACGGGTTCTCAAGTATCTCGAAGAACATGGACTGCTGGATTCCACGATCGTGATCCTGACCGGAGACCATGGGGAGGAATTCATGGAAAATGGTCATTGGGGACACAATTCGAGCTTTGTCGAAGAACAGACCCGCACGCCGCTCGTGCTCTGGGTGCCGGGTATGGATCCGCGCAAGGTGGATACCCTGACCAGCCATCTGGACATTCCGGCGACGTTGCTGCCGCTTCTGGGCGTGATGTCGCCTGCGGAATCCTACGGTCTGGGTTTCAATCTGCTGGGGCCGGCAGCCCATGATTTTACGGTTCTGGGCGACTGGCATACGCTTGCCTACGTGGACGGTGAATACAAGGCGACTTTCAGGTACAACGGCCTTTCCGCAAGGCAGGAAGTAACGACCAGGAACGACGAGAAGATTGAGGATCCGGAGGGTTTTTACCAGAGTCATAAACGGGTGCTTCTCCAGGTTATGAAAGAAATCACCCGCTTCAGTAAATAAAGGCCGCATGTTCGGAAAGGCATTGCCCATCGTCAAGTTTTCCGCTTACCTTGAAGAAGAAAGTGACGGCAAATGACGAATAAGATCAAGAAAATCAAATGCCTGCTGCTTTGCTTCCTGGTATTTTCCTGCACGGATGCCTCTCACAGCTTGTCCACCCGGCCTTACCTTTCCCAGGTGACGGAAAATTCGATCGTCGTCAGTTGGCGGACTTCCGTTCCAACGCCGACTGTCGTTGAATACGGAGAAACGAAAGCTTACGGATTTTCCGTAAGGACCGATAAACAGACGCGGTTTCACAGTGTAACCCTTACGGGTCTCAAACCGTCAACGGAGTATCATTATCGGGTTCTCTCCGGGAAGCCGACGCAGGATTATCCGTTTCGCACGGCGGTCAGGCCCGGAGAACCGTTTACATTCGCCGTTTACGGCGATACCCGTCCAAATGATGAAAATCACGTCGGGGTTCTGAGACAAATCCTGAAAACACGACCTCTTTTTATCCTGAATACCGGGGATTTGACCGAAGATGACAAGGAAGCCTGCTGGCAGGATTACTTGTCCGTCATCTGCGACAAGACCGGGGCCGCCGAAATCATCCCGATTTATTCCACGGTCGGCAACCATGACGGCATAGAGCACGGGAACGATGCCCTCTACTTCAGGTATTTTGTTCTTCCAGTCAATGATTTTTATCGTGATGAAGCGTACTATTCATTCGATATCGGCGGCGCCCACTTTATTTCCCTGAACAGTTACCTGCCCTTCGATCCCGGTTCGCCCCAATACGAGTGGCTTGCCGAAGACCTGAAGAAATCGGCCCACAGCAAATGGAAAATTGTCTTTCTGCATGAGCCCCTCTACAGCACCGGGAAACATGGAAGCAATCTCGATGAGCGCATGATTTTGAGTCCCCTGTTCGAACAAGGCGGTGTTTCTCTGGTTTTTTCAGGGCACGATCATATTTATGAGCGCACGGAAAGGATAAAAGGGGTCACATACATTGTGACGGGCGGGGGAGGCTCTCCCCTGTATTCCGCGGCAAAAGCGGAATGGGTGGCCGCAAGCGATGAATCGCACCACTTCTGCAAAGTAAGGATAGAGGGAAACCATTGTGACGTGACCATGATCCGTGCAGACGGGACAACAGGAGACCGGTTCGTGTTGACGAGGTGATGCGCATATTTTAAATAGAGATGCCATCATCTGTAAACGGTCGACCATTTACCGGCAGTCAGTAGAATGCTGGATTGACCAGGATGGCTTTCAAGCGAAGAACGGATATTGGTTAAGGATGAGATCTCCCATCATTCCGGTGACGCATGAACGAGATAGTCTTGTTCCATTGTTGATGAATTAACGCGGGTTATCGGCAGACGAGGCTGTTTGGGAAGACAGGGATCCATTCAAATTTCAGGAAAGGCATGGGGTACGTTTATGTATACCGAGCAATTTGACAAGCACATTCTCTGTATCGGGGCAGGTTATGTCGGCGGCCCGACAATGGCGGTAATTGCCAAGAATTGCCCCCGGTACAAAGTAACCGTGGTCGATGTCAGTGAGGAACGGATTGCCCGGTGGAATTCGGAAAACCTTCCCATCTACGAACCGGGCCTCGATGAGGTGGTTGCCGCCTGCCGGGGGAAAAATCTTTTCTTCAGCAACGACATCCCCCGGGGCATAAAAGACAGCGAGATCATCTTTGTCAGTGTCAACACGCCGACTAAAAACTTTGGAATCGGTGCCGGAATGGCTGCCGATCTTCAATATTGGGAAAAAACAGCCCGTCAGATTCTGGAATATTCGGACTCGTCAAAAATTATCGTTGAAAAGAGCACTTTCCCCGTCAAGACGGCCCTGGCCATGCAGCGGATTCTCAGCACGGGCAAGAACGGGTGCCGATTCGAGGTCCTTTCCAATCCGGAATTTCTCGCCGAGGGGACGGCGATCAGGGATCTGGAGGAACCCGACCGGGTTCTCGTCGGCTCCATGGAAACCGATTCAGGGCGCAGGGCGCGGGATGTCCTCGTGGACATTTTTGCGAACTGGGTGCCCCGTGAGCGCATCCTGACGTCCAACATCTGGAGCTGTGAGCTTTCCAAGCTGGTTTCGAATGCCTTTCTGGCACAGCGGATTTCTTCCATCAATGCGATTTCGCGTTTGTGTGAAAAAACGGACGCAGATGTGGAAGAGGTGGCTCTTGCCGTGGGTATGGACAGCCGGATCGGTTCCAGGTTTCTCAACGCCAGTGTCGGTTTCGGCGGCTCCTGTTTCAAGAAAGACATCCTCAATCTGGTTTACCTTTGCCGTTTCTATCACTTAAACGAGGAAGCCGATTATCTGGAGGGGATCGTCAGGATCAATGAACACCAGAAGGATCGCTTTCTTCGGAACATGATCCATGCCATGTTCAACACCCTGTCCAACAAGAGGATATGCCTTTTCGGGTTTGCGTTCAAGGCCAACACGGGAGATACGCGTGAGTCCCCGGCGATGACGATTGCCCGGGGGCTGTTGGAAGAAAATGCCGAGATCGTGATCACGGACCCCAAAGCCCTGCAAAATGCCCGGATCGATTTGCAGGATGCCGATCCCGGGAAAGTCCATTTTGTCGAAGATCCCTACGAGGCTGCCGCCGGTGCCCATGCGATTGCCGTCATCACGGAATGGGATCTTTACAGGCATCTGGACTATCAGAAAATCCATGATTCCATGGTCAAGCCCGCCTTTATTTTCGACGGCAGGAATATCCTCGATCACCGGAGGTGTTTTGAAATCGGATTCAATGTGTATCCGTTAGGAAAAACTGCTCTCAGTCATCTGGGGAATTGAAACAATGAAGGGGAATCCACGGGAAAAAATCTGAGGAATTGAACGGGCCGGATCGGTTTCAGTTTCATCGTGCCATGCGGATGATTCACAGCTCTGTTGAACCAGGTGTTCATTTTAATTCCAGCGGCCGGAAATCCGGATTCCCGATGAGGAAAGGATAGCGCTTACGGACAAAATATCTTTTGTCATCCCGGTGTATAACGAGGAAGAGAATCTTGGTCCGTTCCTTGCCGAGTTAAAGAGGGTTGCCGACAGCCAGGGCTACAATTATGAAATAGTGCTGATTGACGATGGAAGCAGTGACCGGAGCCTGGATGTCATAAAAAAAATGGCCGCCGCCGACAACAAAGTGCATTATCTTTCATTTGTCTGCAATTCCGGCCAGTCAGCCGCCCTTTATGCCGGGTTTCAACATGCAAAAGGCGACGTGATCATCACCATGGATGCCGATCTGCAGAACGACCCCGCCGATATCCCGAAACTGCTGCAATTCTACGGGGAATATGACCTGGTCAACGGCTGGCGTACCGATCACCGGGATACCGCCTGGAAAAAAATCGGCAGCCGGATCGGCAATTATGTCCGTAATCGCCTGACCTGGGAAACGATCAACGATACGGGGTGCTCCCTCAAGGTGATGCGGGCCGACATGCTTTCGCGGATCCGGATGTATCAGGGCTTTCACCGGTTCCTGCCGACCCTGATGCGGCTGGAAGGGGCGAAGGTCATAGAAGTTCCGGTTCATCACAGGCCCCGTATGCGGGGGACGTCAAAATACGGGAACCTGAAACGCGGCATTCAGGGATTATACGATGTGATGGTGGTCCGCTGGATGATCCGGCGGCGTCTTAAGATCGAGATCGGTGAACGTCATGTTTAGTACGGAAACGTTTATTCTTGTTCTCGGTTTCGCAGGTCAGTTCCTGTTCTTCATGCGTTTTTTCATCCAGTGGATTCATTCCGAGAAGCACAAGCAAAGCATCGTTCCGGAGATATTCTGGTATTTCAGCATCGGCGGAAGCCTGTTGCTGCTGATCTACGCCCTCGTTCGCAAGGATATCGTGTTTATCGTCGGACAGTCCACCGGCCTTTTGATCTACGTTCGCAACCTGATGCTCATTCAAAGGCAGAAGAGAAATAAAGTACCCGCTTAAACAAAACTCGGCGCCGGTTTCCGCTTGAAACCGGAAAAAACTTGCCTCGGAGCGATTCATTCCGGCTATGCAGGAGCCGTAGACCTCCATATGTCAGATCATTCTATGAAAGGACGTCAAGACATTACTTCCTTCAATGAGCAGGGTGAAGACCGCCTGTTCCGGATTTTTTTCTGGCTTCTGCTTGCCGGATCCCTTTTTGTCTTCTTCGCAGGGATTGGATCCATCCCGGTGCTGACACATAACGAGGGACGCCGCCTGGTTGTTCTGCAGGAAATGCTTGCCGGAAAAAACTGGCTTATCCCCACCATGAACGGTCAAATCTATCTGGAAAAACCACCCCTGTTTTATTGGATCGGGGCGACACTGGGTTTGCTATTCCACAGCAGTGCGGAATGGGTCATGCGCCTTCCCTCGGGACTGAGCGCCTTTGGGGCGGCCTGGCTCCTTTTTGCCCGGTTAAGAAAACCGATAGGGCGGTGGCCGTCGCTTTTCGCGGTTTTGATTCTGACCACTTCCTATTTCTTCACCCAGATGGCAAGGGTGGGTGAGCTCGACATGCTCCTGACCTTCTGCACTTTCGCCGCCGTTCTTTTTTATTATGATTATCTGGAAAAAGGTCTTCCCCGTTTCCTGTACGCCTCTTATTCTCTTTTGGGCCTTGCGTTTATGACCAAGGGGCCGGTGACGCTGCTGTTCTTCTTTCCCCCCGTACTCCTTTATGGATTGCTGTTTCGCAGCAGGCGGGCATTGTACGGCCTGCTCGACTGGCGCGGATGGCTGCTGTTTATGATCATTGCGCTCCCATGGTTTCTCTATATGGATACTCATCTGCAGGGTACGCCGCTTTGGGAAACGTTCGAACGCCAGATTTCCGATAAGGTGGTGCAGAAAGAAGGAGATCCCTTTTATTTTTATCTGCGCCATCTGGCCGGAGGCGTTGCCCCCTGGTTCCTGGTTTTTTTCCGGCGCCCCCGGACACTCTTCAAGAAATTGTTCACGACCGTTGCCGGGCGGTACTTCGGTTTGACGGCCCTCGTTCCCCTGATCATTTTTTCGCTCTTCGATTCCAAAAGCGAGAAATACATTCTCCCCCTCTACCCCGCATTGGCGGTCTGGATGGGATTGGCCCTGGGGTACTGGTTCGAGGAGGCGAAGCAACGGTGGAAACCTTTGCCGGCCGTGCTGACCGCTTTCAGCGGATCGGTGATCGCTCTGCTGGTCGTTTTCTATCTTTTCATACAGCCTCACGTCATGTCTTATCGGTTTGATGCCCTCAAACCCCTTGCGGCCAGAATCGATCGTCTCCGCGATGACAACCCGGTTTATTTTCTCGAGAAGGTATCGATCCAACTGGTCTATTACTACGGCCGGCCGATTCCGGTTGTCACCGACGAAGAAGTGAAGAAAAAGATAGGAAAGGGGGAATCTTTCCTATTGCTGGCCATGGAAAATCAGCAACCCGATCTCAAGGGGACGGATACCTGCCTTGCGGGAAAGATATCCCGGTACACGTCCCGGCATGAAGAGCTCTATATCAACAAGGCAGGGAGATTGTGTCATCCGCCGTCCTGAAACGTCATGGATGATCCGGTGAACAGGGGCGTTTCTCGATCGCTTCGCTCAAGGATAAACTCCGCGAAGAATTGAATCATAATATCGGAAGATACGGATCGAAAGAATAAGTCCGAGGTGTCATGAAAATCCGTTCCATCGATCAGATGCCGCCAATAACAGGCATCTCGCTGATCTGTCTCTGGTTGATCCTCTGGGGTTGCGTGACGCTTACCCGTCCGCTGCTCCCCATCGATGAAACCCGTTGTGTCTCCGTTGCCTGGGAAATGTGGCAAAGCGGGAACTTCCTGGTTCCCCATCTCAATGGAATTCCATACAGCCATAAACCCCCGCTTTTATGCTGGCTGATTCTCTCCGGGTGGAAATTGTTCGGTGTTAACGAGTGGTGGCCGCGTTTGCTTCCCCCCCTGTTCGGCCTGGGATGCCTTTTCCTGACCTCCCTTCTGGCCCGCAATCTCTGGCCGGACAAGCCTGATATCGCATCGAGGGCACCGCATATTCTTATGGGATGTGTTCTGTGGACATTATTTACCACCCTGGTCATGTACGACATGCCGGTCGTATTTTTTGTCCTTATCAGTCTTTTATGCCTGTACAACGCTGCCGGGCGAAGAGGCCGTTATTGGCTCTGGGTTGCCGCAGGCGTGTCTTTGGGGATGGGTGTCCTTTCGAAAGGCCCCGTCACACTGATTCCCTATGTCGTGGTCGCGGTTTCCGTTCCCTGGTGGAGAAAGAACGCCTCTGGAAAGGATCACGTCCAATTTGTCGGAGGGGTGATCCTCTCCCTGATTCTGGCGGCGGCGATTTCTTTGGCTTGGGCCCTGCCGGCGGCGCAGAGCGGCGGATCCGGATATGCGGCGGCGATCCTGTGGGGCCAGACGGCAGGACGTTTCGCGGGATCTTTTGCCCATGGACGTCCATGGTGGTGGTATATCCCGCTGATTCCGGTGATTCTTTTCCCCTGGACGGTCAGTCCCCTGTTCTGGCGGAATACCCGGAAGGTTGATTTATCTGATCCGGGGGCGCGATTTTGCCTGAGCTGGCTGATTCCCTCCCTGATCGTTTATTCCATAATCAGCGGGAAGCAGGTATACTACCTGCTTCCCCTTTTCCCGGCTTTTGCATTACTTGCGGCACGTTTCACAACGGGCAGTCCCGCAGGCCGGTTCGATTTGATGCCCCTGACCGTGTTCCTTGTGTCGGCGGGAATACTGCTGATGGTCATACCTGCCGTTCATTGCGGGATCTCCCTTCCTCCCTGGGTTGCGAAGGTAAGCCCGATATACGGCCTTATCTTGATTCTTGCCGGTCTTTTCGCCGGATGGTTGCCTGTCCGGACAGCCGGGACTGTTGTATGGGGCAGTACTTTATGCATGATTTTTACGGTTTGCATGATCCATGCGGCTGTTTTTTCTCAGGCCCGACCCTATTATGATATTCATCCCATTGCTTTGCTGCTGAAGGACATGGAAAAAAAGGGTCACCCTCTTGTCCATGTCAACACATATTACGGTCAATACCACTTTATGGGACGGCTTGAAAAACCGCTCGATGAAACGGACTACATCCATGAAGCGCCGACATGGCTTAAGAAACATCCCGAGGGGCGTGTCCTGGCCTACTTCCATAAATGGCCCGCTTCTGTTCCTTCCGGATTGACCCCTGAATACGTGCGGCCGTACATGGGAAAATACGCGGTTATTCTCAGATCCCGGTCCTGGCAAACTGCCGGTGGGGCAGTGAAACGGCACACCCCTTAAATCATACCGGAGGCCGGAGAGGTGATTTTTCACGAATTCGTTCCCATCACCGGGAGAGTAATGAATCGTCCGGTATGGAAATCCATGCCCGGATCATGACATCCTGGGGATGCAAAATCCTGATCCCCCGTCCGCGAGACTGTGCGTAATACCCGATTGACGTTTGAGGTCATTCTGAATCCTTCGCTTCGCTCACGGATAAACCCCGTGAAGAATTGAATCATAACAGAATGTTAAAAAGACGAGATTCTTCGCCTGGCGGCTCAGAATGACATTACGACACAGCCTCCGCAGCGGGAGTCCATCCCGCTCTCTAAGGATGCGGGTTTGCATATCTATTTTGGATTTTGATAAAAATAGTGTTATGTTGTTGCCGTGTCCATGTGAAGGCTGACTTGACGGTGAACGCTTTCCCCGATGCTGAGCGGATCGCCTTTCCCGGATGGATTGAAAGGACAGCTTTCCGAAGGAGGTGATGTCCGTCGCAAAAAGGTCTCGTTGATGCTGTTGGCATCCGTCCGTGACGAATGCCGGGAGTGAAGAACAGATCATTCTGCCTTGGAATTTGCTTGAAGAGATTCGGGGGAAGCGTGCGAAAAAACGCTGTCTTGCCATTTCAGGCAGCGCCGGCGACGGACTCGGGGAGATCGTTTCCCTTTGACTTTTTACGAGACCGTCGATTTTGACGCCCCATTCACATCTTGACATTGATAGATAACAGGGAGGTCCCTAATGAAAAAAATGAAGAAGATGGTGATATTTTTCGTTTCGGCGGTTTTTATCCTGTCGATGACCGGTCTTTGTTATGCGAAACAAGGTAAATCGGGCCATGCGGCCGATCCGGCCGTCAAGGAAGAGGGCCTGATCCCCGGTCAGGCCAAGGAAAAAGTCAACCGCGCGGCCGATCCGGATGTCAAGGACGAAGGTTTGATTCCCGGCCAGGCCAAGGAAAAACAGAAAGCGGCAAAGACGAAGAAGGTCAAAAAAGTAAAAAAAGGAACGAAAGGCGATCAAGGCAACCAGGGCGGCAAAGGCGGCAAGGCTGCCGGCGGTGATGACGATGGAAAGGGTAACAAGGGCGTCAGCGGTGGTAACGGCGATAAGGGCAAAAAATAGGGGGTGTTTGAAGCATGACGGAATGAAAGACTTTCCCGCAGTTTTTCCATCGCTGTCAACCGGCGGGATCGAATGACTTTTGCCGGCATGAATACAGTCTGCACAACTTGAAAGGAGAGGAAAAGCATGGGTATGATCCAGGAATTCAAGACGTTCGCCATGAGAGGAAATGTCGTGGACATGGCAGTGGGTATCATCATCGGGGGCGCTTTCGGTAAAATAGTGTCTTCGTTCGTGGCGGATGTCATCATGCCGCCGATCGGTATTCTGGTCGGTGGCGTTGATTTTACGAACCTGGCGATTACGCTCAAGGAAGCGGTCGGGGATACGGCGGCGGTGACCGTCAACTATGGCAAATTCATCCAGTCGATTATCGATTTCATCATTATTGCCTTTGCCATTTTCCTGGTCATCAAGGCCATGAATACCCTGCAGAAAAAAAAGGAAGAAGCGCCGGCTCCTCCCGCGCCTCCGTCCAATGAGGAAAATCTGCTCCGGGAGATCAGGGATATCCTGAAACAGAAGTAACCGGGATGAAGGGAGACGGTGTTCCGAACCGTGGAAATGAAGATCCTGTGCCCGGAACTTCGGAACTCCTGCGAGAATCTCCGGGAATATCGCCGATCCGGGGATTATCGTGTCAGTTATCCAGGGATTTCCGGATCAACCGGGAATATTCGGACAGGCGTACGGGTTTCATCACAAATTCCCGGATGCCGTGCCTTTTCGCTTCCGCTTCCGTGATTGATTCGTGATAGCCGGTGCAGAGAATGATCGGAATGTCCGGCCGGATTGAAAGGATTTCCCGGCTTAATTTCAAACCCGTCATCCTGGGCATGGTCATATCCGTTACGATCAGGTCATAACGCTGCGGGTCTTTCCTGAAGATACCGAGAGCGTCAACGCCGTCGTTTGACGCAACCACCTCGTAACCCAGGGCTGCCAGATATTTCTGCAGGGCGGTCACCAGGTCCTGTTCGTCATCGATCACCAGGATGCACTCGTTTCCTCCCGGTGGGACGGGATCGATCCGGGCCCCCTCGGCCGTATTTTCCACCGTCAAACCGGGCAGATAGATATCGAAGGTCGATCCCCGGCCGCATTTGCTTTCGACGCGAATGTCTCCTCCGTAACTTTTGACGATCCCGTAAACGACGGAAAGCCCCAGGCCGGTTCCCTCTTCCTGCTTTTTCGTGGTGAAGAAAGGATCGAAAATCTTGTCCATTATCGACGGGTCTATTCCCTGACCGCAGTCCTTTACCTGCAAATGGACGTACGGACCGGCTTGAAAGCCGGGATTCGTCGAAGTCATGTCCTCGGATACCACCAGATTGGAAACGGAGACATCCAGGGAACCGCCGTTTTCACGCATGGCGTGTGCGGCATTGGTGCACAGATTCATGACGATCTGGTGGAGGTGAGTCGGGTCCGCCATCATCATCGAAGCCTCGACGGAAACGGAGGGGTTGATCCGGATGGTTGACGGGAGTGATGCCCGCAGCAGCTTGAGCGCTTCTTTGACGATGACCTTGACGTCGACCGGCTTTTTTTCTCCCTCACGCCGGCGGCTGAAAAGCAGAATCTGGTTGACGAGATTTTTGGCCCTTTCGCAGGCTTTCATGACTTGCCGGAGGTAATTGTCCTGGTCGCCTTTTTTTAAGATGGATAATTCCGTATACCCGGATATGGAGGCCAATATATTATTGAAATCATGGGCTATTCCTCCTGCAAGGGTGCCGATGGCTTCCATTTTCTGGGCCTGGAAAAGCTGAGATTCAAGGCGTTTGCGGTCATCGATGTCGATGATCGTTCCGACCATGCGAAGCGCCTTACCGGCGGCGTTGCGGGTGATGACCGATCCCCGGCCCAGGACCCACTTCCATTGCCCCGTGGAGTGTTTCAGCCTGTGTTCATGGTGCCAGTTGTCGCTTTTTCCTTTCAGGTGGTTCGAGAGAGACCGCAATACCGACTCTGTTTCATCGGGGTGCAGCCTTGCCTGCCAGGAGGAAATATGGGGGTCGATCTCTGCCCCGAGGATATGGGACCAGGCGGGACTGTAATAGACTTCCCCGGTAGTTACGTCCCAATCCCACAATCCGTCGCTGGTTGCGTTCATGGCAAGGCGATACTTTTCTTCGCTTTCACGCAAGGACTGCTCCATTTTTCTCCATTCGGAAATATCGGTGACCGTGCTGATGGTGCCTTTCTTCAGATTCGACGGATCCAGGGGAGCGACGCTGATATGGGCCTGGAAAGGGGTTCCGTCGCATCTTACCATGCCGGCTTCGATTCTTGCGACCCGGGCTCCCCCCAGGAGGGTATAGATCCTTGTCCGGGATTCGTTATAACTATCCTCGGATGAATAGAGCATCCTGGTGGGTTGGTCCATGTATTCGTTCTCTTCCTTGAAGCCGAATATCTGCATCCAGGCTTCGTTCACTCACTTGATCTTTCTGTCGACCGTCAATCCGATTCCCACCGGTGTCGTGGACAGGATGCTTCCGATCATCCGTTCGCTTTCCCGGCGGGCTTCCTCCGCTTTCTTGCGCTCGGTGATATCCATGACAATGCCCCGGATACCGCCGGGCCTGCCGTTACGGCGGATGGCCGTTGCACTGACCAGGACGGGGAATGTGGATCCGTCTTTCCTTAACGCCGTGTATTCCAGTGATCCGGCGTCGAAGCCGGCCATTCTGTTCCGGATGTTTGCCCGTCCCCTTTCCCTGTCTTCCGGCCTGATCATGTCGAGAACATAAAGCCCTTCCCGCAGGTCCTCTTCGGTATAGCCGAACAGGGCGAGGGCCTTCCTGTTGACAAAGGTCAGTCTCATGTCGCCGTCCGTTTCGAAGATCGCCTCCGGCAGCAGATCGGTCAGTTCTTTGAATCGGTGCTCGCTTTCCCGCAGGGCCTCCTCCACCTGCTTGCGCCGGGTAATATCGATGTTGACACCGGCCATGGCGACCGGAACACCTGCGGTGTTCCAGATCAACTGCGTCCGGCAGTCCGTGATGATGGCACGCCCGTCTTTCGTACGATTCACCACTTCCCCGTGCCAGGCTCCATGAATCCTCGTTTCCTGGATGATCTCCTTCTGTGTGGCGCCCCTTTCCGGGTCATCGCCGTACACCTCGACGTTCCTGCCTATGATTTCTTCCCGGGGATAGCCCCAAGAGGACGTTTCCGATTCGTTGACGTAGGTGATATTCCCTTCCAGGTCCGTCACGGTCACGCGGTCCTCGATCTGGTCCAGAACGAGGGCCTGCAGGCGCAACTGTTCCTCGACCGCCTTTCTTTTTTTGATTTCCCTGGCCAGCAGGATGTTTCTGAACAGGACGTAGATAAAGGCGGCCATGCCCGCCGACAGCAGGAGGGCGGTCAGGATGAGTTGACTCGGGAAGTCTCCCGCCTGCGCGACCGGTCGACGATCATGGCGGAAGGCGCCAGGCCCCTCTTGTTCCTCGATACGGCCGATGGCGTCCTCCCCGCCGGCAGGGGCGGCATCGGCCGCCGCGGTCATTTTGATTCCGTCCGAATCGAGCTTGACAAGGTGTTCGTTTCCCAGTCCATATGCCGGAAAAAAAAGAAGATGATTTCCGACGAGGAAAAGAACGAAGAGAAGGACATATTGCCGGTGCCGAATTTTCTTGCCAGTGCGTATCCCCACCTTTTTCCCCTTTCTAAAACGGTTGACGAGATGTTGGAAGAGCCCTTATCGCGCTGTTTGAAAAGCACATTTGATGCCAGAATTCCCAGGTTTCCTGAAAATGTTGCCTGGGATGTTTCCGCCGGGATCCCATTGAGGAAACTGAAGTATCCAAGTAAACAGAGGGCGTTTCCGGCCATACCGCAACGGGGGCTTGCCGGCCGGATCAAGGTCTTCATTCGGCGGGAAGAATATTCGGAGCGAAAGCGTTTTTTTTCGGCAAAAAGCAATCCGGAGTTTTGCTTTTTAAAACGGGTGTGATATGGGAAATTTCATGCAACCGCTCATCATTCCCCGGAAAGAACACGGCATATCCCGAAAACAGGTGAGTCTCAATGCCTTGCGGACGCTCTACCGGCTTCGTGACAACGGCTTTATCGGCTACCTCGTCGGGGGATGCGTCCGCGATCTGCTCCTGGGGAGGACCCCGAAGGACTTTGATATCGCGACGGACGCCGCCCCCGGCCAGATCAAGCGGCTTTTCCGGAATTGCCGTCTCGTCGGCCGCCGTTTCCGTCTGGCCCATTTGTACTTTCAGGACGAAATTATTGAGGTTTCCACCTTTCGGGCAGCCGCCCCCGCCGGAGAAGAGGAACCGGACGAAACGGCCGCATCGGCGTCCCGTTCCCGTCAGCCCCGTCATCTCGTCGATGAGGACGGGATGGTGCTGCGTGACAATGTCTTCGGCACGCCCGGGGAAGACGCCCTCCGCCGTGATTTTACCGTCAACGCCTTGGCCTACAATATCGCGGACTTTTCGCTGATCGATTTCACGACCGGTTTGAGCGACCTCAGGCAGCGCCTGCTGCGCCCCATCGGGGATCCCCTCGTCCGGTTCACGGAGGATCCCGTGCGCATGCTCCGGGCCGTTCGTTTTTCCGCATCCCATGACCTGGTCATCGAACCGGCGACATGGGAGATCCTCTGCGAACTGGCCCCCACGATTTCACGTGCGTCGCCGGCGAGGCTTTATGAAGAGATGCAGAAACTCTTCCTGTTGGGAGCCGCCCGGCCTGTTTTTCATCTTCTTTTGAAGAGCGGTCTTTTCGCGCCCCTTTTCCCCGGCCTCAGCCGCTGGCTCGATGAGAGCGACCTCAACCCGGCCCGGCTGTGCGAAAATCTCGCATGGCTCGACCGGCGGCATGGAAATGGAACCTCTCCCCCCTCACCGCTGCTTTTCCTGGCCCTGCTGTTCGGCCCCGCCCTGGAAGCGGAGACCCTCGTGCGCCAGCGTGACGGCATTCCCCGCCAGCAGGCGCTGAATGCCGCGTACGCCGCTTTCATGGAAGAGCTGTGCAAGACCGTTCAAGTCCCGGCACGGCTCGGCGGTCGAATGCGCAACCTCCTGGCGATGCAGCCCTCTCTGCACAGGATGCCTCCCCGCCGCCCCGCATCCCTGGCCGCCCGTCCGGACTTTACGGATGCCTTGGCCTATCTTCGTGCGGGGGCCGAGACACGGGGCGAAAATCGATCCGTCCTGGGATGGTGGGACGACTTCCTTTCCGCTCCACCTGCTGTGGGGTCTCAAGGGCTGCCGGCCGATGAGGCCCCGCCGAAACGGCGTCGGAGGAGAAGGCGCAGGCACCGCCGTCCGGCCCCAGCGGCCGTCTGACCATCCTGTCTTTCGGCAATGACGGCTCAATCCATGTTTTGCGGAAAGCGGTCCGCTTTTCGTTTCCGGCCGCAAGCGGTGGCGGTTTCTGCATGATTGCCGTTTCGGGAGCGCATCCGTCGATCAATTGACAACCCCGTCTTTTTTAGATATGGATCGTCATCCGCGCGTATAATGCGGAAAAGCCCCTTGGGACGAGGTAGAACGTGATCGAACTGCAGGACATCCATCTGTCTTTTGCCGACCGGGTCGTTTTTGACGGCGTCAACTGGACCATTCCGGACAAAAGCCGGGTCGGTCTGGTGGGGGACAACGGGACGGGGAAAACGACCCTGTTCCGGACGATCCTCGGGGAAGTGGAACCGGATCGGGGAAAGGCCGTGATCGGCGCCAGGAAAAGAAAGGTTGTCGGATACCTGCCCCAGGATGTGGCGGAACTGGAGCCGCTGCCGCTGATGGATTATCTCAAGCAGAGAAGCGGTATTGCCGAGGTCGAAGAGACTATCGGCAGCTGTGAAACGAGTCTCCCCCGTCTCGAACCCGGCAGCTGCGTCTACCACGAAACGCTTCGGCAATACGAAAAGGCGGTCTCGCGCTTCCAGGGAATGAACGGGTACGCTTTCGAGGCCAAGGCGAAACAGATCCTCCGCGGGTTCGGTTTCCGGGAAGGGGATTTTACGAAAAATTGCACGGATTTTTCCGGGGGATGGAAGATGCGGATCCTCCTGTCCGTGATCCTCCTTTCCTGTCCGGACATCATGCTCCTGGATGAACCGACCAATCACCTGGATACGGAGAGCATGGAGTGGCTGGAGAATTACCTGAAAGATTATCAGGGCTGCCTCATCGCCGTTTCCCACGACCACATGTTCCTGGACAAAATGGTCACGCTGATCGCCGAATTGTCGCAGGGGAAAATCACCCTCTACCGGGGAAATTACACCCATTACCTGCAGGAAAAGGAGCGGCGCCAGGAAATCCTCGAAAAATCCATGGTCCGCCAGCAGGAGGAGATCGAGCGGATCGAGCAGTTCGTGGAGCGCTTCCGGTACAAGGCCACCAAGGCCGCCCAGGTGCAAAGCCGCCTCAAGATGCTGGAAAAGATGGAGATCATCCGGGGAGAAAAGGCGAACCGGACGATCGCGATCCGTTTTCCCGCCTGCGAAAAGAGCGGTAAAGAGGTGACGGCCCTGCAGGATGTATCCAAGCATTACGGAGGCTTGAAGGTCTTCGAGGAAGTCTGCCTGACCCTTTACCGGGGCGAGAAGATCGCCTTCGTCGGCGTCAACGGGGCGGGGAAATCGACTCTCTTTCGCCTCCTTGCGGACGTTGAGGAGCCTACGGCGGGCAGGATCACCCGGGGCCTGAACGTCAAAATGGCCTTCTTTTCCCAGGAGAGCGCTGCCAACCTGAGTTACGGCCGTACGGTCTGGGAGGAGGTCCAAAGCGTCGGTTCGGAGGCGAACGACCAGGAAAGGAGGAATCTCCTGGGAGCGTTCCTGTTTTCCGGCGACGACATCTACAAGCCTGTCTCGGTTCTCTCCGGCGGAGAAAAATCCCGCCTCACCCTGCTGAAGATCCTGCTGCTGGGATCCAATTTTCTTATTCTGGATGAACCGACGAATCACCTGGACCTCAGAACGAAGGAGATCTTCCAGGAAGCACTGCTTCAATACGAGGGTACCCTGGCGATCGTTTCACACGACCGCTATTTCCTGGACAGCCTGGTCGAGCGGGTTGTCGAACTGCGCGACGGCAGGGCTTTCGAATATCGCGGCGACTATTCCTATTTCATCGAAAAAAGACGGGAAACCCAGATGAACGCCCCTGTTCCGGTGAAGGAAGGGGAACCTGAAGACGAAGCGGTTTCAGCCGGGCAGAAAGGGTATAAGACCAGGGAAATGAAGCGTCTGGAGGCGGAGGAAAGAAACCGCCTTTCCCGCCGTCTCAAACCCCTGAAGAACGAACTGGCATCGGTGGAGGCGCGTATCGCCGGCCTGGAGGAGGTGAAGAAAAATCACGAAAAGGAGCTGTGCCTGCCGGGCATGCACGAAAAACCGGACCGGATCAGGCTCCTTACCCAGGAACTGCAAAAGGTCCACCAGGAACTGGAGGACCTCTACGATCGGTGGGCCGACATTACGGAGCGGATCGAGGGGGTCCAATCCTGACCGAACGGACTTGTCCCCCGACCGGCGCCGCAGGAGGGCCGGCCTAGGCCCCGTCCAGCCCGCCCCGCTCGCGCATGCGGTACCAGGAACTCGGATCGACCATCAGTTCCTCCGTGTCTTTCAGGGAAACGAAGTGTTCGTGTTCGATATTGGCGAGGAGGTTGAAAAATGCCCTTTCATTGGGTTCCGTCGAGCCTTCTTTCAGAAGTTCATAGTACATGACGCCGTCGCATTCGAATTCGATGGCCGTCCTGACCGCGACCAGATCGTCCATGTCGACGTGCGGCGCTTCGGCAACCTTCTTCAGGACATCTTTCAGGACATTCTGAACATTCGTCTTATTCACCTTCAGGGGGATGGTTTCCGGCCAGGTTTTGTTTTTCTCCCAGACCTCGTAAATCTGCTTCAGTCTTTCGTAGTGCTCCATCTCTTCTTTCGCAATGGCCTCGAACATGGCCTTTCCGAGGGGGTTGTCCGTACGCTTCGCGCTCAGTTCGTAAAATTCCCGTTCGCGAAGTTCGTTGGTCAAGGCGATTTCCAAGGCATCCAGTCGGTCTTTCATATGCTTTCTCCTTCTGTTGATGAGGTGGTGATGTTGAATCGGCGGAAACAGGTTGCCGGTCGAAACGTTCCGAACCCTTTGTAATTGCCAGATAGCATGGTAATCTGCCGGGGGTCAAGAATTTTGCTTATCGGCCGTTCAGGTCCACCGTGTAGTCCGCGATATTCTGGCAGTGGTCGGAAACCCGTTCGAGCTGAACCAGGTACTCGATGAAGATGGGACCGGCTTCATCCTGGCAGATGCCGCTGTAGAAGCGCACGAGGTGGTTTTCCCGGGCCTCTTTTGTTTTGACGTCCACTTCCTCCTCCTGGTCCGTGATTTTGCGGATCAGGTCCGGGTCGTCCCGGTCGAGAAGACGCTTGGCCATGCGCAGGTTATCGAAAACCAGGCGTTCGATTTCCCGTTTTTCCTTTTCCCCTTCCCAGCTGAACTGGACGCCCCGGTGGTGCTTGCTCCGGGCCAGTTCCAGAATGTTCATGGCGTGATCACCGATCCGTTCGATGTCGTCTGCCATGGCCGTATACAGGAAAAGGCGGCGGGTCCTCGGCTCCGTCAGTTCGTTGTTGGAGATTTTCCAGAGGTAACGCACGATCTGATGCCGCAAATGGTCGACGACCATCTCGATATAGCCGATATTCCGGTCCTTCCCTTTATCGTAGCGATCGAGGAGGCTGGTGCTCTCCTCCATCATTTTTCCCGCCAGGGTAATTTCCCGTTCGAGTTCTTTCCTGACGCAATCCAGGGCGATTTCCGGTTCCTGCAGGCGCTTTTCGTCGAGATACTCCGGTGTGAGCGGCAGGGTTTCCTCCGTGCCGGGAATGAGCCATTCCACCATCCGGGCAAAGGGCTTCAGCAGAAAGATAAAAACCAGGGCGACGGACAGGTTGAACAGGAGGTGGCCGAAAACGATCTGCTGGGGGACGGTCACGGGGAGGCCCGCCAGAAAATCCGTGAGCCAGTACAGGGTGATCATGCAGGCCAGCGCGCCGATCAACTTGAAGAGAAAATGGGAAACCGCGGTCCTTCTCCCGCTGATGCCCGCAATCGTGCCGGCCATCAGGGCCGTCACGGTGGTGCCGACGTTGGCGCCGAAAACGATCGGCAGGGCGCTCTGCAAAGTCATGAGATCCTGCTGGGCCAGGATGACCAGGATACTGATCGGAATGACGGAGGCGTGGACGACGACCGTGAACAAAAGGCCGATGGCAAATCCGACGAGGGGGGATGTCGTTTCCCGGAAGAAGCGGACGAAGATCTCGCTGTCTTTCAGAGGCGCCGTGGCATCGGATGTCAGGCTGAGGCCAAAGAACAGCAGCCCGAAATAGAAGAGAACCTCACCGATGATCTTCCAGCGGGGAAACCGGGAGAACCAGAGAAGTCCGCCTGAGATGATGAAGACCGGGGAAAAATCCGTGAATTTCCAGACCACAAGCTGAACCGTCAGGACGGTTCCCACATCCGCCCCCAGCAGGATGCCCAGGGAATGGTAGAAAGAGATCAGGCCCGCGCTGACCATGCCGACGGTCAGGACCGTCGTGGCGGAGCTGCTTTGAAAGAGAATCGTCGTGGCCACTCCCGTTAAGAGCCCGGACAGGGGTTTCTGGACGACATACTTGATGTATTTGCGGATACGGAAGGTAAACAGCTGCTGCACCGCCGTGCTCAGCTGCATCATGGCAAAAAGGAACAGGACCAGTCCCGCGCAGAGAAGCAAAAAAGATTTCATAACCTCCTTCCGGCTGTTTACTCTTCGGTGTAACCGAATTCCTGCAGCATCCGTCTGTCCTGGGTCCAGTCCTTCCGGACCCGCACGAAAAGCTGGAGAAAAATCCTCGATGCGAAAAATATTTCCAGATCCGTCCGGGCCAGCGAGCCGATCTGCTTCAGCATGGAACCCTTTTTGCCGATGAGGATCCCCTTTTGGGAATCCTTTTCCACCGTGATGGTCGCCGCGATGCGAATCCGCCGGTGATCCTCGTCCTCTTTGAACGAATCGACGGTCACGGCCGTGGCATAGGGAATCTCCTGGTGCGTGAGCAGGATGATCTTTTCCCGGATCACTTCCGCCGTAATGAACCGTTCCGTCCGGTCGGTCATCATGTCCTCGGGAAACAGGGCCGCTCCCTCGGGCAGATGTTTCCAGATTTCGTCCAGGAGGACGTCCATTCCCCGTCCGTCCAGGGCGGACAGGGGGATGATCGCCTCGAACGGGAAAAGTTTCCGCAGTTCGTCAATCAAGGGCAGAAGGAGGTCCTTTTTGATCAGGTCGATCTTGTTGATTCCCAAAATGACGGGCAAGGGATTTCCCTCGAGAGATTCGATCAGCTGCCGGTCTCCCCTTTGCACGCCCTTGTCGGCTTCGATGAGAAGCAGCAGGAGGTCCGTACTTCCGAAGGTGCGGACGGCCGTATCGACCATCAGTCTGTTCAGGGTGGTAAACGCCTCGTGAATTCCCGGGGTGTCGATGAAAATGAATTGGCCGTCGCCGCGGTTATGGATCCCCATGATGCGATTGCGCGTTGTCTGCGGTTTCGGCGTTGTAATGGCGATTTTTTCCCCGACGATGTGGTTCATCAGGGTCGATTTCCCCACGTTCGGTCTTCCGATGATGCCGATGAAGCCGGATTTGAACATGGTGTCACTCCTTCATTAATCCATATCCGATTCGGTCATGAGTGATCATCCGGGTGACGAGACTCAGGCGCCGGCCGAGGAACCCTAACCCTCCTGCACCCCGTCCGGTGAGAATCCTCATTTCCTCCGGAATGACCGAAGGGACCTGAATCGGACATCACGGCGACGTCTTGAAGACCCGGATGCACGACCAATGAAATCCACATAACATGGAACATTCGTGAACGCAA
>Ga0228536_1001294_pt1 | contig 25606 bp, 20 predicted proteins | sample SJ1Smetagenome_FD_168611 | JGI IMG/M metagenome (GOLD analysis project Ga0228536, IMG submission 168611) | Enriched culture of PCE-dechlorinating microbial communities from Ithaca, New York, USA - SJ1.S | ecosystem: Engineered > Modeled > Simulated communities (microbial... > Unclassified...
TTCGGCACCGCGCTCCTGCTCTCCTACCTGGGCGCGGGCCTTCCGGCCGCGGTCTGGTATTTCCTGCTCAACGTGCCCCTGTTCATCCTTGGCTGGATATTCGTCAGCAGGCGTTTCTTTTTCTACAGCCTCTACGCCATGCTCATGACCGCCGCGTTCCACCAGTTCCTGCCGGTGAACCTGGGGATCCACAACCAGCTTTACGCCGCCGTGGCCGCCGGAGTGCTCTGCGGCGGCGGCACGGGCATGATGCTGCGTTCCCTGGGCTCGGGCGGCGGACTGGACGTGGTGGCCGTGATCCTCAACCACCGCTGGGGCTTCGGCGTGGGCCGCTTCTTCTTCCTCTACAACGCCGCGCTCTTCCTGCTTACCCTGGTGAGTCTGCCGGTGGATATGGTCATCGCCTCCCTGATCCTGGTCTTCATCTCCTCCACCGTGGTGGACTATGTGCTGTCCCTGTTCAGCCAGCGCAAGATCGCCTTCATCATCTCGGAGAGGAGCGAGGAGATCGCCAAGGTCATCCTCGACGACCTCAAGCGCGGGGCCACCTTCCTCAAGGCCCGGGGGGCCTTCTCGGGCATGGACCGGAACATCGTCATGACCGTGATCAACAACATCCAGCTCAAGCGCCTGGAAGAGCTGGTCTTCACCACGGACCCCGAGGCCCTGTTCATCGTGGAGAACACCTTCAGCGTCCTGGGCCGGGGGTTCGCCAAACGCAAGATGTATTGATCCGTCAGCCTCCGTCCTCCGAAGATGAAAAGATGGAAAGTTGTCCCGGGCGGGCTTTTCTTTTTCCAGAACTCGACTAGGCAGGAGGGATGCCGGGACGCCCGCGCGCCCGGGGGGAGGCACCCATGATCAGCGGACTGTTTCAGCCCATGCATCTCATCGTCATCCTCGTGGTCCTGCTCATCGTTCTCGGGCCGAGCAAGCTGCCCCAGTTCGGCGCCGGCCTGGGCAAGGCCCTGCGTGAGCTGCGCCGATCCCTGGACAACCCCGAGCAGCCGGACGGCCAAGCCGAAACCAGAAAGTAGTTCCGCCGTCCTTTCCTTGTACATCATCTGAGGAGGCGGGCCGTGAGCGGAGCCGTCAACGCCGTGTATGTGAGTTCGGTCCTCGGTACGCGGGTGGCCGCCGAATCCGGCGGCGTCCTGGGGCGCCTGCGGGATCTGGCCGTGACCTCGGGCGACACGTATCCCCCGGTCACGCACCTGCTGATTGACGGACGAGGGGGGGGGCATCGTCGCGTGCCGTGGAGTTCAGTCACGCTCTTCCGTCCGGAGATCATTCTGGTGGGAAGCGGGGGAACCCTGGTCCGGGACGACGCGGACCAGGACGACCTCCTGTTGCGCCGCGACCTTCTGGACAAGCAGATCGTGGACGTGGACGGGGCCCGGGTGGTGCGGGTCAATGATTTGAGGCTGGAATCGACCCGGGGGGCGTTGCATCTGCGGGCGGCGGACGTGGGCCTGAGCGGCATGCTGCGCCGCCTGGGATTTCTCGGTTTTGCGGAGCATCTATTGCGGCTGTGTGGGCGCGCGGCGCCGAGGACCGAGATCGGCTGGGAGTATGTGCAGCCCCTGGAGCGCCGTCTGCACCGTCTGGCCTTGACCATGACCCGCGACCGGCTTTCGGAGATGCACCCCGCCGACCTGGCCGAGATCATCGCCCAGTTGCCGCACCGGACCATTCCGGCGGTCATCGGGGCCCTGGACGTGGAGGCCGCGGGCGAGGCCATCGGCGAGTTGGAGCCCGAAATGGGGGGTATGGTCCTGAGCCAGCTGGGGGCCGAGCACGCCTCGGACATCCTGGAGGAGATGGAGCCCGACGAGGCCGCCGATCTTCTGGCCGAGGTGGACGAGGGGCGGGCCAACGAGCTTCTCGGGCTCATGGACGCCGAGGAGGCCGACAAGGTCCGGGAACTCCTGGAGCACGAGGGCGACAGCGCGGGCGGCCTGATGAACAACGAATACCTGGCCCTGACCCCGGACATGACCGCCGAGCAGGCCCTGCGCCAGGTGCGCGCTTCGGCCGGGGACATGGAAAGCATCGCCTACGGCTATATCCTGGATGCCGACGGCCATCCGCTGGGGGTGCTCAGCCTGCGGGAACTGCTCCTGGCCGCGCCCACGACCCCCGTGAGCGAGGTCATGTCCACCGGCCTGAAGACCGTGGACATCGGAGCCGAGCCGGAGGACATCTACGAGATCATCGTCAAGTACCGCTTGGCGGCCGTTCCGGTATTGGACGCCGAAGGCCGCATGGAAGGCATCGTCACCGCCGACGACGTGATGCAGCACTTTCTGCCGCTCACCCTGCGGCTCAGGCAGTTCCGGGCCTCGCGCCGGTTCTGATCCCGGAGACTCCGCATGTCCGACTTCCGCGCGAGGCCCCTGGCGGGCGGTTTCAGCCTGCGCAACGTCCTGCTCTTCCTGAGCCTCCTCGGCCCGGGCATCATCACCGCCAACGTGGACAACGACGCCGGCGGCATCGCCACCTACTCCCTGGCCGGGGCCCATTTCGGCTATTCCCTGCTCTGGCTGCTCCTGCCCACCACCGCGGCCCTGGTGGTCATCCAGGAGATGTGCGCACGCATGGGCGCGGTCACGGGCAAGGGGCTCTCCGACCTCATCCGCGAGTCCTTCGGCCTCAAGGTCACGTTCTACGTGATGATCGCCCTGTTTTTGACCAACCTGGGCAACACCGTCTCCGAGTTCGCGGGCATCGCGGCGGGCATGGAGCTGTTCGGGGTGAGCCGGTTCATCTCCGTGCCCCTGGCCGCCGTGGCGGTCTGGCTGCTTATCGTCAAGGGCACCTATCGCCTGGTGGAGAAGATATTTCTGGTGGCCTGCCTGGTCTACGTGGCCTATCCCGTGGCCGCCTTCCTGGCCGGGCCGGACTGGTCGGCCGTGGGACGGGGACTGGTCCTGCCCGAGACCTCGGTCAGTCCTGAATCGCTGACCATGATCGTGGGCTTGGTGGGCACCACCATCGCCCCCTGGATGCAGTTCTACCAGCAGGCCTCGGTGGTGGAGAAGGGCATCACCCGCGAGAATTACGCCTTTTGCCGACTGGACGTGATCGTGGGCTGCGTCATGGCCGTGGCCGTGGCCTTCTTCATCGTGGTGGCGTGCGCGGCCACCATCCACCAGCAGGGGCTGAACATCGAAACCGCCGCCGACGCGGCCCTGGCCCTCAAGCCCTTGGTGGGCGAATATGCCTCCTTCCTGTTCGCCTTCGGCCTCTGCAACGCCTCGCTCTTCGCCGCCTGCGTCCTGCCGTTGTCCACGTCCTACTACATCTGCGAGGGCATGGGCTGGGAACTCGGCGTGGACAAGGATTTCCGCGAGGCCCCCCAGTTCTTCTGGCTCTTCACCCTGAGCATCGTCCTGGGGGCCGGGGCCATCCTGCTGCCCGGCGCGCCGCTCATCCTCGTCATGTACCTCTCGCAGGTCGTCAACGGCATGGTCCTGCCGTTCATCCTGGTCTTCATGCTTCTGCTGGTCAACGACAGGCGGCTCATGGGCGAGGCGGTCAACGGCCCGGTGTTCAACGCCGTGGCCTGGATCACTGTGGCGGTCATGATCGCGTTGACCCTGCTCCTGACCCTGGATACGATTTCGCCGGTTTTTTTGGCCCGCTGGTTCTAGAGCACCCGGGCCAGGAACTCCAGCGTCCGGGCCTCGGACCTGTAGAGCCCCGGCCTCGGCGGCACGAAGCCCACGTGCCCGCCCCGGGCGGGCGTCTCCAGGAAGAGCATGGGATTGGCCCTGGCCTCGGCCTCGGGAAAGCACTCCGGGGGCAGGAAGGGGTCGTTGCGCGCGTTGAGCAGCAGGGTGGGCACGCGGATCGCGCCGAGCACGGGCCGTGAGGACGCCGCTACGTAATAGTGGGCCGCGTCGCGGAAGCCGTGGCTGGGCGCGGTGAAGAGGTCGTCGAAGCTGCGCAGGTCGCGCACGGCCTCCAGCCGCTCCGGGTCCACCAGCCCGGGGAAGCGGCGGTTCTTTTCGCGCAGCTTCTCCCGCAGCGTCTTGAGAAAGTTCAGCACGTAGATGCGGTTGCTCCGCCGGGCGAGCTCGCGCTCCGAGGAGGGCAGGTCGCAGGGCACGGAGATGCAGACCGAGGCGGCCACGGCCCCGGGCACGCGGTCCGGGGCCTCGCCCAGGTAGCGCAGGGTCTGGTTGCCGCCGATGCTGAAGCCCACCAGCACCACGCTTTCGTAGCCGCCCGTCGCCAGGGCGTGGCCCAGAACCTGGTCCAGGTCCCCGGTCTCGCCGCTGTGGTAGGCCGTGGCCAGGCGGTTCAACTCCCCGGAGCAGCCGCGCAGGTTGCGGGCCAGCACATCGAATCCGGCGTCGCGCAGAGTCCGGGCCATGCCCAGGACGTAGGGCCGCCGGGAGTGTCCCTCCAGACCGTGGGTCAGCAGGGCCAGCCGCCGCGATCCGCTCCGGCTCCAGTCCAGGTCCAGGAAGTCGCCGTCGGGCAGTTCCAGCCGCTCGCGCTCCAGCTCCAGTTGCGGCGACCGCCGCAGCAGCCCGGCGAAAAGCGTCTCGGCGTGGCCGTTGCTCAGGAGCGGCGGCGGGGACGGCAGGCGGGATTCGACCAGCGGCACGCTCAGCCCCCCAGGTCGCGCACGCGGCGGAAGTATTCCTCGCGGCAGGCGTTCTCGGTGTCCGCCAGGTGGGCGAAGGCCTCGTTGAAGTCCGTCCGGCCGGTGGCGAACAGGCCGTGGCCCAGGACGATGGCCGCCCGCTCCGATGCCAGGGCCGGGGGCAGGGTGTGGCAGAGCCCGCGCGGGCCCGTGCCCACCTCGCCGGGCACCACCGGCGCGCCGCCCGCCCGCCGGGGGCGCGGACAGTCGAGGTGGCAGCGGCCGCGATTCGGGCAGTCCGGCAGGTCGCAGTCCAGGGAGAGGATCACCGCGAACCTCGGGTGGCCGTGCAGGATGCAGGCGGCCGTGGGGTCGGCGGCGTAGATCCCGGCGTGGGCCGCCAGTTCGCTGGAGGCCGTGAGCCCGGCGCAACTCGAGCCGTCCAGGGGACAGGCGTCGATGCAGCCCGCCAGTTCGTCCAGGGAGCTGCCGGTCTGGCTGATGTGCACGACTCCGCCGAGCTTGCAGGAGATGTTGCCGAAATAGGAGTCCACCAGGCCGAAGGCCACCGTGGCCCGTCCGGCCTCCAGCATGGCCCGTCGGGCCTGGGCCGCGTCCTGGAACGGCCCCCTGGCCAGGGCGGGCCGGTCCGCGCGCGCTCCGGGCAGGTGGGACACGGCCCGGGCGAAGGCCTCGCGCTGCTCCGGCGTGGTCCGGCCATGGCGCAGGTCATCCAGGTATTCCTCGAAGAAGAGCACGAAGGCCGCGAAGCACATGGAGCTGACCGTGACGAAGGCCTGCTCCGGCCCCACCGATCCCGGGGCCGCCAAGCGCGGGCCGGGCAGGATCACGCCTTTGCGCCGCCGGAGCGCCCCGGTCATGGCCTCGGCCGAGAAATCCCGGGCCACGGGCAGGTCGTGGAGAAAGAGCCGCGTTTCGCAGTCTCCCGGGGTGATGATCTCCGGGTGGCGGGTCAGGAGGAAGTCCAGGATGGTCCGGTACGGCTCGGCCGGGCGCACGCAGACCAGGGCGCTGGCCTGAAGCGCGCGCAAAGCGGCCTCGGCGACGTCCCGGTCCGGGTGGCCGGGCTCGTTGCAGGCCACGGCGTCGTCCTGGCCCAGGAACAGCGCGTCCCCGGGCCCGGCCAGACCGGCGGCGGCCAGGCGCGCGGCGAAGGATTTCAGGATGCGGTCCATGCGAGCCCCAGGGCCTCGGCCGTGTCCCGCCGGGGCAGGCCGTTGTCGTCCAGTCCGCGCACGCGGTAGTAGCGCGCCCGGGCCGCCAGAAATTCCTCGCGGTCCAGCGGCGGCACCTCGAAGTCCTCGCCCTGGTCGCCGGGCTCCCGGAAGAAGCGTTCGGGCAGGTCGTCGTCCTGGGCCGTGAAGCCCAGCTCCGCCAGCATGAGCCGTTCCTGGTAGACGCAGCGCTCGCCCGCCAGGGCCAGATCCCCGGCCGCGACGGACAGGCCCGTGACCGCCGTGAAGGCCCGGGCGTACTCCTCCAGCCCGGCGGCCAGAAAGGCCGGGGCGCAGGCGGGCAGGGAGTCGGCGGCGGCCATCTGGTCCTCGGCCAGCTTGATGATCCGGGCCTTGCCCAGGAAGCTGAAGCGGTCCGTGGCCACGGGCTTGCGCAGCAGTTCGTGGGCCAGGGGCAGGGCCCGCTGATGACAGGCCCCGCGCGTGCTCACGGCGTAGGCCAGGGCCAAGCCATAGGCCCCGCGCGGATCGCAGGCCGGAATCTCCAGGCCCTTGATCGTCATGGCCGCGTCGGGCTTGCCCAGTTCCTCGGCCAGCCGCCGCGCGCCCCGGCCCAGCAGGCGGCCGTCGCCCCGGCCCAGGGCCGTGTCCTCCAGGAGTCCGAGCAGGCGTTCCGGGCCGAGCGCCCGGCCGGTGATTTCGGCGAAGGAGGCCAGGGAAACGGCGGCGGACACCGGGTCCAGGCCCAGGCGGGCGCAGAGGTTCACGGCCTCCACGGCCAGGAGCGGGTCCGGGTTGCGGATCAGGGCCGTGAAGTGCGACAGGGCGTCGAACCCGGGCAGGAGGCGGCCGTCCCCGGTCCGCTGCACGCAGCCCACCGGGCAGGACGGGCAGGGCGCGGACGCGGGCAGCAGCCGCGCGGCCAGGGCCGGGGCGTTGCAGCCTCCGGCCTGTTCGAAGCGGGTATGGCGGAAATTGTCCGTGGGCATCATGCTCCGGGCCGCCGTGAGATCACAGAGCGCGGCCGTGCCGAAGCGGTGGAAGCCCAGGGGGCCGCGCAGGGCGGGCGAGGCGTTGAAGAGCCGCAGGATGTCGTGATTCGCGGCCGCCAGTCCCCCGGGATCGGCCACGGACATCGGCCTTTCGCCGGACACGGCCAGGAACTTGCAGCCCTTGGTCGCCAGGCAGAGGCCCAGGCCGCAACGCTCGGCCGCGTGGAGGCGGTCCACCACGATGGAGGCGGAGAGCACGCCGTTTTCGGCCGCCGGGCCGACGCAGGCCACGGAATCCCAGCCGGGCAGGGCCGTGAACACGGCCTCCGTGTCCGCGCCTCGAAGCGCCCCGGCTTCGACGAAGCGCACTCCGTCGGAGGTGATCTCCAGGCCCAGGAGCGCGTCGCTCGCGCCGGTGAGCATGAGTCCGTCCCAGCCCGCGGCCTTGAGCGCCGGGCCGAGATTGCCGCCTGTGGAGGCGTCGCCCGGGGCTCCGGTGAGCGGGGAACGCGAGGCCACGTGGCAGCGACCGGAGCAGGGCGCTGCCGTGCCCGTGAGCGACCCAGTCATGAAGATCACCGGCATGTCCGGGTGGTTCCAGGGCAGGCCGACGCGCGGGCGCAGAAGATGACCGGCCAGGGATCGGCCGCCGGGGAAGAGGCGGAGAGTCTCCTCGGACGGGTGCAGGACGCCCTGGGTCCGGGTGGTCAGGTCGGCGATGAGGATGGAGCCGGTCCAGCCGTGCATGGGCTGGTGATTCCACGTCCGGGGGCAAATGGCAAGGGCCGGGCTTGATTTGGCGCGGACATCGGGTATCCTGCGCCCACATCGCCGCAGGAGCCGCCCATGTCCGCCAAGAAAGAGATCGATGTTTCCCGCCGCAACCTGCTTTTCGGGGCCTTCCGCCGTCTGCGCGGGGAGGAGGCCGAGGGCCGTCCCCAGGCCCGCAGCTCCGAGACCCTGCCGCTGCTGAACGAGGCCAACGCGGCCTTCGACTCCGGCGACTTCGCCGCGGCCACGCCCAAGTACCGCGAGTTGCTTCAGAAGGAGCCCGAGAACCGCGAGGCGCGTCGCCGCCTGGGCCGCTGCCTTTATGCCGAGGGCAAGTTCGTGCAGGCCAAGGTGGAGTTCGAACGGGTGCTGCGCGCGGACCGCGAGGACAACGAGGCCTGGCTTTTCCTGGGTCTGACCCTGGCCCGTGGCGGCAGCCCGGCCAAGGCCGTGTCGGTCTGGAAAAACTTCAAGGACATGCGCAACGTTCCCCTGGTGCGCGAGATCAACCTCCAGGCCGCCCTGCTGGAGGAGAGCGAAGAGCCGGACGGGATTCGGATCGCGGACGCCGTGGAGTCGGTGCTGCGGAATCCGGCCTAGCCGCCCGCCTTGCGTCCGGCCGTCTGCCGGGCCACGTAGAGAACCAGCCCCAGCGTCACCAGCGCGATGCCCGAAAAGCCTAGGAGGCCGGGCGGCGCGGCGTGGAGGAACAGGATCTCCCCGACGAGGGAGAAGACCACCTCCATGGATTGCGTGGCGTCCACGGCGGCCAGCTCATAGGAGGAGCGGGCGCGGTTGCGGGCGTGCAGGAACAGGCTCGTGGCCACCACCCCGGCCAGGAAGGCCACCAGGGCGGTCTGGACCCACTGTCCGTCGGCCGGGGCCTCCGGCCGCACGACCAGGAGCAGCGCGAGCCAGAAGGGCAGGGAGCCGAGGCAGAGCAGGAGCACGAGCCCCGGGCCGCTCTCCAAGGCTGGATTGGCCGCCTCCGGCCCGCCGCGCGCGGCGTCGCTCCGGGCCTCCCAGGCCAGCTGGTTGCCCAGGGGATAGGCCAGGGCCGCCAGCAGCACCGGCAGCACCCCCAGGATCAGCCCGGCCGCGTCCCCGAATCCTCCGGCCTGCTCCAGGTTCACCAGCACGATGCCCAGGAAGATGAGGCCGGTGAAAGCCAGGCCCCGCGTGGGCACCTTGCGGCCGAAGAGGAGCAGGACCAGGGGCGTGGCCAGGATGGTGGCCTGCCAAGTGGCGGCCACGACCCATCCGGGCATGCGCGTGGCGCTGTAGCAGAGCGGGGCGTAGAACACGCCGAAGCCCACGCTTCCGGTGAGCATCCAGAACAACGGGCGGGAGCGCAACGCGTCCCGCACCCCGCGCAGCACCGCTCCCTGGCGGGTGATCCCCAGCCAGGCCATGAGCATGAGCAGCATGTAGGCGTAGCGCTGGGCGGCGGTCCAGGCCCAGTGCCCGCCTTCCAGGCTCATGGCCCGGTTGAGCACGAAGGTGCTGCTGAAAAAGAAGGCGGAGAGGACGCCGAGGAGCAGGGCGCGGAGCATGTGGCGGCGGAACTTCCCGGGCTTAGTGGGTCGTGCCTGGGCCGCCCTTGTCCTTCTCGTTCAGCTCCCGGGCCAGGGCCAGGACGCGCGAACGCAGAAACCCGGCCACCGCGCCGCCCTGGTCGGTGTCCCCGGAATGTGCCAGTCCGTAGGCCTCCAGATCCTGCTGGACCTGCTTCTCCATGCGCGCGGACTCCAGAAACATGAGGTAGGCCAGGACCACGGCGGCCTCGTTGTCCGGCGTGTCCTCGGCCAGGATTTCGATCTGCTCCGGGGGGACGGTCTCCATGAGTCGGTCCAGGAACATGCCGATCCACTTCTCGTACAGCCCGGTGAGCAGGGGCGGGACCATGCCCGCCAGTTCGGCGGCCAGCTTGGGATCCGTGGCCGTGCCGGTGAGGGTCAGGTATTCCACCAGCGCCTCGCGGCGATGACCCTCGTCCTGGGCCAGCACGCGGCGGCGGATCATGGTCAGGAGGCTGCCGCGCAGGGCGGCGGGATCGATGGTCATGTGGCTGCCTCGTCGGGGTTGGAGTGGCCGGAGCCTAGCCCAAGCCGCGTCGCGGGGCAAGGGAGGAGCCACGTGCCGGTGGCTTACAGCCGGGTCAGGAGCAGGAAATAGAGGCCGCCGAAGCCCAGGAGCAGGGCGCAGGGCAGGATGAGACGGCGCCAGACCCCGCCGACGTCCGTCTTGAAGTACTGGCAGGTGAGCACGAGGCAGATGTGGATGGGCGAGGCCATGACGCCGGTGAAGCCCGCGAAGGTGGCCAGGACCACGTAGGGGATGAGCTGGTGCTGCAGCCCGAGCACGGGCAGAAGTCCCAGGAGCAGCGGGAAGGTGGAGCCCACGAAGGCCACGTTGATGCCCGCGATGAAACCCACCAGGAAGGGCAGGAACACGGCGGCCACGAACAGAGCCGCCGGACCGCCCGCCAGTTCGGCCATGCCGCGCACCGCGCCGGAGGCCGCCAGCTGGCCTTTGAAGACGAAGATGCCCGCGATGACGAGCATCATGCCGAGGAAGCTCTTTTTGGCCAGGGCCGAGACCATGAGTCGGGCGTCGGCGCGGTTCTGGACGGCGACGCAAGCCACCGCGGCGGCCAGGGCCGTGACCACGCCCAACTCGAAGGGGAGCCGGGGGGCCAGGGCGGAGATGGCCGCCTCCAGGCCCAGCGCCCCGACGATGGCCACCAGCAGCGGCAGACCCAGGACGAGCAGCCTTCCGGCTCCCGGGCGTTCCGCCAGGGCCTCCGGGCGCGTTTCGGGCAAGGGCAGGACGCCCGGGCGGAGGTAGAAGATCCAGCCGAGGACGAGGCAACAGACCGCGCCCGGCGCGGTGAAGAAGATGAGCGTGGTGATCGGCAGCGCGGCGAGATTGGATGTCAGGATCAGGCCCGGGAAGAGCGGCCAGGCCATTTCCCAGAGGTGCCGGAACCAGTAGTTCACGAGCGCCTTGTGCTCGGCGTCGAGATTGAGCTTTTCGGCCACCCCGGCCACCATGGGCGCGGAGAAGATGGCCCCGCCGGGCATGGGCAGGAAGCCCACCAGGGCCGGGAACAGGCCCAGACGCAGCCGGTGGGAGCGGATTCTTCCGGCAAGGGCGTCCATCAGGCGGCGGGACTGCCCCGTGCGTTCCAGCAGGTCGGAGAGCACCAGGATGAGGGCCACGATGCCCGCCAGGAAGAGCGTCTCGGGGTCCACCAGGGCCCTGGCCGTGGCCGTGAACCATGCCCCGGGGGCCATGCCGAAGAGCGGGCCCAGGATCGCCGCGCCGCAGAGGATGGACAGACCCAGTGCGATCTTGAGCCGGATGCAGACGAGCATGACGGCGAAGGCGGCCAGGACCTTGAGCAGGGGAAGGACGCCTGGGGAGAAATCCATCTCAGGCGTTCTCCAGGATTTTCTGCACTTCCAAGGGCGCGCCCTTTTCCGGGGCCGGCTCCAGGGAGAGGGCGGACTTGGCGCAGTGGCCCACGCAGACGCCGCAGCCCATGCAGCGCTTGACGTTCACCTTGCAGACCCCGTCGCGCACGCGCATGGCCTTGAACTGGCAGGATTTCAGGCACTGGCCGCAGCCCACGCAGGCGTCCGCGTCCACCCGGCAGAGGTAGCCCGAGGAGCAGAGCATGGGGATGCCGTGGGCCTGAGCCCGCATGGCCCCGCAACAACAGGCGCAGCAGTTGCAGATGGCGTAGAAGCGGCCGAGCATGGCGTCCTTGAAGAAGGCGTGGTGCACATGGCCCCGGGCGTCCTCCTCCTTGAGGATGCGCACGGCCTCTTCCGGGGTGATGGCCCGGGAGCGCTCGGGATTGTGCTCCAGGATGAAGGAGGCGAAGGGTTCCCCGACGATGAGGCAGACGTCCATAGGCAGGCAGGGGGTCTCGCTCATGGCGCGGCAGGGGCAGTCCAGGAGCGCGATGCGCTCGGGGTTCTTGAGCACGATGTCGCGGGCCAGGGCGTAGGGGATGACCTGTTCCAGGTCGCGCAACTCCACGCTTCGATTCACCGTCACGAGCCGCGTGGCCTCTTCCAACGGCAGGGCCTTGCCGTGGTAGGAGTCGGCGAATCCCGGGCGGCCGGTCTTCCCGGGCTTGAGCGGGCGGTGGCGCAGGAGGAGCAGGAGCAAGGGCGAGAGCAGGATCGCGGCCCACTTGCGCCGCCCGGTGGCCACGCCGATGTAGAGGTAGGGCCAGCGGGCGTAGACGTAGCCGTGCAGCAGTTCGCCCCAGGCCACGCCGTCGGCCCGTCCCTCTCGGAAGAAGGCCAGGGTCGAGGGCCGCAGCAGACGCGTCAGAAGACGTTGGGGAAGCGCCGTGGAGTCGCTCATGGGAGGCACCCTAGCACCCTCGAAGAACGTTGCAAACCGGCACTCCCGGCGAGGGGCTGGAGAAACCGGGACGTTGGTGTATGATCCGGGCCCGGAGGATCCGCATGAAGAGCGAGAAGGAAACCGCGTCGGACCAGGGCTGCCAGGACGAGCGCGACCGTCTGGCGCGCACCACCACCCATCTGGCCAACACCCGGACCTATCTGGCCTGGGTGCGAACGGCCATCGCCCTCATGGCCTTCGGCTTCGTGCTGGAGCGCGTGGACCTGCTGCTCTTCCTGGCCCCCGGCGGGGGGCCCCACCCGGCGAGCGCGGAAAAGCTGGGCCTGGTGAGCCAGTTCTGCTTCGGAGCAGGAGCTCTGATCCTGCTGCTCTCGGCGGCCCGGACCCGTTCCATCGCCCTGCGCATCGGCTCGGACGGCACGAAGCTGCGCGGCTTGGCCGAGACGGTGATCCTGCTGGTGGTTCTGGCCCTGGCCCTCTACTTCGCGGCCAACGGCAAGACGCTGCTCGCGCTCTAGTCTACTTGCCCATCTCCTGCTTCTTCTTCTCGCCGCGCATGGCGTGACGCTTCTGGGCCGGAAGCACGACCTTGCGCAGGCGGATGGACAGGGGCGTGACCTCCACGGCCTCGTCCTCCTTGATGAAGTGCAGGGCCCGCTCCAGGGTCATGGGCTTCACCGGGGAAAGGATGACGTTTTCGTCCTTGTTCGCAGCGCGCAGGTTGGTGAGCTTTTTCTCCTTGCAGGCGTTCACGTCCAGGTCGTTGTCCCGGTTGTGTTCGCCCACGACCAGGCCCTCGTAGATCGGCTCGGTGGGGCTGACGAAGAGCTGCCCGCGCGGCTCCAGGTTGAACAGGGCGTAAGGCACCGCCACGCCGACCCGGTCGGCCACCAGGGAACCGGTGAAGCGCGAGGGGAAATCCCCCCGGAATTCGCCGTAGCCCTCCAGGTAGGAGTTCATGATGCCCGTGCCCTTGGTGTCGGTCAGGAACTCGTCGCGGTAGCCGATGAGGGCCCGCGAGGGCACGCTGAACTCGATGCGTACGCGGCCCCGGCCGTTGTTCACCAGGTTGGTCATCTTGCCCTTGCGGCTGGAGAGCTTTTCCGTGACCACGCCCAGGAAGGCCTCGTCGCAGTCCACGAAGAGCCGCTCGATGGGTTCCATGGTCTTGCCGTCCTTGATCTTGAGGATGACCTCTGGGCGGCCCACGGTGAGTTCGAAGCCTTCGCGACGCATGGTCTCGATGAGGATGGCCAGCTGGAACTCGCCGCGACCCTTGACGATGAAGCTGTCGCGGTCCTCGGAGTCCTCCACGCGGATGGCCACGTTCTTGAGCGACTCCTTCATGAGCCGTTCGCGGATCTTGTTGCTCTGGACGATCTTGCCCTCGCGGCCCGCCAGGGGCGAGGTGTTGATGGAGAAGCGCATGGACACGGTGGGCTCGTCCACGGTGATGCGCGGCAGGGCGCGCGGCGCGTCCTTGGTGCAGATGGTGTCGCCGATCTTCACGTCCTCGATGCCCGCCAGGACGACGATGTCGCCGGGGGTGGCCGTCTCGGCCGGGACGAGCTGCGGGCCCATGTAGGTTTGGAGTTTGAGCACCTTGAGCGGGGCCTGTTCGCCGCCCTCGCCCAAGCGCACGAGGCTTTCGTTGGCGTGGACCCGGCCGTTGACCACCTTGCCCACGGCCAGCCGTCCCAGATAGTCGGAATAGCCCAGGTCGCAGACGAGCATCTGGAAGGGGGCCTCGGGGTCGAAGGCCGGGCCGGGGATGTGCTTGAGGATGAGCTGGAAGAGCGGGGAGAGATCCTTGCCCTGCTCGTCGAGTTCGCGCATGGCCACGCCCTGGCGGCCGATGGCGTAGAGCACGGGGAATTCCAGCTGGCTCTCGTCGGCGTCCAGGTCGATGAACAGGTCGTAGACCTCGTTGAGGACTTCATTGGCCCGCGCGTCGCTGCGGTCGATCTTGTTCACCACCACGATGATCGGCAGTCCGGCCTCCAGGGCCTTCTTGAGCACGAAACGGGTCTGCGGCAGGGGGCCTTCCGAGGCGTCGACCAGGAGGATCGCGCCGTCGGCCATGGCCAGGGAGCGTTCCACCTCGCCGCCGAAGTCGGCGTGGCCCGGGGTGTCGATGATGTTGATCTTCACGCCGTCATGCATCACCGAACAGTTCTTGGCCGCGATGGTGATGCCGCGCTCGCGCTCCAGGTCCATGGAGTCCATGACCCGCTCCACCACCTCCTGGTTTTCGCGGAACAGTCCGCTCTGGCGGAACAGGGCGTCCACTAGGGTGGTCTTGCCGTGGTCGACGTGGGCGATGATGGCGACATTGCGCAGGGAATCGTTTCGTGTTTTCATGGGATTGCCGGGGATAAAGGTTGCGCGGGAATTTTGACGCCGGGGATCGCTCCGGCGGAGGCGCTTATAAGACACGCCCCCTCCGGTTGCAAGTGAAAATCCGCATGATTCCTCGCTCCAAGGCCGGGGAAGGGTGAAATGGCGAGGCGCTTCAAAGGGTTTGGCATGGCTGCTGCATGGGCGGAATCGAGACCGATTTCCAGGGAGGGAGCGGCCATGCAACACATTCGTTTCATCTTTTTGGCTCTGGCGCTGACGGCACTGGGTGGTTGCGCCCTGCTGCCCTCGTCCATTCCTTCGAGTTCCTACCGGCAGCCCGCCCGGCCCGTGACCGACAGTCACAACGTGGAGCGCTGGCAGGAGCAGTACGACCCCAAGACCCAGCCCTATACCGTGCTCGGGCGTACCTACTATCCGTTGCCGGATGCCCAGGGCTACGACGAGGTGGGCGTGGCCTCCTGGTACGGCGACGACTTCCACGGCAAGAAGACCGCCAGCGGCGACATCTACGACATGTACGCGGTGTCCGCCGCGCACAAGACCCTGCCCCTGGGCACCGTGGTGCGGGTGACCAATCTGCACAACGGCCGCCAGGTGGACCTCCTGGTCAACGACCGGGGTCCCTTCGTGGACGGCCGGGTCATCGACCTTTCCTATGGAGCGGCCAAGCAGCTCGGCTCGGCCCGCCAGGGCATCGCCAAGGTGCGGGTCACGGCCATCGGCAGCTACTCCGCCCCGTCCTCCTACCTGGCCGGCAACAGCCGTCGGGCTCCGGCGCGGAGCGCCGAGTCGGCCCAGGGCTACTACATCCAGGTGGGCACCTTCGCGGTGGAGGAGAACGCCTACCGCCTGCGTGAACGCCTGGTCGGCTCCGGCTTCTCGGGCACCCGGGTGCGAACCATCATGCGTGGCGGCCGCGAGGTCTACCTCGTCCAGGCCGGAGCCTTCCGCGACATGGAGCAGGCCCGCGTGGCGCTCAACCGGCTGCGTTCCGAGTTCCCCGGCAGCTACATCGATTCCTGAGCGCGGCTCAGGCCGAGGCGGAAGCGGAAGTCAGGGTCTGGAATGTCCAGACCTGGGCCTCCGCCTGACGTCGCGCCGTATCCGCACCCTCCAGTCCCAGGCGGCTGAACAGATCCTCGGCCGTGACCCAGTCTCCCGCCTCCAGGCTCGCGGCCATGTCCAGCCAGGACCGCGGCGGGTTGGGCTTGCCGAGCAGGGCGTCCGCGATCTCATCGTCCAGCGGCATGCCCGCGATGATCCGGGCCATTTCCATGCCCAGCAGGGCGTCCAGCCGGGAGAGCAGGCCCAGGAGGAACATGGAGTCGGGCGGCCGGGGAGAGCGTCTGGACTGTTCCGCGAGCGTCTCCAGAAGCCGGGCGCGTTGCACGGAGTTGGCGCAGATTTCCTTGGCCTTGGGGGTGGGCGAGAGATCCGAGAGGATCACGGCCATGAGCCAATGCCGCAGGGGGCGCTGGCCCAGGGCGGCGATGGCCTGGCCGATGGAGGATATCTTGAAGGGACGCGAGAAGTAGGCCGAATTGATGAACTGGAGCAGGCGGTAGCTCAGGGCCGCGTCGCTGGAGATGATCTTGGACAGGGCCGCGGTCTCGTAGTCCTCCTTGCTCAGTTCGGAGAGCAGTTTGACCCGGGAGGCCGCGGCCCCGGAAACCTTGCGCCCGGAAAGGGTCTCCGGCCTGCTGAAATAGAATCCCTGGAACAGGGCGTAGCCCAGGCCCTTGACCAGGGCGTGGGTCTCGGCGTCCTCGACCTTTTCGGCCAGAAGCTTGCGGCCTTCGCGCGAGAGTCGCCGGGTGAGGGTTTCGATTTCGGCCCGGCCCTTGCCCCTGAGGTCCACCTTGATGATGTCGGCCAGGGCCAGGAACGGCTCCATGGCCGTCTCGCCGAAGTAGTCGTCCAGGGCCAGGACGTAGCCCGCCTCCTTGAGCTTGCCGCAGGCCGCCAGGATCGCCGAAGTGGGGGGCACGTCCTCCAGGATTTCCACCACGCACTGTTCTTTGGGCAGGGCGTAGGCCGCGCCTTCAAGCAGGAGGGCTCCCGGAAAGTTGATGAACAGCATGCAGGCCGGCGGCAGCCCGGCCTGGGCCAGGATGAAGCCGTCGGCCACCATCTTGGAGGTGGCCACGCTGGACTCGGAAAAAGCCGCGCTGGTGGCCTCGGCGCTGTGCCGGAAGAGCAACTCGTAGCCCCAGAGCCGCTCGGCCCGGTCGAAGATGGGCTGTCGGGCCACGAATACCGGCTCGATCTGGGGTTGCTCCTGCTGGGGCTGGATCGCGGGCTGCGTCACGAGAACTCCCGTCGGGTTTGAGGCCATTGTACCGTGAACGGGAGGGATTTCAACGGGAAATAGCCGAATCCGGCGGAAGCTGGGAAGCGAGGAAAGCCGGGACTTTCGGGGAGGGCTGAAGCGGGGAGGCCTAATTCCGTCGTTCCAGCCAGTAGTTCATGCGGGCCTTCGGCTTTTCCACCAATCCCCGGCAGATTTCCTTGTAGCGGTCCTTGATGGGCGCGAGGGCATTGCAGTCTTGACGGATTTCCCGGGCCATGCCGGCCTCGGCGTCCTCAACGGCCCGGTCGTTTTCCTCTCCCAGTTCCCGGGCCTGCCCCGCCAGTTTGCGGCTGATGCTCCGGTATCGTTCGGCCAGATCCTTGTCCAGGGGGCGCGTGGCCTCCAGGCAGTTGGCGATGACGTCGTAATAGGCCGCGCACTCCACGCATTCTCCGGCCATGTGGCGGCGGGCGGTGGGTTCGTCGAAGGCGCGGGCGGCCGTGGCGAGGGTCAGGACGAGGCTCAGCGTGAGGATGATCCGGGACATGCGCTCCCCCGATGGTGCGTTGCGGACGTTCGTTGCGCGGCAACGCTTGTAGCCTGCCTTGCGTCCGGATGCAATCGCCGGGGGCGGGATCAATCCTTCCAGCGTTCGCGGATCGCGCTGATATCCAGGATATTCGCGAAAAAAGCCTCCACCACGGCGGGATCGAACTGGCTGCCGGAGCCGGAGCGGATGATCTCCCGGCATTTTTCTTCCGGAAAGGCCTCCTTGTAGGGCCGGTCGCTGCCCAGGGCGTCGTAGACGTCCACCACGGCCACGATGCGGGCCATGAGCGGAATGTCCTCGCCTTGAAGTCCGAAGGGATAGCCCCGGCCGTCCCATCGTTCGTGGTGGCAGAGGGCCAGCATGCGGGCCAGCCGCAGGAGTTCGTTGCCGCCGCTGTCGAGCACGTGGTCCAGGTCGGCGCAGACCTTGCGGGCCTCGTCCTTGCTGGTCAGGGGGCCGAGGATTTCGCAACCGTAGGTGCAGTGGCGGCGCATGACCTCCCATTCGGCCTCCTCGAGCTTGCCCGGCTTGAGGAGGATGCCGTCCGGGATGCCGATCTTGCCCACGTCGTGCAGCGGGGCGCATTCCCGCAGCATCTCGCACTGGCTTTCCGACAGACCCATGGCCCGTCCCAGCAGTGCGCTGATTTCTCCGACGCGGATGACGTGGTGGCCGGTCTCGTTGTCCTTGTATTCGGCGGCGCGGCTCAGGCGCTGCATGATCTGGCGTCTGGCGGACTCCAGCTCCCGGGTGCGTTCGCGCACGAGATATTCGAGATTCTCCTGATATTCACGGTTTTCCCGGATCAACCTCGCCCGTTCGAAGACCTTGTCCAGGGTGTAATCCAGGATGTTCAGGTTGTGCAGCGGTTTGGTGATGAAATCCCAGGCTCCCTGGCGCATGGCGCGCAGTGCGTCCTCCACCACGCCCACGCCGGAGAGCACCACGATCGGGATTTCCGGGGCCGTCTGCACGGCGTGGCCGATGAAGGAGTAGCCGTCCATGACAGGCATGTTCAGGTCCACGACCACGGCCTCCACCGTGCTCAGGTTGGCCGTGAGCGTTTCCAGGCCCGCTTGGCCGTTTTCCGCCTCCAACGTCTCGTAGTCCAGGTCTTCCAGATGGGCGGCCAGGGAGCGGCGCAGTCCGGCCTCGTCGTCGATGATGAGGATGGCCATGTCATTCGCCTCCGTCCATGATTTCGCGGACCCGCCCCAGGATGCGTTCCACGTCGCTCGGCTTGAAAAAGACGTCTTTTTCCGTGATGCCCAGGCGGCGCAATCCTTCGGACAGGCTCAGGTCCACGGAACCGGTATGCACCAGAAAGCGGCGGCAGAGACGCCGTTCCCCGGCGGCGAGGATGAACGCCTCGCCGTTCATGCCCGGCAGGCGCATGTCCACCACGCAAAGGTCAGCGGGCTCCTCGGCCAACGCCTGCAAGGCCGCCTCTCCCGACTCGGTCGCGACCAAGCGGAATTCTCCGTAATCCTCGAAGTATTCCAGCAGCAGGCGACGGATGCGTTCCTCGTCATCCACGATGAGCACTCTGGGGAGCTGATCGTTCATCTTCACGCCTCCTCGGCGGGCAGGTCGATGATGAAACAGGAACCGGAGCCAGGCTTGGACTCCAGGCGCATGGCCCCGCCGTGGCCCTTGGTCACGATGAAGTAGGACACCGAGAGGCCGAGACCCGTGCCCACACCGGGCGCCTTGGTGGTGAAGAAGGGCTCGAATGCGCGGCGTTGCACCTCGGGGGGCATGCCGGGCCCGTTGTCCTCCACCTCGATGCGCAGGCTTCCGGGACGCCTGCTCAGGCGGATGGCGATGCGCGGCTCCTCGACGGGAGGGCGGGCCTCGGCCATGGCCTGGGCCGCGTTGCGCAGGAGGTTCAGGAGCACCTGCTCGATCTCGGTTTCGGTGCAATGGACGGCCGGAATGTCCGCCGCGTATTCCCGATCGACACGGATGCGTTTGAAATCGTAGCTCTTCTTCAGGTCATAGTCGTTCTGGGCCAGGGCCAGGGCCTTGTCCGCGATGGCGGCCAAGTCGCAGATCCTGCGCTTGGACTCGCTGCGGCGGCTGAAGTCGAGCATGTGCCGGATGATGGCCGAGGCCCTCAGGGCCGCCGACTGGATGTCTTCGAGGAAGACGTCCAGCTTGCGCATGCGCATGTAGTTGGTCACAAGTTCCAGATCCAGGCCGATGGCCTGAGCCGCCTCCTGGTTCTTGACGAAGTCGGGCCGCGTCCGCTGGACGAGGTTTTGCGCGGCCTGGAGCACGATGCCGAGCGGATTGTTGATCTCGTGGGCGATGCCCGCCGCGATGCCGCCCACGGAGAGCATCTTCTCGGTCTGGATCATCATCTCCTGCATCTTCTTGGTCTCGGTGATGTCGCGGAACACGGTCAGGATGTGCGGCTGGCCGTCGAGGAGCAGAACCTGGCAGGACAGGGAGCAGCCAAGCGGCGCTCCGTCCTTGCGCCTGGCTTCGATTTCCAGATTCTCCACCTGGCCGCCGTCCCGCAGCGTTCCGAAGATCGCATCCCGGACCGCGGCGTTCTGGTAGAGGCCGAGTTCGCCGGTGGTTCGCCCCACCGCTTCGGTGTGCTTGAAGCCGAACATGCGGCTGAAGGCGTCATTGACGTCCAGCACCTGTTCGGTGGCCAAGTGGACCACGATGATGGCGTCCGGTGAGAGCCGGAAAAGCCGGGCGAACTTTTCTTCGGATTGGCGCAGGAGTTCCTCGGCCTGTTTGCGTTCGGAGATGTCGGCGTGGGTGCCGACCATCCGACTGGCGCGGCCCTCGGCGTCGCGCTCCACCACCCGGCCCCTGGAGAGAATCCAATGCCAGTTGCCGTTTTTCTCGCACTGACGGAACTCCACTTCATACGGGGCGCCGTCTTCGAGACAGGCGGCCAGGGCGGCCTCGGCCCGTTCACGGTCGTCGGGGTGAAGCATCCCGCGCCAGGAGTCCAGGGTGGCCGGAAACTCTCCCGGTCCATAACCGAGCATGGTGTAATAGCGGGGACTGTAGAAGGCCGTCCCGCTGGGGATGTCCAAGTCCCACAGCCCGTCGTTGGCCGCGTCCAGGGCCAGGGAGAAACGCTCCTCGCTTTTCCGCAGGCTTTCCATCTGTTCCCGTATGGTCCGCCCCATATCCAGGAGCAGGCTCACCAACGGGGCGAATTCGGCATAGCGGATGGGCGGTGGGGAGGGGGAAAAATCACCGGCCGCGTAGGCTCCGACAAGTCCATCCAAGGCGGCGAAGGGCTTGCGCAGGAGCGGCCTGAAAAGCACGGCCTGGAGCAGGAACTGGAGCGTGATGGTCAGGGCCACCAGGCCGGCCCCGGCTCCGGCCATGGCCCAGAGCGCCTCACGGCGGGGAGTGTCGTTCAGGCCAAGGCGTACCGTGCCGATGACCTGGCCGTCGTGGATCACTTGCCCGAAACGTTCCAGAAGCAGTTTCTCGCCCTTGGCGTGGCGGTAGATGGGTTCCCCCCGCGCGCCCAGAATCTCCACCAGCCCGACCACCTTGTCCTGGGCCAGGGCCTGACCCACGGCCCGCGCGGCGTCGAAGTCCAGCGACCAGAGCGGCACGGCAAGTGATTCGGACAGGAACGCGGCGGAACGCCGGGCCTGCTCCTCCATCTGCGCGTCGATCCGCTGCATGATGACCAGCAGGCCGGTCCCGAGGACCAGCAGGATCAGGACCACCGAGGTCATGGCCACCGAAAGGGAAAGACGTCCCGCCAGGGATCGCGGCGTGAGGGATGGCTTCATCCTGCCGGCTCTCCCCGCTGTCGTTTCCGTTGAGCGCCGGACGCTTCATCATCGAAGCATTTTGGGGAGACATTGAATCTGTCCGTACGGGCGGAACGAACAGCGGACGCATCTCCCATGCGTTGAGAGGAAGGTCTGTCGGCTCGTGCGCTCCGGCGAGAGGTCATGGCTTCGTCCTCCGCATGTACTCCTGGAAAATAGTCTGGGCGCGGCCGTCGCTCTGCAGACTTCGCACGGCCTCGCCCACGCGGCGCAACACTTCCGGGGGCGTGCCGGGATGGGCCGCGAGGTAATAGTCCCCGGCCCTTTGGGAGGGACTGTTTTGAACCACGGTATCCTCTTTCCCGGCATCCTTCAGCAAGGTGCCGAACACCAGGACATCGCCCAGGAAGAAGTCTGAGCGTCCCAATTCCAGGTGCTCGATGACCGCCTGCTTGTTCTGGTCCGGGAACAAGGTGACGTTGGCCTCGGGCACACCCCACTGGCGCAGGATTTCGGCGGTGAAATATCCCCGTATGGCGGCCACCCGGTAGCCGGCCAGATTCCCCCTCCCAACTTCGGCGAGTTCGCCGCGCGACCGCAGCCGGAAGAGGACCAGTTCGGCGGGGGCCAACGGCGCCACCCAGGCGAAACGGTGTTCTCGTTCCGGTGTCCGGGCCAGGCAGAAGATGAACACTCCGGGTTCCGTTTGGCTCCGCTCCACGGCCCTGTTCCAGGGCAGGAGTTCCAGCGTATGCGCGATTCCGGCGGAGTTGAGGGCCCCGGTCACGATGTCCGCGGCGATTCCGCGTATTTTCCCGTCTTCTTTGTAGCTGAACGGCTTCATCTGCTCGGTGACGAAGACGAGGTTTTGCTTGGCTGTGGAAGAGTTGCCGAAGGGGAGCGCCTCCGCGGTCGAGAGCAGCATCGCGGCGAGGAGAGCCCATAGGAAGATGGCAGGTCGGCCTGTCATGAGGGCATGATACTGAAAACGTCCACGCATGGAACGCGCTCCTGCGAAAAAAATAACATTGGTCGGGGATTTCCTTGCCCGGTTCATCTCGCGCCTCATTGCGTCGTGTCGCCGCCGCGCCGCGCCGCGTCGGTGGGCAGTTCGATGATGAACGAGGTGCCGACGCCCGGCGTCGAAACGACCTTCATGCGTCCGCCGTGGCTCTTGGTCACGATGAAGTAGGACACCGAGAGGCCGAGGCCCGTGCCCACTCCCGGAGCCTTGGTGGTGAAGAATGGTTCGAAGATGCGTCGCTGTATCTCGGGCGGTATGCCCGGGCCGTTGTCCTCGACCTCGATGCGAACGCCGGATGGAGAGCCCTTGACGCGCACGGCGATGCGCGGGGCCTCCCGGGGATGTTCCGCTTCCGCCATGGCTTGGGCCGAGTTGCGCAACAGGTTCAGAAGCACCTGTTCGATCTCCGTTTCAGTGCAGTTGATGGTCGGGAGGTCGTCATCCATGTCGACCTCTACGTTTATGCTTTTGAAATCATAACTTTTCTTGAGGTCGTAATCGCTTTGGGCCAAGCTCAGGGCCTTTTCGACGATTTCGTCCAGGTGGCAGACCTTGCGTTTGGATTCGCTGCGGCGGCTGAAGTCGAGCATGTGTCGGATGATGGCCGAGGCCCGTTGCGCGGCGGATCGGATATCCTCGAGAAAGACATCAAGCTTGCGGACCCGCATGTATTCGGCCAGTCGTTCCATGTCGATGCCGACGTCCCGGGCCGCCTCCAGGTTCTTGGGGAAGTCGGGGCGCATCCGCTGGCTGAGGTTTTGGGTCGCCTGGAGCACGATGCCCAGGGGGTTGTTGATCTCGTGGGCGATGCCCGCCGCGATGCCTCCCACCGAGATCATCTTTTCTGTCTGGATCATCATCTCCTGCATCCGCTTGATTTCGGTGACGTCGCGCATCACGGCCATGATGTACGGCTGGTCGTTGATGGCCAACACCTGACAGGAAATGGAGCAGAGCACCGGGGAATCGTCCTTGCGCTTGAGTTCGAACTCGTAATCCTTCACGTGGTCGCTGGTGTGCAGACGCTCATAGAGTCGTTCGCGCGCGGCGGGATCACGGTAGAGCCGAAGTTCCAGGGCATCCAGTCCCAGGGCTTCTTTCCGGGAGTACCCGGTGAGATGGACGAAGGCGTCGTTGACGTCCGCCAGGCGTCCGCTATCCAGATGCACGAGCATGATGCTGTCGGGCGAGAGCCGAAAGAGCCGGGAAAATTTTTCTTCGCTGGCCCGGAGGGCCTCCTCGGCCCGCTTGCGTTCGGTGATGTCCTCGATGGTGCCGTCCAGGAAGGCCGGGTGGGCCTCCGCGTCGAATTGCAGCGAGGCGTTGATGATGGCGTAGAATGGCGAGCCGTCCTTGCGCTTGAACTCGATCTCCAGGCTCGCGCCGCTGGGGGAGGCGAGGACCGCATCCAACAGGCGTTTGCGCATGGCCGCGCTGGGGTAGAGGTCGCGAGCCAGATCGTGGACCGAATCGAGGAGTTCGTCGCGGTCGGCGTAGCCGAGCATGTGCGCCAGTGTCGGGTTGACCTCCACGAAGCGGCCCTGGAAGGTGGTGCGGAAAATGCCGATGGGCGCATTGTTGAAGATGGCCCGGTATCTCTCCTCGCTGGCCCTGAGGGCCTGCTCGGCCCGCTTCTTGTCGGTCACGTCCACGGTCATGGACAGGGCGCAGCGTTCGCCGTCCATCGTGATGGGCACCGCGGAGTAGATGATGTGCCCGACGCCGCCGTCCTGCAGACGAACAGCGGCTTCGATGTTGTGGACCCCGTTGGATTCGTTGAGTCGGCGTCGGATTTCGGATTCGTCCTCCGAGGAGGACACCACACGATCATACGGTTTGAGGGCCAGGGCCTCCGCCTTGGTCAGGCGGTTTTTTTCCAGGAAGGCGTTGTTCACGTCCAGGTATGCGCCGTCGTTCAGGCGGTTGATGGCGATGGCGTACGGCGCGTTCTCGAAGATGCTCCGGAAGCGGCGTTCGCTTTCGGCCACGGCGTCCTGGGCCCGGCGCATTTCGGTGATGTCGCGGCCCTCGCAGATGAACTGGCGGACGGCGCCGGTTTCGTCCGTGAAGGGCGAGACGGAGAAGTCGATGATGTGCTCCTCGCCGTCGTGCCCCCGGTGTCGGACCTCGCGCCGGAAGACTTCTCCCCGCAAGCTTTTGCGCATGCCCTCCCGGCAGATGGCCTCGGCCTCGCTTGGATCGGGCCACCAGGCCCCTGCCCAGAAGGGGAGGCCCAGGAGTGCGCTGGGGGGAATGTTGATGAAATCCGAGGCGGTCCGGTTCAGGTCGAGGATGCGGCCTTGCGAGTCCAGCAGGGCGATGAGCGCGAACGTCTGGTCCAGAATGGCCTTGGACAGGGCTTCGGACTTGCGGCGGGCCTCCTGGGCCTCCTTGAGTTTGTGAATGTCCAGGTTCAGGCCGATGAGCCGCGTGGGACGCCCCTCGGCATCCCACTCCACCGCCCGGCCCTTGCCGAGCACCCAGCGCCAGCCGCCGCCCTGGGTGCTCATGCGGAATTCGGCCTCGTATTCCCCGTGGCCGCCCTGGGCGATATATTCCTGGAGGACATGGTTCACTCCGGCCACGTCGTCGGGATGGGCGAATGCGGCCCATCCTTCGAACGTCTGGGGGGCGCAGCCCTCGCCGTAGCCGAGCATGGTGCACCATTGGGGGCTGTAATACGCCTTGCCCGTGGCCGGGAAAAAATCCCAGATGCCCGCGTTGGTGGCGGTGAGCGCCAGCTCCAGGCGTTTGCTCTTGTCCAGGAGTTCCTCTTCGATCCTGTTCAGGTTGGCCACCTTCTCCCGCAGGCGGCGCTTGAGCAGCCAGCTCACGAGTCCCAGGGACAGGAGCAGTGCCAGGAGGAAGCCCGCGCCGACCTTGACTTGGCGGACCTGGTCGGGGTTGAGGACGCCGGGCTGCTCCAGACGGATCCATTTCTGGACGACTGCGTCGATGTCTTCCCGCGGCACGGCGGAAAGGGCCTTCTGCATGGCGCTGAACAGCAGGGGATATTTCTTGCTCACGGCGAAACTGATCGGATAGGTCAGTTCCGTGGTTCCGGCCACGCGCAGGTTGGGCAGTTTTTCCTGGTCGATGTAGTAGGCCGCCACGGCCAGGTTCTCGACCAGGGCGTCGACCACGCCGAAGGACACGTCCCGCAACGCCTCTTGGACGTTATTCTTCAGGACGATCTCGAAACTTCCTGTGTAGTGGTCGCGCAGGAAGCCCTCGGAGACGTACCCCTTGACCACAGCCACCCGCATGCCCTTGAAGTCGTCGAGTGTCCGGGCTCCGCTCTTCTCCCTGGTGGTGATGATGACCACCGGGATGTCGATGTAGGGGGCGCTGAACAGGGCGTAGCGTTCGCGTTCCGGGTTCCGCACGATGACCGGGGCGATGGCCGACTCGCCGCTCTCCAGGGACTTGAGCTGGGCGTTCCAGTCTCGTGAGGGAATCATGCGGAAGGTCACTCCGAGTTCATCGGCGATCAGGCGCATCACGTCCGCGCCCAGGCCTTCGAATTCCCCGGACAGTCCCTGGAATTCGATGGGCGGGAAGTTGCCGTCATACCAGAGGGCCAGATTGCCGCGATTGGCGTCCAGCCATTCGGTTTCGGCCTGGGTGAGTTCCACGCCGGAACGGGCGTGGCCTGGGAAGGAGAGGATCAGAAGCAGGGGCAGC